>Ga0315542_1000638_pt1 | contig 22308 bp, 18 predicted proteins | sample SalMarSW160120MG_FD_202541 | JGI IMG/M metagenome (GOLD analysis project Ga0315542, IMG submission 202541) | Salt marsh sediment microbial communities from the Plum Island Ecosystem LTER, Massachusetts, United States - Salt Marsh Sediment SW1601-20 ... | reverse complement strand
ACCGCCGGCGCTGTGAACAGGTCGCGGCCGGAAGGCGTCGGCACGGTTTGCGCCTCGCCCCCCTCGTGCCCCGTCCGGCCGCCCATCCTCGCCCAGTCCAGCACGCGGATCGTGCCGTCCTTGCCACCCTGGGCCAGCCAGCCTCCGCCCAGCAGGACGGGCGCCGTCGAGCCGAGATCGAGGTCGCGTGCATCGAGCTCGGCGGTGTTCCGCGGCGTGTAGTTTCCCAGGAGCTCGCTTCCGTCGGACGAGAGCTCGATCGTAGCGTCGCCCCAGTCGGTGCGGCCATTCCAGCGCCCGTTCCCCGTAGCCACGAAGATATGGCCGCTGGCGGGATCGACGACGGCGCCGCCGCGCCCCCAGATGGCGGAGCCGCTCTGCGGGCACGAGGACGGCACGAGAAGCCCCGACCTGTCGCTGCAAAGCGCGTTCCACACGTGAAGGAGATGACCGGTGCGGGCATCCAGCACCACCAGATGACCCTGGTACGGAGGTGCGTCGCCGATGTACCCGCCGGTGGTGACGAGCACGCGCCCCTGGAAGAGGTTGAGGGCGCTGGCGATCTTCTCGCGAGAGGGCAGGCGGGTCACGGCGGTCGCCCACACCACGCTGCCGTCGGCTACCGCGAGCTTGCGTATGACGCCGTCCGGGGCCGCCGCGTAGAGGTAGCGCCGGCTCGGGTCGGCCACCGGCGTGGCCGTGGTGATGCGGTAGCCACCCACCCACCCGGCGTAGCCGGGCGGCGTGAAGCGCCACAGAACGGCCCCGTCACCCGCATCGATCGCCAGCGTACGGCCGTAGCTGGTGGTGACGAAGAAGACGTCGTGCGCCCGGCCGTTCACGTCGACACCGTGCAGGTAGATGGGCGAAGCATCCACCGTGCCACCCAGCTCGACCTGCTGCCGCACCAGTCGTCCGAGGTCCTGCGCCGTGATGCCGACCGAGCCCAGGGCAGCGTCCGTGCGCGCCGCGTCCCAGCCGAAGCGCGTCCAATCCGCGCCCTGCGCCGCGGCCCGCTGCCAGAACGCCGCGCCCGGCAGGACGATCACGAACGCCAGCAGCGCCAAGGCGCCACGCGTCGCGGCCCGGAGCGAAGTCACCCTTGCCATCCGCGCCTCCTCTCCCCCGTCCGGCCGAGTCGCTCGACGATGCCGCGGGGTCCAACCGCTGTCATCCTCCCCTCGACGGTAGCGGGCCCGGGCCCGGCACAACGTGCGGTCCGCGACCGAGCCGAAGATGGCCAAGGCTGCCGACCCCTCCTCCCGGGGGTGGCCACGACGCCCCGCTGGGATGCACCGGGGCGCGCCCGCGGCAAGCCCGTCTCCGAGCGGTTCTTTCAAGGTGGGATATTTGCCCCTGGGGGTACGCCTCGGCCGAGACATACCCTGTACGGGTAATGGCACCGCTCGGCCCGGCGTGACCGGTGCGTCCGGCTCGCTTGGCGTCTCGGCAGGCATAGCCTGCCGATCCCGCCGTCCCGCAAGCTCGGTGTCGTCCGACGGGCCGATCGGCGTTCGACCGTGAGCCCGCGCTCCTCTTGCCGCGAGCGCCAGCCGGACACGCCGCACGAGCCCGAGGCCCCGCGCTTCGGACAGAAAGGACGGGCGAGCAAGCATGGATGCTCCCAAGAAGGACGGCTTCCTCAAGGTCACCGACACACGCACGGACCGCAGCTACGAGATCCCGATCAAGGACGGCGCCGTCCCGGCGATGGCGTTCCGCCAGATCAAGGTCTCGGACGACGACTTCGGGCTGCTGTCGTACGACCCGGCGTTCAAGAACACGGCGAGTTGCCGCAGCACCGTCACCTTCATCGACGGTGAGAAGGGGATCCTTCGATACCGGGGCTACCCGATCGAGGAGCTGGCGGTCGAGAGCTCCTTCCTCGAGGTCGCCTACCTCCTGCTCTACGGCGATCTGCCCGACAAGGAGGAGCTCGAAGGCTGGTCGCACGACATCACGCACCACACCTTCATCCACGAGAACATCAAGAAGTTCATCGACGGCTTCCATCACGACGCCCACCCCATGGGCATGCTGGTGAGCACCCTGGCGGCGTTGTCGACGTTCTACCCGGCCGCCAAGGACCTGTTCGACGAGGACCAGCGCCGCACGCAGATCGTGCGCCTCATCGCCAAGATGCCGACGCTCGCGGCCTTCGCATACCGGCATGCCGCCGGGCTGCCCATCGCCTACCCCGACAACGACCTCACCTATCCGGGCAACTTCCTCAACATGATGTGGAAGGCCACCGAGCTCAAGTACGAGCCGAACCCCGTGTTCGAGCACGCCCTCGACGTGCTGTTCATCCTTCACGCCGATCACGAGCAGAACTGCTCGGCCAGCACCATGCGCGTGGTGGGGAGCTCGCACGCCGATCCCTACTCGGCCGCGGCGGCCGCCTCCGCCGCCCTCTACGGCCCGCTGCACGGTGGGGCCAACGAGCAGGTGCTGCGCATGCTCAACACCATCGGCTCGGTGGAGAACATCCCCGCCTACATCGAGCGCGTGAAGAAGGGCGAGTTCCGCCTGATGGGCTTCGGCCACCGCGTGTACAAGAACTTCGACCCGCGCGCCAACATCATCAAGAAGGTCGCGGACGAGGTGTTCGAGGTGACGGGCCGCAACCCGCTCCTGGACATCGCGCTGGAGCTCGAGCGCATCGCCCTGGAGGACGAGTACTTCGTCTCTCACAAGCTGTACCCGAACGTCGACTTCTACTCGGGCATCATCTACCAGACCATGGGCTTCCCGGTGGAGATGTTCCCCGTCCTCTTCGCGATCGGGCGCATGCCCGGCTGGTTGGCGCAGTGGCGCGAGGGCCTGCTCGACTCCGAACAGGCGATCGCCAGACCGCGCCAGCTCTACGTCGGCGAGCAGGAGCGCCACATCGAGGTGGGCCGGGCGTCCTCGTTCGACTGATCGACCGACCCATCGACGTCGTCGCGACGGGCCGGCCCGCACCGGACGCGGGCCGGCCCTCGTGTTACCGCCGCCGGTCTCCCGACGCAACCCGGGCATACCAGCCCAGCAGGCTCGGCTCGACCCACGGACGCCGCGCAGCGGGCCGTCGGTGCCGGGCCGGGTACGCGCCACGTCGGGACTCGAGGCTACGATCGTAAGGGCCGGTGATCCTGGGCGCGGCCGGTGGAAGCACGCTGGCGCCGATGCCGGCTGCACGGCCCCCGGGGGCGAGGGATGCGCTGTGCCGGCCGCATCCGTGGGCGGCGGGGCGCCGCCCGGACGAGCTCGACCGCCACGGGGCCAGATTGCGAGGTGACCCATGCCGCGTGCCGTGAGGTTCGATGCGTACGGTGGGATCGATGTCCTGAAGGTGGTCGAGGTGGAACGGCCCGTCCCGGCTCCCGGACGGGTGCTGGTTCGCGTCCGTGCGGCCGGAATCAATCCCGGCGAGGCGTCGATCCGCGGGGGCCGGTTGGCGAAGCGTTTCCCTGCGACCTTCCCGTCCGGGGAAGGCAGCGATCTCGCCGGCGTGGTGGAGGAGCTCGGCGAGGGCGTGGACGGCTTCGGGGTCGGCGACGAGGTCCTGGGGTTCACCAACGACCGCGCCAGCCACGCCGAGCTCGTTGCGGCGGAGGCCGACAAGCTCGTCCCCAAGCCTCGAAGCGTTACCTGGGAGGCGGCGGGCTCCTTGTTCGTGGCCGGGACCACGGCCGTGGCCGCCGTGCGCGCCGTGGGCGTGCGGGCGGGTGACACCGTGGTGATCTCCGCGGCCGCCGGCGGAGTCGGCACCCTCGCCGTGCAGCTCGCTCGCAACGCGGGCGCCACGGTCATCGGTCTCGCAAGCCCCGAGCACCACGGATGGCTGACCGACCACGGGGCGGTTCCGGTACGCTACGGGGACGGCGTGGCAGAGCGCATCCGAGAAGCCGCCGACGGCCGCGTCGACGCCTTCATCGACGCCTTCGGCGCCCAGTACGTGGAGCTCGCGTTGGAGCTCGGCGTCGCGCCCGAGCGTGTCGACACGATCGCCAACTTCGCGGCGAAGGAGCGCTACGGCGTGAAGACCGAAGGGACGGCCGTCGCGGCGAGCGCCGAGGTGCTGGCCGAGCTGGCTGCCATGATCCGCGACGGCCGGCTGCAGGTGCCCATCGCCCGCGTCTATCCCCTCGACCAGGTGCAGGCGGCCTACCGGGAGCTCGAGAAGCGCCACACCCTGGGGAAGATCGTCCTGCGTCCATGACCATGCCGGGTCGAAAGCGCGCTGGTCCGCGGTTGTGTACCAGCTACTACACCCCGGACGGCCGGGTAGGCGTCTACTGAGGGCGTGCCCGTTGCGGCACGCTTCCACGGCCCGTACGGACCATCAGCATCCGGTCGCGGACCATGACTCTTCCCATATGGGAACCGGACGCGCAGTGGCCCCCCACGCTGCGCGTCCGCTTGGTTCACCGGGCCAAGCCCCCCCGCACACGAATCGTGCCGGTTCGCCCCAACCTCGCCTACTCGGGCGGCTCCTGCATCTGCCGCCAGGGCGCTTGCGCCTGCGAGCCGGTGAAGGTGACGGCCAGATCAGGGATCCCGTCGCCGTTGAGGTCGTGGACCACCAAGGCGGTCGGGTGGGGACCCACCGGGATGCTCACCGCCGGTCCGAAGCTGCCCTTGCCCCGTCCGTCGAGGATGGTCACGTTGCCGCTGCCGTAGTCGGCCGTCACGAGGTCGGGAACGCCGTCGTTGTTGAGATCGGCGATCGCCAGCGCGTCCGGGTCGCTCCCCGTGGCGATGGCGCCGGCCGGGGTGAAGGACCCGTCCGAGCTCCCCCACAAGAGGGTCACGGTGTTGTCCGCGAAGTCCGCCACCGCGAGATCGGGAATCCCGTCGCCGTTGAGGTCGGCAGCCGCGAGCGCGTCCGGCTGCCGTCCCGCCGGGAGGGTCTGCCCCGGACGGAAGGTGCCGTTGCCGTTGCCGAAGTAGGTGGACACGGTGCCGTCGCTGAAGTTCGTCACCGCCAGGTCGACGAGGCCGTCCCCGTTGAGGTCGGTCGCCACGATGCCGTCGGGACTCCGGCCCGTGGCGATGGTGCTGCCGAACCGGAACTGCCCATCCCCCTCGCCGAGCAGGACCGTGATGGCGTTGCCGCCGGTGTCGGCGACCGCCAGGTCTGGAATGCCGTCGTGGTTGAAGTCGGCGACGACAAGGGCGGTGGGGTGACTTCCGACCGGGACCCACAGCGGAGGCCGGAAGGTTCCGTAGGTGTGCCCGAGGTAGATCGCGACGTTGTTGTCACCGCTGTCGGACACGGCCAGATCGAGGTGGCCGTCGCCGTTGAAGTCGGCGATCGCCACGGCGGTCGGACCCTTCCCGGCGCTCAGGGTGGGGTGCGGCTGGCAGGCCGTCGCGACGAGTCCGTAGAGCAACGTCACGGTCTCGGCATCGGCATTGGCCACCGCCAGATCGACCAGGCCGTCGCCGTTCAGGTCGGCGGCTGCAACGGCATAGGGGTAGTCCCCTACCTCGTAGCTGCCGCTCTCCTTGAACGAGCCATGGGCGTCACCAATGAAGGTGGCCACCCTCCCGTGTTCTTCCCCTTGCGATGATTCGCCGATCGCGGTTTGCGCTGCGGCCCAGGTCGCGCTCCCGAGGGGAGGAAGGAAGGGAACGAGCACCGCTGTCAGGCCGAGCACGACAAGGAGCTTCAGCCGCATGATCGCCTCCCTCGCCGATCGGGTGACGACCGGCGGACGGGTGAACGAGCCGTACGCGGCTAGGCTAGTTCCGTGCGGGCGCGCATGGCAGGGCCAATTGTCCTGTCGGGGACGTAGGTCAGGTCAATCGTCCCGGCCGGCGGGTCGGCTCCGAGCGGCCGCAGCAGCCCTGCCTGGCGAGGGTCGTTCAGCCCGTTGGGCCGGCGGCCGGCGTGGCAGAGCCGGAAACGCCGCCGAATGGGAAGTACTGCTCGATGTTCTTGGGATCCACGGCGATCATCTCGATCTGGTCCGGGGGTGTGTCGACGGTCGCCCGCAGGCCGGTCCGCTTGTCGATCGGGATCCGGAGCTGGCCTCCCGCCAACACGCCCTGGGCCGACAGGTCCGTGCTCGCCTTGAAGGCCGCCTTCGTGCCGGTCGGGTCGAGCGCCCCCGTCTTCAGATCGATGCGGTGGAAGGTGATGCCGTTGGGAACAGGAAAGCCGTTCGGAGCGGCCGAGCGCCCCATCAGCGCGCCCTGGGCGAAACGGTTGAACGCGTAGATCGGCTGCTGCGAGCTGGTCACAAGGTGCGTCTTGCCATCGGCATACTTCATGTACCGCGGCATCGGACTGTTGTTGTCGTTCCCGATCCACACCGCCGTGACGAGCCCCGGCGTGACACCCACGAACCAGATGTCGCGCTCGTTGTCGGTCGTGCCCGTCTTGCCGGCGATCCAGTGGCCGGGCACGTTGGCCCTCCAGGACAACGCCCAGTAGGGCTTGCGGTCCATCACCGTGCCATGCATCATGTCCAGCACGATGTACGCCGTCTGCGGTGTCCACACCCGCGTGCGTCGCGGATGGGCCTGGTAGATGACGTTGCCCTGGGAATCGACCACCTTCTCCACGTAGTAGGGCGCCGTGTAGACGCCGCCGTTGGCAAAGGCAGCGATGGCCGCGGCATGCTGCATCGGCGTCACGACGAAGCTGCCGAGCGCCATCCCCAGGTACGGCTTGACGTTGTACCCGAGCTCCTGCGCCTTCACGGCCACGGCCTGCGGCGTTGCTTCCTGCAAGGCCTTGACGGCCGGGATGTTGCGGCTTCGGTCGAGCGCAAGACGAGCGGTCTCGTACCCCTCGTAGAGTTTGTCCCATTCCTTGGGCTTGTAGTCGGGCTTGCCGTTCACCTTGAACACGGTCGGGTTGTCGACCAGGATGCTCGCTTCGTTCAAGGCTCCTTGCTGGATGGCGGTGCCGTAGACGATCGGCTTGAAGGACGAGCCGGGCTGGCGGTACGCCTGGATGGCGCGGTTGAAGTCCTGGGGCTTCTCGCCGGGCCCGAGCTTCTGCCCGACCATGGCGAGCACGCCGCCCGTCTTGGGATCGATGCCGACGATGGCCATCTGGGCTCCCGGCGGGACCTGGGTCTCGCGGCTCGCCGCCATCGCCGCCTTCTGGGCCTGCACGTCGATGGTGGTATAGACCTTCAGGCCGCCGCTGCCGAACACGACGTTGTCCCCGTAGCGCTTCACCAGCCAGTTGCGGACCGCGAGCATCACGCCGCGCGAGAGGTTGGTGTCGATGCTCGAGGTCACCTTGACGGTCTCGCCCGTACGCGTCGCCTTGACCACGTTGCCGTGGCCGTCGTAGGTCACGTGCCATCCCTTCGGCTCGAGCGGGTAGGTCCACGCCCGCTCGGCCATCGCCTTGGAGATGCTCCCCCGCCGAACCATCTTGTCGAGCACCGTCCTCATGCCGGCTCGCGCCGCCGCAAAGTTCTCGTGCATGGCGTTGGGCGCGGGAACGAGCACGGCCAGGTAGAGGCCCTGGGCGAGGTTGAGCTGGATCGGGTCGATCCCGAAGTAGGCCTGCGAGGCTTCCCGGATGCCGTAGACGTTGCCGCCCCAGAACACCACGTTGACGTAGCGCTGCAGGATCTCCTTCTTGGTCAAGCGCTGCTCGAGCTCGATCGCCAGCAGGATCTCCTTGACCTTGCGGTTCAGCGACCGCTCGTCGGCGATGCTGCGCAGCACCGTGTTCTTGATGAGCTCGGTGGTGATGGTGGAACCGCCCCGCCGGGAATCCCCGATCACGACCTGGTAGGCGGCCTTGGCGATCCCGCGTACGTTGAAGCCGTACTCCCGGAAGAAGGTGTCGTCCTCGGAGGCCACCAGCGCCTCCAGCGCCGCCGGTGAAACCTGATCGAGACGCACCGGCACGCGGTTCGTGGGCTCCTTGTTCTTCCCGATCGCAGGCACCAGCGTGCCGATGCGCGTGCCGTCGCGGGCGAACACACTGGTGTTCGACGTGTACTGGAGAGCTTCGACCGGCTTCAGGGAGGGCAGGTTCTGCGCCCAGTGCAGCGCCGACGCCCCGAGCAGGGCCGCCACCGACAGCACCCCCGTGAGCGCCAGCAGGAGGATTCCCTGGGCGAGCTTCACGGGCCCCATGCTATCGGGTTCCGATGAGCAGGTGTGAGGATGCCACACATGGAGCGTCCTCCTCGCGGCCCGCGACGACGCGTACGACACGGAAGCCCCGCGCTCACGGGCACCCGACATCGCCGTCGGCTCCGCCCGGCCCTATGATGCCGTTGGAGCGGCCGTCGAGGGAGCCCCATCATGACGGACGTGAGCTCGACCCCGTTGCAGTACCTGGACAAGGCACTGGGGACCATCCGCGACCTGGGGCTGATGCCCGGCCGAGCGGAGAGCCAGGAGGCCCCCATCACAGCACTGCTCAAGCGCGTGAGCAGCCTGGACGAGCCGAAGGTCGTCGCCATCGCCCGCACCCTCAACCACGCCTCGCTGTTCAACGACGTTGTGCGGCAGCAGGTTGCCTCCATGGACGTCGCGCGTCGCTACGAGACCATCACGAACGCCTTCAACAGCATCCGCGACGACGCCAAGCGCATGGTGGACCAGATCGAGGACGGCAAGCTCACCACCTTCGAGCGGCTCGCCAACGTGTGGATGAAGGTGACCCGCGGCGACGTGGCGTCCCGCTTCGACACCATCAAGCGGACCTTCCTGGAGGTCACCGACGCGACCCGGGACCAGGTCGAACGCGAGCGACGGATCCTCGAGGCCTACCAGGACTTCCGCGGCGCCTGGAAGGAATCCGAGATCCTCGCGATGGCGGTGTTGAACGCCGCCGAAGACGAGCTGAGCGCGGCCAAGCGGGCCGTGGCCGAAGCGCAGGCCAAGGTCGAGGCCGCTTCGGGCGACGACCTCGGCGCCCGTGCCCGGCTCGAGCTGATGCGTGACGAGACGGTGCGCTCGCTCCAGACGGCGGAATCCCGCTACCAGATCACCAAGGACCTCGCCGACAACCTCACCGTCGGGTACCACACCTCCGAGGTCATCATGACGCGGCTGCTGCAGGCCACGAACGCCAAGGAACGGCTGCACGCCCAGGCGGTCACCTTCTTCTCGACCAACGAGACGGTGCTGACCGCATTGAGCGCTTCGTTCACCGGCCTGTTCGGGCTCCACGAGAGCACACGCGCCGTCGAAGCCATGAAGGAGGGCATGAGCGAGTCGCTCGAGACGCTCGCTGACATCGGCGGCGAGATCCAGGAGGCGGCGGTGAAGGCCGGGTACGGCCCCACCCTCCGCGCCGACGCGGTCAAGAAGCTCGTCGATTCCGTGGTCGCCTTCCAGACGCGGTCGCGCGAGCTCATCGAGGAGATGCGCCGGCAGAGCACCGCCAACGCCCACGAGATCCGGGAGGCGGTCGAGGACGGCAAGCGCCGCCTTGCCAGATTGGCCGAGCAGGGCGCCGCGCCTGAGCCGACGCCATGACCGAGACGGCCGCCACGCATCCCGCCGCCCCGCTAGACGAGGTCATGCTCGCCATGGACGTCGTGGACACGCTCCGGCAGCGGCGCGAGCTCGTGGAACGCGAGCTCGACGAGCCCGCTCGGGCCCAGGACCTCATCGCCCGGCTCCGCAAGATCTACGCCGCCCAGGGGATCGACGTTCCGGACGAGATCCTGGCGAAGGGCGTAGCCGCGCTGGCGGAGGAACGCTTCGTCTACCGCCCGGCCCCGCCGTCGGTCGCCACCACGCTCGCCCGCATCTACGTGAGGCGGCGGCGCTGGGGCACGGCGCTGGTGGCGGTGGCAGCCGTCTGCACCCTGATCGTCGGCGCCTACCGGAACCAGGTGGTGGGTCCACGCCGGGCCCTGCCCGCGGAGCTCGACGCTGCCCATGCGGTCGCCGTGCAGGTCGCGACGGTTCCCGCTGCGACCGAGCGGGCGAACGCGCTCCTCGCGTCCGCCCAGGCCGCCCTACGGGACCGCGACTACGCGGCCGCCCGCCAGGATCTGACGGGCCTGCACACCCTGCAAGCGACGCTCGAACGGACCTATGCCGTCCGGATCGTGAACCGTCCGGGCGAAGCCTCGGGCGTGTGGCGGGTCCCCGACATCAACCCCTCGGCGCGCAACTACTACCTCATCGTGGAAGCGGTGGGACCCGATGGTGGCATCGTGCCGGTCACCGTCCGCAACGAGGAGACCGGCGCCACCGAGACCGTGAGGCGCTGGGGGCTGCGCGTCGACGAGCCCACCTTCCAGGCGGTCGCTCGCGACAAGCAGGACGACGGCATCATCCAGAACGATGCCGTCGGCGAGAAGCTCCGAGGCGCGCTGGAGGCGCGCTACAGCGTCCCCACCTCGGGGGCGACGATCACGCGCTGGTAGCGCAGAGGATGGGCCACACCATGATCTCGGGAAAGCAACCGCTGGACACCATCGAGACCGAGCTCGAGGCGCAGCGCCAGGCGATCGCGGACCTCGAGCGGCGGCTGGCGACGAGCAGCGACCGTCTGCTCGCTTCGGGCAAGGCTCAGGCCGATGCCTATCGCGAGCTGGCCCGCCTGCGCGTCAACTCGATGGCGTCGGGGGCCGCCGGCGCGAGCGGCGCCGCGTCCGAGTTGGACGCGGCCGCCAAGAGCGTGTCGGTCCTGCTGCGCCGGCGAGAGGAGGCCGCCGAAGCGCTCGAGCAGCAGCTGAAGGCATCCGAGCAGCGCCGCACCACGGTGGAGGCCGAGCGAACCGCCCAGGCCGAAGCCCTGTCCGCTGCCGCCGCCGCGGTCGACGCCGCCGAGGCCAGGACGCAGGCACGCCTGCAGGCGGACCCCGCCTACCGTACCCAGCTCGAGCGGGCCCACGAGGCCGAGCGCATCGCGATGCACGCCGAGGAGAAGGCCACTCGCAGCGAGCAGGAGCAGGAGGAGAAGGGACGCGCCTATCGCCGCGATCCCCTCTTCATGTACCTCTGGCGACGGCACTACGGGACCCCGGAGTACCGCGCCGCTCCGCTCTTCCGTTGGCTCGACGGCAAGGTGGCCCGCCACGCCGGCTTCCACGACGCGCGGCCCGACTACGCGCGACTGCTCGAGATCCCCGGGCGCCTTCGCGAGCACGCCACAGGCTGCCGCGAGACGGCCGACCACGCGTTCGAGGCGGTCCGGGCGCTCGACCAGAAGGCGCGCGAGGCCGACGGCGTGCTCGCCCTCGAGGCGACCGAGACCTCCGAGAAGGACAAGCTCCAGGCCCTCGACGAGCAGCTCCAACGGCTCGCGGAACAGAATGCGGGACTTCTCGCGCGCAGACAGGAGATGGCCGCCGGCCAGGACGGAGCCTTCCGCCAGGCCGTGGACATCCTCGCGTCGGGCTTGCGGACCGAGGCGCTCCAGTCGCTGCATGAAGAGGCCCTGTCCACTCCCTATCCCGAGGACGACGTCCTCATCCACAGGCTGTCGGAGTTGCAGCGAGAGCAGGAACAGCTCGAAACGGCCGGTCAGGAACTCCAGACCGCCCTGCAGCAGCGGCACGACCGTCTCCGGGAGCTCGAGGAGCTGCGCGCCGAGTTCAAGAGACGGGCGTACGATCAACCGGGCCATGGCTTCGAGGACGGCATGCTGGTCGCCACCGTGTTGGCCAACGTCATCGGCGGGATGCTCAACCAGGGCGCCTTGTGGCGCGTGCTCGATCAGCAGCGCCGGTTCCGCCCGCCTCGAACGGACACCACCTTCGGCTCCGGCGGCTTCGGACGTGGCTCCCCGTGGGGCGGTGCCTTGAAGCCGCCCGGCGGGGGCTCCAGAGGGGGCGGTGCCGTCCGCGGCGGCGGGTTCCGGACCGGCGGCAAGTTCTGAGGTGGGGTCCTGCAGTCGCCACGGGGAGCGAAGGTTGACGGCGGTGGGCCCAACCGGCTACGGTGCGCGCCGGACAGCCGAGGCCCCATGGACGAGACCCCCGATATCCGACGTGCCCTACCCGGCGAGGCCCCGTTGCTGAGCGCCCTGGCTTTGAGGTCGAAGGCCCATTGGGGATACGACGCGGCGTTCCTGGACGCTTGCCGTGAGGAGCTGACGCTGTCGAGCGGGCAGGTGCTTCGGCACGATGTCTTCGTCGCCATCGCCGCGAACGTGGTGATGGGCTTCTACCTGCTGAAGTCCTCATCGAGCGACGCCTCCACCGTCGAGCTGGACATGCTGTACGTCGAGCCTTCGGCCATCGGTCGAGGCATCGGGCGCGCCCTGTTCGAGCACGCCGTGTCCGTGGCCCGACGCCGCGGCGCCCGGCGCCTCGAGATCGAGGCGGACCCGAACGCCGCCGGATTCTACCGGGTCATGGGGGCGACCTACGCAGGCGAGCGCTCCTCCGGCAGCATCCCCGACCGCCGGTTGCCGCTGCTGGCGCTCGATCTCTGACGCGGCCGCCAGCCACGCACGGCTCACCGCTCATACAGTTCAGGTCGACGCGCGCGGAACACGGGTTCCTGCAGCCGCTCGGCGTGGATCGACTCGAGCACCAGCTCCGCCGTGATCACCCCGGGCTCCGAGGTCGAGGCCCGGGCCAGCACGTCGCCGCGAGGACCGGCGATCTGGCTGGCGCCGCAGTAGTGGGCCGTCCCCTCTATCCCGACGTGGTTGACGGCCGCGACGAAGATCTGGTTGTCCTGCGCGCGGGCACGGCTCCGCAGGTCCTGCAGGTAGCCGAAGCCGACGGGCACGGCGGAGGGGTTCAACACGAGCTGGGCACCCCGGCGCGCCAGGGTCGACACGATCTCCGGGAAGGCGAGCTCGAAGCAGGTCGCCACGCCCACCCGCGTGCCGTCGAGGTCGAACACCGGCAGATCGTCGCCGGGCCGGAAGAAGCGGTGCTCCGTGGGGTAGAGGTGGCTCTTGCGGTAGCGGCCCGCGAGGGCGCCCTCTCGCGAGATCAGGACGGCGGTGTCGTAGAGCACCTCCGGCACGACCGAGTCGCGCTCGACGATGCCCGCGACGATGCTCACGTCGAGGCGGCGTGCCAGGTCGCCCAGGGCCTCGGCGGTGGGACCCGGCACGACCTCGGCCAGCTCGAAAAGGCGGTCCCCCAGCGTCGCCACGTCGTAGCCAACCTCGAACGTCTCCGGCAAACAGACCAGATCGGCGCTGCCCGCAGCCGTCTCCAGCCACGCCGCAGCGGTCTCCAGGTTGGCGTCCTTGTCGCCCAGCCGGCTGGTCATCTGCACGACGGCGATGTGCACGGGCCACCCCTCTCGTAGGCACGGTCCATCGCACCGACGGTACCGCGCAACGCCTCGGCAGTCCGCCCGGAGCGGTACGGCAATCGCCGCCGGCGGCGCGAGGCTGCGCCCGCGGGGGGCGAACGCGCCCGCGACACCTCCTCGACGTCAGCGGGGGGTCGGGTGTACGAGCTCTGGAAGCGCCGATCGCGCGTCGCGTCGAGCATCCCCCAGCTTGGCCGCCAGCGCCTGCAGCTCGCCGAGCCGGATGGCACGCAACGGAGCCATCCGCTCGATGGCCTCCCCTTCGAGGCGGAGGTAGGCGAGGGGATTGGGTGCGTGGCTTACGCGTATCCGGAGATCGTGGTGAAGGTCGCGGGCGCCCGTCGCCAGACGTTCGAGGCGCTCCGCATCGCGGAGTCCGGGCACCAGGCCGTCGACGTCGATGGCCACAGCGCGGGTGGGGATGACGAGCCAACGTCGAGGCACGATGCCTCCCTCGGAGAACGAGACCGCGAGTAGGGTCTCTAGCGTGCGCCGTGCACGCCCTCATGTCGAGGGACAATCGTCAGTCGGCGCCTCGTTCACGACCCCGGCCCCGCTCGTTACGACGGAACTAGTGTCCCGGGCCGAACAGCGTTCCGCGCATCTGCATCGGCTGGGCCCACACCAGGATCTGCATGGCCGTGAACGCCAGCACGAAGCCGAACATCGGCCACATCGCGACGACACCGCGCGTGCCGAAGTCCCGCAGACCGATGCGGATGGCACTCGCCAGCGCGAGGCCGGCATAGAGGGCGGTCACGACCGCCTGCAGCGGGAACAGCCAACGCGACGGCATCATGTGCGCCAGAGGCCAGTCCGGCTCCAGACCGAGACCGCGGTAGCTGAAGAAGTGCTCGTAGACGGGGATCGCCGCCGCCACTCCGGTCAGGAAGTGAAACAGGTAGTGCGCGGCCCAGAAGCCGAACCCGAGCGCGACCACCACGTAGCCCCAGCGCTGGAACGCCTGCCACGGCCTGGCCGAGGCACCACCCAGCACGTCGGACCATGTCGCGACGGCCAGCGTGACGCCGAGCCCCGCCAGCGTCACCACGCCGTAGAGGAGCGCGATCAACAGCGCCTCGCTGTGGGTACCCACCACACGGGCCACCCAGCCGGCCACGGTGTAGAACGGCCCGATCATGGCGACCGCGTTCATGACGCCCCAGAACGTCAGCAGCACGCCCAGCAGCAGTACGGTCCGGCCGCCCCGCCGCACCCACGGCGTCCGTACGAGCTCGCGTCCGGGAGCGCGCACGCGCAACGCCACGTTGTCGTACGGGCAGGCGCGCACGCAGTTCATGCACAGCGTGCAGTCCATGTTCGACTCCACGGCAGGAACGAACAGCTTCGTCTCGCACCCCGGAAACGACCCGCTCCCGTTGGGGTGGGTGATCTCGGCGAGCGAGATGAAGGCGGAACCCCGGGTCGCCTCGGCGGACGGCGGCGGCGTAGGCCCAGCAGCGGTCTCCCTGCCGTAGAGGCACGGCTTGTGCTCGCACGTTCGGCACACGCTGGCGTCGACGGCTGCAATCTGCGTGGGCGAGACGCTGGACAGCGTGAAGTTGAAGTTTCCGAGGGGGCACACGTAGCGGCAGAAGGTTCCGGCCGGGAACAGAGCATCCACGGCGAACGCCGCCAGGAAGTAGCCGATCGCCAGCCACGCGGTCAGCCAGGGGCTGGCCCACAGCGCGAAGACCTCGTAGCTCCACAGGAAGACAACCGTCAGGACGATCACCAGGCCCTTGTTGTGGAGCACGCGCGGCCAGGCCGGCATGCCCGGAAGCCAGCGCTCCACTCGCCTGGTGACGCCTCGGGTGAGCATCAGCGGACAGGCCGCGCAGAAGGCGTTCCCGAACACCGCCAATGCGATCGCGACCAGCCCGCGGTAGTGCAGCCACACACTGGCGGTGGCCACGTTGCGAGGCGCCATCGGCTGCCCGGTGAGGCCGTCGACAATGGCCATCGCTGCCAGCACCAGGAGCGGGATCTGGAACACCAGCCGGGAGTAGCGCCAGCGCACGAGCCGCCGCAGGCCCGGGAGCCGCAGCAGATCGAACCCACGCGGCTGGTCCACCAGGGCGCCGCCCACAGGCTCGCCACCCGAGGACGCCGCCGCGCGCCGGACGCCCCTCAAGGCGCCGCCTTCTGCCAGCGTGCGTAGACGGCCCCGGGGGACAGGCCGCGCTTCCGCTCGGCGGCGACCTGGCGCACGGTCACGCTCGAGCCCGCTTCCCCGAGCGCTATCGGGTTGCTCCAGGCCTCCAGCACGTAGTTCAAGAGCGAGGCGATCTGCTCGTCGGACAGGATCGCCCGCCACCCCGGCATCTCCTGCCCGTAGGCGTAGCTCACGCCATCGACGGTCAGGTCGCCCTGGATGCCGAACAGCACGACGTCGATCAGAGCGCGCCGGCCGCCGGCCCCGGCCGCGGCCATCCGGCCCGCCTCACCATCGAGCGGCGGGAAAGTGGGCGGAGCGGTGATCCCGGAGCCGTCGGTCTGATGGCAGACGGCGCAGTGGGCGTCGTAGCGCGCCGGGCCGTCCGGCGTCGCCTGCGCGGCAACGACCGGTACCGCCACCAGGCCTGCAAACGAGGCGAGCATGAGGAGAAAGCGTCTGCGCACCGTGTCAGCTCCCCCGCAGCAGGAGGTGGTGGAGGTCCTGCGCGATGTGGGTCTGTTCCGAGCCCAGCTGATCGTAGTTGTAGATCAGGGCGAGCTGGCGCCGGGTGTCGAGCACGTACGCGGCCGACGTGTGGTTGACGAAGTACTGGTCCGGACCCGTCTGGTCGGTCTTCTGGTAGGTCACGAAGAACTGCTTGGCGACGGCCGCGATGCTCTCGGATGTCCCCGACAGCCCCACGAAGGCGGGGTCGAACGCGTGCGCGTACTTCGACATGGTCACTGGCGAGTCGCGCTCCGGGTCCACCGTGATCATCAGCACCTTGACGCGCGACCGGTCCTTCTCCGGCAGCAGCTTGCGCACCTCCGCCAGGTGCATCATCTCGGTAGGACAGATGTTCGGGCAGTGGGTGTAGCCGAAGTAGAGCACCACCACATCGCCGTCGAAGTCGGAGAGCGATATCGGCCCCGAGGCGCTCTGCAAGGTGAAGTCCGCTTCGGTCGTGAGGTTGGTCAACGGCTTCGACGCGAACTGGTAGGGAGGCCCTCCGAGGCGCCCCTGGACCACGTACGCCAGGGCCGCCACCGCAACGACGGCCGCAGCCCACAGCACACCCTTCGGCACACGCTTCACATCCGCTCCCTTTCGCTCGTCATCGGCTCGACCTCGCCGGCTACTTCCGGACCACCGGCACGCTGACCGTGAGCGCGTCCGCTCCTTCGAACATCAGCGTGACCTGCATCGGCTGACCCGCCACCAGAGCCTTCTGCAGACCCATGATCATGAGGTGATCGCCGCCCGGCTCGAGCACCAGCCGGCCGTGCGCCGGAATCACCAGCGCATCGACGCTCACCATCTCCATCACGGGCCCCGACGCCGAACCCGTATCCTTCCGGACCGTCGTCATCGGCACGCATCGCTTCGCCGCCGGCGTGGTCCCACCCACCAGCCGCACCGCGTGATCGGTTGGGTTGATCAGCATGCCGAACAGAGCGGTATCCGGCACGGTCGGCGGCAGCCACCGCACCCACGCCTGCTGCAGTTCGATCGTCGGTGGTGAGGCCGCAGCGGCGAACGTCAGAAGCGCCAGCGCCACCGCGAGCCCCCCGGCCCGTGCACGTGCCCCAGGTGAAAGCATCGGGGGCATCGTACCCTGGGACGCCGGCCGGGGTGGCGAATACCCCCCGCAATCCCGAGACGAAGGCCGCCACCGCCGCTTCACAGCGAAGGGCCCGACCGCCCCACACAGATCGTTCCAGACGTGGTTAGTTCGGACCTCGGGCGTGTTGGGGAGTCCACCCGAGCGGTGGGGGTGGACACCGCGTTTCCTCCCCCAGGAGAGCCTGGGGCGACGTTCGAGAGGGAGCATCTAGGCCCTTCAGAACACATCTCAGCGCTCTCGAACGGGTTCCCGTATCATATCTCCCCGGGGTATTGCTTCGAGAGCTGCCCACTGCAGAACCTACGGCAACATCGTGCCCAGCGGTCAGGCGGCCTCGAGCGAACCGCGGGCTACCCCTCGGGGGTGGTCTACGCCAGCTGGAGGGCTCGAGCCGCCCAGGTGACGCCCGCGACGACAACGAAGGCCACGAGCAAGGGCAGCACCGTGGCGATCGCCGTCCACTTGACGCTCCGGGTCTCCGACCAGATGGTCCAGATGGTGGTCGAGCACGGATTGTGCAGCACGCTGAAGAGCATCAGATTGACGGCGGTCAAGAGCGTCCAGCCGGCTCCCGCGACCAGGACGGCGTGCAGGTCGCCCAGGCCCTCGACCTCCACCATCATCCCGACGCCGGTGTAGATCATGATCAAGGTGGGCAGCACGATCTCGTTGGCGGGGATGGCGACGAGATACGCGAGGAGGATAGCGCCATCGAGCCCGACCATCCATCCCAAAGGCTCCAGCCCGTGCTGCACATGCTGTGCAAGGCTCACGCCGCCGACCCGGACGTTGGCGAGCAGCCAGATCAGCCCGCCTGCCGGCGCCGCCATCACCACCGCCCGCCACAGCACGAACAGTGTCCGGTCGATGAACGAGGTGTACAGGATCCGCAACACGTCCGGCCGCCGGAAGGGCGGAAGCTCCAGGAAGAACGTGCTCGAGACGCCGCGGAGCACGGTGCGCGACAGCAGCCAGGACACCGCCAGCGTCACCACCACGCCGATCAACGTGACCCCGATGACGGCCCCGGCCGCCACGATCGAGGCCACGCCGGGCGAGAACGCGGCGGCCACCAGGACGCTCGCGATCACGATCAGCGTCGGCCAGCGGCCGTTGCACGGCATGAAGTTGTTCGTGAGGATGGCGATCAAGCGCTCGCGCGGCGACTCGATGACCCGGGCCGCCACGACGCCCGCGGCATTGCACCCCAGCCCCATCGCCATCGTGAGCGCCTGCTTGCCGTGCGCTCCCACCCGGCGGAAGAGCCCGTCGAGATTGAACGCCACCCGAGGCAGGTAGCCGAGGTCCTCCAACAGCGTGAACAGCGGGAAGAAGATCGCCATCGGCGGCAGCATCACCGACACGACCCAGGCGAGCCCCCGGTAGACCCCGTCCCAAAGGAAGCCGGTGAGCCACCACGGCGCCTGGAGCGCCTCGAAGGCGGCCCTTCCCCAGCGACCCACGGCGAACGTGGCCGTGAACAGCAACGACGAAGGAACGTTCGCTCCTACGATCGTGATCCAGAAGACCAGCGCCAGGCCGCCCACCATCACCAGCGGGCCCCACAGCCGGGACGTCAAGACGCGGTCGAGCCGGGCCTGGAACGTCTGCGCGCCGATGCCGGGGCTCTCGACGACCCGGGAGGTGATCTGTTCGGCCTCACGGAACAGGCTCTCCACCAGCCGGTCCCGGGCCTCGGGCCCGAGGCCCACGCGCAGCCGCTCGGCTTCGGCCAGCACACGGTCGAGCTCCCCGGTCCGCGCCGCGCCCCCCTCCTCCAGCAGCTCGCCGTCGGCCAGCCCCTCCCGCACTCGCGGGTCCCCATCGAGGAGGCGCAGCGCCACCCATCGCCGGCTGGCCAACGACGGGAACGCGGCGTGGAGAGCGCCCGACAACTCGCTCGTCGCGGCCTCGAGCTGCGGCTCGAGCCGCACGGCTCGCACCGACCCCTCGCTTCCGTCGGCCACGGTATCGAGGAGCGCGGCCAGGAGCGACGCCATCCCTTCGCCCGTGCGGGCGACGATCGGAACGACCGGGACGCCGAGCTCCCGCGCGAGGGCGCGGTGATCGATGCGGATGCCGCGGCGCCGGGCCTCGTCCATCAGGTTCAGCGCGACCACCACCCGTCCGGTGATCTGCAGGATCTGCAGCACCAGGTTGAGGTTGCGCTCGAGCGCGGTCGCGTCGACCAGCACGATGGTCGCGTCGGCACCCCCGAAGAGGAGGAAGTCGCGCGCGATCTGCTCCTCGGGGGAGTAGGCGAGCAGAGAGTAGGTGCCCGGGAGGTCGACCACCTTGAGGCGCTCGCCGCCTACCTCGAAGCCGCCTTCGGCCCGAGCGACGGTCTTGCCCGGCCAGTTGCCGACGTGCTGCTTCAGCCCGGTCAGCGCGTTGAACAGCGTGCTCTTCCCGACGTTGGGGTTCCCGGCCAGCGCCACCACGCCGTCGAAGTCGTGGCCCCGCGCACCGAGGTGACGAAGCCTCGCGGGGCAGCCCTCGCAGCGTCCCGGTGGTGACGCGCCCGCCCTCACGCGGCCACCTCGTCGCCCGCCTCGGCATCGCCCAGAGGGGCGACCAGAACATGACGCGCCTGATCGCGTCGCAGGGCGATCCTGCTTTGCCGCACAAGGTACGCCGTCGGATCGTCGCCGAGTGCGTTCTCGAGCACGGGGATCACCTCGGCGCCAGGCGTGAACCCGAGGTCGAGCAACCGCCGCCGCGCATCCCCACGGAGCTCGTTGGTCAGCATCACGACGCGCGCCGGCGTGTCCAGCGCAAGCTCGCTGAGCCGCGTCATCCCGTGCAGCTGCGCGGCGCCGACACCGCTGGGGACCACATCCACCATGGCCGCCGCAAGCGCGCTCAGGCGGCGCTCGCCGAGCCCCGCCACGTTCACCCTGACGCCCGCGGCATCATTCGCCAGGACCTCCAGGGCGGTGGCGGGGGCCAGCCCTTCGGCCAGCAGCTCGCGGAACAGCGACTCCGGCTCGTCCTCGACGTGCAGCACGCGGACCATGCTGCCCGCCGGGCAGAGCGTCAGCGCTACGTGGCGCCGGTCCGGAGAGCGTCCGCGAGGCCCCGGAATGAGGTCCCCGTGCGGGTCTCGCACCGGGTGCCCGAGGCCGCGGTCGATGGCGTCGATCCGCTCGGCTGGAACGCGATGCTCGAGCCTATCGGCCAGCCGGTGCAACACCGCGAGGGGCCGCCCCCCGCGCTCCGCCAGATAGGTCTCGAGGACGCGGTGGCTACGCACCAGCGCCCGTGCCGCCTCCAGCCCTTCGACACTCAGGCCCAACGAGGAACCCTCGATGCGCACCAGGCCTCGCTCGAGGAGCGCTGTAAGGCTGCGGCGCACGCGCGGCACGGGGACATCCAGCATCCCGGCCAAAGCTTCGAGCTGAACCTCTCTGCCCTGCTGCTGGCACTGGAAGAAGCGCTTGAGGATGTCGCCCTCGAGCCTTCGGGTGCGGCTCCGTGCGCGCCACAGCAACCACGCTGCCACGCCCGCCAGGACCCCTGCCAGGATGGCCGCGGAAACGAGCATGCCACACTCCCAACGTCGCTTCTACGTACGGGCGCCGACCTACCTCCACGATGAGGCACCTCCTTCGGGCGGGCGAGGAGCAAATGTCCCCTGCCACGGGACCGCGGGTCCCGGTATCCGAGCCGGTCGACCCGGGCGGGCGTCGGCCCATCGACCGTTGCGCGGCCGATGGACGTAGACTGCGCTTGGCATCGGCTCCTTCGAACGTCCGCCGGCCCAGAGCGGCTGAGACGGGCACCATCTTGCCGTGGCGCGGCGCGAGCGAACGACCGTCGGGGGCCGAGGTGGGCGCCGCCTACGCGGGGTCCGGGCCCGGGGTGCGCAACGCATCCGTGCGCCCGTTCCGCGTCGGCCCCGGCACCACCGGAGAGGACGGCAGAGATGCTCGTCGTCACGACGGAGAACATCGTGGGCCACGAGATCGACCGGGTCGTCGGGCAGGTCTTCGGGGTCGTCGTTCGGAGTCGCGGCCTAGGGGGCAACATCACGGCCGCCCTGCGCAGCCTCGGCGGCGGCGAGATCAAGGAGTACACCGAGATGCTCGAGGACGCCCGCAAGGCCGCAATCGACCGGCTCGTCCAGAACGCGCACGCCATGGGCGCCACCGCCGTGGTGATGATGCGCTTCGACTCGAGCGAGGTGGGTCAGACCATGTCGGAAGTGGTCGCGTACGGAACAGCCGTCGTCCTGCGCGAAGGCTAGCGCATGGTGAAGCTCCTGATCTCGTGGTGGGCGCTCGAGGTCGTCATCGTCGTCGTTGCCGTGGCAGCCACGTTGCTGGCCAGGCGGCGCCGGTTGCGGCGCCGCGATCCTCGCTCGCTCGAAGGCTTCGTCCAGACGGACGAGACCTTCTTCGACCCCACCACGGGGATCCGCCAGCAGGTCTGGTTCAACCCGCGCACCGGCGAGCGCCGGTACGTGACGGTGGAGAGCGCCCAGCGACCCTAGCTGCGCATGCGGGCCGGCGCGCGACGCTCAGGGAACGACGAGCTGCATCCCCGCCTGGATGGCGTTCCCCTGCAGGCCGTTGGCCTGGCGCAGAGCGGCGACCGTCGTACCGTAGCGTTGCGCCAACCCCCACAACGTGTCACCGGCCTGCACCGTCACCGTCCTGTAGGGCTTGGACGTCGACGAGGACGCGCTCGGGAGCGGCGCGCCGCTGGCCTTCCAATGCGCCCACAGATAGGCGCGCGTCGTGACGCCCTGGTCGTGGATCGCCCGGGCTTCGGTCAGGCCCAGATAGCGGTAGTGCCAGGGCTCGTACATGTAACAGGTCTGCGCCTCGGTGCCCTTGGGGTAGCTCATCGCGAAGCCGAAACGCCAGGCGTTGGCGGCGACCCACGCTCCGGTGGGCGTCGCCGCCCAGTCCTGGTAGTCCCAGGGTGCCTTCCCGCCCTTGGCGCGGAGGTCGAGGGTGGTGCCGAGCTGGTGCTCGGAGTGACCGGGTCGCGCGCTGGACTTGAGCGCATAGGCGTAGCCGTCGACCTTGACCCAGTACTGGAAGGTGATCACCTGTGTCTGGTAGGAACGGTACGCACTCTGAACGGCGATCGGGTAGCCGGCCGCCGCCGCCGCCTGCGCCATCGCCTTCAGATGCGGGATCACGAACGATCGCAGCTCGTGGCCGCCGTTGAGCCCCGCTTCACGGGTGGACACGAGGTCGGGCGGGGCATAGTCCGCGGGTAACCGGAAGTGCGTGTCGACCAGCGTGTAGCGCCACTGGTCGTAGCCGGTGAAGGCCGTAGGCACGTCCGCCACGGCGCAGGTCGGGAG
>Ga0315542_1000637_pt1 | contig 22320 bp, 19 predicted proteins | sample SalMarSW160120MG_FD_202541 | JGI IMG/M metagenome (GOLD analysis project Ga0315542, IMG submission 202541) | Salt marsh sediment microbial communities from the Plum Island Ecosystem LTER, Massachusetts, United States - Salt Marsh Sediment SW1601-20 ... | reverse complement strand
CGGGAATATCTTTCAGGCACGTTCCTTGCCGAAGCCCCCATTGTTGAGGTCTCCTCCTCCACCGGAGAAGGCATAGACAGCCTGATCTCGGCCCTCGATCTGGTCACCCAGAGTATTCCCGAGAAGGAAGTGGGCCACGTCTTCCGGCTCCCCATCGACCGGGTTTTCTCCATGAAAGGGTTCGGCACGGTCATCACCGGGACCGCCATTTCCGGGAGGATCATGACAGGCGAAGAGGTGACCATCTACCCCCAGAAGATTCACTCGAAAATGCGCGGGATACAGGTACACAACCAGGACGTTCAGGAGGTGAGGGCCGGTCTTCGCACTGCCGTAAATCTGCAGGGTATTGAAAAGGCAATCATTCATCGAGGCGATATCCTTGCCACCAAAGACGGCATGAGGCCGACCTTTATGGTGGACGTCATCCTGGATCTTCTTGCCAGCGCTCCGAAAAAACTCAAGAATCGGGCCAAGGCGCGCTTCCACACCGGCACATCCGAGATCATCTCGACCGTCGTCCTCCTGGACCGGGATGAACTGGAGCCGGGAGGCACCTGTTTTGCACAGATCCGGCTGGACGAGCCGACCGCGGTGCTCAGAAATGACCGCTACGTCTTGCGAAGTTATTCCCCGGTGAGGACCATCGGCGGCGGTGAAATCCTGAATGCCCTTCCCAGGAAAAAGAAACGATTTTCCGAGGTCTCTCTTTCCGAGATGAAAACCCTTCACCAGGGAAATCAGGCCGAGATCGTTGAGCTTTTTATAGGTCAGGGCCGTTTCATGGGAGTGGAGCAGGACGCGCTGCCCTTTCTCACCAATACGAGCAGGAAAGGGCTGGAAGATATCCTGAAAGGACTGATGGCAAAGAACCGGGTGATCCGATTCGATAAGGAGAACAGGGTGCTGATCCGGGCGGATTTCCTGGAAATGGCCAGGGGCGAATTGCTGGACACCATCACGGAGTACCACCGGAAGTTTCCGCTGAAAGTGGGTCTGCCGAAAGAAGAACTCCGTTCGAGGACAACTGGCTCAAGAAACACCAAGCTGTTCAATTTCTTGATAAATCAGCTCACCAAAGAAGGCCGAGTTGTGCTGGAAAAAGATCTGGTGCGCCTTGAGGAGCACCGTGTCACGCTGGCTGCCGATCAGCAAAAGGCGCGGGAGGAAATTCAGAAGATATATGTTGAAAGTGGGCTCCAGCCCCCGTATTTTAAGGAGATAAAAGACAAATTTCCCGGCAATACGGCCCTGGAAGTCCTTGAACTGATGCACAAGGAAGGTTCTCTCGTCAAGGTGAAAGAAGACCTCTATTTTCATAAGCAGGCAATAGAAAATCTTGAAGAAACTCTTGTCTCCTTTCTCAAGGAACACAAGGAGATCACAACACCCCAGTTCAAAGACATGACCGGCACGTCACGGAAGTATACGATTCCCCTTATAGAGTATTTTGACCGGTCCCAGGTTACCGTGCGGGTCGGAGACAGTCGGGTGCTGAGAAGGAAATAGATTTTCCGCATGAAAAGACCCCTGGGCATTCTGGGTTCAGCGCTTGGGATTGGTGCGAGGGAGCACGTGGCCCTGGTTGGAGGGGGAGGGAAAAGCACCCTCCTTTTGACCCTCGCAGGGGAATTGCACCGGAGAGGGCTGAAGGTAGTCACAACCACTACCACGAAAATGTGGGTAGAAGAGGGAAATCAGGTCCCCGGGACCGTGTTCCTCAGCTCGGAAGGCGGATGGGAGGAGCCACTCAGTGAGGCGCTGAAGAAATACGGCCACGTATTCGTGTGCAGGGATGTTCTTGCATCGGGCAAGGCGGCCGGTATCCCGAAATCCGTTGCCGATGCCGTTTTTCAAACCTCCCTGGTGAGCCATGTGCTCGTGGAGGCGGACGGCGCTGCCGGCCGGCCGGTCAAGGCGCCCGGCCCGACCGAACCGGTGATCCCCGATTCAGTCACCATGGTCGTTGCCGTCATGGGTCTCGATGGCCTCGGGGCTCCGCGTACCGAAGCAGCCGTGTTCCGGATCGAGCAGTTCGAAAGAATCACCGGCCTCAAATCGGGCGGAAAAATGACGTCCGAGGTTCTCGCGAGGCTATTCGTCCACCCGAAAGGCCTTTTCAAGGGATCGCCCGCAAGGGCCAGGCGTGTGGCCTTTTTGAATAAGCTGGATCTTCTGGATGAGCGGAGTGCGGCTTTTGACCTGGCGGCCGGTATCATGAAATCAGCGGGGTCCCTTGTAGAGAGGGTGGTCCTGGGTTCCCTGCACAAGAAGGAGTACTTGATTTCAGGAGAAGAACAGTGAAAGAAATCTACGAGGCAGCGATTGAAGAATACGGGAAGGGCAGGATCTCCGTTCTTGCGACCATCGTCAAACAGGCGGGCCCGTCCCCTCGCGGCATAGGTGCAAAGTGCCTGCTGAGCCAAGATGGCACCCTCACCGGAACCGTCGGCGGAGGCCGCATCGAGGCCGAGGTCCTCGAGAAGGCCCGTGAGGTGCTGGAATCGTGTGTACCGGCGTTGTTGAGCTTTCATCTCACCGGGACCGACGTTGAAGGGACGGATATGCTGTGCGGCGGTGATGTGGAGGTCTTCCTGGCCCCCCTGTTACCGCAACAGTTCGGACTCCTTGCCCTGTTTCAGGAAGTTCTGAAGGTCCACCGGCGCGGCGGCGCCGGCGTTCTGGTGACGGTTGTGGATCCGGAAGCCTGGAGTGCGGAAGAGGCTCCCATGCTCTTTTTCACGGCGGAAGGCGCCCAAACCGGGGCCATGCCTGAAAACCCGAACCTGGAAAGGAAACTCAAAGACAGGGCGGGAGAGCTCGCAAGACAGAGGCTCCCGAGGACCCACGATTTTGGCGAAGGAGACCGGCCCCTCAATGTCTTTGTGGAGCCGGTCACAGCAAATCCCATTCTCTTTGTCTTCGGCGGCGGGCATGTATCTCAGCAGATCGTTCCCTTTGCGGCCCGGGTCGGCTTCACCGTTCGGGTCATTGACGACAGGAAAGAATTCGCTGATCCTCGCCTTTTTCCGGAAGCAGATGAGGTGGTTGAACGCGGATTTGACGGCGTTATGGACACGCTTCCGGTGGATGCTTCCTCCTACCTCGTGATTGTCACGCGGGGACACGTATATGATAAGGACGTGCTTGCCCAGGCACTGAAGACGGATGCCCGGTACGTGGGGATGATCGGGAGCAGGCGCAAACGGGATATTATTTATCAGAAGCTCGTGGAGGAAGGATTTACCGGAGAGGAGCTTGCATGGGTCCACTCTCCCATAGGGCTCAGCATCGGCGCGGAAACCCCTGAAGAAATAGCGGTCAGCATCGTGGCCGAGCTGATCCAGGAGAGGGCGGGAAAAAAGGGATGAAAGAGAAATGAACATGAATTACAAGGTAGAAGATTCCTACCAGGAGTGGCTCTGGGGAAAACTGGGCGAGAAGTGTGTCGCAAACCTCAAGAAACACGGCTTCGACGCCCACCTGGTAGGGAGCATCGATGAAGCGAGAGATCTGATTCTGGACACGGTCGGAAACTGTGAGACATTTGGTTTTGGAGGGTCGGATACGACCCGTGTTCTGGGGGTCATGGAAGAACTCAAAAACCGGGGGAAAATCATTTATGACCACTGGCAGGAGGGTCTGAGCGAGGAAAAAGACCTGGAGATCCGGCTCCAGCAGGGACGGTGCGATTGTTTCCTGTGCAGCGCCAACGCCGTTGCTGCGACCGGCGAGGTGGTGAATGTGGACGGCATAGGCAACCGTACCAACGGGATGACCTTCGGGCCGAAAAAAGTGCTGATCGTTGCCGGGATGAACAAGGTTGCCCAGGACCTGGAAGGAGCCCTTCAGCGTATCCGGGAGGTTGCCGCCCCCATGCGGGCAAAAAGTCTCGGCATGCAGACGCCCTGTGCGGAGACGGGATTCTGCACTGACTGCAACGCGCCGCAGCGCATCTGCCGCATAACGACAATCCTCCACCGGAAGCCCATGTGCACCGACGTCTCGGTTATACTCATAAACAGGGCACTGGGATTCTGATCATGGCAAAACACAGCCACGCATTTGTGGAAGAATATGACGGCTTCGTGGGCTTCGGCTTCAGCCGTGAAGTGGACGAGAACACCCTGATTTATTACCTCCAGAAGTTCTCGGACGATGAGGTCATGGCGTTGATCAGGGGCAGGATGTCCCGGGAAGACATGGAGAGTCTCTTCGATCACGTTACCGCCATCATGAAGCGATACCTGGAGGATGACGAGTACCACCGGTACTTCCTCAAAGATGAAGAACACTGAGAAGGCGTGATACTGAGGGGGCTGTTTTATGCCTCCTGCACTGCGGGAGGAGTTTTACTTGGGCACAGCCCCGGAAAGACGCGCGAGGGTGTCCTGGTAGACCTTCAGCCCCCGCTCCCCAAAGCAGACAAAGACTACCTGCTCAATGGTTTCATTCCTTTCCAGGAAATCCAGGGTTTCCTTCAGGGCTATTTCGGTTGCCCTTTCCAGCGGGAAACCATAGGCCCCTGTGCTGATGGAGGGGAACGCCACGGTCTTCGCGGCCAAGTCCGTTGCTGCCTTGAGGCTGTTCCTGTAGCACGAGGCGAGCAGGTGGTCCTCATTCCTTTTGCCTCCCCGCCAGATGGGACCCACCGCGTGAATGACCCATTTGGCCGGAAGCCGGTACCCTTTGCTCACGCGTGCCTCCCCCGTTGGACACCCACCTATCCTGCGGGTCTCCTCCAGGAGTTCCGGCCCGGCGGCTCGGTGGATGGCGCCGTCAACTCCTCCGCCTCCCAGGAGGGAAGTATTGGCAGCATTGACTATGGCATCCACTTCCTGCCTCGTGATATCCCCTTCAACGATCCTGATTCGCTGGTCCATCTCCATCCCCTCCTCCTGATCCACCATCAAGGCGTCATCTGCGGCATTGCCTTCGTTCGCTCCTCCTTGCGACGTATTGTATATACGTCTCAGTCGTCGCTCCTTGGCGCTTTGCATCTGACACCTTCCTGGTGACCAGGAATTCCGCCAAATCACTCTATAAAAGATCATGACGAGAAAATTAGACGCTGGATTTGGGTTCATGCATTCCACTGACGTTCCACTTTGCCAAATCCTATTTTACCCTGATTTGATGAGATCATCAATCCACGAAAAACGAGGGATATACCATCTCGGTGCGGCAGGGCAGAAGGTTTGTGCGGAAGAAAGATCCTCCTGCCCTGCCCCTCATTGAAACAGCCTTTACTTTTTGTTTTGCCCGGTTGATCCCGGAGGGTTCCGGTTTAATCTACGGGCCGAACACGAAAGCCCGGATGGTCAACAGCGCGTACAGGCAGAGGCAGACTGTGAGCAGGAGGTGGAGCCAGCGGGTTGCGTGTTTCCCGGCGACGGGAAGCAGGAGCAGACAAGCGGCAAAGAGCCCCGGAATGGCAACCCCGGCCCAGAAGGGCGATATGAGTTTCAGAAGAGTCTGGATTCCGAGGAAGAACCAGGGCCCCTCCACCAGCGGCACGGGGGCATTGGGCGGGATATCGAGCCGGGGAGGGATGAAGAGCGCGAAGAGAAAGAGGCACGCTGTGGCCGCGAACAGAAATCGCCGGTCCGGAAACCACTCCCGGATATGATCTTTCAGAAAGAACACGATCAGCACCGGGAGAAACAGGATATGATAGAGATACGGCAGAAAAAGAAGGTCCTTTCCGGGCACGATGAAGAGACGGGAAACAAGGTCGCCCACGAGGGGGATCGTCTTGAGGATATTCATAAAAATATTTCCCGCGAAGAGGCCTTCCTTGTCCCCTTTTAAAACATAGCCGGTGAAAAGCGCGAAAAAGCAGAGCCCGAGCGAGACAATCAGCCAGGTCCACTGCAATCCGGAAAATGACCGGTACCGCCTTTTCAGAAAATGCTCCAGGGTGTGAAGGAGCATGAGGATAACAAACAGTTGCCCGGACCCGTAATGAAGCTGGCGGAAAAAGCGCCCGAACGGTACCAGCGTGGTGATTTCCTCCACGTTTCGGAACACATTTCCGAGGGGACGGTACTGAAAGCTCAAGATGATGCCCGACCCAATGCACAGGAGCAGACTCGCGAGCCCAAGGCGCGGCAGATACCGGGAAAAACGGTTTATGTGCATTTCCGGCGACAAAGATCCTCTTCCCTTTCAGAACGTTACGGTGACCTCCACATCCCCGTTGGATTTCTTTTTTATGGGAAGCTCCTGGAGGGGCTTTCTGGCCGGGCCCGCGATACGTCTTCCCGAACGATCGAACCGGCTCCCGTGGCACGGGCAGCGGAATTGTCCGGCGAGCTGATCATAGTTTACGGTGCAGCCGAGGTGCGTGCACCGGGCCGAGAGGGCCAGAAGCTTGCCGCCAGCAGGTACCAGGAAAACCCCCTCCTTAAATTCAATGTCCTGCGTGCCTTCACCCTTTTTGAATACAACCTGCCTGCGGGATATCTTCCGGAAAGAGAGAAAAGCAAAGACAGGATACGAAAAGAGCAGAGCGGAGGAGGTGAAGAGAATATTCTCGAGAAACCTCGTGAAAAATGTTCTTCTTTCCATGCTTCAATCTTCTTTCAAAATGCTCATCTTTGTCAAATTGCTTTTGGCATTTGCATCCGAAGGGGCGCAAAGAGGATTTAAACGATCCTTTTTTGCCCGGGCATTTTCCTGTCGGGCACTACAGTGTTGAATTACGCGACTCACCTGTAGACATTATCTACATAGGCATATCTAATTGATATTTCGGATATATTATTCAAAATAAGCCGAAGAATACCTACCCTGGAGATCTATATTGTAGAAAAATACCACACTCCTCAGTAAGCCATGTTCCATGCATTCCGGGTTTTGGGGTATTTTTCATGAATAATATCAACACATTAATGTATGACGCTCTCCTCTGGCACCCATCTTGCTCTATTAACAGGTAAACATTCATTCTTCAGAAAAGGAGCGAGGGAAATGGCAGAAGAGATGAAAGAAAAGGTGCGGGATCGAATCGGATACGGCTCTTCCTACAGGAGGGGCATATCACACGATTTGAAAGGAAAAGAGGAGATCGGTGCGGTCTTGGGCGGCCTGGTCTGGATGGTAAAACCGGATATGAAAGGGCAGAGTGCCAATCCTTGTATCTGGATGCAGGCCGGAGTAGTAGACTTCAAGAATTGCAACAATTATTATGACTGCACTACCTGCAAGTATGATCTGGGCATGCAGAAGAAGGCATCGCAGGGAAAACAGATGACCTGGCAGGATGCCATGAGGAGACGATCAAGCCTGGAAAGGATCTGCCGTCACAGCCTTACGAATAGAATTCCAAAACGGCAGTGCGCCTATGACTACCAATGTTCTCACTGCGATTTTGACCAGTTTTTTGAGGACGTGTGGACCACCAAGACCGCGACGATTCCTACCGAGGTGCAGAGAGTGAAAGGTTTTGAGGTCCCAATGGGCTATTACTTTCACAACGGGCACGCCTGGGCCCGGATTGAAAGTGGGGGCTATATCCGGGTAGGGATGGATAACTTTGCTCTGAAACTGCTGGGAAAGACGGATGCCCTGGATCTTCCCTTGATGGGAAAGGAACTGAATCAGGATATCCCCGGTTGGGGGCTTCAACGGGGGAACAACGCGGCTGATGTCCTGTCGCCGGTAGACGGGGTTATCGTCGAGGTGAATTCCAGCGTGAGAGAGGACTCCGGGGTAGCCAACCGTGAACCTTACGGCGAGGGATGGCTTTTCGTGCTTCGTAATCCCGACCTGAAAAAGACCATGAAAAACCTTATGGATGACGCTAAAGGTCTTGAGTGGATGAACAGCGAAGTGTCCAAACTGGAAGGCATGATCGAGGAAGTAGCCGGACCTCTGGCCGCTGACGGCGGTTATCTGACCGACGATATCTTCGGCAACCTGCCCGATCTGGGTTGGAAAAGACTCACGAGCACCTTTCTCAGGACCTGATTAAATGACCGGGGGATACACGCGTTCCCTGATCCCGAGAATTTGACCAAGTTGTAAATGGAGAGATCCAAAATGTCTGGAAGAACGGTGGAAAAACCGGCAGCAGGAAAAGAAGACCGCTGTATCTGGATGCAGGCAGGGGTAGTCCGCAAGAGATATTGTCACGAGGACTATGAATGCGGGGATTGCGCCTTTGACAGAGCGCTGCGGCGCGCCGCCCGTGAAAATCAAGGCAACATTGTTCCTTGGGAAGATAGACTGAGAGAACGACCTCACTGGCAAAGGCCGTGTATTCACCATATGAAGGGTGACATCGAGTACAGGTCCTGCACCAATGACTACTATTGCGGCAACTGTGATTTTGACCAGTATTTTCTGGACCAGTACAACGTCCACGCCGTGGTCAGTCCGGTGGATTCTTTTGAGGTTAGCGGATTCAGGATACCCCAGGGGTACTATTTTCACCAGGGTCACACCTGGGCCAAGCTGGAGCAGGGTCCTTCGGTGCGCATCGGTATTGATGATTTTGCCCTCAGGGTCCTCGGTCCATTTGATCGAATTGAATGCCCGCTCATGGGAAAGGAGGTGGAGCAGGGAAAAGGAGCCATATCGATCATACGAGATAATAAGAGTGCCCGCATGCTCTCACCTGTTACCGGAGTAGTGACTTCCATCAACACAGGGGTGCGTGAGGCAGGGAGGTTGGCCAATGAAGATCCCTATGCCGGGGGATGGATCATGACGGTTCACTCTCCCGATCTCAGGAAAGATCTGAAAAATCTCACCATTAACCAGGAATCAAAGGGCTTTATCGGGGCAGAAGTTGAACGGCTTTTCCAGCTTATCGAAGAAGTGGAAGGACCGCTCGGTACCGATGGAGGCGCACTGGGCAGTAATCTTCTTGGCATGATGCCCAAGCTCGAGTGGGAAAGGCTTGCCCGCCTTTTCCTCCGCAATTAAGCGAAAGCATTTTCCTCGCAAGGCTGGTGGGCTACGCCCCCATCAGCCTTTCTATTTCATCCTTGAGAAGGGTACTGCAATATCTGCAGAGGCGGTCGGACTTTCGATCCACATCTGCTACCGAGTGACAGTAGTGCATAATACATCCCGGATCCTTGCAATGACGAAGGTTGAACGTATGTCCCAGTTCATGGACAGCCTCTTTTACCACCCGTGAATGATACTCCTCGACAGGGCCGCCGGAGCCGAGCCCTTCCTTGAGGCGGTTTAAGGAAATGATGGATGCTCTTCCTCCCAACTGGGCTTCACCGTACACATGGGTCAAGATGGGGATAAAGAGATCCTGTCTTGTAACGCCTAATATTTTCAAGGCCTCCGGAGGGACTTTCCTGTCCAGAACCTCCAGGATGAGTGTGGAATGGTATTGTCTCCTTTGCGGATCGAAAGCGAATCCAAGGTCGTCCAGGAGCGGCACGATTTCAACGGAAAAGCCGAACACCCTCATCAGGTCTTTGCTTATCCGGTCCAGAAGTGGTGTACTCAGCTTTTCAATGGGGGAAAGAATGATAGTATGTGTCGGTCGGGTATTCAATCTGGCCTGCGAATTTCATATCGCTTGATTTTGCCATACAGGGTGGAACGGTCAATCTGCAAAACGGAGGCGCTTTTCTTGATGTTCCAGTCATTTTCTTCGAGAATGGCCAGGATATGAGCTTTCTCAATCTCCTGCAGTGATTTATCGGCGGTCATGATCCGATGTTCCTGACAAAAAATGGGGAGGTGCTCCAGCATAACAGTCCGTCCCTTGCCGACAACCACGGCACGTTCAATGGCATTCTCCAGTTCGCGGACATTTCCCGGCCATTCGTAAAGCATCATTTCATCCATGGCTTCCCTGCTGATCTTATCTATGTTCTTATTGCTTTCCTGGGAAAACCGGCGCAGGAAATACTCTGCGAGGATAGGGATATCTTCCTTTTTGTCTCTTAAAGCCGGCATGACAAAAGAAATCACGTTGAGCCGGTAAAAGAGGTCCTGCCTGAATGTCCTCTCACGGATCGCCTGAGCCAGGTCTTTATTGGTAGCGGCGATAACCCTGAAGTCGGCCTCAATGGGCTGCGTTCCTCCAACCCGGTAAAATACCCGATCCTCCATGACCCGCAGGAGATCGATCTGCATTCGCATGCTGATCTCTCCGATTTCATCCAGGAAAAGGGTCCCACCGTGTGCCAGTTCCAATCTTCCCTTCTTGCTGGTCTTCGCATCCGTAAAAGCACCTTTCTGGTGGCCGAAAAGTTCGCTTTCCAGGAGATGTTCCGGGAAAGCCCCGCAATTCACTGCCACGAAAGGACCGTTGCATCGCCGGCTATTGCTGTGAATGGCCTTTGCCGCCAGTCCTTTCCCGGTGCCTGTTTCTCCGGTTATCAACACGGTAGAGTCGGTAGTCGCAACATCCTCAATCAGCCTGAACACTTCCTGCATCGCTTTGGATTGGCCGAGCATGCTCTCGAACCGGGTCCGTTCCCGGTATTCTTCTTTCAGATAGAGCCTTTCCCGGTCCTGGGCCTGCCGGTCAATGATCTTTTCGATCAGAAGCCCCAGTTCATTTGGATCAAAGGGCTTCATCAAATAGTCAAAGGCCCCGTTTTTCATGGCCTCAATGGCCGTGGAAACGGACCCATAGGCCGTAATCATCACAACTGCAACATCCGGATCGCTTTCATTCACCTGTTTCAGGACTTCCAGGCCGCTCATGCCCTCCATTTTGATATCCAGAAGGAGGATATCGTATTTGGTCTTTTCCAGCACCTGCAGAGCCTCTTCCCCGCTGGCCGCCTTGCCCACCTGGTGGCCGTCTCTCTCCAGCCATCCGGCGAGGGATTCCCTCATGATCAGCTCGTCGTCCACAATGAGAATTTTAGCGGTCGTCATGAAGATCTCCATTCCCGGCATGGACGGGAAGAAGCACGGAAAACTTCGCGCCTTTTCCCGGGGATGAATCGACCAGGATGGTCCCTCCGTGCTCTTGCACAATCCCGTACGCCAGGGAAAGCCCCAGGCCCACACCCTTGCCTTTTGTTTTGGTGGTGAAAAAGGGTTCAAACAACCTCTGCATGTTCTCCTCCGGAATGCCCTGGCCTGTGTCCTTGAAAGAGATCATGACCTTGTCGTCTTCCGGCAGATGCCTGGTGCGGACAGTCAAGATACCCCCGCCGCTGCTGTCCATTGCCTCAACAGCATTTGAAACCATATTCATAAAGACCTGCTGGAGCTGATCCTCTGATCCGATTATCTCCGGCAGTCCCGGATCAAGGTCCCTTTCTATCTTCACCCCGCTGATCTTCAACAGATTCTGATTGAGCAGCAGTGTCTTTTCCAACAGCCGGTTCAGTTCAACCGGTTTCGGTTCCAGCTTTGACTGCCTTGAAAAAGCCAGGAGGTTCGACGCTATTTCGCTGACGCGGCGGGTCTCGGTCTCCATGAGTGCAAGATACTGGGCAAATTGGCCGGCGGTTCTGCCGTTAAGGTCCTTTTCCTCGATGATCCGTTTCATGAGCAGGATAAAATTGAGCATGCCGGCAATGGGATTGTTGATCTCATGCACAACCGAGGCCGACAGCTTGCCGAGGGAGGCCATTTTATCCTGATGGAGGAGCTTTTCATGGGTTTCCTTGAGCTGCCTAGTACGCTCTTCAACCATTCTTTCCAGGCGTTCCCGTATTCGCTCCTCCTCTTTCTTCGTGTCCGTAATGTCCCTGCTGATCTCAATGAACTTGGAGATCTTTCCTCTGTCCCCCCAGATGGGAAACATGGTGACCTCTATATACCGGGTCCCTCCCTTGTGATCCACGCGGGTAAGGATTTGCCGGTCCGCCTGCCTGTTTTTAATAACTTCCTCGAGCGGGCAAACAAAATCCCCCCTTTTGCACGGTTCAGGAAAGTTTTGGAAAATTTCGTGGCACTTTCGTCCGATTACCTCCTCACGGATGTAACCCATTTTGTTCAGAAAGGCCTCGTTGACTTGAACGATCTCTCGATCCGGAGTGATGACAACGATAAAATCCTGGATGGCGTTGAAAATGGTCTCGAACTCTTCGGTTTGGTTTTTGAGCCTTTTCTCTTCAACGTTGGTTGCCCGCCAGAACATGACAAAAACATGGTACGCAAGAACCCTGATATGGTCGGGCTTTGACCTGAGGATATCGTTGAAGACCTCTTCTTCAGGGGTAAGTACCATGATGAGGTGGACGGAAAACTCAGGAAGAAAAAAGTCCTGGTAATTACCTGTGACTCTCAGGCCCAGTTCCTTGGCCTTTATCACCCCGGGGCTGGTGAGGTCGGTATCCGCAACGGCAACGATCCTGGCCCGCACATCTTCCTTGCGGTAATCGGAATAGGTCTTTTCGAGGACGTCCCTTGCCAGCGGCCCGCCGCCCACGATGCCGATATTGATAATGCTTTCGACGTTGTCATTCATAGCGCAGCTCTCGAATATTTCCGTTCCGGGAAGCTTACCATGACAACAAGGCTGCTTCAAGAGGATATTCAATCCGTTACGCAAATCAATTGAAAAACCTTCCGAACGGGCGATCTTTTCCCCAAGGCTACCGTCAAGTGCCATCTACGCTCGTATGTGGGAGAGTGGTTGGGAAAGAATCCTGATGGTGAATCAGGGTTTCGGTTTTTGGTTGACAATCTCCCCTGTTACGAAATAAAAATGGAGGACTTTTCTTTGCGAATCCGGCAAAGATTTCCAAACTTCCATACACGATGTAAGGAGAGTGTCATGTCTGATAAACCTGTGGGATCTGTCATGGTCGTCGGCGGCGGGATTGCCGGAATGCAAGCGTCCCTTGATCTTGCCGATTCCGGATATCTGGTTCATCTTGTCGAGAAATCCTCCGCTATCGGCGGAGTGATGAGCGAACTGGACAAGACCTTCCCAACCAACGACTGCGCCATGTGAATTATCTCACCGAAACTGGTCGAGGTCGGCCGGCATTTGAATATCAACCTCATCACCTGTGCAGAAGTCGAAAAGATTGCGGGGACGGAGGGGAATTTCACCGTTACACTGAACAAGGCGCCTCGATACATTGATGAGTCGCGCTGTACGGCATGTGGCGACTGCGCTGGAGTGTGCCCGGTGATCCTGCCCAGTGAATACGACCAGGGCCTGGTCACCAGAAAGGCCACTTTCAAGAAGTATGCACAGGCCATACCGGGGGCTTTCGCAATCCAGAAGGCGGACAAGGCTCCCTGCCGCCTGGCATGCCCTGCCGGTCTCAACGTGCAGGGGTATGTGCAGATGGTAAAGGAGGGGAAATACAAGGAGGCCCTGGAGATCATTATGAAGGACCTTCCCCTGCCGGGTGTTCTGGGCAGAATATGTCCCCACGGATGCGAGGATGCCTGCCGGCGTTGCCAGGTCGATGACCCGGTGGCTATCCGCGACTTGAAAAGACTGGCCGCGGATGAGTTTGACCCGCGCGACATTGAAGTGGAATGCGCACCAAGGAGAGATGAAAAGGTTGCCGTAATCGGATCGGGACCTGCCGGCCTTTCAGCCGCGTATCACCTGGCACGCAAGGGAATACAATCCGTCATATACGAGGCCCTCCCCCAGCCCGGGGGTATGCTCCGTGTGGGTATTCCCGAGCATCGGCTCCCGCGGGACGTGTTGAGCCGGGAAATCGAGGTAATCGAGAATCTTGGCGTAGAAATCAAAACCAACAGCCCTCTCGGTCCGGAACTGACCGTGGACGATCTCTTTGATCAGGGATATAAGGCTGTGTATCTTGCCATCGGCGCCCACGTGGGCATTGAATTGGGAGTTCCCGGAGAAAAGGCGAAAGGGGTGCGCCAAGGCGTCGATTTCCTGCGGGAACTCAATCTTACAGGCAAAGTGACGATGGGAAAAAACGTGGCCGTCATCGGCGGTGGAAACGTGGCCATCGATGTGGCCCGGTCTGCCGTGCGGATGGGCGCCGAGGAGGTAAACATCGTCTATCGCCGCACACGGGCGGAGATGCCCGCCTGGGAAGAGGAAATCAAGGCCGCGGAAGAGGAAGGGGTTCACATAACGTACCTCTCCGCTCCCCAGGAAATACTCACCCGGGATGGTGCAGTGGTGGGCGTGCGGTGCATCCGCATGGAGCTGGGCGAACCCGATTCTTCGGGAAGAAGACGGCCGGTTCCTATCCCCGGGAGTGAATACGAAATAGAGATCGACCAGTTGATTCCGGCCATCGGGCAGAGGCCGGATCTGTCGGCCCTCGAACATCTCACCGGTCTCGATTTTACCCGGTGGGGAACTGTAGATGTGAACGCCACTACTTACGCAACCGGCCGTGAAGGCGTTTTTGCCGGCGGCGATATCCAGACAGGTCCCTGGGTGGCCATCGGCGCTGTCGCTGCCGGGCGGGAGGCCGCTGAATCCATTGAACGGTATCTCGACGGCAGGGATATGGCTGAAGGGCGGGAACCCATGGACAAAGACAATCCCAGGTACCGGCCGATCCCTCCCGACATCCTTTCCAAGAACAGGGCGAGGATGCCCGAATTAGCCCTGGAGAAGAGGAAGGGAAATTTCGATGAGGTGGAACTGGGGTATGACAAGGAAGCCGGCCGTGAAGAAGCGGATCGCTGCCTCAACTGCGGCTACTGCTGCGAATGCTTTCAGTGTGTGGATGCGTGCGGGGCACAGGCCGTAACGCTTACGACCCATGCCCAGCAACCGGAAACCGTGGATCTGGAGGTGGGATCAGTCATTCTTGCCCCGGGATTTACCCCGTTTGATCCCTCTCGCTTCGATACCTACAACTACGCCGACCATCCCAACATCATTACCTCGATGGAGTTCGAGAGAATTCTGTCTGCTTCCGGACCCACCGTGGGGCACCTGATCCGGATGTCCGACCGCAAGGAGGCCAGAAAGATAGCATGGCTGCAGTGTGTAGGCTCCCGGGACATAAATCGCTGCGATAATGCCTATTGTTCCGCGGTGTGCTGCATGTATGCCACAAAAGAGGCGGTCATTGCCAAGGAACACGGTGGCGAGGACCTGGAATGCGCCATATTTTACATAGACATGCGGACCCACGGGAAGGAATTCGAACGATACTATGATAATGCCAGGGAAAAACACGGCGTGCGATACATTCGCTCGCGGGTCCACTCCATCTTTCCCGAGCCGGAAACGGGCGACTTGATCATCAGGTATGCCGATGAAAATGGGAATTTCTTCGAAGAACTGTTTGATATGGTGGTGCTCTCCATAGGACTTGAGACCCCGCCCGAGACCATAGAACTTGCCGAAAAGCTCGGGATCGATCTGACGGAAGGCAATTTCTGCCGGACTGATTCTTTCAGCCCCGTCGCTACATCCAGACAAGGCATTTACGTCTGCGGGGCTTTTCAGGGACCCAAGGATATCCCCCAGTCGGTGGTCGAAGCCAGCTCCGCGGCAGCAGAGGCAGGTGCCCTGCTCAGTCCCAGTCGAAACACCCTGACCCGGACAAAAGAGATCCCGAAGGAGAGGGCTATCGCGGGTGAACGACCGAGAATTGGTGTTTTTGTCTGCCATTGCGGGATAAATATCGGGGGCGTTGTGGACGTCCCGGCCGTGAGGGAATACGCTGCGAGCCTGCCTTACGTGACATATGTTACCGACAACCTCTACACCTGCTCCCAGGATACCCAGGACACCATTGCCAAGGTTATAGACGAGGAAGGGCTGAACCGGATCGTGGTGGCTGCGTGTACCCCGAAGACTCATGAGCCGCTCTTCCAGGAAACCCTGGTCAATGCCGGCCTCAACAAGTACCTCTTTGAGATGACGAATATCCGGAATCAGGACTCGTGGGTACACAAGGACAATCCTGCGGCCGCCACGGAAAAGGCCAAGGACCTGGTACGCATGGCGGTGGCCAAGGTGGCCCTCATGGAGCCCCTGCGGGAGACCGAACTGGGGATTAACCAGAAGGCGCTTGTGATTGGGGGAGGCATCTCAGGCATGGTTACCGCGAGGACCCTGAGTAAACAGGGATACCAGGTATGTCTGGTGGAAAGAAATGATGCCCTGGGCGGTCAGGCCCTGAACCTCTACAAGACCTGGAAAGGAGAGGATGTCCGGAAGAACCTCTTGGGACTGGTGAAAGAAGTAGAACGGGATGACAACATTGAAGTCCGCCTCAATACCATACTGAGTCACGTGGACGGCTTTGTCGGCAATTTCAAGACAACCCTCAAATCAGGTGATAATGAACAGGAGCTGGAACACGGCATCGCAGTGATCGCCACCGGCGCAGAGGAATACAAACCTGACGAATACCTTTATGGAAAAGACCCCAGAGTGGTAACACACCTGGAGCTGGACCGGAAGCTCATGAATGATCCTTCCTCACTGAAGGATCTGAACACGGCTGTTTTTATCCAGTGTGTGGGTTCCCGCGAACCTGCCAGGCCCTACTGCTCACGGGTCTGCTGCACCCATTCCATGGAAAGCGCTCTCCAGCTGAAAGAGCTGAACCCGAACATGGATGTCTATATCCTGTATCGGGATATCAGGACGTACGGGGAGCGGGAGGCACTCTACAGAGAGGCACGTGAAAGCGGCGTCATGTTTGTCCGTTACAAGCTTGACGGGAAACCGCAGATTGAAAGCTCTGCGGAGGGTCTTGCAATCCAGGTTGTCGATCCGATCCTTCAGCGTCCCTTGGTTATAAAAGCGGATCTGCTTGCGCTCGCTTCAGCCATTGTCCCCTACAAGGATGAGGAGTTGGCCCAGCATTTCAAGATCACCCTGAACGATGACGGCTTCTTCGTGGAGGCCCATCCAAAGCTGGCCCCGTCTGAATTCGCCACTGACGGCGTTTTTCTCTGCGGGATGGCCCATTATCCCAAGCCCATTGATGAGTCGGTGGCCCAGGCCCAGGCGGCGGCGTCACGGGCTGTCACGCTCCTCGCACGAAAGACTGTGCAGGTGAGCGGGGCCGTGGCCTACGTGACCCCGGCTTACTGCAGCAGCTGCGGGGTGTGCGTCTCCATCTGCCCCTATTCCGCGCCTTCATTCGTTGAGGAAGGGCCCTTTGCCGGGAGGGCACACGTCAACGCGGCCCTGTGCAAAGGATGCGGCCTCTGCGTTGCATCGTGCCGCTCCGGCGCCCTCAACCTGCGGGGCTTTGAGGAAGGCCAGATTATGGCGATGATCAATGAAATATAGCTGATGAGGAGATTCATATGAACGACGACTGGGAACCGAAGATTACCACCTTTCTGTGTCACTGGTGCAGCTACGGCGCTGCAGATCTTGCCGGGGTCAGCCGCCTCCAGTATCCGCCCGACTTCAGGGTCATACGAGTCCCCTGTTCCGGGCGGGTGAGCCCCAAGTTTATTCTCGCTGCGTTTCGGCATGGTGCGGACGGCGTCTGGGTCTCCGGGTGACACCCGGGAGACTGCCATTACCTGGAAGGTAATTATTACGCCAGACGCAAATTCGCTCTCCTGAAGGATCTCCTGGAACATGTGGGATTGGAACCCGGGCGGCTTCATTTCTCCTGGATCAGTTCAGCCGAAGCCACCAAGTTCGTTGAGGTAGCCAACGAGGTGAGCGAGGCGGTCGGGGAGCTGGGGCCGGCCGAGTACCTCATCAAGAAACGAGCAGAGGTAGCATAATGATCGAGTATACGGAAAAGATCAGGGCAATTGCCAAGAAGCTCCTGGAAGAGGGGACCGTGGACGTCTTTGTCGGGTACCGGAAAGGCTCCGTACCCATGATGAATGAGCCTCTCCTCATCAGGGACCCCGCCAAGGTGGATCTGCTTCACTGGGACAGCAATTGCGGACTCAACCTCTGCAACTACCTGACCGGGAGGACCGATCGAATAGGCATCATTGCAACCGGGTGTAATTCCAGGAACATTGTCACCCATATCATCGAAAATCAGGTCAAGCGCGACCAACTCCACATCGTGGGCATCCCCTGCACCGGGATGATAGACCACCGGGCGGTAAAAAGGGCCGGTGGAGGAAAAGAGATCCTGGAGGTCACGGAAGAGGGTGACTCTTTCACGGTGAAGGGTAAAGATTTCGAAAAGACCCTCAAAAAGGCTGATTTCCTGCAGAACAATTGCGCCGTTTGCCGCCACCGCAACCCGGTAGAGTACGATGAGATGGTAGTCGAGGCTCTGGCAGAGCAGGAAGGGGTTGATCCGTACGAGGATGTAAAAAAAATCGAGAATATGTCTTCCGATGACAAGATGCACTTTTTCCGGCAGCTTATCGCGCGATGTATCCGCTGCAACGCATGCCGGGACGTGTGCCCGTTGTGTTATTGCCCGACGTGTTTTGTGGACGAATCACGGCCCCAGTGGGTGGGAAAAAGCAACGATCCGACGGATACCATGACGTTCCATCTCCTGCGGGCCTATCACTGTGCCGGGCGGTGTACCGACTGCGGAGCGTGCGAAAGGGTGTGTCCCGTGGGAATCTCCATGCGGCAGTTTACCAAGAAACTGAACAAGGACGCCGAAGAGCTGTATTCCTGGGAGGCGGGTCTCAGCCTGAACGAGAGACCTCCGCTGGATGTCTATCAGCCGAGTGATTGTGACGATTTTATTAAATAGTGCCCATTCACGAATAGAATTTGGGCACTAGCGGGTTTCCAATCCAGAAATGAGATATCTTTTACAAGACCTGACAGCCTTTAGCCTACTGCCTAAGCAAGCTGGAAAGGCACATCGTGCCTGGAAGAGGTAATTTCCATGACCGAAAAAATATTCTCGAAGAAAGCATGGCTGGAAACATTGCATGGACTGACCAAGGAATACAAGATATTCGTCCCGGTCAGGGATGGAGACTTCTCCGTGTTTCAGCCCCTCGAAAAGGACACAGAGCCGGATTTTGACTACCAGAATACCCGGCTTTCTCCAAAGGGACTTATCTATCCTCAGTCCGAGAGGATGTTCGAATACTCGCTGGATGAAAAGGACCCCGAAAGCAATATCCTGAAGGAGGCGCCGAAAGACTATAGCCCCCAGGCCATAGTGGGAATTCGGCCCTGCGACGCCCATGCTTTTCAGCTCGTGAAGCGGAATTTTGATACTCCTGAATATCCTGATCCATGGTGGGTACGGCGTTTCGAATCAACCACCATGGTCGGGCTGGGGTGCAATGAGCCATGCTCCACGTGCTTTTGCACGGCCATGGGAGGCGGCCCTTTTGATGAAACGGGACTGGATGCGCTGCTCTATGACCTGGGGGAAACCTACCTTGCCCGGAGCTTCACCGACAAGGGCGAGACCTTCCTCAGCAAGGCCAAAGGCGGAAAAACGGCCGATGAAAAGGCCCTGAAGCGTGCTGCGGCCCTCTCCTCGAAAGCGGCCAAAGGCATGCCCGAACCGAAGGAACTTGATCCCATAAGAGAAAAGGCCATCAACGACCTGTTTGACGCGCCCTTCTGGGAAGATGTTGCCTTTGCCTGCCTCAACTGTGGGACCTGTACCTTCCTCTGTCCTACCTGCTGGTGCTTCGATATCCAGGACGAAGTGCAGGGAAAACAGGGCGACAGGATCAGGAACTGGGATTCCTGCATGTTCCCGCTGTTCACGCTGCATGGGTCCGGCCACAATCCCAGGGACAAGAAATTTCAGCGGGTTCGCCAGCGATTTATGCACAAACTCAAATATTTTGTGGATAAATATGATGCCGGTTTCCACTGCACCGGATGCGGGCGCTGTGTGCAATTTTGCCCCGTGAATATCGATATACGAGAAGTGCTCAGCCTGATGGCCAACTGCGGATAATCCGTTAACCCGCAAACCGGCCGACGGGCGCACCCGGCTCAGCCTGGTAACGAGAATCAAAGGAGGATGCTCCATTGGAAAATCCCTATCTCCCCTATCCGGTCCGCATAGATGATATTGTAACCGAGACCGAAGACCGGAACCTCAAGACATTCAAGTTTGTCTTTCTCAATGCTGAAGATGAGAAGAAATTCGCCTACACTCCCGGCCAGTTCGCCGAGCTCTCCATTCCCGGCAAGGGGGAGATCCCCATCGGCATTGCCTCCTCCCCCACCGAGAAAGGATTTGTCGCCTTTACGGTCAACAAAGTGGGGCTTGTGAGCAGCCATCTCCACAACATGAAAAAGGGAGACGTCATGGGGATCCGGGGCCCGCTGGGGAACTGGTACCCCTGGGAGGAAATGAAGGGGAAGAATGTGGTCATCATCGGCGGCGGGTTCGCCTTTACCACCCTCCGATCGAGCATCGTGTACATGATTGAGCCGGGAAACCGGTCGAAGTTCAAAGATATCAGGGTGGTATACGGGGCGAGAAATCCGGGCATGCTCCTCTATGGCCAGGAGTTGGCCGCGTGGGAGCAAAGGGACGATATAGAAATCCATATAACCGTGGACGGTACCAACGACCCTGACTGGAAATACAACGTGGGGTTCGTACCGACCATCACCGAGCAGAAGATCACCAGCGCAGACAACGCCATCGCGATCGTCTGCGGTCCCCCCATCATGATCAAGTTTACCCAGCCGGTGCTGGAGAAGCTGGGCTTCCCGCCGGATCGTATCATTCTGTCCCTTGAAATGCGTATGAAGTGCGGAATCGGCATCTGCGGGCGCTGTAATATCGGGGACAAGTTCGTTTGCAAGGACGGCCCGGTTTTTTCTCTGGCCCAACTCAGGGCATTGCCCTCGGAGTATTAACCCGGATTTTCACCGATAATCTGCTGTGACGGCGGGAACCTTCGTTTCTTTGTTTTCCTGCATGAAAAATTCCTGTACCCTTGAAGCACCTGAGAAAACGGGGTCTCCACCATGCACCTGGAACGTGTTATCCTCTTCCCTGAAAAGTATCCAACCAGAAAATATTATCCCTTCAGCGTTCCCCTATTCCAGGAAACCAGAGAGATACGGTTTAACTCGAACATCACGTTCTTTATCGGTGAGAACGGTACCGGCAAATCAACGTTGCTTGAGGCCATAGCACACAAATGCGGCATTCATATCTGGAAGGCCGAAGAAAGGACCCGCGTCAAGACAAATCCTTATGCCCAGACCCTTTACAAGTACATTGAAGCGCCCTGGACAAATGGGTACGTCCCCGGCTCTTTTTTTGGATCCGACACCTTTCGGCACTTTGCCCAGAGCGTGGAGGAATGGGCCATTGCCGATCCCGGGATGCTGGACTATTTCGGGGGGAAATCGCTCATTACCCAGTCCCACGGTCAGTCTCTCATGTCCATGTTCAGGACCCGCTACGAGTTGAAAGGGCTTTATTTGATGGACGAACCGGAGACGGCCCTTTCGCCGAAAAGCCAGCTGGAATTGCTCAAAATCCTGAACAAACAGGGGGCAGCTGAACATGCACAGTTCATCATAGCCAGCCATTCTCCCATCCTTCTGGCATGCCCGGGCGCCGAAATTTACTCTTTCGACCATATCCCCCTCGAATCCATCGAGTACGAGGATACGGAATACTACAAAATATACAAGAGCTTCATGGAGGACAGGACGCAGTTCCTCTAACCTGTTTCCGTCCATAAGAGTTAATTTCCTCAAGACCGTCGGGAAAAAAATGGGTATCCAGGAAGCTATAAGAGATTGGGCCTGACCTATACCTTCCACCCCCTTTGCTCCGGAGGCCTTTCAGGGAACTCCGGTTACATTGCTCTCGGGAGTGATCATCGCGGATACGCAAAGGATCCTGAACGTTGTAAGTGAAGGAGGGGAACAAGACAGTTCAGGAGCGGCACCGTCAAGGTAAGCTTGAGGATCAGTTAACCCGTTGGTTTGGCGCAGGGGCCCGGTGCAATTTTGACAATCGCCGGGACCTCTGATAGGGTACAGGAACCAGAAATCAAGGAAAAATAGGCAAGCCCCGCAACGGAGGACGACCCCCGCATGACTCGGTTCTCATTCCTGAGTGACAGAAACCGTGAACGGTACCTGAGATTGATCAATCCGGTGGCCGATATTTTTGCCCGTTTTCACGTGCATCCGAACATTCTCTCTCTCCTGGGACTGCTGCTGAGTGGACTGGCGGCGGTCCTTTTCGCCATGGGGGGGTTTTTCTGGGCCGGATGGGTGGTTGTTCTTGCAGGTACCTGTGATGTCCTGGATGGGGAACTCGCCCGGTTAACCGAAAAAACATCCCCGTTCGGCGCGTTTTTCGACAGTGCGCTGGACCGTTTTTCAGAGGTTCTTATTTTTTCGGGACTTGGCTGGTACTTTTCCGGCGGCTGGATCGGGGACGTCCGCAGTCCTGTGGTGGTTCTTTTCATCATCCTTGCCATCGGCGGCTCGTTCATGGTGAGCTATACGCGGGCACGAGCCGAAGGCCTGGGAATGGAGTGCAAGATAGGGCTTTTGCA
>Ga0315542_1000636_pt1 | contig 22358 bp, 16 predicted proteins | sample SalMarSW160120MG_FD_202541 | JGI IMG/M metagenome (GOLD analysis project Ga0315542, IMG submission 202541) | Salt marsh sediment microbial communities from the Plum Island Ecosystem LTER, Massachusetts, United States - Salt Marsh Sediment SW1601-20 ... | reverse complement strand
AATTTCCAGGCACTGTGTACGTCCCGTATCATACCCAATATGCCATCCTGGCGGGGAAACCGGCCTATGCGCATCAGGCCGCGCTGTGGGACGTTCTGCGCGGCGAGGCGGACAACCGCGGAAAGCCGCTGCTCACCCATGAGATCGCGGAAGCCCTCCGCACCCGGCGATTCGATGCGGTCATCCTCGACGGGGACGGCCAGTGGAATTTCCTTAACGGTTTGGAGGATTTTTACACCCTGCAGGCGGAAACGCTTCCGCCGGACGATGAACCGACTCCTCTGACCGGGTGGCTGATCAGCCCGAGGTTGATATTTCTGCCGATGGCTGATTCTCAAAGCGCCATCCTGGCGCCGGCGGAAATTCTCAACCATCAACCCGAGGACAGATATTGGTATCGGTTCTTCCCGTACCTGACCGTCATGTAATTTTTCGTCATTACCTCTTTCACCAGTGATCGTCATTCCCGCGCCTGCCCTCGCGTTGTGCGCAGGTTCGGATTTGTCTTTGAACCTGCGCGCTCACGACTCGAGGGTGAACTTAGCGGGAATCCGCATCAAACTCTTTTGTGACTACTCTTATGACAATGAACGCCTGGATCCCCGCTTTGTACACGCGGGGATGATCCCTCGCTTTCCCTCGCTTCACTCGGGACAGGCGCTCGGGACAGGCTCATCCTCCATGGAGCGAATTGCCAAAAAACCGGCACGGTCTCTTCGACCGCGCCGGCATGTCGATTGGTAAAAAGACCGACGCGGTCTTTGAGACCGCGTCGGTCTGTCCGATCGTCGATGGTCGGTTTTACTTCACCCTTCGGCCTTCTCCTCTTCCTGCCCCACCAGCTTCTTCCACTCGCCGTGAATGCCGTCCTCGCTGACGCCGAAATAATACCGCAACCCTTTCGGCGTGCGCTGGATCAAATCATAACTGGAGTCGCCGCGCCGCGAACGCTTCCGTAAAAGCGCCAGATCGCCCTGCCAGGCGAGCATTTCCGGAGCCGGAAGTTTGGCGTGTTCGCTGATCGCGTAATGCCACAATCGGCGAGAAGAAGCCAAGGTCACATTTTTTACCATATTCCCGTTGCGCAGATCACGGACGGTGTAATAGCGGGCCCCGTCGCGCTCCTCGAACGAGACAACTTCCACGCCGGTGCGCGGCGCCGCGACACCCTGATCGGCCGGGGCAGCCGGTGCGGCGGCTTCAGCGGCAGCGGGCGCGGCGGGCGCGCTGGCCGGAGCCTGTAATTTCCGGCCGACAAGCGTGACAATCTCGTCCCGCACGGCCAAGCCGGTTTCATCCTCGTCCCGGGTGTAGATCTTGCTGTCTTCGACGGCGTACGGCGGATCCTCGCCGCGCGGGACAATCACACGGATAACCTGCTTGCCGTGTGTTTCCTGCACATCGACCGCCACCCGCAGTTCCGGGGAGAGCTTGCGGCCGATCTCGCGTTCCAGCAGTGCGACCGCCTTGGCGGCCTCCGGCACCCCCAGCGGGGGAGTCTTCGCGTTCGGCCCAACCCCGATAAACAGCGCGCCGCCGTTGGTATTGGCAAAGGCGCATACGTCGGCGATGACGTCATACAGCTTCCCGCCTTTTTCCGTCATACTCTCGTGGAAAGCCTGGACGATGCTCGGGCCTTCCTCGCGCGCATTTTGAATGTAATCGAACGCATCCTCCGCTTCCTGGGTGACCCGGTGCGTGCGGGTGCGCGAAAAATCGTTCCCGGCAAACAGCTCGCGCAGCGCGGCAAAGGACATCTCCGGAAGCAGCATTTCCGTGGCGCGGTCTCCCACACCCAGGTTTTTACGATTGGAGGGATCGGCCCGCAGACGGTGGGAATCCGACCCCTGGATGCAGTGCATTCGCCGCGGATATTCCGGTTTGACGCCGGTGAAGAAGGCCGCGGTGGTATGCCGCCCGCGCTGCTCCAGGTCGGTCACTTCAAGCGCATGCAGGTGGGGGTCCTGGGTATAGGCGATCTTGGTCTGGCCGCCGAAATCGAACCCGCGCAAGGCCACGCCGTTGGTGCTGTTGGCATGCGCCGCAATCGCCAGCCCTCCCGCTTCGTCGATCTTGCGGTACGCGGTGAGCACATCCGCGCTCGCACCGACGATCGAAGAGCCCTGATCGATCTGGCTGTCGGGAATGTTCAGGTCAAGCAGGATGTGTTCGATTTCGCGGACGCTTTTTTCCGGCGGAAAAATTCCAAGGATGTGAAACCCGAGCGTCGCGGTAAACTCGAAACCCGGAAAGACCACCAATTTTCCGAGCAGGCGCCGGTATTCCTCAAGCCGCGTGCGTTCCTCGCCGGTCAGCCGCCCGCCCTTGTCCAGCGCTTCCAAAAAGGCGATCTCCTCGCGCATGCGGCGGTATCCGCCGACAGTGTTATGGTCGGTGAAGGCGATCGCCGAGAGGCCGCGCGCCTCGGCGCGGTGGAGAATATCCAGCATCGTCACTCCCGTCTCCTGGTAATCCGCGGAGGCGGGAGTGTGGTTGTGCAGATCAACGGTGTACCACTGTCGGTTTTTTCGGCTCATAGGGGTTTATAGGAATTTTCGAAAGGATGCGGAGGAGGAGGGTTTGGCGCCCTCCTCACGGTGAGTCTGATCCGCCGGGGCGGCCAGAACCTCGGAAAGCAGATGCAGCAGGTTTTCCGGCATGTACGGTTTGACGATGAAGGCATTGGCCCCGGCCGCCAGGCATTCTTCCGTCAGATTGATCCCGGAGGTCATGACGACGCGCACCTCCGCGAGCGCCGGGTTGGCTTTTATCTCGCGCAAAATTTTGATTCCATCCTTGCCGCCCAGGTGCACGTCCAGGAAAACCAGATCCGGTTTATCTTCTTCCGCCTGCGCCGCGGCAGGCCGCTTGGAATCATACGACCGGACGTGATACCCCTCGATCTCCAGGAGGGTCGTCAGCAGCATGGTCATATCGCGGTCGTCTTCCAGAAGCAAAATCTTCGGCATTCCCGTCCTCCCGTACCTGATCAGGATTTATCCCGTCCGCTATACGGCGCGGCATCACTGCTTTCGAGTCTTGCGCTTCGCCTGGCGGACACGCGCTTTCTTCCCGGCCGGCGGCTTTCGCTTTTCCGGCGCGGCCTTCCGGCCGTTGCCGGACTTTGGCGTAAGCGCCTTGTCCAACACCTCGTCCACCGTATCGACCAGGATGAATTTCAACTCATTACGGACTTCCTCCGGGATATCTTTTAAATCCCGGTCATTCCGCCGCGGCAGGATCACCGTCTTCAGGCCGGCGCGGTGTGCGGCGAGAACTTTTTCCTTTACCCCTCCGATCGGAAGCACCTTACCGCGCAGGGTGATCTCGCCGGTCATCCCCACATCCGAACGAACCGGGCGCCCGGAAATGAGCGAGACCAGCGCTGTCGCGATCGTAATCCCCGCCGAAGGTCCGTCTTTCGGCTGGGCGCCGCCGGGGATGTGAAGATGAATGTCGTGGGTATCGAAAAAGTTGCGCGGGAGGTGGAGTTCCTCGGTTTTGGAACGCACGAAGGACAGCGCGGCATGCGCGGATTCCTGCATCACCTGTCCGAGCGAGCCGGTGAGTTGGAATCCCCGCCGGCCCGGCATCTGCGTCGCCTCGATGAACAGGATATCCCCGCCGATCGGAGTCCAGGCCAGCGCCGTCGCCACACCGGGGATAGAGGTGCGCTCCTGGACTTCCTCGGTGTAGAGAAATTTGATCGGGCCCAGGTATTCCACAACCTTTTCGGCCGTAACCTTTTCGCGCATCGCACGGCCTTCGGCAATCTCGGCGGCCACTTTACGGCAGATGGAACCGATCTCCCGTTCGAGTTCCCGCACGCCCGCCTCGCGCGTGTAATTGCGGATCAGAGTCCGCAGCGCATCATCGCCGAACTCCACCTCTTCGGCGCGCAGGCTGTTTTCCCGCAACTGCCGCGGAACCAGGTATCCCTTGGCGATTTCAATTTTCTCGCGTTCGGTGTAGGAGGAGATGGGGATAATTTCCATCCGGTCCAGAAGCGGGCCGGGGATCGTCTCCAGCTGGTTGGCGGTGGTGATGAAGAGCACCTGCGAGAGATCGAACGCGACTTCCAGGTAATTATCGCGGAACTCGCGGTTTTGTTCCGGATCCAGCACCTCGAGCAGCGCCGAGGACGGGTCGCCGCGGAAATCCGAACCCAGCTTGTCGACCTCGTCCAGCATGAACACCGGGTTGCGGCTTTCCACCCGCCGCAGCGCCTGCAGGATCCGGCCCGGCATCGATCCGATATAGGTCCGGCGGTGGCCGCGTATCTCGGCTTCGTCGTGCGTCCCGCCCAGCGAAACACGCACAAACTCGCGGCCCATCGCGCGCGCGATCGACCTTCCAAGCGAGGTCTTGCCCACACCCGGCGGCCCGACAAAGCACAGGATCGCGCCTTCGCGTTCACGCCGGATCGAATCCCCGGGTTTGGCTTCGGGCGCGGCGTCCCCCTTGCGTTCCACGCGCAACTTGCGCACGGCGAGATACTCCAGAATCCGCTTCTTGACATCCTCCAGCGCGTAATGATCTTCGTTCAGCACGCGCCGCGCATCATTCACATCCAGGTGATCCTCCGTGACTTTGCTCCACGGGAGTTCGATCAGCCAGTCCAGATACGCCCGGATGACGCCGTATTCGGCCATTGCCGAGGGCAGTTTGGCCAGGCGTTCGAGCTCGCGCTTGGCCTGTCCGGCCGCTTCTTCGGGCATCCCAGCGGCCTCGATCTTCTTGCGCAGTTCCTCGACTTCAGCCGCCTGTTCGTCGGTTTCCCCGAGTTCCTTCTGGATCGCCTTCATCTGCTCGCGTAGAAAATACTGCCGTTGGACCTTCTCGATCTCGGAGCGGGCTTCTTCCTGGATCTTCGCCCCGAGCTGCAGAACATCCAGCTCCTTGGTCAGCAGGCCGACGAGCTGTTTTAACTTCGCTGCGGCGGAATCCAGCTCGAGGATCTTTTGCCCCTGGTCGAGATCCATGCGCTGGTAATTGGAAATGGTATACGCCACCTGGAGCGGATCCTCCAGGCTGACGATCGTCGTCACCAGCTCGCGCGGCACCGACGGGATCAATTCGGCGATTTTGGAGAACTGATCGCGTACGTTGCGCGAGAGCGCCTCGACCTCCAGCCCCGTCTCGACCGTCTCCGGCGCACTCTCCACCCGGGCCTTCAGATACGGCTCTTCGTCGGTGTACTCGAGGATGCGGATGCGTGAAAGTCCTTGGACAACGATCCGGATCGTCCCATCCGGCGCGCGGAACAACCGGTGAACGACCGCCGCCGTTCCAATGGAAAACAGATCCGTCGGCCCGGGCGTGGCCAAATCCGGATCTTTGGAAGTGACCAGGCCGATGATGCGCTCCCCGACCGTGGCGTCATCCACCAGGCGGATCGAACGCGGTTGGCCGACCGTCAGCGGTATGACGGTCTGGGGGTAAACCACTACGCCCCGCAGGGGAAGGATCGGCAGGTTATCCGGGATGTGAAATTCGGTATCCGCCTCTGCCGGTTTGGCCGCCGCTTCAGGGGCGGGTTTTTCATCAACCTCGGCGATAATCGATGACGGGGCGTCCTCCGCCGGTTCGTCCTTCCGATCACCGAAGGAGACGGAGTCGGTCAGCAAATCCACCAGTTCTTCCGTTGAATTAATCCAACGCGTTGCCGGCATGAAATAATTTCCTATCCCTTCCCAATCGTCAGGCGGAATTCGGGTGTTCCTGAATCTTGCGCAAATCCACCAGCAGGAACCCATCGTGATAGTGAGCGTTGACAAAGTCGGGTTCCACGGCAACCGGCAGGTCGACTTCGGTCAGGAACTCCCCGGTATGTATTTCCATCTGATGGTATACCCTGCGTTCCTGGTGGTCCTTGCGGGTCCCGGTGATCCGGAGCACCCTGCCCTCGAGCGTAACGGCAATATCCGCGTGTTCCATACCCGCCACTTCCACCTGGATTCGGATGGCCTGACCGGTTTCGTAAACATCCGTCGGCGGACGCCAAACATGGGTGTTGTGGATCCAGACGTACCGGGTTGTGATGTATTCGTGCTTGTGAAGCGGGCCGGTATGACGATCTCCGGATTCACATCGAAAATCCTGGAGGTCGACCGGGGAGGGATTATCCATAACCGCCGCCTTTCTCTAACTGAAATCCCTGAAAAAGGCTTTCATGCTGAGCGTCCCTGGCCCGCAAAGAAAAGCCGGGACGAGCTGCCCCCGCACCTGTCCCGAAAAAGCGAGGGAAAGGGGGGAGCGAAGCAGCTATTCATCCGTTTGTAAGACCCTTCTCTGCCCCGCTTCGCCCTAAAATAACTACTCATAGATCATCAGCGGGCAGTTTTACTCAGAGAGGGTTGACGCTCAGGGTGCCGTTTACAGGTGTTCCAATTTATAACTATTGTATCATGCGGATTTCAGCGGTTCCCCGGCCGCCCGCGGTGAAGTTCTCCTGCACGGATACGGCCCGCTACCAATTAATTTCCATTTTATCCGCGGCAAGCATTACTTCGCCATCGAAGACCGCCCGGGCTTCCGCAAGTATCGCGTCGAAATCCGAATAGGGATTGGTGTGGATCAGAAGCAGCCGGTGCACGCCGGCCGTGCGGGCTGCCGCCGCCGCCTGGGCCGCGCTCGAATGGCCCGTTCCCGCGCCTGTCGCTTCATGGATCAGCAGATCGGCATCCCGGGCCAGCGCCACAAGATTATCGGATGGCTCGGTATCGGCCGAGTACACAAAGCTTTTTCCGGTTTGGAGGGCTTCCACCCGCAACCCCAAAGCCGGCACCACATGCCGAACCGGGGTGGAGAACGCGCGGAACTCGGCGTTTGCAAGAACCGGCGTACGCCGGCCGCGTTTCACGGTCCGGAAACTTACCGGGAACTGGTCCGGCATTTTCTTCCAACCATACATCTGCATGCTTTTCCGGATCCGGCGGATGCATTCAGCGCACGCATGCACACGCATGGGTTCCGACCGGCCGCGCAGGCTTAATTCCATCAGGAAGAGGGGCAGGCCGGCCGCATGATCCGGATGAAAATGGGTGATGAATACATCTCCGATCCGGTTGGGATTCACACCGAGCGCCTCGAGCCGGCCGCGCGGGGAGACGCCGCAATCGATCAGCAGGCCGTGTTCCTCTCCCAGGCAGGCCAGGTGGGTCGGCCGCCGCGTTTCGGTGGCCAGCAGGCAGGATGCGCCGAGGACGACCAGTCTCACCATCCAAGCACCCCGGCGGCCGCAAGGGGCGTCACCCACGTCTCAAGAATCGAAGCCACCAGCAGCATGGGAAGCACCACGCCCAGCAGCACGATCAGCCAGTCGGCCAGCGCCTTCAGCCAGATCTGTCCCAGCGAGCGCCCATCCGGCTTGGCCAGCAGGCAGTTGCCGACGCGCAGGATGGCCGCGCCGGAGATCAGCATGGCCGGAATCTCGACGATCCCGTGCGGGACGACGAAACCGAGGAGGAACAACCAAGCCGAAGTGCCGCTGCGTGCCATGGTTACGGTGGCGAAGGAGATCACGCCAATCGGCAGCATTAATATCACAAGCCCCATGATCCCCAGCGAGATCACCCCCAGCACGAAGGCAATGAGGATCGCCTGCACATTGTGGGAAAAGATCATCCAGGTGCCGCCCGGTGTGAAGAAGCCGAGCGCTTCCAGCGACTTAAGGAATTCCTGCTTGTAATCCCGGGTCTGCAGCATCGCGACGGGGAAGGCAAAGCGCTCGGCCAGCACAACGCCTATCACCGCCCCGATGACAAAGGCGGCCGCCGTCCACGGGATGGCCGGCAGGGTGCGGCGGAAGGCAGGCCCGACGGCCCGGCGGTACCAAGCGAGGGGAGTGCGCGCGTCCCCGGTGAAACAGTGCCAGAAATAAGAACCCATCCGGTCGAAGCGCAATTCCTCAACCTCGCGCGAGAGCAGCTCTTCGCGCCGGAACTGGCGCAGCCCGATGCGGATGAAGATCACCGCCAGGAGGATCACGGCGCCGATGACCCACCATAGTTCGTTGTACATCCGGTAGAACATGATCATGCTTTCGCCCTGCATCAGGAGCGCAAAGGGGACGATCACAAACGAAGCCAGCAGGTTGGCGGCCCGTACCGAATTGGTTTGCGCGGAAATCACCACCGCCGCCGATACCATGCACACCGCATGGGCGACGGTGAGAATGATGATCTGCCCCAGCAGGGCAAGCGGTGGAAACCAGCCCGCAATGAAAAACATCCCGGCCAGGTAGGCCGTAATGCCCAGGGCGGCCGCGCACAGCGGGGTGATCACCGAGGCGAGGACTTTTCCAAGGAAGAGTTCGACATCGGAAAGCGGTGTGGCGAGCAGTGGCTCCAGGCTGTAGCGTTCCTTTTCGCCGACAAAACTTTCCAGCGCGATCACCAGCCCGACCGAAGTGGGGAAGAAGCCCACGATCATCAGCAGAAAAGGAAAAACCGCTTCGGCGATGACCTGCCCGCCGTACTGGTTCACGTAGTTGATGACCGCCTGGGCGGCGAAGTTCATCAGAACCGGGAAGAACAGAGTCAGGATGGCCATCGGGATCACCACCCGCCAATCCCGGAGTTGATCCCGCATCTCCCGTTTGACCAGCGCGGCAAGCCGCGATGCGCGGAATCGCAGCGGCAGGGCGTTCACGGCGGCGCTCATATCCCCTCCCGGGAGGGCGCTGGAGCGCCTTCTTCGGCGACCGCCTGCAAATACACCGACTCCAGCGACGGGGTGACCTCGCGCAATTCCACAACCTTCCCTCCCCGTTCCATCACCCGGCGGACGATCTCCGGATTCGCCGAAAGCGGATCCGCCGCGCGGTAACGGATGCTCGCCGGCGTTCGCCCGATCCCTTCCGCCAATCCGTCCAGCACTGACGCCAGGGCTTCGCTATCCTCCGCCAGGCGCAGCTCGAATACGGCCGGACCCAGCATGCGCATCCGCAGCTCGGCGGCGGTACCTTCGGCGATCAGGCGCCCGCGGCGGATGATGGCGATCCGGTCGGCCAGTTCCTCGGCCTCGGAGAGATTATGGGTGCACACCAGGATCGTGCAGCCCGCCGCCCGCATGGACCGCAGCAGATCGCGCACCACGCGCGCGGATTCCGGATCCAGCGCGGACGTCGGTTCATCGAGGAGCAGAACCTTGGGCGAATGCATCAGCGCCCGAACCAGCGCCAGCCGCTGGCGCATCCCTTTTGAGAATTCGGCCAGCCAGGCGTCGGAATCCACCTCCAGCCGCAGATCGCGCATCAGATTCCGGGCGCGGTCCCGCCGTTCCGCGGGCGGAAGGCCGTACAGCGCGCCGAAAAAATCTAAATATTCGCCGCACCGCATCCGGGAATAGAGCCCGTGCTGTTCGGTCAGCACGCCGACCGCCGCGCGGACATTTTCCGTTTCGGTGAGGACATCGAACCCCGCGACGCGCGCGCCCCCCGCGTTCGGCCGCAGAATTCCCGCCAGCATCCGGGTCGTGGTGGTCTTGCCCGCGCCGTTCGGACCGAGCAGGGCGAGAATTTCCCCCCGCCCGACCCGCAGCGAAAGGCCATCCACGGCGGTCACCCGTTCATAGTGCTTTGTCAGCCCGTTGGCTTCAATCATTCACCCTTCCATGGTTCGCCGCGGTTGCGGCCCACCCATATAGCCCCCGACCCATTCATTGTAGTACGGGGCAGAATCATTATCCATCCCATCCCGTCACACCGCCGGGATCGAGGCGGTATGGAGGTGAGTGTAAAAAAAAAACGGAGAGACGCATCCTTCCGTCTCTCCGCGATCGCTCAAATTACGGTGGGCTCCTTCGCCGGCCGGTGCGCCCGGACCCAGTCTCCCAAACCGTGACGCCAGAATAACGCCAAGGCCGACGCAACGACCGCGACGGCCGCGGTCATCTGATTGACGTTAATGGTGGTGCCCGCCAGCGGCGAAGTATCCAGACGGACGAATTCGAGGAAGAACCGGATCACGCCGTAATTTAGGAAATACACGAAGATCAAATCGCCGTCCTTGAGCTTATGGGCATACTTCTGGCCGAGGACGATCAGGATGACGAAATTCACCACGTTGAGCAGCGCTTCGTACAGGAAGAGCGGGTGGTAGCGGTCGACATCCGCAAATGCCTGCAGGCGGTATTCGGGCGGAATGTAGATCCCCCACGGAAGGTTGGTGGGAGCTCCATACACTTCATGATTGACCCAGTTCCCCAGCCGGCCGAAGGCATGGCCGATGGCAATCCCCGGGACGGCGATATCGCCCCACACGGCCAACGAGAGTTTGTTGCGCCGGACGTAGAGCCACATCGCAAGGGCGCCGCCGAGGATCCCGCCGGGCAGTCCGAGCCCGCCCTTGGTAAGGTTGACCGCGTCGAACGGATGGGTGAGGTAATAGCCGGTATCCATTCCCACGGCGACCATGCTGGCGGGCGGGGTGAGGATGTGCCAGATGCGCGCCCCGACGACCGCGCCGATGACCACCCACAGAAACATATCCCAGACGATTTCCGGATCCAATTTGCGGCGGCGGGCAAGCACCTCGGCCGTCCAGGCGATGAGCAGCGCGCCGGACATGAGAATGATGCCGTAATAGCGGATGTACAAAACGCCGATGTGAATTCCGAGTGCGTCAAAACTCATAGCGTACCTCTCCCAACGAGAATTTTTCCTTTAAGCGTCGCGGCGGGCCTGGCGATACACATGCCCGATCCGCTGCAGCGCGGTAAAGTTCGCTAAAACAGCCACCGCCGCCGCCGCCAGCAGCGGCAGGTTTAGAATCAACAGCGGGCAGAGCACTATATAGCGTTCCATCCGGGTGAGCAGCCCGACCTTGCATTCGAAGCCCAGTGCTTCGGCGCGCGCCTTGGTGTACGACACCATTACCGAACCGGCCGCCGCCGCGAAGGTAAGCGCCACCCCGGGCACGTCGGCGGCGAACCCGAAGTAAACCGCCAGGCCGCCGAAGATGAACAGCTCCGAAAAGCGGTCCATGCTCGAATCCAGAAACGCACCGAATCGCGTGGTCTTGCCCCGCAGGCGCGCCATCGTTCCATCCAGCGCGTCCGTCAGCCCGCTCGCAAGGATCACCCAGCCGCCCAGCGGAATGGCGCCCAATGCTAATATGACCGCAGCCATCGCCGATCCCATCAATCCGAACAGGGTCATTGCATCGGGGGTGACCCCCGCCCGGTTGAAAAAGCGGGCAGCGGTTTCGACTACACCTTTGCTTTGCACCCGCATCCGGTCCGTAAAAGTCACCGGTCCTGCCGCCGGGGGGGTTGGGCTTTGCATTGCTATCCCTTTCCGGGCTGTATTTTTTACCAGTGTGATGCTACCGGCGGGTGCGCGTTCTGTCAACCCCGTCGCCCCCCCACGGCTGAGAGTCGCGACTCTTCTTTTAATTAGTCCGGGGCACAACGGTTTCGTCGGCCCAAGGTCTTATTGTACGCGGATTTCGCGTCGAAAACGCTGTTTATAAAATCATTTACTGGAATCTTAAAAAAGGCTGCCGGGCGGAGCACCCCTGGACCGCAAGGATCAGCTGAAAAGGGTTGCTCCGGGCGCAACCTGTGAAAACGAAACGTCTCCTTCCGCATTTCCAGGCCCTCCGCTTCCCTTACTCACGAATTCTTACCATTGGGAAACCGCCGAACCTCATCGTTCCCCCGCTGCGCATTCATCCCTGCTCATGAGTCAAACCCGAGCATGGTTGCTTCTCGAGGGCGGGCTGCTTAGGTGACAAGGACAGGAGGTCCGGCTTTTCATATCCGCCCTATCCACTTTTCTGAGAAATCTGATAAATCCATGAACAGGGGCTGAGGCTAATCGGATTAATCGTCTCCATTTTCGTCTTCGTCCTTATCTTCGCCTCGGCGCAGTACTTCGCGCGTCCGGCCCCCCGCCTGTTCGCGGCCGATAATGCCGCGCTTATGCAGTTCGTCCATTAACCGCGCCGCCTTGGGGTAGCCCAGGCGCATCTTGCGCTGCAGGAGCGACGCGCTCGCCCGGCCATACTCCCGGATGACGCGGGTCGCTTCTTCAATCTCGGCATCCTCGGCTGCGTCCTCCCCTTCGCCCACTCCCTTGACCATATCCTCCCAGGGAGCCTGCACCGCCCCGCCGGCGGGGAGGGGTTCGACCCTCTTGGGAGATGGTTGCGCGCCGCGTTTTACTTCCGGTACCGGCGCCTCCGCCTCCTCGGCGGGCGCCTGCTCCTTCCAATAATCGATCAGGCGGGTGATTTCGCGATCGGTGACGAAACAGCCCTGAAGGCGTACCGGCGAACCGGCCTCCGGAGACAGGTAAAGCATATCTCCCCGCCCGAGCAGGCTTTCGGCCCCCGGCGTATCGAGGATGACGCGGCTCTCGATCGATGACGGCACGGCGAAGGCAATCCGCGCCGGAAAATTGGCTTTAATCAACCCGGTCACCACATCGGTGCTCGGACGCTGGGTGGCCACCACAAGGTGGATCCCGACCGCGCGCGCCATCTGCGCCAGCCGGATCAGGTGGCGCTCGGTTTCATCGGGGGCGGTCATCATCAGGTCGGCCATCTCGTCCAGAAGCACGACCAGGCGCGGAAGTATTTCCCCGTCGCCGCGGGCGGCCGTCTTGCGGTTGTAATCATCGATATGCCGCGCGCGCATTTCCTCGAGCAGTTTGTAACGGCGGTCCATCTCGCGCGTGCACCAGCGCAGGACGGTCACGATCCGCTCCAGTTCGGTTTCCACCTGGCCGAGGATGTGCGGCAGTCCGTTGAAACGCACCAGTTCGACCATTTTCGGGTCGATCAGCACCAGCCGCAGCCGAGAGGGTGGATTGTTGGCCACCAGGCAGGCGGTCAGGGCGGTGATGCACACCGATTTTCCCGAACCGGTGGTTCCGCCGATGAGCAGATGCGGCATGGCGGCCATGTCCGCGCAGTGCGGCGCGCCGGCCACGTCCAACCCCAGCGCGACCGCCAGCGGTGATTTGATCTTCTGGAAAGCGGAGGATTGCATCACCATCCGCAGCCGGACGACCGACGTGCGCCGGTGGGGGACTTCAATCCCGACATAGGATTGACCCGGCACGGGCGCCTCAATCCGCAGCGTGGGTGCGGCCAGGGCAAGGGCCAGATCGTTGGAGAGTGAGGAGATTTGCGAGACGCGGACCTTTGCCCGGCGCAGTTCCCCGTCCGGGCCGGGCTTCTCCACGAATCCCGGCTCCACGCCGTATTGGGTGACGGTTGGTCCGGTTCGGAACGATATCACCCGCGCGGGGACGCTGAATTCGGCGAGTGTTTTTTCGATTGTTCCGGCGATCTGGTTTATCTCGCGGATCGAAGGCGCGGTGAGTTCCCCGCCGTCGAATATTTCAATCGACGGCAATCCCTTCTCACGCTTGGCGCGTACAGGCTGTTGTTTTTCAGCCAGGACGGGACCGGGTTTTAGGTTTTTTCGGAATGGCTCCGGAAGGGTGACGGCCGGCTTCGGCTTGGGGGCCGGTTCGGAGAGGGCTGCGGATTTTTCCGCACCCGCGGTTTTCATCCGCGCTCCGCGGACCGCTTCGGAACCGTGCGGCAGGCGGTCCCCGGAGGATTTTCGGGATGGCGGCATCGTGGATGGGAGTGCTTCCCCCGCGCGATCCATATCAGAAACGCGTAAAATTTTTCCGAGCGACAGGCCCAATCCATATCCGGCGAGCAGGAGAATTGCGCCCGCCAGGAGCACACCCTGGATTGCGGGGCTCATCACCGGACTGAGAAGGAACTGAATCCCCCACCCAATCAATCCGCCGCCGCGGCCGGATTCGGATTCGACAAGCGTGGCGGCGCCGATCAGCGAGGCAAACCCCAGTCCGGCCAGTGCGGCAAGTTCAAGCGCGATCACCCGCGGCCAGGAAATATCCTGCTCCCGCCCCAGGCGGACAAGGAGCAGCCGGCCGGCAATCCACAGCAGGGCAAGCGGGAGCAGGACCGCCCCCCACCCCATCCAGCGCTTAAGCGTTCCGCCCAGCGCGTCAATCAGGGCGCCGTGCGCCATGCCGAGCAACGCGATCAGGCATAGGACCGCAACCAGACTCAGGAGGACAATCGAGACGTCTTCCGCATACGGGCGGATAAGTACAAGGAACTTGCCGAACCGTTCCCATCCGGAAGGAAGCCGGGAGGAGGAGCGGCCGGGAGGAACCGTTTTCATCCCTCGCTGACCGTCTCGGACGCGGCCGGGGTGCCTGCGGTATCCTCCGTGGGATCGTCCGCCGCGGCCGGGGTGCCTGCCGCATCCTCCGTGGGATCATCCGCCGCGGCCGCCGAATCCGCTGCGGCGTCTTCCTGCAGCCGGCGCAGGCTGAGCGCAAGTCGGCGGGAACCGCTCTCGACCGAGATGACGCGCGCGGTGACTTCTTCTCCCTCGGTGACGATATTGCGCGGGTGCGAGAAGGGTCCATCCGCCAGCTCGGAGATATGGATCAGCCCTTCCACGCCTTCCTCCAGCGAAGCGAACGCGCCGAAATTGGTCACATGGGTGATCTTGCACGGCACCCATTTGCCGGGCACATACCGTTCGGGGACGGTGACCCACGGATCGGATTGCAGCCGTTTGAGGCTGAGCGCGATCCGGCCCTGATCGCGGTCCACGCTGATGACTTCCACGTCGACCTTTTGGCCGATCGAAACGAAGTCCGCGGGGTTGTGGACGCGGCCCCAGGAAATTTCCGAAAGGTGGACAAGCCCTTCCATGCCGCCCAGGTCGATGAACACGCCGAAATTGGTGATGTTGGTGACCTCACCCTGGATCCGGTCCCCGACCTGGAGTTTGGCCAGGAGTTCGGCTCGCCTTCCCGGCGCGGCCTGTGCGGCGCGCTCGGAAAAGACCACTCTTCCCTTTTCGGGATCGAATTCAATGATCTTGGCGCGGATTGGCTGGCCGATCTTGCGGTACATCACCGTCTGGCGTTCCTCCTCGCTGGTAAGCGAAGGAACTCCGATCAGGTGGGAAAGCGGGATGAACCCGCGGATATGCTCGCCTTCGACGAGCAAGCCCCCGCGGTTGACTCCGGTCACATTCAGGTCGGCGATCCCATCGCTTTCATACAATTCGCGGGCGGCCGCCCAATCATAAGAGGCCTGCGCGCGCTCCTGCGGCGCATGGTTCGAAGGCGGGCTGCGTCGTTCGCCGGCTTCTTCACCAAGGACCGATGCCCACCAGGAATCACTGGGGAGGTTGGGAGACGCGGGTTCGCTCACGAATTTTGGATCCTGCGGCCGCGCCGGCCGGGAGGCGGGTGCTGCGGAGGGCGGTTGCGGCGGTGATTGCGGCGGCGGCGCAGGCTGCTGGGCGGGCAAATGCGAATTCCGCGTGATCGAGGTAAGTTGTTTCGGGGTAAGGGAATACAGATTTTTCATCAGATAACCGTCCTTGACATTTGGTTTTGTATTTTTGAGCCTATCCGACGACTTCGTAATCGGTCGCCGGTTCATTCGACTGACGTTCCATTTCGGCGATCACATGCGCCAGTTCTTCAATCGCCACTTTCTGTTTACGGTAGAGGTCCGCTTCCGAAACCGCCAGGCGCAACGCCACGTCGCGGACCCGTTTCCCCTCCAGAAATTTCATATCCAGGATGTTATACAGCAGCCACTCGCTGGTAAAGCGCCGCTCCCCCTCCGGACGCACACGCTCGACAGCCCGCCGCAGGACGGCGCGCAACGCGTTTACCGTATTGCCGTCATGGCTATCGAGTTCCTCACGCACCACGCGCAGGGAAAGCAGCGGACTGGCGGTCAGCTTGGGCCCGCCCCAATAATGGCTTAGTGCTTCGCGCACCCAATCGGCGAGGTCCGCTTCCGCCGATCCGCCGTTTGCGGGCGCGCCCAGCAGCGCCGCCTGCCCGTAGCGCGCCGCGGCACTGAGGTGCTGAATCTTTTCCACATCCGGCATCAGCCGGTTAAGCGAGGCCAGCACATCGCGCTGCAGACGCTCGTCCGAGATCGCTCCCGCCGCCCGTTCCATCAGCCGGCCGAAGGGTTCGCGCTGATCCGGCAGGAGTTCCAGCCGTTCGGCGGTGGCGGCCAGCCCGAGCAGGCCAATCATCTCCTCATGGTCCGACCCATGAAGCGGGAGCAGCCAGTAGCCGCCCCAACGGAATAAACTGCCTGCGCCGGGAATGTATTCGAGGACTTCCGGTTTCGGCAGCAGGGAAAGATCCGCTTCGAGGGGCAGCAATGCCCGCGGCCCAACCCCGGCCAGGAAGGCCGTGGCCTCGTCATGCCATTCGATGATAAACGCGGCCGGGGAACGGGTGAGATCGCACAGCGCGGCCAGGAGAGATTCCAAAAACTGACGCAAGTCGGCCCCGGTGAGCAGGCGCTCCTCGAGCCATTGCAGGCGGCGGATCTCTTCGCGTTCGGATCGATTCTCCAGAAACAACAGGCGTTCCAGCGGACGGCGGCCGATCGTAATCGCAAACTGCAGCAGGACGATCCCCATCACCACCGCAACGAGGATCAGGCGCGACTCGGGCATCCCGAACCGTTCGAAGATATACGTGGATAAGACAAGGATTGCCAGCGCAACGGCGGCCACGAGCGGGCCGCGCAACAGCCATTGGAAGAGCCGGCCTTTGACCGCGCGATCCGAATAGGTTACGCCGAAATACGCCGTCGCGTACGCCAGGACCACAAGCAGCCCGGCGACGAGCAGGTTGGATTGCATCAGGACGATCCGCACCAGAAGCGGGTGCAGTTCCGATACGTTTCCCAGCAGCAGCAAATACGGAAAGGCCGCCATGCCCGGCGCCAGTGATCCGACCATCAGGTAGATCATGCGGCGGCGGCTGGTGGCCGTCTGGCAGCGCCGGTAGGCGCGCACCACGTTGATCCCGGTCCACACCAGGATCGGGATGGTGTAGGCGATAAACACCCAGAAGTAAGGGCCGGCCCGGAGGTGGGCCAGGTCGCCGTCCTGGGTGATATCTGTCAGGAACAGGTTGGATAATACAATTGCGGCCGTCAGGCCCGCGGCCAACAGATAATTGGCGCGGACGGCAAACCGTCTCCGGCCGCGGGACGGCCGGCCGGTGGATGCCAGCAACGCGTCGGAAAAGTGCAGGTAGGCCGCGGGCAGCAGCGCCGTTCCGACCCACTGCACCCGCAGCCAGATCTCCGCCTCGCTCAGATCGCGCGCCGTGGAAGCCAGCCCGTCGGACACGGTGATGAGTACGATGCAACCGAGGATTAACGCAAATACGCGCGTTACACGTTCGTGCAAGCTGAACGTCAACGTGTGAAGCAGCAAGGAAAACGCTGTGATCGCGATGCCGGCTACCAGGATTCGGTTGAGGATCGGCAAAGCATTAAGGAAAAAATCTACCATTCAACCTGCTGTGATGATATTGGAATGACTGCAACTCCAACCCTCTCCCGGGGGTTTTCGTGCTACGCCATTCAATACTACATTGGTCCAATTTTACCAGATATTCGCAAAAAAAGAAAAGAGGGAGAAGGACCTCACTCCTCTCCTCTCTCCCTCCAAGTGCACGTCCCCCCATTTGCTTTCAATATTTTTCCGCTTCATTTAACTATTGTTCTGCAGCAAATAGGGGGACAATGGGGGGAGATCGTTATTCGATCAACTTGATCTTTCGATCCGGAGCGGCATACTCATGCAACAGATCCTCCAATGCACTGGGAATGTCATCCGCCTGCGTATCACCCGGGATGACCAAATCGTCCTCTCGCAGCCGCCGGCCCCGGTCGATACGATAGACGATCCAGCGTCCGGAGTCCCGGGTGACTTCAACAAAGAAACGGCCGTAGACATCGAATTTCATGGCTTTTCCATTTTCATGGCTTTTCCATTTATATCCCGGACTACCATAGCGGGTTTGCGGGTTACCATCCCTTTGAAACGATATCGGAAAAAGAGACAAAGAAAAGGAAATTTGGTTGCTTTACGGCTGTGCAGACAGCACCTGGATCGGCACCACGCATGGTGGTGGAAACGTGAGGTCCGCCTCCATGACCGTCAATCGCAAATGATAGACGCCCGGGATGACCGTCGCGCTGTCCCAAATCCACGAAAACGGTTCTTCTTCGGACGCGGGGTCATTGTTGTTGAAAAGCGTGACCCACACATCCGAGTCATCCGGTGTGCCCAACTCGATTTTGTAGAATGCGAAATTGGCAATATTCGCGACGATCCGGATCGTCACTTTTCCCCTCACCGCCTCGCCCGGCCGCGGCTCAAGGATCCGGGCTTTGGGGTTGTTGCATCCGGTCACGTCGACCCCAAACAGCACCAGCGGAGTCGGGCTCGGGGTGATGGTCGGCAGGTTCACGGCGTTGGCGTTGATCCGGATTTGTTCGACCCGCTGCGCCTCCGGCAGGCCGTACCGGACCGCAAGGTGAACCCCGACGGCCAGCCCGATCATCAGCGCGAGGGCTCCGAGCGCCCCATTCCGGCGCCCTGCGGACAACTCGCGTTCAAGTCCGAAAGCCGTTTTCGACAAGCGCACCTGCGCGGCGGCGAAACGGTAGATGTACCATAACGCGATAAGCGCCGCGAGGTAATACACCACCATCTCGTAATCCTGCAGGAAGGTAAGAATTGCGACCATACTCATGCCATCGCGCGCAGGATCGACTCGAGCAGGCGGGTCAATTTGGGAACAGCCGTTTGCGCGGCCTGCAGAACTTCCTCGTGATCCGGCGGACGGGAACCATCGAGATTGGCCCGGTTGCTGACAACCGAGATACCCAGCACCCGCATTCCGCCATGCCGGGCCGCAATCACTTCGGAGACCGTCGACATGCCCACTGCATCCGCGCCGATCATCCGCAGGAAGCGCAATTCGGCGGGGGTTTCGAACGACGGCCCCGCCACACCGGCATATACTCCCTGCCGGAGGAATAATCCCGTTTCCGCGGCGGCCCGCCACGCCGCTTCCTGAAGTTCGCGGTCGTACGCCCGGCTCATGTCCGGGAAGCGCGGGCCCAGGCGTTCGTCGTTCGGCCCGCGCAGCGGATTGGCGCCGCCCAGTCCCAGTAAGTTGATGTGATCGGTGATCAGCATCAGATCCCCGGGTTGAAAATCCGGACGGATCCCGCCCGCGGCGTTTGTAATGATCAGCACCTTCACCCCCAGCTGCCGCAGGACCTGCACCGGGAACGCGGTTTGCCCGGGCGTGTATCCCGCGTAGGAATGCACCCTGCCCTGCATTACGGCCACGCGTTTGGCCGCTAACACCCCGACCACGAGCCTGCCCGCGTGCCCCTTAACGGTGGGTACCGGCCAGCCGGGGATGCGGGCATAGGGGATGGCTATGGGAGATTCGACCGAATCGGCAAGCGAACCCGATCCGGAACCGAGGATGATCGCGATTTCCGGCCGCGTGCGAATCCGTTTGCGGATGAACTCCACCGCGCGTTGAATGTCGGCGAATGCCGTGGACGTTTTTCTTGGAGTGACTTTCCCGCTTCGAGTGGCCACGTCTGGATTATACATTACACGAAAAAACGGGCTTATTCATGGATCAACAAAAAAGAGTACACGGATGAAAGCACTGATTTCACGGAATTTTTTATGAAAATAATGATTTAATTTTCAATAAGTCACCAAAATTGCCTTTATAGGCATGAACCAATCCTGTAAATCCTGTCCATTTTTCCCATCTCAGAGAATCAGCATCGCGTCGCCGAAGGAGTAAAACCGGTAACGTTCGCGTTTGGCTTCCTCGTATGCGGCGAGGATCCGCTCACGGCCGGCAAAGGCGCTGACCATAACCAGCAGGGTCGAATGCGGGAGATGGAAGTTGGTGATCATCGCATCCACCGCCCGGAAGGTGAATCCCGGGGTGATGTACAGGCGCGTATCACCTTCGTATGCGGCGACCGCCCCGTTTCCCGCCCGGGCGGCGGTTTCCAGCGCGCGGACCGAGGTTGTGCCGACGGCGACCACGCGGCGGCCGCGCGCGCGGGCTTCGCGGACTTCGGCGGCCGTTTCCTCCGGCACGCCGATCCACTCGGAATGGATTGCGTGCGCTTCCACGTCCGGCTCGGTGATCGGCGCGAACGTATCCAGCCCGATGTGCAGCGTGACGAATGCCGTGCGCAGGCCGCTTTCGCGCAGCCGGTCGATCAACGCGGGCGTGAAGTGCAATCCCGCGGTGGGCGCGGCGGCGGAGCCCGGGTCGCGCGCGTAGACGGTCTGGTAGCGTTCCGGATCGCGCAGCGCTTCGTGAATATAGGGCGGGAGCGGGGTCGAGCCCAGCGCGGCGAGCTGCGGCGTGATCGGCCGCGAGAAGCGGACCACCCGGCGGCTTTCGCCAAGGTCGCGCACGACTTCGACCTGGACGAATTCCGATTCGCCGCCGGCAAGAACCAGTTGCGTGCCGGGGCGCACGCGCTTTCCGCCGACCACCGTCTCCCAGGTTTGCGCTTCCAGCCGCCGCAGGAGGAGGATCTCGACCCTGCCACCCGTTCCTTTTTTGGAAGCGTACAATCGGGCGGGGATCACGCGGGTGTCGTTAAACACCAGCAGGTCGCCGGGCGCGAGGAACTGCCCGATCTCGCGGAAGACGGCATGCCGGATCCCACCGGTCGCGCGGTCCAGCACCATCAGCCGCGACGAATCGCGCGGCTCGAGCGGGGATTGCGCAATGAATTCAGGAGGCAGGTCGTATTCGAAATCGGATAATCGAAGCATTCGAAAGATGCCCTCATTGTTTATAGCATATATCCTTTCACCGGAAAATAATGGGATGAATAACCCGGCGTGGAAAACGACTGCGGCAGGCGCCCCCGACCCTCCTCCTGGCAATGTCCTATGCATACCCATTATAATGTTGCGGCAATTCCCGAGAGTATTTTCAATGGGACCCGGCATGAATAAACTTCATACTTGGAAAAAGAGCATCGCTGCCAACCGGAAAGAAATCGGCCTGGTTGTTCCGATTCTTCTTTCGCTGGTGATCTTTTCCATCCTCATGAGATATCAGGGGTGGCGCAGCAAACCCCTTGCCAATTGGGATATGCTGGTTTATTACCTGGGCGCCCAATCGATGATCGACGACGGTGCGATCATGGACAGGGGGGATCTCTCCAGTTACGGCTCGTATCAGCCACCCGGCACGGTATACCTCGTGCTACCGTCGAGCATACTGGTGAAGGATGTGCGTCTCTTCAGCCTGCTGGGTGATTTGTTCCTCAATATCGCCGCGATAGTTTTTTTATACTTAATTTTCCGGCAAGCCTTCGACCGGTGGTTGGCTCTCGCCGCCTGCACGGTGTACGGTTTATCCCGTTTGGTTTTTATGGGGCTTTGGCCCGTAGGTCACCCGGCGTACATCCTTGGCGCTCTTTGGTTCCTGATGCAATGGATTCAGAAGCGTTCCGGCTGGTGGCTTTCCAGCGCGCTTGTCATCCTCGCCTTCGGGTTATATGCGGACCTGGCGATCTTACCTTTCGTTTTCATCATCCCGGTCCTATGGCTTCTTTTCCGCCCGCCGGTGCGTCCCGCCCCTGTTCTCTTGGCCGCGGCCATCGGGTTGATGATCTGGTTTCCTTATCTGCGTTTCGAATCCTCGCGGGGCTTCTCCGATCTCAAATCCATCCTATTCCTGAATCCCGTTTCTCAACAGGGGGAAACCAAATCTCAAACCCCCATGTATTGCTATGCATCCCTGCCGGGAGAGCAAGACACCGTCCATGGAACGTATATCCCCTTTCTGGGAAACGACGAAGGTATGGATCGCGTGGTTTTTCCCGAACCGGGATGGGGAAAATACCACCGGGCGTGCGTGTTGCTTTCCAATTTGGACCGGAATTTCGATGAGGGATATTTTCTTTCTGCGCGTCCGGTGATTAATGCGGCGCTTTGGTTTTTCTTCCTGGTGGGGATGTTTGTGCTTCTCGGTATGGCCATTGTCCATTGGGAGAAAAAAAATCCCTTCCTCGGGAAAATCCGTTCCATCCATCCGGCGATAATCCTCGGCGTCGGTTTGGTTGGAACCCTTATACTGATCGGGGGCTTGAGCCCCGATTTCCTCGCATCGTTTTCTGCGGACGGTCAGCTATTTCAAGGAACGCGACTGGTCGTCGAGCAACTACGATATTACGCCCCGCTTCTTTTTTCTGCCTGCCTTTTTGGAGTATATATTGGTTTCCGTTCGCCGAAACGCAGCCTGCAGGATATCGTTCCCCTGATAATGGTGTGGATCCCCTGGTTGCTGCTTGTGGTCCTTGCGGAACGAACCCGTCCGGAGCGATTCTGGTGGATCTGGCCGTTGCAGGCCGCAATCATGGTATTGGCGGTATATCAAATTATTGGGATTTTTTCCACTAAGGCCTGGCCGAAGATCGCCTTGACAGTCGCTTTGGGGG
>Ga0315542_1000634_pt1 | contig 22419 bp, 20 predicted proteins | sample SalMarSW160120MG_FD_202541 | JGI IMG/M metagenome (GOLD analysis project Ga0315542, IMG submission 202541) | Salt marsh sediment microbial communities from the Plum Island Ecosystem LTER, Massachusetts, United States - Salt Marsh Sediment SW1601-20 ... | reverse complement strand
GGAAGGGAGGTGAATCTCAAACAAAACAGGAAGAGGAAAACAGGAAAACAGGAAAAAAATGAAAAAGGAGAAAAGAAAAGTTATGAAAAAGATATGGTACCTTGTCATCATTACAGTGGGATTTTTTACGGCACTTTCGCTTGCTCCCGTTTCAATGGCGCAAGCCGGGGAAGTTGATGTGCTTATTAATAAACTGATCCAGAAAGGCATCCTTTCCGAGTCGGAGGGGAAAGATCTCCTGCAGCAGATGCGGAATGAGAGCCTGATCCAGGAAAAAACCGTACGGGATATTGCCGCTGAAACAGCTTCTAAAACAGTGAAAAAAGAAGCCGCCGGCAGCAAGATGGAAATCCCAAAGTGGGTAAAAAATATCAAGTTCAAGGGAGACTTCAGGCTCCGCTATCAGTACGAAGACACCAAGAATGACGGACATGACTCACGGGAGAGATACAGAATCCGGTGGCGTTTTGGTGCGGAGAGCAAAATCACCGACCAGTGGATGGCCGGTTTCGGTCTGGCATCAGGGAGCGGTGATCCTCGATCTACCAACCAAACACTGGATCACACTTTTGAGACTCCTGATGCGAGGATCGATTTTGCCTATGCAAAGTATACCCCTGCCCCATGGGTAGACCTCCTTGGTGGGAAATTCAAAAATCCCATTTGGGGAGCGAAAGATCTCCTTTGGGATGGCGATATCCGTCCGGATGGAGCCGCGGCGCCATTGAAATTCAAAGTGGAGCCTGCTGAAATCTTCATCACGCCTGCCTACTTTATCCTTGATGAATACAAGACTGACGATGATGATCCGGCCATGTGGCTTATTCAGGCCGGTGCCAATGTGAAGATTGGAAAGGCCATGTATTTCAAGGTTGCCGGCACGTATTATGACTTTGTCAACGTGACTGGAAACTCATTCGAGTATAGTGCCGGAACGAACAGTGTGAATGCAGCTGGAAACCTGACCCAGAATTATGATTCCGTGGCAGCGGACGCCGAACTGGGGGTTGCGCTCCCCGGCCCGGTTCCCATGGTGGCGGCATTCGGCCAGTATGTGAAATCAGATGCGGACGAAAACAACAAAGGCTGGCTGGTTGGATTCAAATTCGGCCATAAGAAAGTAAACGAACTGGGGCAGTGGCAGATCAAGTATAACTATCGAAAACTGGAAAGGGACGCCTGGCCTGATTTCCTGCCGGACAGTGACTTCTACGGGGGCGCCACGAATGTCAAAGGGAGTGAGGCGGAATTCGCACTCGGCCTGGCAAAACACGTCATCTTCGGGATTGACTATTACTTTGATGTCAAACCCATCGATGGCGATACAGACAAAAAACAGAATGTACTGCAGGCCGACCTCGTTCTCAAGTGGTAACCACTGCGTGAATGAACGGGAACGATTGCGCGGCGCAGGAGAATATCCCGCCGCGCAATCTTCTCCCTCCTCATGGTGACTTACAGCCTCTTAACATGGCTTCTTTGTCTGCCATGGTCAAATCGCGAATCGGCTTGTTACGCAGCTTTTCGCAACGCTCTTCGGCCTCCGCCAAGTATCTTCTGTAGGCCTGGCTCCACATGGTGATTACAATAGAACTTCTAAATTTATAAAAACTTCGATATGATTCAATAGTATTGCTCCTGATCGTGACTTGCAGGTAGGACCCATCATCCTCCCAAGTCATTACCGGACCGACTCCGGATATCTGCACTTTTCCGGGTTTACCAAACCGTTTGAAAAGCCATGCGCTAATCGCATCAGTTTTTAACGGTCCCATATAATGTTCAATAAATTTGATCCGGCCGACCGTACCCTTCATCGTTTCAAATTCAAATATCCCACCGTCACGCCGATATTTATCCCTGTAGTGCATCAAGTCTCGACCCTTCGGAGCAAATTGCTTGAAGATATCTCCACCGGCACCGCTGCCAAATCGCCAATCACGCGCCATCGCCTCCTTCACCTTACCGTAACTGATACCCGGACGCACACCGCGAATTGACAGATCCTCCACCTCATTCCCGACAAACAGCTCATCCAGACGATGATCAAGTGCAATTGGTGTGGCGGCTATCACTGCTGCTTTTCGAGCGGCACGCTGCTGTTGTGCACGGCTGATCGCCCACCGCTTTTTCTGGATGGCTTGCTGAAATGCTGTCGCTTCCTCACGCGACATCTTTTGCAGCACCGGCGATTGTTCCAAACGGTCGAGCGTTCTCAGTCCAGCATTGGTATTTGGAATACCCGCCAATTCCTTCTTCGCCGCCGCAATATCCGCTGCAATACTTTTCAGTTCGACCGTAACCGCAGCTTCACGCTCTGCCAGTCGTTTTACCAGACCGGCAATTTCAATGTCATTCAAGTAATCCTTCGCCTGTCTCAGGTCCGCCACATGTTGCGTAATCTGACCCCGTATCCGTATTCCTTTCAACTGGCCTTGAACGTCCTCACCCTGCAGCGACCGCTGGGCAAGTGAGAGCAGCTTTGGCAGCTCCGGTGTCAAATGATAATCCATGATCCACCGGGCCTTTTGCTCGGTCATTTTCCTGATCTGCACCATCAGCTTCAACGGTCTACTGGATTTATTCACCGCCTTCATTGCCTGATACAACCGGCCGGAGCTTTTCTTGTCCTTTCGTTTAATCGCTGCCCGACGACAATCGTTTAGCCATTTTTTTACCTGGCTCAAATCGTTGTTGTCCCACGATATGAACGGTTTCCCGAACAAGGGTTCAATCAATTCGTCTTTTAGAAAACCGCTGATCTCCACCTTCGGTGCGATTTGTATCGTTTCTTCAGGGACGTATGCAGCAGCCCACTGGCTAATATGAGTACAATCCGGCTGCGTCAGGCCCTCAGCCCAAACCGGCAGAACACCGGTTGCAGCAAGCAGGGTAAGAAACAATATGCTTTTCGCAATGAATAAATGAAAACCGGTGGTGTTCGGAAATAGATCCCGTTCACGGCACGCATCCCTCTTTGATCTCCAGATTTTTTCCATGATAATGTCCCTCCGTCGTCAAAATGATTAAACGGGAGGCAAATTGTTCGGGTCCCGACCAGGCTTCCGATGCCTCATCAACCTTGTCATTCACATGCTGCATCGCGACACCTGTACAATACGAGAACCCTACATCTGCACCTTGATTTCATCTCAATTGTGAGCGCAGTATTCCTTCTGGATAACTTATGTCGCCGGACCATAATACACGTCATCTTGAAACGGACAGACCGGTTATCTCAAAACGGATTTCGCCGATTCCCCCGGAAGACAACGACTGGAATATTACTCTTCCTCCTGTCGTCCCCAGAGGCCTTTCTGATACGACCTCAAACTCACGTATATCCAGAGACGCCGGGAGCGAATCATCTGAAAATACAGTTGCATCTTTATCAACGATCACCAGGTCAATCTGAGCCGGAGGTAATCCTGACAGTGCCGGACCTGAGACATTCCTGAGCGGAGAAACCACTTCATAAACATCAAACGCCGGCTGACCCTGAATGAGCATCCCATTGTTCACGACGGATATCCTGTTATCTGCAGCACGATAGCTGAATCCCTTGATCCGTAGGGTCAACAAATCGGCCTTGTATAGACCCGAATTCGGATCCGATGACATTTCATCCGGGGCGGCGGTGTTGAACGTATATGTTCCTGTTACTTTGTCCCCCACACCCACTTCAGATATTGCAACACTGTTGGCGTCAGTTGAAGTAACAACTCCTGAAAAGTGCATCGTTACCTCGGCAGCATTTACCGCCGTACTGCTCAATAACAATGTTATTCCTAATATATAAAGAATCCTCAGCATTTTTTACTCCTTTCCATACGTACCTTTCGGTCCGCATACGCCTTTGCCTCCTTGAGGTTGCTCCTTTTCGCCATGTGCATTGAAATTAACGACAATGAATACTACAATGTGGTATATTTCTTTTAAAATAATGATCCCATTTCGGGATGCAATAGGAAGGCATGATTTATTCGGGGAAGAACACCACGCACAAAATCCTGCGTGCATGCTCCGACCTCTAATTCTGCCCACCATCAAAAGGATTTTGGGCACGAGTCCGTCCCAGCCCAGAGATGAGATATTTTTTCGGGATTTGGATTTCAGGGAACCCGTTGCGCGCAGTTGGACAACGTCACCGCAACGCAGTGCGATGAAATCAAGGGATGATTCGTCCCGCACGGGTAGGCGAAAACAAGTGACCCTGCAGATTGACGCCGAGATTGCAGAAAACAGCCATGTATGGATGGAAAGCAATTCATCCTTGACATATCCGGCGAATATGCAAACATTGGTAAGGATTTATTCCACTAATCCTTCGGGCTCCACCGGGTATTCGCCCGTGTTCCCGATATTCCATACCTGTTAGGGGAGGCCTATGGGCATCAGCATTGATTTTTCCAAATCTTCACGCTTCAACGCCCGCTATCCCGGTGTTCCTTTCGGCCTTACCCTGATAACGGGATGCATCAACCATCCGAATCCGCCGGATTTCGACCAGTACAAGAGAAAACACCTTCGAAAAATGAGAAAACGTGAAACGCTCCAGGAAATCAAGGAGCGCATTGAAATCTATGACCGGTTTTTTCTTTCTTTCGGCTACGAGTGCCCTCTTCCGAAACACCTCAAAAGAACGATAAACAGCGGTTTTCCCCGATACAACCTCATGGTGGATGCGCATTTTATGGCGGAAATGTGCGCCGGAATCCTGGTGGCCGTAACCGACTACCGTCGATTTGACGGGAGCCTGAATCTCGATCTGGCAAAGGAGGGAGAGCTCTGCCGAGGCATGGGCAGCCGGGAAATGCGCACCGCCGAGGGAGAAATTGTCTTCCGGGATGAAAAGGACATTGTGTGTGTGCTCTGCCAGGGCGCCGATGAAAAGACAAGGGTGCAGGAAGAGACGAAAGATGTGCTCTTCTATACTTACGGCATTCCCGGCATCAACAGACGTTTCCTGGAACTGGGACTTACCATAGCTGCTGACACAATGACCACGTTCGGAGGGGGCAGCATCCAGACCATTGAGGTCCATTAGCCGGAAAATGGACCGGAGTGAACCAAAAATGAAAGGGGAAAAATCATGAAAAAATGGATCCTTATCGGAGCAGGCGCAGTAATAGTTCTCATTATTGTTGTGGTTGTCATGCTCGCTACGAACCTCGGTCCCATAATAAAGAAAGCTGTCAATTCATACGGTCCGGACATCACAAAGACAAAGGTCAGCCTAGGAGATGTGGATATTTCTCTGTTTTCCGGCAAAGCAACCCTGAAGAACTTTTTCCTGGGAAACCCAAAAGGCTTCAAGGCTCCCTATGCCATGAAAGTGGGCTCCATCAAACTGGATATCGATGAAAAATCCATTCCGAAAGACACTATCATCATAGACAGGATTGAGGTTGTATCGCCTGACATAACGTATGAAAAAATCAAGGGCGGAGATAACTTCCAGACTATCCTCCAGAATGTCACGTCGTCTGTCGGAGGGGAAAAACAAGCCGCCGAAAAACCATCGCAGAAGAAGGAACCAGGGAAAAAAGTCCTGATCAGAGATTTTCTTATAAAAGGAGGGAAAGTGAACCTTGCCATGTCCCTCCTCGGCGGGAAGACAATCACCGCCGCTCTCCCCGAGATTCACCTGAAGAATATCGGCGAGAAGACGGGAGGCGCCTCGCCCGCGGAAGCTTTCAAGGAGGTGTTTCAATCCCTGTATGCCAAGATCACTTCTCCTGCGGTGACCGACGTCCTGAACAAGGGACTTCAATCCTTGGGAACCAACTTGAATTCATTGGGATCTGATGCGTCAAAGCAAGTGAAATCCGCACAAGATGCCGCCAAGAAAACCGCGGAAGGGATCAAGGGAAAATTGAAGGGATTGCTCGGCGAATAGCATCGATGGACAAGGAATAGGCCGGGGAAAGGATCATCCTCGAATACGGGGTTTCAGGTCCAGATGGATGGTAAATGTGCTGCCCTTCCCCGGCGCGCTATCAAGGGTGATTTCCCCCCCATGGGCCTGCACGATATGTTTTACAATGGCCAGGCCGAGGCCGGTTCCTCCGATAGATCTGCTCCGCCCTTTGTCAACACGGTAGAAGCGCTCGAAGATTCTCTGAATATGCTCGGCTGCAATGCCACATCCCTGATCTCTGACGCTGATCTTTGTTCCCCCGTCCACGTTCCCTGCATGAACGAGAATGCTGCTTTCCCGGGGGCTGTATTGTACCGCGTTATCCAGGAGATTCACCACCGCCTGCTCCAGAAGCCGCGCATTTCCGTTTGCCCGGAGTTCGTCGGGACAGTCCAGAGAAATCTTGATCCCTTTGGGCTCTGCCTTTGCTTTGCAAAGCTGGATTGCAGACTCCAGGACGCGCTTCAACCCGAATTCAGCAAAAACCATCTTGGCGAGTTCTCCTTCCTGCTCAATCCTCGACAAACTGAGCAGGTCCTCCACAATGGCCTCGAGTCTCCTGGTGTGTTTCTCGATGATGCCCAGAAAACGCCGCGCGTCACCCGGATTCTCAAGTGCCCCGTCAAGCAGGGTCTCCACGAATCCTTTCACCGCTGTTATAGGCGTCTTGATCTCATGAGACACATTTGCCACAAAGTCCCTCCGCATGTTTTCCAGTTCCCTGATGTGAGTGACATCAGCGATCACCAGGAGTGTTCCAATATGCCCACCTTCGGAATCCTGCAACGACGTTGAGCGTACATTGAGAATCCGGTCCTCAGTGCCCACCCGGACGGCCATGTCTTCTTCAAAGGCATCTCCTTCATCCAAGGCCCGAGCGACAAAACCCGTAAGCCTTGGATTCCTGGACAATTCCTCTATGGTCCTGCCGGTGCTCCTTACCGGGTCGATCTGAAAAAGCCGGCCAGCTGTTCCATTGATGCTCAGAACCTTCCCGTCCAGATCTACGGCAATAACCCCCTCGATCATGCTGCTTAGAACCGCATTGAGTTCGTTTCGCTGCCGGGTAATGGTCTCGATCCGGTCACGCATTTCGTCGGCCATTCCCTTCATGGCTTTTGCTATTCGCTCGATTTCCTTCCCATTGAAAGCCGGAATCCTTGTTTCAAAATATCCTCTGGAATAGGCTTCCGCGAGTTTTTGGATCTCTTCAAAAGGCCGACTTATACGGCGGGAGATCAGATAACTCAGGGCGGCGGAAATCAACACGATAAAAAATCCCGCGAGTGCAATTCTTATCTGGATGGTGCGCAGGACCGCATCCACCAAATCTACAGGAATGGAAGTCCGGATCACGGCACCGATTCTTCCTCCCTTGCGGATAGCAATGCCTTCGTACATCAGTTTTCGCTGCAAGGTCCTGCTGTACCGGATGGACTCACCCTTTCCCTGCCGCAGGGCTGCCCTGACCTCAGGACGATCAATATGATTATCCATCGTCAGCGGATCGTGATCGGAATCCCCGTATACCGTGCCCTCAGGTCCAATTACTGTAATGCGGGTGTCAGCCTGTTTTCCCATGCGCTTGCATACTTCATTGATAACCTCCCTGTTCAATGGATCAAGCAGCGGCAGAATGCGATCTTCCACCAGGCGGGCCCGTGCCTCCAGGTCACGCGAGGTCTGGTGCAGGAAAAAACGTCTCATGGAATGATCAGCGTACCACGTCACCGGAATAATGGACAGGAGCACAATGAACAGGAAGGCCGGATAGATCTGCCAGAGCAGGCGCTTTTTTGTCATCATAGACTACTCCCTGAACCGGTATCCCACACCGCGAACGGTTTCAATACAGTTCCCGTATGGACCGAGTTTCTTGCGCAGGCCAGCAACCTGTACATCCACCGACCGTTCCGTGACGTTGTACTCCTGTCCGTGAACCGCGTCCACGATCTGGTAGCGGGTAAAGACCCACCCGGGACGCTGAGCCAGGCATTTCAGGATGGCGAACTCCGTAAACGTCAGCGAAATTGGTTTCCCCTGCACAAGGACCTCATGGCGGCCCGGATGAATTTCCAATTCACCCATCTTTAATGGGGTTTCGATTGCCGGGGAAGGTCCTTCCATTTTCCTGCGTAAAACCGTCTTTACCCTGGCGGTCAACACACGCGGGCTGAAGGGCTTGGTCACATAGTCGTCCGCACCAAGTTCGAGGCCCGTGACGATATCGGCCTCTTCGCCCTTGGCGGTCAACATGATGATGGGGATGTCTTCTGTTCCTTGATCCTTCTTGAGCCTGCGGGCGACTTCAAGGCCGTCAATGCCCGGAAGCATGAGGTCCAGGATAATCAGATGGGGCATTTCCCTTTTTACCGAGTCAAGCGCCTTCTCGCCCGAGGAGGCACTTCGCACGCTGTATCCTTCCCTGGTGAGATTGAATGTCACCAGTTCCAGGATATCTTCCTCGTCATCCACTACCAGGATCTCTTTTTTCGCCATTCTCTTTCATCCTAATTGTCTTTTATTCGCTGACTCAATCAGCGGTGATCCGTCATCACACTTCTTGCGAAGCACTCGGACACTCAGATGCGCTTCCATCGCAAGGCCTGCGCCAAGCATCCATTCTGCGTTTTTTAATATTAGTCTTTTGTGAGAGTTTCGTGAGTATTCTGTTAGGGCTATGAAGAGGACCTTTTCCTGCATCTATGTACGGTAAACTAGGAGGTTCGAATGGTCAAGCAAATTGAAGGCGTATGCAGATCCCACAGGACCATATTTTGATTGACAGGTCAATCAAAATATGGTCTATTCCGGCGTATGGCGACTCAGCGTGATGCTCCGAAAAAAGTCAAAGAAGAGGCCATTTTTACGGCCGCCTTGAAGGCGATTAAAGAAAAGGGCTTTCACAAGACCAGAATGTCTGACATTGCGGAACGGGCCGGCATTTCCTACGGTCTGGTCTACCACTATTTCCAGAGCAAGGAAAACCTGTTTGATGCGCTCGTGAATCATTGGTGGGAAGGCCTCTTCACCCTCATGACCCGGCTTCGGGAACAGCCCGATCCATTGCGGAAGAAACTCGGACACATCATTCACTATTTTCTCGATACGTATCAGAAAGAACCTGAACTGGTTACTGTTTTCATCACGGAAATATCCCGTTCCACCAGCAACCTGACCCCCGCCCGCCTTGAGAACTTCAAGACCTTCATGTCAAACACCGAACAGATCATCCTGGAAGGACAGGAAAATGGAGTGCTCCGGGCTGATTTCAAGGCCAGATATCTCACCTACATCTTTCTCGGTGCACTTGAAACTTTCGTGTCCACCATGGTGCTGGCGGATCAACAGATCAAGGGAAACGCCCAGAAACAAAGGATCGCCGAGAGCATTCTCGAGGTTTTCCTGAACGGAGCCAAACAACAGGGGATCTGTTGAGCATTCGAGGGGAGGAAAAGAAGAGGTTATGGAATTTTCTTTTACGCCGGAACAGTTGATGTTCAAGGAGCAGCTGATTCGCTTCGCCGGAAAAGAGATCGTGCCGAAGGTTTCGGAGCACGATCTTCACAGCGAATTCGATGCTGATTCCTTCCGTAAGCTCGGGGAATTCGGGGTGCTGGGTCTTCACTTTCCCGAAGAACTGGGCGGCAGCGCGGCAGACGTGGTGACCACCGTGCTGGCCGGCGAAGCCCTTGGCGAAGCGGGCGTGGATGGCGGGTTGACCCTCGCCTATGGTGCGCATACCTTTCTCTGCGCCGACACCATTCTGTGCCACGGTTCGGCTGCACAGAAAGAAAAATACATCCCTAAACTGGCCTCCGGCGAATGGATTGGATGCATGGGGCTCACCGAGCCCGGCGCAGGGTCAGACGTGGCATCCCTGAATACCAGGGCACAAAAAGCAGACAGCACGTACATCCTCAACGGAAGCAAGATGTTCATCACCAACGGTTCCATAGCAGACGTGGCCGTTATCTATGCCAAAACGGGAAAAGACCTGAAACATGCCGGCATTTCAGCATTCATTGTGGAAAAGGGAACACCGGGGTTTTCAGCCGGCAGGGATCTGATTAAGATGGGTGTGCGGACATCGCACACGTCGGAGCTGATTTTTGAAGACTGTGAGATCCCCGAAGAAAACCTGATCGGGCAGGAGGGAGCAGGGTTCCTCATGGCCCTTCAGACCGTTGAGTGGGACCGAAGCGCGCTCCTGGCCCCGTTTATCGGAGGCATGACCTACATACTCCGGAAATGCGCCCGTTATGCAAAGGAAAGGTATCAATTCGGCCGGCCTATAGCGGCATTTCAGGCCACAAAGCATAAGATCGCGGACATGAAGATATTCATCGAGGCGGCCCGCTCCCTCTGCTATCGCATTGCCTGGTGCAAGGACCAGGGAAGGCCGCTGAATCATCTTGAGGCGGCCGTCGCCAAACTCTTCATGGGTGATTGGAGCCTGAAGCCCGCGAATGATGCAATGCTGTTGCACGGTGGATACGGGTACTGCCATGAATACGAGGTGGAGCGGTATTTCAGGGACAGCCGCCTGGCGCCCATCGGCGGCGGGACCTCGGATATCCAGAAGAGGATTATCTCCAAGTTGATGTAGAGAGGAATGAATGGACTTTGATCTTGATAATAGGGAATCGTCCCTGATCGCCGACCTGGAAAAGGCCATTGATACGAGTGCTGAGAAAAGATTGAGAGACCTTAAATCCGGCGATCCCCTTGAATGCCTCAATCTCTTCATGGACTACCTCACCAGGCTTGCGGAGGTCGGCTACCTGAGCGTGGGTCTCAGGGACGGGAGGAATTCAACTTCCCTTGTTGCAGCCCAGGAGGCCCTTGCCTCCATCTCCCCTTCCCTTTTTCTTTCCATCGAATCCAGCACCCGTGTCTTCGGCAGGCTGATGGCTCTTTATGGTGCATCCGGCCTGAAAGAGGAAATCCTTCCTCTCCTGGAACAAGGGCGCTACGTGGGGAGCGTGGCCCTTACCGAGGACGGGATGAGCGTGGAAAACGAACCATTCAAGACAGCAGCCGCCGTTTCCGGAGATAATTTCCTGATCACGGGAAACAAGGACCACGTGATCAACGGCCCGATGGCAGACCGGATTGCGGTAATTACACAGTCCGGTGAAGGACTCCTGGTTGCGCTGGTGGGAACGGAAACAGCAGGGGTTACCGTGGGGGAACGCTATGCGACCCTCGGATACGAGGGAACTCCAGTGGCGCCGCTTCAACTTGAGGGGGTGGCCGTCCCCTCAACCCAGGTTACGGGACCTTTCGAGCCGGCAGCCATCCTGAAAGACCTCCGCCGCTGGGAAGACCAGGTGCTCACCAGCGCAAGCCTCGGTCTCATGAAACGGTCATTCCATGTTGCTCTCAGCCACGCAAGAAACCATACCCGCGGAGGGAAACCCGTCATCGCGTATCAGGAGGTGGCGTTTAAGCTGGCGGAAATGCTGACCATCCGGCAAACCGCGCAACTCCTTGCCTACCGGGCTGCCTGGATGGATGAGACAGAGGACCGGGAACGGGACGTGCTGATCAATTGCGCCAAGACCTTCTGCGCTGAATCCGCGGAACAGGTGGCCAGTCACGCGCTCCAGGTCCTCGGAGGGAACGGCCTTATCCGGGGGAACGCGGCGGAAGAGAGTTACAGCTCGGCCAAATATCTCCAGGTTGCAGGCACCTCCTCCGAGATATCCAGGATGAAAATCGGCGAGAGCATCCTCGAAAGGGCCTGATCATGGAAGTCATTGAGTCCCGGATCGACACCAGCAGCGAAGAATATGAAAAAAATTACGCGCATATGGAAGCACTTGTTGCAAACCTCCGGCAGGAACTGGAAAAGGCCCGCAATGAACGGTCTGAAAAGGCCCGTGCAAGACTGAAAGAACAGAACAAACTTTCCGTCAGGGAAAGGATCCATGTTCTGCTCGACAGGAACACTCCCTTTCTGGAGATCGCGCCGCTTGCGGCACGAGGACTGTATGACAAGAAAGTGCACGGGGCCGGAATCGTCAGCGGCATCGGTGTTGTTCAAGGTCACGAGGTCATCATTCACGCCAACGATTCCATGATCAAGGGCGGCACTATCTACCCCATGGGGGTCAAGAAGGGCCTCAGGACCCAGACCATAGCCATGGAAAACCACCTGCCCGTCATTTACCTGGTGGATTCGGGTGGTGCCTATCTTCCGCTCCAATCAGAGATTTTCCCCGATCTGGACGATGGGGGCCGCATATTCTACAATCAGGCGGTCCTTTCCAAGATGGGGATTCCGCAGATCTGCGGGGTCATGGGGTTGTGTACCGCGGGTGCCGCCTACATTCCCGCCATGAGCGATGAAGTGGTCCATGTAAAGGGCACCGGCGCCATTTTTCTCGGCGGTCCTCCCCTGGTTCGGGCAGCTACCGGGGAAGAAGTGACGGCGGATGAGTTGGGCGGAGCAGACGTCCACTGCCGGGAGTCCGGGGTTTCCGACTACTTCGCCGAGGACGATGAGCACTGCATCGATATCATCCGCCGGATCGTCGGCGGCCTTCCGTTGAACCCAAAGGCCGCGACAGCCCGACGGGAACCCAAAGCGCCTCTTTATGAACCGACGGAGATCTACGGTATCGTGCCCGGGAACCTGAGCACCCCCTACGATGTGCGGGAGGTAATCGCCAGGATGGTTGACGCCAGTGAATTCCTGGAGTTCAAGGCCCGATATGGGCCGACACTCGTCTGCGGCTGGGCATACATCCATGGGTATCAGGTGGGCATTCTCGGAAATAACGGGATCCTGTTTTCCGACAGTTCCCTCAAGGCTACCCAGTTTATTCAGCTCTGTGATAAGCGGGGCATCCCGCTCATCTTTCTCCAGAATATAAACGGGTATATTATCGGGAAAGAATACGAACGCGGAGGCATCACCAAAGACGGCCACAAAATGGTCAACGCCGTTGCCACAGCCACCGTCCCCAAGTTTACGGTGATCATCGGGGCCTCCTTCGGGGCCGGCAATTACGGCATGTGCGGGCGCGGGTATTCTCCCCGCTTCCTGTGGATGTGGCCCAATGCACAGATAGGTGTGATGGGCGGGGAACAGGCGGCACAGGTGATGATCACCGTGAAAAACGATCAGCTTGCGAGAGAGGGGAACCCGCCTCTCCCGGAGGAGATGGTGAAACAGATCAAGGCGCCCATCATCGCCTCGGCCGAAAGGGAGGGCAGTGCTTACTATTCAACCGCCCAGATGTGGGACGACGGCATACTGGACCCGGCCAGGACAAGGGATGTGCTGGGGCTTGCCATCTCCGCGGCCATGAACGCCCCGCTGAGGGATGATACTTACGGGTATGGCACCTTCAGGATGTAATGCCGGTTTTGTAAATGCCTCATCTACTGCATTGCGTTGCCTCTTGATAGGTGAAAGACGAGAGCGAGAATCTCCTTCCGCAGATGGGGAGGCACGAGGTGATTCTGTGAGGCTCCCTCCCTGAGCATCGCACTTTTCTGGAGCTTTGATCGGGAAAGGTTATCAGCATTCGGCGAAAGGGATCGTGGGTTTAGTCAAAACCGAGGGGAAAGCATAAAGGCGGATCATTGTGTTTGAGAAGATACTGGTTGCGAACCGGGGTGAAATAGCGGTCCGGATCATCCGCACCTGCCGGGAAATGGGTATTCAGACGGTGGCCGTGTATTCCGATGCGGACGCGATCGCCCTGCACGTGCTTGAGGCGCAGGAAGCAGTGCATATCGGCCCCTCCGAACCGGGCCAAAGTTACCTGAACGGTGAACGCATCATTGGCGTGGCGCTGGAAACCGGTGCAGAGGCCATCCATCCCGGATATGGCTTCCTGGCCGAAAACCCTGCCTTTGCGGCTGCTGTTGAAGCGGCGGGGCTCTGTTTCATAGGGCCGCCCCACCCGGTCATCAGGGACCTGGGGGATAAGACAAAGGCACGGAAAATCATGGAGTCGGCAGGGGTTCCGGTTATACCCGGGACAAAGGAAGCCACGACAGATGCGGATACGCTCCGGGCAGAGGCAAACCGTATGGGGTTTCCCGTGCTGATTAAGGCGGCTGCAGGCGGAGGCGGCAAGGGAATGCGCACGGTGGAGAACCCCGAAGACATGCGGGAAGCCTGCATTTCCGCCATCAGCGAAGCAGGCAAGGCCTTTGGGAACGGCGCCGTGTACCTGGAAAAATACCTGCTGCATCCCCGGCACATTGAATTCCAGGTCCTGGCTGATCAGCAAGGGCATGTGGTGCATCTTTTCGAACGGGAATGCTCCATCCAGCGCCGCCATCAGAAGATCATCGAAGAATCTCCTTCGCCTGTTCTGACGCTTGCGGTTCGCGAATCAATGGCAAAGGCTGCGGTATCAGCAGCAACCGCAGCCGGCTATGTCAATGCCGGGACCGTTGAGTTTCTTTTTGAACCTCCGGACAGGTTCTATTTTCTTGAGGTAAACACCCGGTTACAGGTGGAACATCCCGTCACGGAGATGCTGACCGGTCTTGACCTGGTCCGGCTCCAAATCGAGATCGCAGCCGGCAATCCTCTGCCCTTTGAACAGAGAGACATCATGCAGCGCGGGCACGCCCTGGAGTGCCGGATCTATGCCGAAGACCCCACGGCTCAGTTCTTCCCTTGCCCGGGGCGCGTATTGCTCTATCAGGAACCCCAAGGTCCCGGAATTCGGGTGGATAGCGGAATCTACCAGGGATTCGAGGTCCCCGTTGAATACGATCCCATCCTCAGCAAGCTCATTGTCTGGGCGGAAGACCGAAGAGCAGCCGCCAACCGTATTATCCGGGCCCTGCAGCAATACCCCATTCTGGGTATTCGCACCACGGTCCCCTTTCTCATGGATGTGATACAATCGGACGCATTCAATAAAGGAGAAACAGATACCGGTTTCATTGAAAAGCATTTCAAAAAATGGTCTCCCGGCGGACAAGAGCGGGACCTTGCCGGAATTGCCTGGGTGGCGGACACGGTTACCCGTGACCATATTTCACGCGGCTTTCAAGAAACAGGAGGGATCCCCTCCCCCTGGGAAACCCTTGGACCGTGGAGCCTATAGCGAGGCGGCACAGTGCAGTATGAACTTGCGATAGAAGGGGAAACAATATCGCTTGATTTTTCACCGGCTGAACGGGAAAACATAGCGGAAGTGTCAACCGGTACAGGAAAATACCTGGTTTCATTCCAGGCTGTCCCCGGCGGGCGACTTCATCTGGTGATTGACGGCCAGGCGGTGGAAGCCTTTGTGGCGGACACACCCCAGGGCAAACACGTTTTTGTGAATGGACGGACGTTCCTGGTAAGAGATACCGCTCATGAGCCCGCAAGGAAACGGCGCGGTTCAAAGGATGAGATTCCCGAGCAGGTCACCCCGCCCATGCCGTCCGTCGTGGTGAGAATACTTGTGGAAACGGGTCACCACGTCACAAGGGGCCAGGGGCTTGTTGTGGTGAGCGCCATGAAGATGGAGACCACTCTGGTGGCCCCGTATGAGGGGACGGTGACCAGGATCAATACGGCGGTGGACGCAAAAGTTGCTCCCGGTGATATCCTGGTGGAGATTAAAAAGGAGGACTCAGGGGATGGGTGACGATCTCCTTTACGGCGTGAAGGGACAGACCGCATTTCTGACCATCAACCGGGAATCACGGCGAAATGCCATCAGCCAGGAAATGATTACTTCCCTGCTGGAGTACCTTGAAAAAATAGCGGAGGATGAGCAGATACGAGTTGTGTGCATCACCGGGGCCGGGGACAGGGCCTTTTGCTCAGGAGCGGACTTGGCCGTCACCCTGACCCATGAAGATGATCGTCTCCGGGGCGCAAGAAACTACGCGACACTCCTCAAGAAGATGTCCCGTTTCGGCAAACCCCTTGTGGCGCGGGTGAACGGGCCGTGCCTTGCCGGCGGTCTCGGGCTCATGCTCTCCTGCGATATCGTGATTGCGAGGAACGACGCCTATTTTTGCACCCCGGAGGTGAATGTCGGGATTTTTCCCATGATGGTCGGTGCCCTGCTCTACCGCAACGTGAACAGGAAAAAGGCCGTGGAGATGGTACTGACAGGGAAAAAGATCCCTGCCCCGGAAGCCGAGGCAATGGGTCTGATTACCCGGGCCGTGCATCCTCCGGATCTGGACAATGAGATCCAGAAGACCATTGCCCTCCTTGCGGGCAAGAGCCCCATTGGAAACCGCATCGGCAAAGAGGCCTTCAGGACCATGATGGATATGGAGTTTGATCACGCGGTTGATTATTTGTGCGAGGCCCTGGGAAGAGTGATATCCACCGAGGACGCCATGGAAGGAATGCAGGCATTCATGGAAAAAAGGAACCCGAATTTTCACGGAAAGTAGCATTTCTTCCGTATACCCGACGGAGAAAACACACATGGATTTTGAGCTGGGGAAAAGCTACCACCAACTGGAGATAGGTGACGAAGCCGCTTTTACGAAGACCATCAGCGAGACGGACGTCTATCTATTTGCAGGCATCAGCGGGGACTTTAATCCCATGCACGTGAATGAGGCCTTCGCGAAGCAGACGCCGTTCAAAACCCGCATCGCCCATGGAGCCCTCCCCCAGAGCCTGATCGCTCCGGTGCTCGGCATGAAGCTCCCGGGGCTGGGCACCATCCTTGTGGAGATATCATGCAGATTCAAGGCACCGACGTTTTTCGGAGATACCATCACGGCACGTGCCCGGGTCTCTGAAAAACTGGAAGAAAAGCAGTGGGTCCGCATGGCCCTTACCTGGAAAAATCAGCATGGAACGCTTGTGGCGGAAGGCGAGGCAGTCGTCATCCCTCCCCCTTCCCATGGCACAGCACTGTCATCAAGACAACATTAATAGGCTCCTGGTGAGCCGAAATCAAAGGAGGAGAAGAACATGGCAATTACGAGCGTAAAAGAGGTTTTTGACGGAATGCCTGAAGCTTTCAACGCAACGTCAGCCCAGGGCCTGGATGCGGTCTTCCAGTTTGAGATTACCGGTGACGGCGGAGGAAACTGGAGCGTCTCCATAAAAGACGGCGGTTGTCAAATCTCGGAAGGAACGCATGATGCCCCCACGACCACCCTTACCATGTCGGGAGAAACGTGGCTGGCCATGGTGAACGGGGAACTGGACGGCATGCAGGCATTCATGAGCGGCAAGCTCAAGGTCAGCGGAGACATCATGCTTGCCAACAGGATCCGGGAACTCTTTCCGTTCTAGTCTTGACGGCTTCGTAAAAAGCCCAATCTCTGCGTTGCGCGTCAGCCTTAGTGCTATGATGCGCAATTACAGTGACGTATTGATGCGTATGCGTTGTGGGCAGGGGAGCGGGATGTTCCCGAGGCGGCGTCCTGACGGCCCTGGAACAGGACAGTGGAAGGGCCGACAGCGGCAGTGAGCGGAGCCACGGACGGCGAAGCGAGCGAAGCAGAGGGAATATGCCGGTTCCCTGCCTTCCAGGTAGGCCGCATTTTCGCGGTGTTAGAATACGTCAGCGTATTTATGAATCGATGGACTTAGGCATTGCGGCGGACCCCATGAAGTACGCCTCATTCCTAAAGCCTCGCGCGCCTTGATCTTGGCGCTTTTTACTGTGCCGTCTTATTTGAAGATTTGTGACGATTTCACAGGTGATCATCTTTGTCCGAAAATCGGTTCCTGGTGACGCGAGCGGCTATGAACGAATACCAGCAATACTTCGGCGAAACCCATCGCATGGTCCGCGAGACCGTGCAGAAATTCGTTGCCCGGGAGATCAAGCCGTATGTGGACGACTGGGAGGAGCAGGGTGAATTCCCAAGGGAGCTGTACCGCAAGGCCGGAGATGCCGGGATTCTCGGAATCGGCTACCCGGAAAAATACGGAGGGTCCGGCGGTGATATCTTTGTCAAAATCGCCTCTTCCGAAGAACTGATGCGCTGCGGCTCCGCCGGTGTCGTGGCCGGCCTTGGCTCCCTGGACATCAGCATTCCCCATATCCTGGTCCTGGGCACAGAGGAACAGAAAGCCCGGTTTGTTCCCCCTGTGCTCAAAGGGGAAAGGATCTCGGCACTGGGAGTCACCGAACCGGATGCCGGATCAGACGTGGCCCGGATCCGAACGAAGGCGGTGCTGAAAGGGAACCACTATGTCGTCAACGGGAGCAAGATATTCATAACCAGCGGAGCCCGAGCGAATCAGCTCACCTGCGCTGTTCGTACCGGGGGTGAGGGGTACAAAGGGATCAGCCTCCTGGTCATAGAGGCGGATACCCCCGGATATGCGGTTTCCAGCAAATTGAGAAAAATGGGCTGGTGGGCCTCGGACACGGCCCAGATCTTTTTTGAAGACTGCCGGGTTCCGCAGGAGAACCTTCTGGGCCGGGAGGGCCAGGGGTTCTACGGTATCATGGAAAATTTTCAGCACGAGCGGCTGCAGCTCTCCATCATGGCCAACATGACGGCCCAGATGGCACTCGAAGAGTCTCTGAAGTACTGCAGGGAACGGGAAGCTTTCGGGCGGCCTCTCACCGGCTTTCAGGTAACAAGACACAAGCTTGCCGACATGGCGACCCTCGTGGAAGCAAGCCGTGAGTTCGTATACCGGGTTGCCGCCGCAATCGGGGCCGGGGAGCGAAAGGTAAAGGAAATCTCCATGGCGAAAAATTTCTCGTGCATGGTCAGCGACAGGGTAACCTATGATGCCGTCCAGCTCCATGGGGGCGCGGGATATATGCGCGAGTCATTGGTGGAAAGGCTGTACCGGGATAACCGCGTCCTCTCCATCGGCGGCGGAACCCAGGAGATCATGAAAGAGATCATCGCGAAAATGATGCTTGAGTAAACCGGCTCATCCATTGGCCCGCTGGCCGGTTGGGCAGGTTTTCCGGTTGATCGGTCTGCCGATTGCCCACCCGGCCCGTTGAGGAGGACCATAATGTTCAAGACAAGGATAACAGAACTCCTGGGGATCGAATACCCCATCATCGTGGGAACCATGATGCATCTGAGCAGGGCTGATTTTGTTGCGGCCGTCTCTGACGCTGGTGCCCTCGGCATCCTGGCCTCTGCCAATTATCCGGACAGGGAATCATTCAGACAGGCTATCCGGGATGTCCGGAGAAAAACAGCGAAACCTTTTGCCGTCAATCTCAACATGTTCCCCGCCAGGGAGCGGCTTGACAACAATGTCTATATCAACGTCATTCTGGACGAGGGCGTGAAAATCGTGGAGACGTCGGGTCACAAGGCGCCGGAAGAGTATGTGGATCGTCTCAAGAATGGGGGTGTCACGCTGATTCACAAATGCGTGGGAGTCCGGTATGCCAAGAAGGCTGAAAGTCTCGGAGTGGATGCCGTCACCGTGGTCGGATATGAAAACGGCGGCGCAACGGGCAGGCTGGACATCACCACCCTGTGCCTGGTCCCCCGGGTGGTGGACAACATCAACATCCCCGTGATCGCGGGCGGCGGCGTCGCGGACGGGAGGGGAGTTGCGGCCCTCATGGCGCTGGGTGCTGAAGGGGTGATCATGGGAACGCGTTTCCTGGTGGCGGATGAATGTCCGCTTCATGCGGACATAAAGGCAGCCCTGCTCTCCGCATCTGAACTGGATACCACACTGGTGCTGAGAAGCGTCGGGAACACGCATCGTGTCTGGAAAAACAGGGCCTCGGCCACGACCGCGGAAATGGAGGCACGGGGAGCCGGTCTGGAGGAACTTTTCAGCATCATTTCCGGAGAGCAGACCAGGAAGATGTACTTTGAAGGAGATATTGATTCAGGACTTCTGGCCTGCGGACAAGGGATCGGACTGGTTAAGGATTGCAAACCGGCCCGTCAAATCCTTTTGGAAATTTCCCTGGAGGTCCGGGCCTCCAGGGAAAGACTCAACGCATTGACCCAGGGGACGGGACAAAAACATTGACCGCCCAGTCAATCATGCGTATAGTTCTGGCTTAAATTCACCTTCATCCCGAAGATTTCTCACCAGTCTCATGGCACAATCACGGGGATACCAATCCCCCGACAGCCTTTCTGAACCTTTAACCAAAGGAGGGTACCATGAGGAAATCACATTTTTGGATCTGTCTGCTAGTCTTCGCCATCTTTGCTCTTCCCGCATTCGCCGGAGCAGGTCAGGTGCCCGGTGTCACTGACAAGGAAGTGGTCGTGGGCTGGACCACCCCTCTTTCCGGACCCGCGGCCCTGTGGGGTGTCACCGCCCTGGGCGGCAAGGCATGGGCCGACTATATCAATGACCAGGGAGGAGTAAACGGTCGCAAGATCAAGGTTATCATGAAAGATGACGGGTACAATCCCACCCGGGCACTGGTGAACCTGCAAGAGATGAAAGGGAACGTCTTTGCGGTTTGTGGGCTCCTTGGAAGCGCTATCTGTCACGCGGCCAAGGATTTCTTTGCTGAAAACAAGATCCCTCTCATCACCGCTTATGGGAATATCCGGATCTGGGCGAAGCTCCCCAAAGAGAAGCTGCACTATGTGTTCATCGCCTATCCCGATTACGAAGACGAAGCCGACTATATGACCAAATATGCTGTCCAGAAGCTCAGTTCAAAAAAAATCGCCCTCTTCTACCAGAACGATGACTATGGAAAACTGGCCTTGGAAGGGGTCAAGAAAGGGCTTGAGAGTGTTAGCGGAGCCGAGCTGGTGGGCGCCGTCCCTTATGAAGTGACCGAACGGTCCCTGGCAACCCACGCAATCAACCTCAAGAAGACCGGAGCGGACAGCGTCATCATTTATCCAACGCCTACTCATGGAGCGCTCATTCTCAAGGAAATGGCAAAAATCGGGTACAGGCCCAAAGTATTCGCCACCTTTACGCTGGCCGATCCCATCATGTACCGGGTGGCAGGACAGATATGGGAAGGCACCTATTTCGCTCTTCCCGGAAACTCGGGTACGCCGGGGGCCGAACCCCAGGCTGACCGGGTGGTGGAAATCCTGAAAAAATACAACCCGAAAATCAAGGGAAAAGAATATTTAGCCATCTTCGGCGCCGTATCCATGATGCATCTCGTTGAAGGGCTTAGGAATGCGGGACGGGATCTCACCCCGGAATCCATGATCCGAGGGATGGAAAAAATCAAGAACTGGAAACCCGAGGGACTGGGCGCTCCGGTGACCTATGCTCCCGATCGACACCACGGCGTCAACGCCTCCCGCATGGGACAGGCAAGAAACGGCAAGGATACCATACTTGCCCCCTACACCATTTTTAAAGCACATTTCTAAACGGCATGTCTCTTCTTGACATCCGTGCGCTAACCATCCGTTTTGGTGGTATCCAGGCCCTGGCGGGTATTGACCTCCACGTGGAGCCGGAGGAGATCCTCACCGTCATCGGCCCCAACGGGTCTGGAAAAACCACCCTTTTCAACTGCATCTCGGGGGTCTACCATCCCAATGCCGGAGAAATTCTTTTCGAGGGCAGGAATCTCGTGGGCCTCTCCCCGGATGCAGTTGCACAAAGAAGAGTAGCACGCACTTTTCAAAATCTGCGCCTGTTTCTCCACATGACCGTTCTCGACAACCTTCTTCTCGGAAGGCATATAAAGTTCAGGAGACATTCTCTTGCCGCCTATTTTAGACTGCGCGGCGAAGAACTCAGACATCGCCGGGTGGTTGAGGAAATTATAGAGTTTCTGGATCTCCAGGCATACCGAAAAGCCCTTATATCTGATTGCCCGTACGGCGTGCAGAAACGCGCTGAAATGGGGCGTGCGCTCGCCATGGAACCCAGACTCCTCCTGCTGGATGAGCCCATCGCGGGACTCACGTCCGAGGAAAAAGAGGAGACGGCCTACCGAATCACGGAAATCAGAGGAAGTTACAAGACGGCCATCCTGCTGGTTGAACATGATCTCAGGATCGCGTCAAAACTTGCTGATCGGATGATCGCCATGGACTATGGGAAAAAGATCGCCCAGGGAACGCCAGAGGAAGTACAGCGAACACCTGCCGTGATCCAGTCTTATCTGGGAGAAGAATGACACCGTTACTGAAAATCGCAAGTATTGAAACTCTTTACTATGACCGCATTTATGCGCTTCACGGTCTTTCGCTCGAAGTGAAGGAAAAGGAAATCTTTGCGGTACTGGGTCCCAACGGAGCCGGAAAGACAACCTTGCTCAAAACCATTGCCGGGTTATTAAAGGACCAGCCGAAGAAGGGCATCATAGAATTTGCCGGCAAGCGCATTCAGCGGCTGGCACCGGAAAAAATCGCGCGCCTTGGTATTGTTTACGTGCCGGAAGATCGAGGCCTTTTCAGGGAGCTCACGGTGAAAGAAAACCTCGAACTCGGGTGCTGGGGAAGAAAAGGGATCTCTGTCAAAGAGGATCTTGAATACGTCCTGGGTCTTTTCCCCATTCTCAAGGCACGGGCGGGCCAGCAGTCGGAGACCCTCTCTGGCGGAGAACAGCAGATGCTGGCCATGGGCAGGGCCATGCTGCGCAGGCCGAAGCTCCTCATGCTGG
>Ga0315542_1000633_pt1 | contig 22426 bp, 17 predicted proteins | sample SalMarSW160120MG_FD_202541 | JGI IMG/M metagenome (GOLD analysis project Ga0315542, IMG submission 202541) | Salt marsh sediment microbial communities from the Plum Island Ecosystem LTER, Massachusetts, United States - Salt Marsh Sediment SW1601-20 ... | reverse complement strand
AACCGGGCTCTCGGGGAGTTCAGTGTATTTTGGCAGGGGATCAAAACCCCATTTTTCCAAGGTTGTTGAATAAAGCTCCACCTTCCCTGTGGGCGTTGAAAAGCCCCTTTCTTTGTACTTATGGTACACCATCTCACCTTGCAGGTACCCCTTTTCCCTGAACTCCTCCCACGTCAGGCCGGACGGTTCGAGCAGGTAATCCAGACCGTCTTCCACCGTATCCCACCATTCCTGGCCCATCTTTTTCCCCAGCTCCTGAAAAATCTTGTGGTCCTGCCAGCACTCCCCGATCTCCACACACTTCTGTCTGGCCAGAACAAAGCCATGGCGCTTCCAGTTGTCTGCCACGTGATTGGATTCCAGCCACGTGGCAGCGGGAAGGAAGATATCAGCCAGTTCCGCAGTGGGGGTCAGGAAGAAATCAACCACGGCCAGGAAATTCAGATTCTTCAGGGCATCATACGCTTCCCGGGCGTTGGCTCTGGTGGTTACGGGATTGGTCCCGCACAAGAGCCCTGCCTTGAGTTGATATGGCTTTCCGGTCAGGATTGACTCCCAGGCGACCTTGGGGGTTATAAAAGCTACCCTGGCTCCGAGCTTGTACCGGTCGCCTCCCAGCCGCTTTGCGCGAGCTTCTCCGGAAAGGTCCCTGTGCCGGGAGAACTCGGCAACCGTCCTCGTGGGAGGGTTCACGTAGAGGACATTCCCGCCGGGGGCGTCCAGGTTCCCGGTGGCTGCCATAAGTCCGGTCAAGGCACGGGTGCAATCGGCACAATTATTGGTTTGTTCCGTGGGCACGCCCCAATGAATGCAGCCCGGCTTGGTCATGGCATACATTCGTGCCGCCGTGCGGATGAGTTCCTTATCAACCCAGGTGATTTCCTCCACCCTGTCAAGAGAATACTCCCCGACCCTTTCTCTGAAGGCATCCCAGCCGTTGATATAGTCTGACGCAAACTCCTTTTCATACAGCTCTTCCTCAATAATTACATGGTGGAAGCCCATGGCCAAGGCCGCGTCAGTTCCCGGTCGAAGCTGGAGCCAGAGGTCGGCCTTTTTGGCGACAAATCCCTTTCGAGGGTCTATTGCGATGAGCTTCGCTCCTTTCTTATACGCCTTCCAGAAATCTACGCCCTTGTATTCATCCGGGTTGGTCCATTGAGGATTGCATCCCCACAGCACGATACACTTCGGCCCTCCCCGATAGTCGCAGATCGGTAGATTCCCGCAGGTGATCAGGGTTGACGCCACCCTTGAGACATAGCACATGTGGCCGGCCGTGAGCACGTTGGGCGTGCCCAACTGATTCGCGAAGCGATAGAGGTGGCTTTCGTAATCCCTTCCGGTCCCTTGACCGACGACGATGTACTCCGGCCCGTATTCATCAATGACAGTCTGAAACCTGTTCGCGATGGTATCAAGGGCCTCATCCCACGAAATTCTCTCCCATTTCCCGGCCACTTTCTTCATGGGATGGAGGATCCTGTCGGGGTGATAGGCCAGCTGTGTAATAGCCAGACCCTTGCTGCAAAGGGTTCCGTGACTGATAGGGGAATCCGGATCCCCCTCCACCTTGATTACCTTCCCGTCCTTCACGTGGGCGATGACACCACATCCACCATGGCAATTGCGACAGGCGGTCCGAATTTTCGTTACTTCTCCCATGACTCCTCACCTCCTTCAGTGTTGACCTCGGCCACATCTGAAATCCCGAATCTCAATGCGTGGGTGAAACCCAATATACACCGCGCATTTTTTTCGACTACGGGAATGCCCTCCCCCAGGGTCTTCAGTTCCCTGACAAGGTCTTCAATCCCTTCTATCCTGGTCTTCATCTGGCGTAAAAGCTCACCATTCGTGCCGATCATGATGCCGCACCTCCTTGCATTTCTCTGAGATCCTTGAACCTCTTCGATTTCAGGGTATATCTGCGTAGAGTTCCGGGCTTCACCGGCATCACGACAAACCGCAGATTCGTCTTTATTTTCAATCTGTCGGAGATCCTGTTCACGAGTTCTTTCATGTCCGATTCTCCCATTTCTTCCCTGGGCTCTGCTTTGAGGGATATTTCATCCATGATCCCCTTTTTTTGGACGGTGATCTCATATTCCGTGATCTCGGGAAATTCCGCCCTCAGCACCTCTTCCACGGACACCGGAGTAAAAAGCACGCCCCGGATCTTTCGCAGATCATCCGCCCTGCCGGCCACTCCCTCAATCATCAGGGATGTTCTCCCGCAGGCACAATTGCCCGTTCCCTTCCGTACCACGTCATTCGTATTGAACCTGATGAGGGGAAAAGAACGTCTGCCGAGGGGGGTTACCACTGCAATCCCCAGTTCGCCTTCATCCACCTCCCTGCTCATCGTGTCCATATCGAGAATCTCCACCAGGAAAAAGGGTTCCATGATGTGGAGGCCCGCCCGTTCTTCACACATGGCGGCCCAGGCACAGGGTTCGGTCCCGCCGATGTGGTCATAGACCTCCGCTCCCCAGCTTTCTTCCAACCTCTTTCGGGTGGCATCAGGCAAGGGTTCTCCTGCGCACAGCATCCGTTTTACGCCCATCTCCTCAGGGGACAAACCCAAGGACCGTGCTGTTTCAGCCAGGTGGAGCCCGTAGGTCGGCGTGTTGAGGAGGGCTGTAGCCCTGACCTCCCTGATTTTATTGATTCTTCCCCTGGTATCCAGGGCCCCGCCCGGAATAACCGTGCAACCGAGCTTCTCTGCCGCATAGTGGCCTTCCCAGAAGGCCACGTACACATTATATCCGAAGGGAATAAACACCCTGTCCGTCTCCCGGAATCCGGCCATCCACAGGATATGACACCATACTTCCACACGCCACTGCCAGCTTTCCCAGCTCTCGGGCACATACACGGGCGTCCCCGTGGTGCCGGAGGTCTGGCGAAAAACGGCCACTTCTTCTCCGGTCACCGCGAGGAGTTCTCCGAACGGAAACGGTTCTTTTCCGGCCTGCGCACGTCTCAAATCACCTTTGTCGATGATTGGAATCCGCCTGATGTCCTCAAAGGTTTTTATGTCTTCAGAGTCAATCCCCTGGTGCTTTTCCTTGTAGAGAGCGGCATGCGCCCCGGCGTATGAAAAGATTTTTCGAAAATTCTTGATTTGAATCCGGCCCAATTTCTCCCTTGGCAATGTTTCAACGAAGGGATTCCAATAGTTCCGTTCAGGCGAAGACATGCAAGCTCCTCCTTTTGTCCCCGGAATACACCGTGTACCATCGAAAATGAACCGGTGACTTGATGCTGCACTCCTTGTTCAACCACGCTTAAGAAAGGCCATGAGCGCCGTGAGGCTCTCCAAGATCATATCGGGCGCTGTATCTCCGGTAACATCTTCTTTCCTGTATTTGCCCGTAGTCAAAAAGATTCCAAGCAGCCCCATTTCTTGAAACCCCTTGATATCCGTGTGGAGATCATCACTGATGATGGCCAGTGTTTTCTTCTCCCGGCGAAATTGTTCAAACAAGGCCTTGTTGTATCGTTCCCCCATTTTCCCGAAATGGACAACATGATCGCGATAATCAGTGGCATAGGTCAACAGCCGGCATATGGCGCCGGCCCCGGCGAACAGCGTGCCGTCATCGTCCAGGATGGCTCGGTTATCGTTCATTGCAAAAAGCCGGGCACCGTATCTCGTCATGGCCGTCATGGCCGTCTTAATCTCCTTAAAATCCAGTGTCCTGTCCTGTGCTACAAGAACTGCGTCGACAGCAGCATCCGTTTTGACGGAAAAGCCCTCCTCCCGCAGGGCCTCTTTCAGGGCCCCGGTACCCATGACAAATACCTCCTTCATTCTCTGTTCCTCAAGCACTTGCGGACAGACGGCGAGGGGGGAAACGATTTCCTCTGCAAGCACCGGTATGCCGTTTTCCTGCAGCTTTCGGGCAATTCCCGGTGGTGTCTTCGTGGAATTGTTTGTCACAATCCTGAACGGAATGCCTGCGTCTTTAAGGAACGCAATGAAATCCGCGGCATCCGGGAACGGGATCATTTCTTTTCCCTGGACCAGCACGCCGTCCAGATCAACGAGCAGGCCTTTTATGGTTTCCATCAAAACCTCGCTCTCCCCTAAACTTGGAAGCCATCAAACTTGTCCCAGAATTTCTTATCTTCTTCCTGCCAGTCGGACCCGAATCTCCTCTCAAAGTAAGACGCAAACCGGTCATACCAGCGCCACCAGGTGCTCTTTCCCTTTTCCTGGGCATCCAGGACGTCATGCAAAAACAGGGCAATATCCGTCATTTTATCTTTCGGCACATACAAGGCGGCGCCTTCCTTGTAGGATTTTATGACGTTCTCTTTGTTCAGGGCGTGGGCGGTGAGCATGACGGGAATCACTTTTCTCTCCTTTGCGATTTCCAGGAGCCCGTAGCCGTCAACCCCCATGATATCGAGGATTGCCATGTCAAAATATTCGCTCTCAAGCAGCTCCTTCCCCTTTTCGAAGGTAGTTGCCTTTACCACTTTGCACACGGATAATAATTCACCGAGTGTTTCGAGGACATCCTCTTCATCATCCACAATGAGAATTCTCTTCCCTTCCAGCAGGTTCGACTTTTTCATACGTATACTCCCTTTCCACCTCGGTCTATTCTATTATTTGCCCCGGGGAATTCACGTGCCTGATTTCCCGGCAATGCTTCCGTGGAGCAGGGCTTTACCTCCCATGTCCAAGTTCCGCCGAGATCCTCTCACAGGTTTCTTGCACGCTGTTTGCAAGGTCATGTATTGCCTCTCCAGGAACAGCATGTCCCGCGGGAACGGCGATACCCAGGGCGGCTATCACGCTGTGCGTATAGTCCCTGATGGGTGCAGCGATTCCGATGATTCCTTCGACGGCCTCACCGTTTTCGATGACATACCCCCGGTCCCTGATGTCTTCCAATCGCTTCCTGAATTTCTCCTCATTCGTAATGGTTCGTGGCGTGTATGCGGTAAGGGGATTTTTCTGCATTATTTCATTGAGGTTATCAGGTTCCAGGAAGGCACTCAATATCATGCCCAGCATCCCATAATGGAGCGGTCTGCGCCAACCGATGTCCGATGAAATACGGACCATACTGTTCCCTTCGCGTTTGTCAACATACACCAACTCTTCTTCCATCATGACGCCGAGAAGAACGGTCGATCGAGTTTCTTTCTGCAAAAGGTCCATGAAGTGGGCGGCCGCCTTTCGCAGGGAAAAGGAAGAAAAGACAATCCCGCCCAGTTCGAACAGGCGCATCCCCAGCTTGTATCTCTTTGTTTTGGGGTCCTGCTGAAGATATTTCCGGTTGGTCAGGTTCACCAGCATTCTCTTGACGGTCGTTTTATTGAGCCCTGTTTGTCCGACAATCTCAAGGAATCCCAGCTCCTTATTTTCAAAGGTAAAGCAGTCAAGGATATCCAGCGCACGTTCCACCGCTTGAACCCGATAGGAAGGTTTCCTTTTGTTTCTATTTTGTACAATCATCATATATTCCACTTCCAACTGCTGAGTTCCATTCATTTTTGCTTGACATTATCAAGTCCGCCGGATAAAGTCAATTACAATATGAACCCAAGTTTCATAATATGAAACCATCAAATCTTCCCTTGCAGGCCGGAAAGCAGAGGGAGAAAGCGTTTTTCCCCGGATCGATAAAATCTTCCGGGTCCTCCGCCAAAGATGGAGGGCTTCGTCAAAACGAAAGGAGGGCTGGTCATGCTGAATGATTTGAGACAATTTCTGGACGCTCTTAAAGAGAAAGGAAAACTCCGGACTGTTGAGAATGCAGACTGGGATCTCGAAATCGGGACAATCAACGAGCTCATGGCTGAACGGCAGGGCCCGGGTCTGATTTTCGACCATATCAATGGCTACCCTCCGGGGTACCGTGTGGCCACAAACCTCATGCATCACAGGATAGGCCAGAAACTGGCGTTTGGTTTCTCTGAAGAGATGTCGGATCTGGAATGCGTAGCCGACTGGAAAGACAGATGGAACAAATTCACACCGGTTCCTCCTGTTGAAGTGGCAGATGGTCCTGTCAAGGAAAACATGCTGAGGGGAGATGACATCGACATATATAAAATACCGACCCCCAAATGGCATACACACGACGGCGGCCGGTATATCGGAACCGGCGTCATTACCATCACCAGAGACCCCGATGAGGGCTGGGTAAATTTCGGGACATACCGTGTTATGATCCAGGACAAAACCACGTTGGCCTTTTACGCCTCACCGGGCAAACACGCCACCATCATGCGGGAAAAGTACTGGGCGAAAGGGAAACCCTGTCCCGTGGCAATGTGTTTCGGACAGGACATGCTGCTTTTCGGCATTTCCACTATCGGTCTTCCCTGGGGCATGTCGGAATATGACCTCGCGGGATACATAAAAGGGAAAGGGATCGAAGTAGTTGTTGATGAGGAAACAGGACTTCCTATTCCTGCCACGGCGGAAATTGTGGCCTGCGGTTTTTCACCTCCACCTGAAGAAGACAGCCGGCCGGAGGGTCCCTTTGGCGAATGGCAGGGATATTATGCATCCGGGACAAGGAACGAGCCCGTGGTGCATATCAAGACGCTCTACCATCGAAATGATCCCATCCTTTTCGGTCAACCCCCAGTGAAGCCGCCGGTCAATACCTGGTTTCCCATCCCCCTGCACACGGCAAGTTTCCTCTGGAACCGTCTGGAGCAATCCGGTATGATGGACATCCGAGGGGTGTACGTACACGGTCCGGGCAACCGTATTATCGCGGTTATCTCTCTCAAGCAGAGATATCTCGGACATGCAAAACAGATCGCCACCCTCGCCGGGGCCTTCCTGCAGGGCGGCGCGTGTACCGGACGGTATATCATAACGGTAGATGAAGATATTGATCCATCGAACCTGGATGAAGTCCTCTGGGCGGTTTGCACACGCTGTGATCCGCAGAACTACATTGATATCGTGCCGGGATTTTTGACCAGTCCTCTTGATCCGATGCTTAATCCCGACAAACGGGCACGGAAGGATTATACCACTGCGAAGGTTTTCATAGACGCGTGCCGCCCCTACCATTGGAAACGTGAATTTCCACCGGTCAATGTGGCAGGCCCTGATCTGAGGGGAAAAATCCTCAGCAAATGGAAGAGCTTGTTCGAAGGGGTCTAGTGCCGTGTCTCAAGAGTTTTGTACCTGGTTTTGGCGATTTAACATGGTGATGAAACACGTCATAGAACAAGCATCGTGTAAATCCGAATTTCGAAATCCGAAATCCGATTGCTCAAAATTCAAAACGATTGCTCTTGAGCACCTAAGCGTTTAGGTCATTTGTATTTTTGTCATTCGAATTTGTTTCGAGTTTCGATATTAGGATTTCGAATTTTCCGTCAACGCGATAGTGGGTCAAATCCATAAATATAAAGCGATACTTCACCTTGCCAAAAGCAGGAACGGAATTTGTGAGACTGGAGACTAGGAGCTATTTTTCTCCTTGAAAGTCTCTGACAGAACCGGCTCTCGCCAAAGAAATACGTTTCTTTACAGGATGAAGGCGACAGCATTACAATTGGACGTTTGACTACTCTTCAGGTTGTGTTTCGTTTTATAACGAGGATAATATGGGCAAGGTGGTTCTTCTCATCGGGACTCTTGACACAAAGGGAGAGGAGATTGACCTGCTGAAAACCCTGATCAGCGGAAGGGGACACGACGTCCTTGTCGCAGATCCCGGTATTTTGGGAAAGCCCTACCTCAAGGCGGATATTCCCCGCGAACAAATTGCCGAGGCGGCCGGAACCACCATTGACAGCCTGCGGGAGAAGGCGGATGAGGCGCATGCCCAAAAGACCATGGGCATCGGGCTGAACAAGATAGTGGGCTCCCTGTCGGAATCCGGCCGCATCCATGGGTTGTTGGCCATAGGAGGCGGACAGGGTTCCATTATCGTTGCACCCACGCTCAAATCTCTGTCTCTCGGATTTCCAAAACTGCTCGTTTCAACAAAGGCCAGCCAGGCCGGCATCAGGCCCTATGTGGGCCCGAAAGACGTGGCCGTTCTTCCGCCGGTGGCCGATCTTGCCGGTATCAACCGTCTGACCCGCAGGATACTGACCAATGCTGCGGGGGCGATCTCCGGTATGGTGGAAATGGAAGAGCCGGTTGGCGAAGACAAGCCCCTCATAGTACTGAGCATGAACGGAACGGTCACCGATTGCGGCTTAGCCGTGAAATCCCTCCTGGAGGAGGCCGGATATGAAGTGCTCGTCTTTCACAGCATCGGAACGGGCGGTGAAGCTTTGGAGTCTTACGTGGCTGATCAGGATGTCTCGGCGGTCATTGAGCTCGCGGTCAACGAGATCGGGAATGACCTTTTCGGCGGGCTCGCCTCCGCGGGTCCACGCCGTCTCGAATCCGCCGTAAGCAAGGGAATCCCCCTGGTTCTCGTTCCCGGAAGCGCCGACTTCATTAACTTCCTCGGACCCGATACCGTCCCGGAAAAATACCGAAGCAGAAAACTCCATGTACATAACCCCCAGGCCACCCTCCTGCGAACGAATGAGCCTGAGAATCGCCTCCTGGGGGAGACCATCGCACGAAAATTGAATCAGACTCGTGGACACGCAGCGATTCTGTGGCCCAAATTGGGGCTCTCAACAGTAGACTGCATGGGAAAACCATTCTGGGATCCGGATGCGGACAGGGCTTTAATCGAGAGTCTGAAAGAACATCTCGACCCGAAAATTTCGATACGGGAGGTTGATGCGTACATCAACGACCGCGACTTTGCAGAGACCGTGGTGGAAATGCTGCAATTGGGAATCCCGGACGCAGATTGATCCGCTCATTGCGTCAAGTACCATTTTTCTGATCGGATTCATGACCGCATTGTTTGCACCCCGGTTTTCTCGCAAGAGTGATAACAGTGAATCTCCTCTTGCAGAGCGGGAGACATCAGTTGTCACCCGAGGGAGGCTCAGGGAGGGATCCATTTCGACCAGAATATCCTGCGGCCGGATTTTTCTTGACCCGCAAGGCCAAATCCCGTAAAGTCAAGTTTTAAAAAAGGAAGTTCTTATCACCTTTATCACCTCTCCTCTCCTTCACTTTGCACATCCCGGCTCTCGGAGGTGAAGATGGCCAAAGCCCTCGATATGGACCTTGAAGAACGAGTCAACCTTTTCAGGTGCGCCATGGGTTTCCAAGGGATCTCGGATTGTGAGCTTGAAAAAATCGCTCACGAGGCGTCCGTCGGATCTTTTGAGCCCGGTGAGGCCGTTTTTTTTGAAGAGGATCCATGTGAGGCCTTCTGTGTGGTGGCCGAAGGCCTTGTCAGAGTCTCCATCGGATCATCCTCCGGAAATCGAATGACCTACCTATTGGCCGGCCGGGGAGAACCTTTGAACCTGGTGGGTCCCTTCACCGGTTCGCCCCGGCTCCTTTTTGCCGAAGCCGTGAGCAAGGCCAAGGTGGTCTTTGTGAAACGGGACGCGTTTCTCTCCTTCGCCTTTAGAAACCCCCAGGTCATGATCAATGTCATCTCCATCCTGGGAAAAGCGGTCGACAGCGCAAACAACAGAGTGCTGGATATGTGGGAGAAACCTGTGGAAGAGCGGCTCTTGAAAGTGCTTTACACCCTTTACAGGAAGTTCGGGGTCACGCTCTTTTTTACGAGTCGGGAACTGGCTGAACTGGCCGGCACGACCCCGGAGTCGATTCTTCGCGCTATCGGGCGATTGCGCGGAATGGGAATCGTAAGCACTGCCAGGGGCAAACTCGTCATAAGGCGAAGCAACCTGCTGGCGGAGTCCTGCGAAAATACCCTCTGGATTTAGACCACCCTGTCTCCCAACATGATGCGCGTCATTGACAGCCTTGATCCTAATCAAGCAAACTTGTGATGATATGCAGCACTCTGCAGCGAAACTCCACTGATGCCGCGACAATAGGAGTTCGGCTGAGAAGTGGTATCCACATGCCCTTGAAACGGAGAGGAGAAGATTCTTCTGATGCTTGCAGATCAAAAGTATTGGAACCCATTGCTGGAAACGCTGCCTCTCCGTAAGGTCAAGGAACTCCAGTTGACGAAGTTCCAGCGCATCTTCAAATGGGCCTATGAGCGCTCCAAGTTCCACCGGGCCCTCTATGACCGGGCATCCATCAGGCCCGAAGATATCAGGTCCCACGAGGACATCCGGCGCATCCCCACGGTGGAGAAGTCCATGATGCGGGATGTTCAGCGCAAGGACCCGTTTCCTTACGGAGACGCGCTTTGCGTCCCCCTTGAGGAGGTGAGCGAATTCAGGCAAACCAGCGGCACCACCGGCCAGCCGGTGTATCAGGCCGATACATGGCAGGACTGGGAGTGGTGGGCCGAGTGCTGGTCCTTCATTTTATGGGCGCAGGGATACCGTCCATCGGATCGTGTGTTCATTCCTTTCGGCTACAATGTGTTCGTGGCCTTCTGGGCAGGGCACTATGCAGCCGAGAAGATCGGGTGTGAGGTCGTACCGGGGGGCGTCCTGGATACAACCGCCAGGATTCTGAAAATCCAGGAGCTGCGGGCAACGGCCCTGATGGCCACACCGACCTACGTTCTTGGAATGGCCGACACGGCCATGAACAAATTGGGTATTGATCCCCGTACGCTCCCCATAAACAAGATTACGTGCGCAGGTGAACCTGGCGCCAGCATTCCGAGCACCAAAAAACGCATGGAAGAGGCGTGGGCCGCAAAGGTCTTTGATCACGCCGGCGCCACCGAGATCGGGGCGTGGTCGTACGAATGCGCGGCGCAGCCAGGCGGGATGCATGTAAACGAGGCCATGTTCCTGGTGGAGATCGTGGACGTGGAGACGGGTGAAGTCATCGAGGAGCCGGGAAGGCAGGGCAAGATGATCATTACCGCTCTCGATCGTCAGGCTCAGCCTTGTGTCCGATTTGATTCCAAGGACATCATTGAATGGGATCCCGAACCCTGTCCGTGCGGTCGGTCATTTCGGCTCATCAAGGGCGGCGTGGTAGGCAGGGCGGACGACATAACGAAAGTCAAAGGAGTGCTCCTTGCCCCTTCCGCCATTGAGGAGGCCGTAAGGGGGGTGGGCGGTCTTGGAGATGAATACGAAGTGGTGGTCGACAAGGTGGGGGATATAGATCGCATCACCCTCAGGGTGGAATTGAGACCAGAGGCCTTGGAACAGGCCGCTTCTGTCAAAGACAAACTGGTGGACCAACTGAGGATCAAGACCAACCTGAGATACAACATAGAGTACCACGACTATGGATCCCTGCCCAGGTACGAGGTAAAGGCAAAGCGATTCAAAGACCTGCGCAAGGCACACTGAACCGGAGTGAGGAAATGAGCCCCGAATTTGATATGGAGAAGATGGACCACCTGATTCAGGAGATGAAAAGGACCGCCGGGGAGGTGGAAAATGCCGGAGGTGAAATCCCCGCGGTCGTGAGAAACGTAAAGCGTATCATGGCGAGCATCAGGATGCTGGAAATCAACGTCTCCGACGTATCAGGGATACTGAAGACAGCCTGATGCCATGGGGAATCCTGGACGTAACCTGATCCGCTCGCTGCTTCATCAGAGGAAAGGGGGTGGTATGGCAAACCTGGTACTTTTGTCGGCTCGTATGCAAAAACAATCACAAATTTGGAGGCGCTCAAAATGAAAAGGAATCTTCTTACCATTGTTCTGATCGGATTCGTGATCGCTTTATTTGCCGCCCCGGCTTTCTCGGCAAAGGTGCTAACATTGAAGGTTGCGAACTATTTTCCACCCCCCGCGCCGCATTCCAAGATCTTTGAGGACTTTGCGCGGGACCTGGAACAGCGGACCAACGGCAGGATAAAAATTCAGTACTTTGCAGGAGGCTCGCTGCTCAAAGCTCAGAGAATGTACGAAGGCGTGGTGACAGGCATTGCAGATATCGGGTTCTCTCATGTTGAATATACGCCGGGCCGCATGCCGGTTACCGAAGCGTGTGACATGCCCATCGGGTATCCAAGCGGGTGGGTCGCCAACGAGGTCGTGAATGATTTCTATAACGAGTTCAAGCCCAAGGAATGGGACAAGGTCAAAATACTCTGGATGAGCAGCAGCACCCCGAATGTAATCATCTCGAAAAAGCCCGTCCGGACACTGGAAGATATGAAGGGGCTGACTCTTCGGGCCCCGGGTCGTGTAGGGGACAACATGAAGGCGCTCGGCGCGACACCGGCCCCCACTCCCATTATGGAAACCTACGATGCTATTGCAAAAGGCGTCATTGACGGTGTGAACACCCCGTATGAGACCTTGCGTTCATTTCGCTTTGCCGAGGTCGCCAAGTACGTGACGGCCGACTGGCAGGTCGGCAGCGTGTACACCTTCTATGTTGCCATGAACAAGAACAGTTACCGGAAGATCCCGCCGGACCTGAAAGGAATCTTCGATGAGCTTTGCGGCGAGTACAAGGAGAAAATGGCGCTGATGTGGAACTCCATAGATTTCGAAGGGAAGGAGTTTGCCGAGAAGAATGGGGTTCACTTCACATACTTGTCCGATGAACAGGCAGCCAAATGGAAAGCGGCCGTCCAGCCTGTGATAGCAAACTATGTCAAGCAAATGGTCTCCAAGGGGTACTCTGAGAAAACGGTCAACGGCTGGCTGAAATTTCTGCGTGACAGGATTGACTACTGGACCAAAAAACAGATAAGCTTATATCTCAAGTCTCCTACCGGTCCTCCCGCAATGAGGCCGGAGTCATTCTGTAAGTAGAGTGCAAACTGACGCCGGCTGCCGAAGGAGCCGCCTCCATGAATAGGTAGGGCAAAATGGGATGGGAAAGGCCCGCCTGCGTGGCTTCATTGGCAGCCCCGGCACTCACTTGAAAACGAATTCCAGCAGACGCTCTTGTTTCAGGACCTAGTCTCATGGACAAATTCGATCGATTCAACCGCTTCGTAAGCACCCTATTTGAGTGGATAGGTATTGTTGGCCTCCTCCTCATGATGGTGATCACCTGTGCGGATGTGGTCGGGGCCAAGCTCTTTCTCCGGCCCGTGCCGGGGTCCATCGATATCGTCATGCTGTCTCAGCTGGTTGCCATTTCTTTTGCCTGCGCCACGGCTCTTCTCGCCGGCAGACATGTGCAGGTGGACTTTTTCGTGCCCCTTCTTCCGCCGAGAATCCGCGACATCGTGGAGTGCATTATGTCCTTCTTTGCACTGGTACTTTTCCTGCTCATTATCTGGCGTCTCAGCGCGTACGGGCATTCTCTTTTCATGGGGAATGAAGTGAGCCCGACTGCATCCATCCCCTTGTATCCTTTCTCTTACGGTGTCGCCCTGGCATGCATCCCCGTCAGCCTCGTCCTCTTCTCCTCATTTCTGAAGTCCCTGATGAGGTCGATCAAGAGATGAGTCCAGTCATCATCGGCATTATCGGAATCGCTGTCCTTCTCCTGTTTTTTCTCTTCGGCATGCCCATTGCCTTCTCCATGGCCTTCGTGGGGTTTGTCGGGTTCGCCTACCTGGCCGGCCTCTTCCCTGCCCTCAGTCTCCTGGCTCAGGATATTTTCGGGGAGTTCTCATCCTACCCGCTCTCCGTCATCCCCATGTTTATCCTGATGGGCACCTTTGCCTTTGCTTCGGGGATCAGTAAACGCCTGTACGAGACGACCTACGCCTGGTTGGGACACCGGCGGGGCGGCCTGACCATCGCCACCGTGCTCGCCTGTGCCGGGTTCGCGGCCATATGCGGCTCAACAGCAGCAACTGCGGCAACGATGGGCAAGATCTCGCTTCCCGAGATGAAAAAATACCGGTACGACGACAGGCTGGCCACGGGCACGGTTGCCGCGGCTGGGACCCTCGGCATCCTCATCCCGCCGAGTACAATCCTTATCGTATACGGCATATTGACCGAGGAATCCATTGGAAAACTCTTCATCGCAGGGGTATTGCCCGGCCTCCTCCTCAGCCTCGCATTTGTAGCCACAGTAATGTTTCTCTGCCTGCGCAACCCTGCTCTGGGCCCCCCCGGGGTACGGGTGGGATGGAAAAAGAGATTCACGGCGACAGCCGGGATTGTCGAGGCGATGATCCTCTTTCTCCTGACCATAGGAGGCCTGTTCCTGGGATGGTTCAGTCCCACCCAGGCCGGCGCCATTGGGGCGGGCGGGGCCCTGTTGATCGGTCTGGGCCGGGGTCAGCTCACCTGGCAGAGGTTCGTCGACGCCGCAAAAGAAGGCCTGGGAACAGCCTGCATGGTCATTTTCATCATCACCGGCGCCGTGATCTTCGGTCATTTCCTGGCCATCACCACCATACCGTTCCTTCTGGCCGACACCGTCGCAGCGCTCCCCATCCCCCCGGTAGGGGTGATTGCAGTCATCATCTTCATCTATTTCATCGGCGGTTTCTTCATGGATTCAATGGCCCTGGTGGTGGTCACCATTCCCATTTTTTTCCCGGTTGTCATGAAGCTGGGATTCGATCCCATCTGGTTCGGCGTGATCATCGTACTCGTTGCCGAAATGGGAGTCATCACACCCCCGGTAGGCGTCAATGTCTTTGTAATCAAAGGCATTGCTCCGGATATTCCGCTCCATATCATTTTCAGGGGCATACTCCCTTTTCTTGTGGCACTGGTGACAGTCACGATTCTGCTGGTACTATTCCCGCAGATCGCAACCTTCCTCCCCTCATTCGTTACGCAGTAAAGGAACAGCCGGGCCTTCCATTCCCGTCTCTCTCGCCCGGATGGCAATTGTTACCCATCTCCTTTTTCCCCAACCCTTTCCAGAAACGCCTCCCGGCGTTCTTTGTTCCACTGGGAACAAAAGGCGGGCTTCCCCTTCCCCACTCTCTTATTGCAAAGGGAACAGGCCGGCTCACAGGGCACAATGGCATCGGGTACCTCTCCCTTTGCCTTTTTCGGCCATAACGGATCTGCAAAGAGCACCCTCGCCAGGCCCACCAGGTCGGCCTGACCTTCCCGGAGTATCGTTTCAGCCGTTGAAGGCGACTGTATCCTGCCTGCCGCCACTACGGGAGTCTTTGCAAGGGATGTCTTGATTTTCTCGGCAAAATGGGCCATATAGCCCTCGGATTTCTCTTCTTCCAGGTACCCGGGGAGAAAAAAGGAATCATAGGTCCCCGCCATAACCGAGAGGTATGCGATCCCCCTTTTCTCCAATTCCCGGGCAAGAGGAACCGTTTCCTGCAAATGGAGCCCGTCGGGCAGCCATTCATCGGCCAGGAAGCGATATCCGACAGGGTAGCCTTCTCCGACCGCTTCCAGAACCGCGTCCGTTACCTCCAGTGAAAACCGCATCCGATTCTCGGGCGTTCCGCCGTATGGGTCCTCGCGGTGATTGGTCCGTGGCGACAAAAACTGGACGATGAGATAGCCGGTCCCTCCATGGATCTCCACTCCGTCAAAACCCGCCTCCTTCACCCGTTTTGCCCCGTCTGCAAACGCCTCCACGGTCCTGTGAATTTCTGCGAGAGTCATCTCCTTGGGCACAATTTTGCCTGTCTTGAATGGTGACGGCGCAATTCTCTCCTCCAGGTAGGCATACCGTCCCGCATGATTGAGCTGCAGGAAAGCAAGTGCTCCCTGGTCATGAATAGTCCTGGCCAGTTCTGCGAGACCTGGCATGTACCGGTCATGATCCACCCGCATTATAAAGGGCGATCCGGAACCGGACACATCTACCGATGCATTTTCCACAACAACCATTGAAACCCCGGACGCGGCCATTTCCCGGTAATGATCAAGAACCAGAGAATTCACTGTGCCGTCCGGATCGGCATACCCCACAAACAGCGGGGCCATGATGATCCTGTTTTTCAAAGAAAGTCCTTTGATTGTATACGGGGTAAACAAGACTGATGATGCATTCATATTCAATCTCCTTCTGTTTTTATGAAATCATCCTTGCGAAATGAGATACCCCGCTGCTTGCGGCGGGATATCTCCCTGTTGTTATTCCGGAAAGCCCGCAGGGCTTACCCGGAATCCAAGATTTCCGCTCTCCAATGAGGGTCGATGACAGGCTTCCCGGACGCTGATAAAAATTGACGGTTGACGCAGGAATCATACAAAGAACAAACCGAAAATACAACGGGAACGTTTTTCCCAGCCTGGCCTGCGCTCACGATATCCCTTGACAACTTCAAATAATTATTTTAAGTATTCATTTCATTTGTCCGAAAAGGGAGTAGAGAATCCAACAGGAGACGGAATATGAAAAAGCCACGGATAGACGGACTGGAAACACGCCGGCATCTGCTGGACGCAGCGTGCGAGGTTTTCGGCATGAAGGGCTTCCGAGAAGCGACCATTGCGGAGATCTGCCGACGGGCCAAGGCAAACACCGCTGCCGTCAATTATCACTTCGGCAGCAAAGAGGCCCTGTATGTGGAAAGCTGGGGTTTTGCCTTTCAGGAATCATCCGAGGCCTATCCGCCGGATGGAGGAGTTCCTCCCGATGCTCCAGCTGAAGAACGGCTCCGGGGTTTTATTCTTTCAATCATGCGACGAATCATTGATCCAGAGAGCCATGACCTGGACATAGTGTACAAAGAGATGGCCAATCCGACCGGCTTGCTTACAGACATCATCCAGGAAACCAGAGAGTCCTTTTTAAAGGGCGTCACTGCTGTTATCCGGGAACTGCTGGGCCAGGAGGCCGCAGAGCAGCAGGTATGGCTCTGTCTCATGAGTATCCATGCCCAGTGTTTCGGCCCGCTGATGCACATGCGAAGGTATAAGATGGCGCCGGCAGAAGCCTTGCCTCCGCCGCTGGATTCAACCACGGAAGACGTGCAAGCGCTGGCTGATCACGTTATCCGGTTCAGCCTGGCTGGTATCAGGGGCGTGCAGGATTACCTGAAGAGAAAGAGCCGCCCGGACACCAAGGGGCTGGGAGAATGAATACCGTTGCACACGGCAGGCGCAGATGCCGGTGAACTTCTCATTCGGAGGAACGAGAGATGCTTTATAAAATCAGGACCGATCATCGCCCACGGGGATTGGTAAAACAGGCCGGCAGGGGAAAGAAGGGGCACTTCCACCGCGGCAGGGGCGGGTCATGTATCGGTCATGCTTTCACAGTTCTTTCCACGATTGCCCTCTTCCTGGCCCTGGCCTTTCCAGGTGACCTGGTTGCCGGCCCACCCCGCCCGGGCACAGAAACACCGCCCCTGGTGACAGTGGAGCACGTCACCCTGCAGGATGTTAACCCGCCGGCGGAATATGTGGGCCACATGGAGGCCATCCAGGCCGTTGACCTCCGGGCGCGCGTGGAGGGTTTTCTGGAACAAATCAATTTCAAGGAAGGCAGTTTCGTGAAGGCAGGAGACCTGCTGTACGTTATCGAGCAAGACCTGTACAAGGCCAAGGTGGACGCCGACAGGGCCGGGGTGGCACAGGCGCAGGCCGCCCTCACCAAGACCCGGCAGTATCTTGAAAGAGTCCAGGCCGTGCGTTCGGGAGGAGTCTCCGCCACAGACATTGACGATGCCGTGGCCGAGGAACTCCGGACCAGGGCACAACTGGAGGAGGCCCATGCCACCCTTGAGCGTTCGGAACTGGACCTGGGATACACCACCATCAAGGCACCGATCAGCGGACGAATCGGCCGCACTGCCTTTACCAGGGGTAATCTGGTGGGCCCAACATCCGGAGCGCTCGCACGAATCGTCCAGTTGGATCCGATTCGGGTGGTCTATTCCATCAGCGAAAACGATCTCGCATCAATTCAAACCTCACTCAAAGATGCTGTTCGCGGAAAAAAGAACCCCATCCTGATACCCCGTATCAGGCTGGCAGACGGGAAAATCTATAGCAGACCGGGACAGATGGCCTTCGTAGACAATGAGATAGACCCATCGACCGGCACCATAGCAGTCCGTGCGGTATTCGAAAACCCGGACGGTTTGCTGCTGCCGGGGCAGTATGTCACTGTTCTGGTAAGCACGAAGAAGCCCAGGCTGCTGCCCGTCGTCCCCCAATCCGCTGTCCTGGAAGACCGTGAAGGCCCCTACGTATTGGTGGTTAATTACCAGAACAGGGTGGTGCAACGCCGGATCAAGACAGGACCTTTCGTGGGTTCAGACTGGGCCGTCCAGTCCGGGTTGAGCAAGGGAGAAATGGTAATTGTGGAGGGGGTGCAAAAAGTCCACCCCGGTCAAACCGTACAAACTGTCCCTGCTGCAAAGACGCAAGGGAGGTAATGCATGATCTCGAGGATCTTCATCGAACGGCCGCGGCTGGCTGTGGTAGTGTCCATCATCATTACCCTGGCGGGCCTCATCGCCCTGTTTAACATCCCGGTGGCCCAGTATCCTCCCATCACTCCCCCCGTGATCCGCGTGTCCGCTGTCTATCCGGGCGCCAATGCGAAAGTGGTAGCCGAAACCGTTGCCGCCCCCATCGAAAAAGAGGTCAACGGCGTCGACAAAATGCTCTACATGTCCTCAAGCTGCTCCAACAACGGCCAATACAGCCTGGCCGTTACCTTCGAGGTTGGGACCGATCCGGACATAGACCAGATCAACCTGCAGAACCGGGTGCAGCTGGCTACCCCGAAACTGCCCCAGGAAGTTGCGGCACAAGGTATCACCGTCCGAAAACGATCTACTGATATTTTGGGGGCCATCGCATTCTTTTCCCCGAAAGGGACCCGGGACAAGCTCTTTCTGAGCAACTACGTGAGTAATAACGTCAAGGATGCACTGGTACGCATCCCCGGCGTCAGTGATGTCCATATTTTCGGTGAATTCGAGTACAGCATGCGGATCTGGATGAACCCGGAACGGCTGTCCGGCATGGGGTTGACCGCCGGTGACGTGATCACGGCCATTCAGCAGCAGAACATTCAGGCTGCTGTGGGATCCATCGGAACGGCGCCCGCACCGCACAATCAGCAGCTCCAGTATACCCTGCAGGCAAAAGGGCGTCTTAATAATGTTGAGGATTTCAAGAATATCATCGTACGCAGCAATGATCAGGGAGGCCTGGTGCGCATCCGGGACGTTGCCCGGGTGGAACTGGGGGCCAAGAACTACGGCAGCGGATCCACCATAAACGGCGCACCGGCGCTGGGGATGGCGGTTTACCGGTCGTCAGACGCCAATGCCCTGGACACCATGAAGGCGGTCCAGGTTGAACTCAAAAATCTCGCAAAGCGCATGCCCGATGATGTGCAATACAAGGTCATTTACGACACGACCAAGTATGTCTCAGCCGCCATTCATGAAATCGAACTGACCCTGCTCATCACGTTTCTCCTGGTCCTGTTCGTGAACTACATCTTCCTGCAGGACTGGCGGGCAACCCTGATCCCAACCGTAACCATTCCCGTCTCCCTGATCGGCACGTTTGCCGTGCTGCTGGCTCTGGGATACAGCGCCAATACCATCTCGCTCTTCGCCCTGATCATGGCCATCGGCCTGGTGGTGGACGACGCCATTGTTGTGGTGGAAAATGTGTATCGCGTTATGGACAAACGAAAGTTGAGCCCCAAGCCCGCAACCATGCGGGCCATGGGCCAGGTCACCGGTCCGATCATCGCCACCACCCTGGTGCTTCTTGCGGTATTCGTACCGGTCGGGTTTATGCCCGGCATCACCGGTCAACTCTATAAGCAGTTTGCCGTCACCATTTGCACCTCGGTAGTGATATCTGCCGTGAACGCCCTCACCCTGAGCCCGGCCCTGTGCGCTGTGCTGCTCAAAAAGCCGAAGATTCCGCAACACGGACCTTTCGCCTGGTTTAACCGGGCTCTGGCGTCCTCACGCAACATGTACGTGGCCGGCGCAGCCTTCCTCATCCGACGTCTGGTTGTCGCATTGCTGATTTTCGCAAGCGTGCTCGGCGTAGCCTATTTTCTGATCACCCACATCCCCAGCAGCTTCCTGCCCCAGGAGGATCAGGGCGCCTTTTTCATGAATGTGCAACTCCCTGAAGGCGCCTCAATCAGTCGCACAAGCAGGGTCATGGAACAGGCCACAAAAGCGCTTCAGGACATCGACGGCGTTGACGACGTCCTGGGCGTCGGTGGATTCAGCCTGCTCAGCGGGACGGCGGAGAATGTGGGTTTCGGCATCGTGGTCCTGAAACCCTGGGATGAACGCAAAGGTCCCGCTCTCCAATTGGATGCCATTGTCGGACAGGCCCAGGCCCGGCTGGCCGCTATCTCCTCGGCCAATATCTTCGTCTTTGCGCCCCCGCCCGTACGAGGTCTGGGGAGCACCGGCGGTTTTGACTTCCAGCTTCAGGCCCTTGAAGGCCAATCACCCCGGGAAATTGCTGCTGCGACCCGGGCACTGGTGATCGCGGCCAACCAGGAACCCGGCCTGCAGCGGGTGTTTTCCACTTACACGGCCAATACACCGCAGATTTTCCTGAACCTTGACCGTACCCGCGCCGAGACCTTGAAGGTGCCGGTCAGCCGGGTATTTGCTACCCTTCAGCAACAACTGGGCTCAGGATATGCCAATGATTTCAACCTGTACGACAGGACTTACCAGGTCAAGGTCCAGGCTCAGGCCCGGTACCGCAGCACCGCCGACGATATCAGCCGATTGTACGTGCGCAGCAACGACGGCAACATGGTGGCGCTGCGGAGCCTGGTCACCCTGTCCACCTTCCTGGCACCCCAGCTCATTTACCGTTATAATCAGTATTCCAGTGTCCAGATCAACGGCAATGCCGCACCGGGATTCTCTTCCAGCCAGGCCATGACGACCATGGAACGACTGGCCGCCAAAAACCTGCCCGGCGGCTATGGTTTTGACTGGTCTTCCATGTCGTTACAGGAACGAAAGGCGGGCGGGAAGGTTGCCATTCTGTTCGTCCTGGCCCTGGTTTTCGGCTATCTTTTTCTGGTGGGACAGTACGAGAGCTGGACCATCCCGCTCTCCATCGTCCTCTCCATCCCGGTGGCAAGCCTGGGGGCACTGGCCGGTCTCTGGATAACCCACCTGAGCTTCAGTATCTACGCCCAGATCGGCCTGGTGCTGCTGGTGGGCCTTGCCGCCAAGAATGCTATCCTCATCGTGGAGTTCGCCAAAGACCGACGGGAACAGGGACTTTCCCTCTATAAGGCCGCACTGGAAGGAGCGCAGATCCGCTTCCGTCCCGTGCTGATGACTGCCTTTACGTTCATCCTGGGGGTCGCCCCCATGGTGATTGCCACAGGCGCCGGAGCCGGGAGCCGCCGGGCCGTCGGTACCACGGTTTTTTCCGGCATGGTAGCGGCCACACTGATGGGAATCTTTCTCATCCCGCCGCTTTATTACCTCTTTCAGTCATTGGGAGAAAAAACCAGTGCCTGGCTGCAACGGCGAAAAGAGAAATCTGGTGCAGAATTTGTTAATGAAGGGAAAAATCATTAGCACAAGGTGATATTGTCTATGAAACGTACAAGAAGATACCACAAGAGTGCGGCCATCCGCGGAAAGGGTTTCAGCCGACTGCTGCTTCCTGCCTTTGTGCTCGGGCTGGTACTGACCGGATGTGCGGCAGTGGGACCGAACTACACCAGGACGGAGCCTCAAGCCCCGAAGCAGTGGCATACCAGGCTGGAGAACGGCCTGAGTGCACAGCAGTTGAATCCGGAAACCATTGCTCGCTGGTGGACTGTCCTGCAAGATCCGGAACTGAGCACCCTGGAACGCCGGGCCGTACAGGGGAATCTGGATTTGAAAGAAAGCAGCGCCAGAGTGCGTGAAGCACGGGCACTTCGGGGCATTGAAAAGGCCGGTCTTTATCCCGCTCTGGATGGCGCCGGATCCGCAACCAGGAGCCGCAGCAGCGAAAACAGCGGTACCGGGAGGACAAGAAATCTCTATTCGGCAGGGTTTGATGCGGACTGGGAACTGGATATTTTCGGCGGGACGAGGCGTTCAATAGAGGCGGCCCAGGCAAACCTCGAGGCCACAGAGGAGAATTTGCATGACGTCCTGGTGAGTCTGCTGGCCGAGGTTGCCCTGAATTATGTGGATGTCCGGACTTTTCAGGCGCGCCTGGCGGCGGCTCAGGTGAACTTGAAAGCCCAGCAGGATATTTATGAACTCAATCTTTCACGCTACCAGGCGGGACTCATCGATGAACTGGCCGTCCAGCAATCCCAGTATATCCTTGAGAGCACCCGTTCTCAGATCCCTGCCTTGGAAACGAGCCTGGAAAAAGCGAAAAACAGGCTGGCGGTGCTGCTTGGCGAAAAGCCGGGGACCATGCACAAAGAGCTGGCTGAGGCGAAACCGATTCCCGTCCTCCCGGTAACGGTGGCGGTCGGAATCCCCGCAGAGACCTTGCGGCACCGCCCGGACATCCGCAGGGCTGAACGGACTCTCGCGGCCCAGACCGCACAGATCGGTGTGGCCACGGCAGACCTCTATCCCCGGTTCCGCCTTTTTGGATCCATTGGACTTGAGTCCATATCCAGT
>Ga0315542_1000631_pt1 | contig 22437 bp, 20 predicted proteins | sample SalMarSW160120MG_FD_202541 | JGI IMG/M metagenome (GOLD analysis project Ga0315542, IMG submission 202541) | Salt marsh sediment microbial communities from the Plum Island Ecosystem LTER, Massachusetts, United States - Salt Marsh Sediment SW1601-20 ... | reverse complement strand
TTACCTTAGTATGCCCGTTCGTTTTTTTCCATCCCAAACAGGCCGGGATACCTTTTCATCCTTCTATTCCGGAGGTGCTTGACACCTACAGTTCCTCCCTCTATGATACCCCAACAAATTCATGCACCCGAGGAGACAAGGATGAAAATACTGGACAATCTCCACATATTTCTATGGGACCATCCCATGGCCAATAACTGCAACACGTATCTTATTGATGCCGAAAAAAAGATCCTCATCGATCCCGGGCATTACGAACTCTTCGGCCACGTGCGGGAAGGGCTGTCGAAACTTTCGCTGACCCCTGAGGATATGGATGTTATTCTGATCACCCACGGACACCCTGATCATATTGAAAGTGTCCAGGTGTTCGCTGATATGAAGGCTCTCATCGCCGTGTCGGGAATAGAAATGGATTTTGTCCGGGAGGTCGCCCATTATGGGCAGGTCCTCGGCGCACCTGATTTTGAGCCTGATATTCTTCTCCATGAGGGGAACCTGGAAATCGGACCGGTTTCTCTGCAGGTGATCCATACACCGGGACATTCCCCTGGTTCGGTCTGTTTCTACTGGCCCGATGAAAAAGTCCTCTTTTCGGGGGATGTCATATTCAACGGAGGAATTGGAAGAACCGATCTTCCCATGGGTGATGGATCTGCACTGAAGGAGAGCATCCGCGGCCTGTCCGCCCTCGATGTTGCATATGTCTTATCAGGACATGGGGATATTGTAGAGGGGAAAGAGGCGGTAACGGCCAATTTCCGAGAAATAGAGGACTTCTGGTTCGGATATATTTGAGGCAAGACAGACTGTAGACTGAAGGACAAAGGATAAAGGAGAAAGGCCAAAGGATAACAGCAGGAAAGCAAAGCCTTCGGCTGCTTTAGGCGTGAGGAGTGGGCTTCGCCCTTGAGGAGCGCTTCGCTTGAGGTAAAACAGCTGGGAAGCCAGGAGGTTTGGCGGCTCGGCAGCTAGGCAGGTGAGCGGTTGGTAGGATAAAGGGTAAAGGTCAAAGACAACATCTTTGAATTTTGAGGTACTCGTAAGAAGTCGTCACTCCGGTGGAAACCGGAGTCAAGATTGCTCGCAAGTGTTCGAAGGGCCTGGATTCCGGCTTCCGCCGGAATGACAGGAAGCTGAAGCCGATGTCGGCAGAGGGAAAGTCTGTGTCAGTCTGAGTGCGTCTGCGGCTAAGAAAATCATATGAGCACACGAAAAAAAACAACGATTGATTTTGATCTTCGCCAGCTCGAGGTCTTTCGCCGGGTGGTGGAACTCAAGAGTTTTTCACGCGCTGCCGAGAAGGTGTTTCTTGCTCAGGCCTCAGTCAGTGAACGTATCGCCACCCTTGAGCACCTTGTGGGCACCAAGCTCCTGAACCGTCTCGGGAGACAGGTGGTCCCGACAAGGGCCGGGGAAGTCCTTTACAAGCACGCAGTCCTCCTCCTGGACATGAAGGAAACAGCCGCCCTGGAGATGGAAGATTTCCTGGGCCTCAAGCGCGGAGAGATCCGAATGGGGGGAAGCACGATTCCCGGTGAATATATCCTGCCGCGCATCATAGGATCGTTTCACGAGAAATTTTCCGGCATATTGGTGACCATCACCATATCCGACACCAGAGATATTGAAAATAAAGTTCTGGAAGGTGATCTTGAGCTGGGGGTCGTAGGGTCGAAGAGCCGCAACAACCTTCTCCTGGTCAAAGAAATGTGGAGAGATGAACTGGTGCTTGCGGTTCCCGGCAGCCACCCGTGGGCGGAGAGACAGGAGGTTTCTGCTGAGGAGATCATCCGCCAGCCTTTCATACTGAGGGAACCGGGATCAGGCACTCTGAAGATGACCGGGAAATACCTCGGGGCAATGATTCCGCATGGCCTTGATTCTCTCAACACTGTTGCGCGGTTCGGCTCATCAACAGCGGTGAAGGAGGGCATCAAGGCCGGGGTCGGTATTTCCATCCTTTCCGTCAGGGCCATTGAGACAGAGCTTGCCGCAGGCGTGCTGAAATCCATCAGGTTACGGGACACCGACATGTCACGCTCGTTCTACCTCATACGGGACAGGAGAAGAATCGCGTCCCCGCCGTGCCAGGCTATGCTGGATTTTCTTGCCCGTGCGAGCGAACCCCCAAGAGAGAAAAATGACTGAAATCATCGACTACCGCGGTGACTGCTGAAAGGCATACCAGGACGTAAGTTTATGTCTGAGAATACTGCCGCCCGGAAAAAGCTTCGAGTTTATCCTTGAAAACGACAAACTCGAGAACATCAGGAAAGTCATTGCCCATAACCACGGCAAAGTCCTGGAAGAGCTCCGGGTGGGAAACGATGTGCAGATGAAGGTCGAGAGGACAAGCGACTAGCTTGGGTAGTTTGGGGCGCGTTAGGCGTGAGGAGCGGGCTTTGCCCTTGAGGACCGCTTCGCTGGAGGCGAAACGACATGTCATTCCGGCGGAAGCCGGAATCCAGTGAACTTGGTGAGTGGGATTTCTGGATGCTCCCGTATCTAGTACGGGGCAGGCTTATCGAGTCCGGCATGACGACCGGAGTAGTCAGACCCTGGAAGCCGATGCCCTATGCGCTGTGGGCAGTGATTCACCCATTTGGGCTTTGACATTTGTCATTTGCTTGCACGATTTTTTGCTGCCCAGCAGTCTAGCCGCCCAGCTGTCCGGCTTTTTGTCATTGAGACATTGGGATTTCATTTGGCATTGGGATTTTGGCATTTGACATTAATGGGTTTACTCAGCGCTTGTTCCGTGAACTATTGCATGACGCTAATGGGGTCCGACAATTTCCGGAATGTTAATGTATGGCCAGGATATATTCCCTGCTGCTCACCGGCGTTGTGATCGCTTCGACCAGTTCCCTGCTCATCCGCTGGGCCGGGGCCGTGCCCTTCGCTGTGATCGCCTTTTACCGGCTCTTCATCAGCATGGCGGTTCTGGTCCCGTTTCATCTTTATCGCAATAAATCATCGGACTTTTCCCTCCGGCATTTTCGGTGGCAGTATCTGCTGGCCGGTTTTTTCCTCGCCGCCCACCTCACTACCTGGATTGCCTCACTCCAGATGACCACAATAGCCAATTCCATCTTTCTGGAAGGGACCCACCCCCTGTTTGCTGCTTTCTTCTCGGCCGTATTCCTGAAGGAATTTCCACGGAAGTCCACCCTGCCCCTTTTCTTCCTTGCGGGGATAGGCATGTTTATTATCGTGTCATCTGATTTCGGATTCCGGGAGACAAAGATAGCAGGAGACCTCCTGGCCATCTCGTCGGCCGCGTTCATCGCCCTCTACCTGATGATCGCCCGCATGCACAGGGCAGAGCCGGATTTTGCCAAATACCTCATCCAGGTCTACGGCGCCGCTTCCGCGGTATGCCTGATCTACGCTATTGCCGTCGGAGATGTCCTGACCGGATATTCTCCGGTGAGTTGGATCATGATCGTGCTGCTGGCGCTGGGACCCAACCTGATAGGGCATTCCCTGCTGAACTGGGCATCCCGGCACATAGAGATCTACAAGGTGAACCTTGCCCTGCTCCTGGAACCGGTTCTCGCAACGATTGGGGGAATGGCTCTTTTTTATGAATTCCCGACGGTCCATTTCTACTGTGGGGCAGGGTTGATCATCCTGTCGGTCGGCCTGCTGGTCTATTTGGAAAACAGACCCGTCCGGTCATAACGCAGCCAGGAAAATTCTGCCTCTGAACAATGCTCAGGGAGGAAGCCTTCTCTTCCGTTCCGGATCGGTTGAACCTGTTCGGGTCCTCCACCAGAGGTGGAAAGTTTCATCAAAACTAAGGACACGATGCATATATCGGCGAGTGTATGCCATCCTCCCGAAATGCAACTTTTCGGGAAAGCAGGGAACCGGCATATTCCCTCTGCTCCGTTCGCTTCGCCGTCCATGGCTCCGCTCACTGCGGATGTCGGCCCTTTCACTGTCCTGTTCCAGGGCCGTCAGGACGCCGCCTCGGGAACATCCCGCTCCCCTGCCCGCAACGCATCAATGCGTCTCTTTAATTAGGCATTAGAGTACTTAAAGTGAATCTCCTCCCGCAGAGCTGGAAGCGTTATGAAGCCCTCCCAGGGGGCTCGGGGAGGAAGCCTTTTGTAAGTGACTGGCGGGAGGGCGCCGTTCTTTTCGTGGCTTATCAGTGGGGAGAAACCGGGGACCCGCCCGAAGGGTGGGGAGTCCAAGCGAAGCGCGGACAGCCCGCAGCTCGACGAAGTCGGGAATGCGGAGGGGGTAGCTATCCCACGCTGATAAGTCACTGAAAAGACCAGCCCGGAAGACTCGGAACGGAAGAAATGGCTTTCTCTCTCAGCACCGTGGTGCGGCGGATATAGACTCTTCCAAAAATCGAGTTTAGAGAAGTTGTCCGGATCTTCCGTCAGACCGCGGGGCATCAGGTATAAGTGATGCTAATGGACCATGACGCTTGTGAGGAGTGTTCCGACCCTCTGAAGGCTTTGGAGACTGTCGGCCGGCAGAAAATGATCGATATACGGCAGCGCAATCTGCATACCCTGGCACACGGGCCGGTAATCAGGATCACCGGCGAGGGGGTTGAGCCAGATCACGCTGTGGGCCTGCCTGCTTATGGCGGCCATCTCCCGCCTCAGGAGTTCCTTCCCGCCCAGGTCCCAGCCGTCGCTCATTATCACGACAACCGTTCTCCTGCTGAGGAGTTGAGATCCGTGGGACTGGTTAAACTGGTGCAGGGAATACCCGATCCTGGTCCCCCCTGACCAGTCCGGGACCTCATGGGAAATACGTTCCAGGGTTTTTTCAATGCTGAAGTGCCGTATGAATGGAGTAATACGGGAGAGCGCTGTTGAAAAAACAAAGACCTCCGCCCTTGATCCCGCGCCCCTGAGCCCCAGGAGAAAAGGCATGACAAACCTGGCATAGCGATCCATCGAGCCGCTGACATCCGCCAGGATAACCAGGCGTTTCAAATGCTTCTTTTTTTCCCTGAAGAAGAGTTCCAGCGGCAGGCCGCCCTCTTTGAGGCTCCTTCGCATCACCCTGGGAAAGTCCATGTTTCCCCGTCTCCCGGATCTTTTCAGGCGCCGGGAGAGGGCAAGGTGAAAAGGCGCCATCATCTTCTTCACCGCAAGCTGCGCAACCTGGATGTCCTTTGCATCAAAACGGCAAAAATCTTTTTCTTTCACCCGTGATATGGGGCTGTAGGCAATACCCTCCAATTGCCCCTTCTCCCCGTCTCCCGCGTCAATGCTTGCACCCGCCCGGGTATTCCGGGTCAAACTTTCCGGACTTCCTTCCTTTTTCTCGCATGCCGGATCTTGAGGAAGCGGTTGCTTCTGCTGTTGTTCCTCTTCGTTTCCACCGAAAAACTCCGCAAAATGCCCGGTGAATTGTGCCCACTCAACATCACTGGAAACAAAATTCACCCTGAGCACATTGAAGAAATCAGTCCTGCTGGACAGGGGTGTGTGCCGGAGGCTTCTCAAGGAATCCAGGATACTGCTTTGAAAGATTCTGTAGCCGCGGGCTTTCAAAAACCCGGCAAACTCCACAATCTGTCCGGTAATCCCTGGAGGAAGGGCTTCACCCGGTTGACGAGAGGTATTGGGAGCGTTCCTCACCATTGTTCCAGATCTCTTCCTTGAATTTTCTGATGTCCTCCTGGTATTTCAGGATGCACCCGATGGTGGCGCTCACGATCTCTTCCTCCAGAAAGGAGCGGTGCATGGTCATCAGGGCCTGTGCCCAGTCCAGTGTCTCGGAAACACCGGGCTTCTTGAGAAAATCCACCCTCCGGAGTTTCTGCATGAACGCGGTCACCTGCCTGGCGAAATCTTCTTCGATGCCGGGAATGCGGGTCATGATGATCCGGTATTCTTTTTCATAAGAAGGATAATCAATCCAGTGGTAAAGGCAACGACGTTTCAGGGCATCGTGGACATCCCGGGTCCGGTTTGAAGTCACCACCACCATGGGCCGCTTGCCCGCCCGCATTGTCCCGATTTCGGGGATGGTGATCTGAAAATCGGAAAGGACCTCCAGGAGGAACGCCTCAAATTCCTCGTCTGAGCGATCAATCTCATCAATGAGCAGGACGGGCGCGCGTTCATTCGCGCTCATGATCGCCTCCAGGAGCGGCCTCCTGATGAGGAATTCGGGGCTGTATATGGCGCGCTCGATCTCTTCCTTTCCCCTTTTCTGCTGTTCTTCAATCCGGATATGCAGGAGTTGTTTCGGATAATTCCATTCGTAAAGTGCTGTGGTTGCATCCAATCCTTCGTAACACTGGAGCCGAATAAGAGATGTCTGGAAAAGGCGAGACATGACGATAGCGACTTCCGTCTTTCCCACACCGGGTTCCCCTTCGAGGAAAATGGGCTTTTCCAGGCGATGTGCCAGGAAAAGTACCGTGGCAAGCGCCCGGTCAGCTATGTAGTCGGCCTCTGCCAGGTCCCGGGCCACCTGATCGATGGATTCAAAATGATTTCCCAATATGCAATCCTCCTCGTTGAAAATGCCGGCCCGTTGTGCTATAAGATGGCAACGGAAAAGACGCCCGACATTGCAGTCATGACACATGAAAACAAAAAAGCAAAAACCTCCCCGGCCATTCAGGCAAAGCTGGCAGACCTGGAGGAAACGGCTGCCCGGCAGGGCATCCGGGTACATTACGACCGCCTTGAGGCCGCAGGAATCAGATTAAAGGGAGGTATTTGCAAGATCAGGGGAGAATATCACCTGTTCATAGACCGACGACGATCGCCGGCCGAGAAGATAGACCTCCTTGAAGACTTCCTGGAAGACGTCACAGACCCCCCCGGGAATCTCAGCAGGGAGGGTGTTCCCGATCGCAGTCACCCCCGGCATAGGGGCAGGTAGCTTCACCGCAACCACACGTGGTTTTCCTGCTCGTGAAAGACCGGTAGAGCGTCCTTGCCGAGAAAAAGGCTGCAACGGCTACAATCCCCCACACAATAATTGATTCAATGGTGTTCATGGCACCCTCATGCACCGTGTTCAGGCGAAACCCGGTATCTTCAACATAAGGATGATAATCAGGATTGCCAGAAAAAATTCCCGGAACAAACGATTCAGATCACCCCATAAGGACCACCGGGGTCATCCGTCCCAGCGGAGTTTCTCCCTGGTTTGTTCTTGCACTTATTCTCGTTATTCTCTCTTTTCAGGAAACCTCCTGCCGGGCACGCACTCTCCCTCCCTGCCTGCGGAAAATTCCTCGGAACGCGGGAGTCCTTGTCGTTGATGCCGGAGGTACGGTCCTGGCAAGCCAGCACAGCAGTGACCGGTATGTACCCGCTTCTACCCTCAAAATTCTCACGGCGCTTGCTGCACTCCATTGCCTGGGGCCCATGTACCGATTCAAGACCAATTTCTACCTCACCTCCGCCCACAACCTGGTGGTGAAGGGGTACGGTGACCCGTTTCTCATATCAGAAGTTCTGCAGGATATGGCAGATCATCTTGCCGGCGAAGTGGAATCCTTCGGGGACCTCCTCCTGGACGACACCTTTTTTGCCCCAGGTATCAGTATTCCCGGGCAGGGCCTGTCCACAAACCCCTATGATGCACCCCCCGGTGCACTGTGCGCCAATTTCAATACCATTTTCTTCACAACGGACGACCAGGGGCATATTCTCTCGGCCGAGCCCCAGACCCCTATGATCCCTTTTGCCCGGGAAAAAATACGCTCCCTCAAAGAAAAAAACGGACGGTACACGTTCTCCCATGACAGAGGCCAGGCGGCTCTGTACACCGGTGAACTCCTCTCCTTTTTCTTGAAAAGGAAAGGGCTCTTGAGAAAGGGCCGAATACGCAGGGGAATTGCCAAGCCCGGAGACAGACTCATCTATACCTACTATTCCCCGTTTACGCTGGAAGACGTCATCAAGAAAATGTTTGAATTTTCGAACAACTTTGTGGCAAACCAGCTCTTTCTCTCCATGGGAGCCAAGGTTTCCGGACCACCGGCAACCCTTGAAAAGGGGGTCCGTTCCGTTCTCGGCTATGCTGAAAAGAACTTGGGGCTGAAAGATCTCAAAATTGTTGAAGGATCAGGCATCTCACGAAAAAACAGGATCTCTCCCGAGGACATGCTCGTGGTGCTGCGCCGGTTCAGACCCTGCCGGGCTCTCCTGCCGCGGGAAGGTCCATTTCTCTATAAGACAGGCACGCTCAGAGGGATTAGAGCCCGGTCGGGATATATTGAAAAAAGGCCCGGGAACACGGGATACATTGTGCTTTTCTTGAAAAGCGGCCACCCTGATACGGACGACCTCATGCGTTGTCTTGAAAGGCTTTTTTGAACTGACTCATTTCTTGAAAAGGGCTTCGAGGGCCTTCCTGGCTTCCACTTTTTTGTTGATGCTCCCCCTGGATGCCCCTCTGGGTACAAAGTAATCGCAGAAATTGGCCCTTTCCTTGTCCAGGACCCGGTCGGCCGACACCTCCCTGCACTCATTGTATGCGTGTGCATCATAAAATTTACACTGCAGACAGCATTTGAGCGGTCTCCCGCAATGGGGACACTCTTCCTCACGTCCTATTCTCTCGCTTGTCTCAATCTCACCTTTACAGAAAAAACAATGCATGATTCTTATTCCTCCAGTCATCCCCTGATCCACCATCAGGATATCATCTTCCCGCCAAGACGGGATTTCGCAGACCTCAAGCTGCGCTGCCTTCGGTCGCTCCTCCCGAACACAACACGGGATCTGCGATGCGGCGCCCCCGCTGGAAACGGGATCTTCGACTTGCATCTGACACCTTGCTGATGATCAGGACTTTCGCCAAATCAACCCACAAGATTACCATTGCGGAATGTAGACAGTGGATCTGGTCATCATCGTTGTTTTGACAATACTATGAAGTACAGGCTATGATACGTATATGGATTCTCATGAACGGAATTTCACCATTATTGAGCATACAGCCGATCTTGGTCTCAGGGTCCGGGGTAAAACTCTCGAACGGCTTTTTGAAAACGCTGCCGAGGCCATGATCAACGTCATGGTCAAGGCACCGGCCCTCCAATCTACTGAAACTGTCCCTGTCCGCCTGGAAGGTCGGGACCCCGAGGATCTCCTGGTGCGCTGGCTCGCAGAGGTCCTCTACTGGTTCGAAGGGGAAAAACAAGTGACGGTGCATGCTCACGTTATTTCACTTTCACCTGGACACCTGGAAGCGAACCTCGACACAGTTCCTTTTGACCCCGATACTCACGAAATTCTCTGCGAAATAAAAGCCGTCACCTACCATCAGGTCCAGATAGCTCGGACACATGATGACGTGTGGGAAGGCAACGTCATCTTTGATGTCTGATTCCGAGTATCAATAGGAACCAACCGCCTCAGAGGGGCCCCACATGGATATTCAATTAGAAAAGCTTGACCCCTGCCGATGGCTCATTCCGAAAACCGGGCAGATGCGGGTCCCCGGTCTCATCTTCTCAAACGAACATCTGTTGAAAGACGTCCGGAATGATCAAAGTCTCGTGCAGGTCTGCAACGTAGCCACCATGCCGGGCATCGTCGGCTTTTCACTGGCCATGCCGGACATGCACTGGGGATACGGATTTCCCATCGGAGGCGTGGCCGCGTTCGATATTGAAGACGGTGTCATTTCTCCGGGTGGAGTGGGATACGACATCAACTGCGGCTGCCGTCTCATGACCACCTCGCTCCTGGCAGCTGATATGGCTGATCGCATGCAGACCATGGTATTGAACCTTTTCAAGAGCATCCCGACGGGACTGGGCTCACGGAGCACCGTCCGTCTTTCCAAGAAGGACCAGGACAGGGTAGCCGTTGAAGGCGCCGCCTGGGCCGTGAGAAACGGATATGGGGAGCCCGAAGACCTCAATCGAACAGAAGACCGGGGGACCATGGAGGGGGCTGATCCATCGGTCGTGAGTGAACGAGCCCGTAAGCGGGGGACCGACCAGCTCGGGACCCTCGGGTCAGGCAACCACTTCCTGGAAATTCAGGTTGTCGATACCATCTTCGACCGGCAAAAAGCCCGCTCGTTCGGGCTCTTTGAAGGCCAGGTGACCGTATTTATTCATTCAGGGTCCAGGGGTTACGGTCATCAAATATGCGATGATTTCCTCAAAGAAATGGGAATCATGATCCCCCCGGATTCCTTGCAGCTGCCGGACCGCCAGCTCATCTGCGCACCCATTTCATCTGATCTGGGACGCCGGTACATCTCGGGCATGGCCTGTGCCGCAAACTATGCGTGGACGAATCGTCAAATACTGATGCATTGGACCAGGCAGGTTTTTCTTCACACCCTCGAAATTACCCCGAAGGAACTCGGAATGCACTTACTCTACGATGTCTGCCACAACATCGCGAAGCGGGAAGAACACACGGTAAACAAGAGAAAAAAAACACTGTATGTTCACCGAAAAGGCGCAACGCGTGCCTTCCCCCCCGGACACCCACTCCTTCCTGATGCATACCGGGCAACCGGCCAACCGGTGCTCATCCCGGGTGATATGGGCACACATTCCTATGTGCTCGCAGGCGCTGAAATGGCCATGCAGCAAAGCTTCGGCTCCTGCTGCCACGGGGCAGGTCGAGTTTTGAGCCGTTCAAAGGCTATGAAAATGTCAAAGGGCCGATCCATTCATCGCGAATTGGAGGACAAAGGAATTTTTGTTCAATCCCGGGGCAAAAGGACACTCAAAGAGGAAATGCCAGATGCCTACAAAGATGTATCCCAAGTGGTGAGGGTAGTCCATGAAGCCGGATTGGCAACAAAGGTCGCCCGACTGAGGCCACTGGGCGTTATTAAGGGATGACGCCTGAATATCCGATTCCGGCAAAAAAAGTTGCGCTTGTGTGAAACTTTAGCAACTCCCATCAGTCCAGTCAATGAAAAAACCGCGGCCGGCCCTTTTTCCGGAATATGTTTCTGCCCGGCGGCAGGCTGATTACATCAGCTTGTTATTCACACCATCCTTGTCCATCCGGGGAAATGCTTTCCGGTGAGGAATTAGCTTGCCTTATGGACTGCAATATCATACATTTACGGCCCATACTACAGACCAGTTTCCGAGCGCAGGGTGCACGATACTGATATTCTGTGATTGCGGTCAGATAGTGCAACTGCGATTCAGAAAGGAGCAGGAGATATGTCCTATGAATTGAGTGAAGAACAGATCATGCTGAAAGAAACTGTTTCCCGTATCGCCAAAGATCAGATCGCCTCCGGAGCGGAACAGAGGGATGAGGAAGAGAAATTCCCCTGGGATATGGTGGATGTCCTCAGGAAAAATGGTCTTTTCGGCGCCGATTTCCCTGAAAAGTATGGCGGCTCCGAGATGGGCCTTTTTTCTTTGTGCCTGGCGATCGAGGAAATCGCCAAGGTCTGCGCTTCTACCGCTGTTATTCTCCTCGTGCACGAACTGGGAACTACTCCCATTTTCCTGGCAGGCAACGATGAACAAAAAGATCGGTACCTCCCCAGGCTGGCAACCGGAGAAAACCTGATTGCCTTTGGCCTGACGGAACCAAACGCCGGCTCGGACGTTTCCGGATTGCGGACAAAAGCGGTAAAAAATGGTGACTCCTATGTCCTGAACGGATCCAAGGTGTTCATTTCCCACGCGGATGTGGCGGAAGTCATCTGTATCGCGGCAAGAACAGATTTCCAGGTGCCCGGGCACAAAGGGACCAGCGTTTTCATCGTAGACAAGGGAACACCGGGACTGAGCATCGGGAAAAAAGAGAAAAAAATGGGTCTGCGAGGCTCTTCCACGGTGGAAGTGATCTTGGAAGATGTGCAGGTGCCGGCCCGAAATATCCTTGGTGGAGAAGGCGCCGGATTCCCCATTATCATGAAAACACTGGATATCACCAGAATACCCGTCGCGGCCCAGGCCGTGGGCATAGGTCAGGGAGCCCTGGATTACGCCCTCCAGTACACAAAGGAGCGTGTCCAGTTCGGAAAACCCCTGTTTTCGTTTCAGGGCCTCCAGTGGATGCTCGCTGACATGACCACCGAAATTGAAGCCGCCCGCCAGGTAACGTACAAGGCGGCTTCACTTTTTGAAAAATTACCGAAGAATATGGAGAGAGTGCCCAAAGATCTCGTCCGATACTCGGCAATGGCGAAACTGCTCGCCGCTGAGACGGCCATGAAAGTGACCACGGATGCGGTCCAGCTCCTGGGAGGGTATGGGTTTGTGAAGGACTACCCGGTGGAAAGAATGATGCGGGATGCCAAGATCACCCAGATTTACGAGGGTACCAGCCAGATACAGAAGATAGTGATCGCCTATACGCTTTAAAATCATGCAGAATGCGTTAGACATAAGGCGTAGTTAACAAGTGGAGAACAGCTCTATCGCCTCCATTATACTGGCTGCCGGCAGGGGAAGCCGAATGAAAGGATTCGGCGGAAACAAGACCCTCTTGCCTTTGATTCCCGAGGAATCTCCGTTCAAGGGCAGGGAACCCATCCTGCTCCACATCCTCCGCACTCTTCCGCCGGGTCCCAAAGCCGTCGTAGTCCACCACGACGAAGAATCGGTAATGGAGGCTACCGCCGGTTCCGGGGTCACGTACTGCCATCAACCCGTGCTCAACGGAACTGGCGGGGCACTGCTTGCGGCGCGGAATTTTCTCCTGGAAATCGCCTCCGAAAACGTTATTCTGACCATGGGTGATATCCCGCTTGTCCTGTCGGAGACGTATCTCCGCATGATTGCTGAACTCCAGAAGGCCCCCATGGTGATTCTGGGTTTCGAACCCATTGCTAAAAAGCAGTATGGTGTCCTGGAAATGAGTGGAGGGCAGGTCAGGCGCATCATTGAATGGAAATACTGGAAAGACTTTTCAAAACAAACTCGGGATTCCTTACGGCTCTGTAACTCCGGCATTTATGCCGCTAAAAGGGAAACGCTTCTCCCCTACCTCGACAAGCTGGCGTCGAACCCACACCACGTCCGTAAAGAAATGCAGGGAGCATGGAAACAGGTGGAAGAATATTTCATCACCGACCTGGTGGAATACCTGTGCAGCGACGGGATACCCGTCAGGTATATACAGGCTGATGATGAACGTGAAGTGACGGGCGTGGACGATCTTTCCGCTTTGGAGAAAGCCCAGCAGGTTTACCGGGAACGTTTTTTCTGATTGCCGGCCCCACCCGAAAGTATATGCTTGAGTTTCTCAAGATCGTCTTTATGGCCCAAGGCGATCAGGGTATCTCTCTTTTCCATTCGGGTCTGGGAGGAGGGATTGAAAAACATCTCTCCGTCGCTCTTTCTGATGGCAACGATGATGATATTCAGATCCTGCCTGATCCCCGATTCCAGCAGGTTCACACCGGCCAAGCGCGAATCCTCCCTGACCAGCAGTTCCTCCATTTTCAGCTCAATATCTTTATCATGGACAGTCAGCTCCAGAAAATTCGTGACTGCCGGTTTCGCGATGGTGTGCGCCATTCTCTGGCCGCCGATCACATACGGCAGGAAAACACGGTTTGCACCGGCCCGGATGAGCTTTTTCTGGTTCTTTTCTTCGTCGCTTCTGGTAATGATGAACAGGTCCGGGTTGAGTCCCCGCGCCGTCATGGTAATGAAAAGGTTGTCGGCATCTGATGATACCACGGAGACGAGACCCTTGGCCTGGTCAATTCGAGCCTCCATCAAAACCTCTTCATTCGTGGCATCATCCAGGATGTACGGGACCCTGGCATCTTCAAACTGAAGCTTTAACTCCTCATTCATGTCAATAACCATCACCGGTATCTTGCTGGAGAGCAGTTCCTGGCATATGGTTTTCCCGATGCGCCCGTAGCCGCAGACAATATAATGATCTTTCATGGATTTCTTTTTCAGTCCCAATTTACGCCTCCCCACGATCTTGGTCATCTGAAATACCACCATGCTCTGCGCCACCAGGCCCAGGATATACGCAACAATGCCGATACCGACAAGAATGAGCACGATTGTGAAGATGCGGCCGGCTTCCGAGACCGGATGGATTTCGCCGAATCCAACGGTAGTAATGGTGATAACGGTCATATAAAGGGAATCAAGCAGATCCCACTTTTCTATGGACATGTATCCAATAGTCCCGAAGCAGAGGATGGCCGCCAGCAGACCGATTCCTCTGGCCACATACCTGGGGCTCAGATGCGTTGTTTTGGAATCAAGTCCCCTGTAGATCATGCAAACCCGTTTCCTTCCGTATTTCTTTCATTATTTCCGGGGCTGGAGACACCATTGTCCGTTTGATGCAGGGTATCGGGAATTCCCATTGACCTCAGGTTCAGGAAAGAGGGCCTTCTCGCGGGGATGATCATTCCATCCGGGAGGAACTGACGGCTTCCACGGTAAATTCACTCAGGTTCTCCGGGAGATTTTCGAAAACGATCGTAAAGGGTACGGATCCGTCCGGGGGTATATTCGCGTTTTCCCCATCTTTGCCCAACCGGTTTTTCATGGCTTTATCGAAATCCGCTGGAGTCAGCTTGTCCAGTTCCTTTTTGGTGAAATTATTTCCAGCGTACGCAAGTTTCTTTCGGACAACACTCCCCTTATCATCCAGAATGGTGCCCTTTATGAGAATGAATCTGCGGCTGTTGGGATACCCATTTATGACGATGCCCTTGATAACAAAGAGACGTCCTGCCTTTTCCGTCTTCACAAAAGAACCCGTCACCGCTTTAAAGGAAAGCCTCCTTACTCCCTTGTCAAGTACGGCGCCCTTTTCGGGCGGCTTCAGGGGAGACAAGAAACCGGGGAGGTATTGGGGGGCCCAGCGAATGACCGCGGCCGCTCCTCCCACCAGGAGAAGGAGAATAATCAGAATGATGAGCAGGACCTTTGAAGCGCTGGATTTCTTTTCGCGGCGCGGGACAAACTCCATCCCTGATTCAGCAGCCTCCTCCAATGGCTCCTCCACCTCCGCCTCTTCTTCGGCTTCATCCTCCATCAGCAGATCCTCGTCCGGGATTTCCCTGATGACATCCATTTCTTCCTCCTCGGAAGGCACGGAAGGAACGGCTTCCTCTTCTTCGAGGGATTCTTCGAGAACCTGATCAAAATCCATCCCGCCATCGATCGAGGTATCAACTGAATCCTCGGTCGCCAGGGGCGGTGAATCCAGGGTGATGGTCTCCTCAAATTCCTGTTCAGCACTGGAAGTGAGCGGGGGATATGCCAGAAACACATGTTTGCAGATGGAACATCGAACCTTGGAACCCTCGTTGGCGAGCAGGCTTTCATCAAGACGAAATGTTGTCCGGCAATTCTCACATGTTATCTCCATAGATCCCCTCCTCTTTCTAACCAACCTGTTTGACGAATTCCTGGTAGCGGATTCCGGTTGTCACAAATCCTGTTCCCCGGGTTTTCCGAACCCGGCCTTCACGGTTTGAGCAGATACACATCCGGCAGATTCCGGTATTCCTCGTTATAATCGAGGCCATATCCAACCACGAAGCCGCTTTCGATCGTAAATCCCGAATAATCAATGGCGACCTCTTCCTCTCTCCTCTCCCTCTTGTCCATGAGCGCACAGACCTTCAGGGATGCAGGGTCCCTTTCTTTTATTTGCTGCAGGATAAAGGCGAGCGTGCGCCCCGTGTCCACAATATCTTCCACAAGAACAACATGTCGGTCTCTGACAGGCTTTTCCACGTCCTTGATGATCTGTATCTCGCCGCTGGATATCATCCGGGAACCGTAGCTTGCGGCCCTCACAAAATCTATCTCGACAGGGATGGTGATCTCCCGCATCAGATCGGCAAAGAAAAACACCACGCCATTGAGCACCCCCACAAAGAGGGGGGCTTTGCGCGCATAATCGGACGATATCTGCTCGCCGAGCGCTTTTATCCGTTTGTTAATTTCATTCCTGGAAATCAGGATTTCCTTTTCCAAAATCATCTTGCCGGGGAAAACTCCGGCACCTCTTCATTCACCTGGCCCAGCTGTCTGATTCCATTACAATATCTTCTCGCCGCAGTGATTGCAATAGGTTGCCCCGGGAAGGGTCTCCTTGCCGCAATGGGGGCATACTCCGCCGCCTTTTTCCACCTTGGCCCCGCAAACCATGCAAAACCTGGCCTCAACGGGAAGGTCCGCCCCGCACTGGAGACACCGGTTCACCAGCACCAACTGCTGGCCGCACATGGGACAGAATCTTGCATCTGCGTCCACCATGCCGTGACATTTCGGACACTGCACCTGTTTCTTGTCAGGACCGGCACCGGCATGCATGGACTGCTGAAGCATAGAGGGCATCATCATGCCCAGGCCGGCACCCAGGCCCAGCCCCATGCCCGTGCCTGCCCCTCCTTCTCCACCTGCTCCCTGCTGCCGGGCGGCATCACCCATGGCCTTGGCCGCCTTGAATTTCATGAATTTATCCAGGTCTCCCACGGCCATGAGCCCGCTCTTTTCATCGATCAATTTCTGCACATCCGCGGGCGGGGTGATGGAATTCACGTACAGGTCCTCCAGCCGCATGCCGAACTTCCCGAAATCCTCCTGGACCCGTGCCTTCAGAGCGGTTCCCAGTTCATCGTAATATTGGGGTAAATTGAAGATGGTGTCCAGCATCTCCCCAATCATATCATTGAATCGCGAGACGATCACCTGCCGCATATAATCGCCGATACTTTCCGTGTCATAGTGCCCCTGGGTTCCTACCAGCGTATTGATAAAAAGGAGAGGCTGGAGGATGCGTATGGCATAGACCCCGAACGCCCGCAATCGAACAAGACCCAGCTCCCCGTCTCTGAATGCCACGGGCTCTTTGGTCCCCCATTTCAGATTGGTGAAACTTTTGAGATTGACGAAATAGACCTCCGCCCGAAACGGACTCTTGAAGCCGAACGGCAGGCTCAAGGCCCTCGTCAGGATGGGCAGGTTCAAAGTGGAAAGGGTATGCCGCCCCGGGCCGAGCAAGTCCAGCCCCTTTCCGTCTCTGAAAAAAACCGCGGCCTGGTTTTCACGAACGACAGCCTGAGCTCCGAATTTGATGTCACCGGAACCTTCCTCCGGGATCCGGTGAACCATCTCCTGGCCCGTTTCATCGAACCATTCCATCACTTCCAGAAATACCATATATGACTCCTTCCCCAATCTCGAATACATGCGCTTACTTTCAAATGGAACAAGAATCCTTTTCCGGAGGCTTCATCCAATGTCAAATTCCAAACACACAACACCAAATGGATCACTGCTGTCCAATGGCACCATTACAGCAATTTGATTCCTTATATCATTTGGTTACACCTCTGAACTCTCTGTTTTGACACACTGTTTATCAAAAGAGACCCTGTGAGCTGAGAAACGGCATATTCCCTCAGCTTCGTTCGCTTCGGAAACATCCCATTCCCCAGCTCTCTCGCAACAACCGGTTTTTGAGAGAGTTGAAATTGGATCTCATTGTGCACTTGGGCTTGGATATTCGTCATTTCCGGTTTATCGGGGTGCGGTGTTCAGAAATGCCTCCCGCTCCCCTATCCTTCTCTCCATATCCAGAAGCATCTCCCGCACGTGAGTCGTTTTCTCCTCCGGAGGGATCTCCCGGGCCTCGGTCATCCCCACAACCGCGTCTTCGATTTCTTTTACCAGCCCGGTCAACGCCTTATCATAGCCATACATACGATCCAGCGCCTCTTCATCCACCTCTTTCCGGGAAAACAGCGGTGCGTATCCACGGGGAGCGAATTGGAACATCCGGGATACCTTTTCCAGGTGCCTGGCAACGTCCTCCACCCGCTGTATATGTTGAATAGCTCCCTTCTTGGCAAGATCCGTCTTCAACCACTCCGTTCTGCCCAGTAACTGATCAAGAATCGCGCTCAACTCCATTCTCAAGGCCTTGTCCGCCTCCCGACTTGCTTCCCTGTCCTGGTACGACCCTATCCCCGGCAGGATTCTCGCTACGGTCTTCAGAGCATGGGCCACATCTTCCTTTTTCATCATCGTTCCTCCCCGTGGAGCCTGCGGGCCTGGCCCACGGCGCCACTTGGTTTCATCGGCTCGCTTCGTGATCCGCACAATTCGTGGTACGACATCCCGACCTTCACCCCGGCCGCAACATGTGTGTACCATTGCGGCCTTCCAGGGTCGGGGGCAAAAGGAGATAAAGCTTCACGGCTCCCGCACTCACGGGTTTGTGCCGTTCAGAAGTTCTCAAGAAGCCCCGCCCGGGAAAAAGACCCGGAACGTGGTACCCCCGGAATTAAGGCAGTCATCCTGCGTTTTGCAAAAATCGCACCACTGTATGTTCCCCGGGCACTGATCACTGTCCAGGGGGATATACACACACCGGGTTGAAACCATCTCGATTTTGAATCCATACCGTTCGGAAAAGATCTTCATCCGCAACAGGTCGGAGCCTTTTCCGCCGGCGTTGAAGTCATACGGACGCCTGGAGGAATAGTCCAGCGTTTCCTGTGTTGCGAAAAAACCTTCAAATATGCGTCGCTGGTTATCGGGCGTTATGCCAACGCCGTAGTCCATAACCATCAGCTCTGAGCCTCTGCCCCTTTTCTTGACCGAAATTTCTATCTTTCCCTCGTCCGGGGTATTTTCCACCGCATTCCTGATCAATCCCTCAACAACCTTTCGCAACGGGCCTCCGGGCATTTGGACCGGTTGGACCTCTTCATACTCCTCTTTCACCGACAACACTCGATGGGGAAAAAGAGGCCGGATCCTTTCCAGCACTTCAGGGACAAATTCATGCAGATATATCTCCTCGGTTCTTTCCTCTTTCGGGCCAAAAAAATCTTCGATCCGTTCCCTGATGAGTTCCACCGCCTTCCCTTCGCCCACCTGCTCCGCAACAAGGGACTCCAGCTCATCAGCACATGCATCCAGCAGCCAGGACAGCATCCGGTAACTCTTGTACTCCTTCTCACGCATGATATCTTCTACCTGATACTGCATTTCCAGAATACGTTCCAGATTTCGTTCGGCCCGTTCAATGGTCGGCGTCCATGTCTCCCGCGGGACAGAGGAAAGTTTTTTGGTCAGGATATTGAGAGATGCACTCAACACGGCCAAAGGGGTCTTGAGTTCGTGGGACAGATGATTGATGACCTTGTCTTTTGCCCTGTTCAGGCTGGTCACTTCCTGGTATGCCTCTCTCAGTTCCTTTGAAAACCTGGCATTTTCTATGGAAAGAGCAACCGTGCCGGCGATCATTTCCAGGAGTTCCACGTCAGTCTGATCAAAGGCCCCTGTCTTCTTGTTAATAGCACACAGGACCCCGATGGTCCGATCCTTGCTTTTCAAGGGGACATCCAGGAGGCTTCTGGTCGTGAACCCGGCCTCGCGGTCAACTATGGTATCGTAATCCGGGTCTCTGTCGGTATTCATCACGATTTCGGGTTTGCCGGTCCGGATCACCCGTCCTGCAATCCCATTTTCAGCAGGGAAACGGATCTGTTTTACCCGCTCTTCGGTTGCGGAATCATCATGGGCGGCACCTTCAAAATAGAATTCATGGGTCTCTTCATCAAGCAGGATAACAAGCGCCCCCTCCGTTCCGATAAGCTCTTTCACCTCTTCACTGATATAATCGAGAAGTCCTTCCAGGTCCGGATGCTCAGGCAGGGCCATGCCGATTCTCAGCATGGCGTTGTTATTCCTCTGGATACGTTTTTCCTGGGTGATGTCCCTCAGGATAACAATTTCTCCTGACGGCTCATCCTCAGATTCTGCATAGACCGCCGCCCGCATGACGACATCGAGGGTACGGCCATCCTTTGTCAGACGCCTGGTCTCGTGTCGGAGGATGACTTTTTCTTCAAACAACCGCTGGATATTCGCGCTTGTCTCTTCCTCCAGTCCGGCCGGCACATAGGGGATATTCTTTCCCTCCAGCTCATCAAACGTCCACCCGAAAACGTCCGTGAAAGCGGGATTCAGATAGGACACAAGGCCGTCCAGGGTAAAAACAACGATCGGGTACGGCACAAAATCGAGGAGCGTACGGTATCGGCGTTCGGATCTTCTCAGGTCCTCCTGGGCATTGAACCGCTCGGTTATATCGCGGGCGATCCCCCGAAAACCGATCTTCTTTCCCTCGAGGTTGGTGATGAGGTTGGCAGAGAGCTCCACATACCGAAGCCCTCCCTCTTTATCAATGATGGGCCAGAGCAGGTTAGAAATCCCTGCTCCCGTTTCATAAATTCTGTTGAAGGTCTTGAAAGCCTTTTGTCCGTGTTCCTCGTCCATAAACTTGGCAAAATTCTGGAACTGGATTTCTTCTCTCGAATACCCGAAAATCCTGCACAGGGAATTGTTGAAATAGAGAAAATTGCCATGTATGTCCACTTCATAGACGCCTTCGCCGATGTTCTCTACAAAGGCCCGGTACCGCTCGCTGGACAACCTGGCACAGGCGACCATCATTTGCGAATCCTCTGCGGACTCCTGATCAGGTTCTGCCTTGAGACTATGTTGTTCCAAGCCTGGCTCTGTTCCACCTGATTCGTTCTTTTTCATGGCGAGAAATTTCCTTCGGGCCATTCCGCCGCAGACGGGCTTCTCCGGATTGGTATCTGCAATTTAAATTACTGGACTTTACAAGTCTTTTCTATATAGTATATACAAGTTGTTGTCATTAAATTTTTCGTAAGAACACTGCAGAAAACCCTCACCCGGGTCATTATCCATGAAAAAGACAACAAAAATACCAAAAGCAACCATAACCAGGCTTTCGTTGTACTACCGGCAACTGGAACTCCTTGAATTCGACGGATACCGGCTTGTTTCTTCGGAAAAACTGGCATGGCTCTGTCAGGTAAACCCCGCTCAGGTACGGAAGGACCTGGGGTATTTCGGAGAATTCGGCATTCGAGGAGTCGGATACGACGTACGCGACCTCCAGATGCAGATAAAAAAAATACTGGCCGTGAACCGGGACTGGAACCTGGGCATCGTGGGGATCGGCAAACTGGGTTCCGCCATCCTCCAGCATCAAAACCTCTACATCAGGGGATTCAAATGTGTCGCTGCATTTGATAATGATCCCGACAAGATCGGAAAAATCAGTCCCGCCGGTCTTGAGATCAGAGATATTGACGAGTTGGATAAAGCCGCGCGGGACCTGGACATAGAAATCGGGGTCATCGCGACGCCTGCGGCTTCCGCCCAGAGCATTGCCGACCGCTTTCAAAGGGCCCACATCAACGCAATCCTGAATTTTTCCCCTACCAGGATCACCGTTCCGGACTGCTGCCTGGTTGAAAACATCGATTTCACCGTCACCCTTGACATGCTGACCTATAAACTGGGACATGACATGGGAGAACAGGATACCGCATGAAATACTATCCTTCCCGGAGGAGGAAAGAATGAGAAAGATTTCTGTTTCAGTCGGGTGCCTCATTGCTCTTTTCTGTATTTTTTCCTGTTCGGCATGGGCGCAGGAGACAAAGCACCCGAGGCTGGTCGTCCAAAAGCCGCTTTTTGATGCAGGAGAGGTGGATGAGGGAAAAATCATCAAGCATAGTTTTGTTGTCGTGAATCGCGGCGATGCCACTCTTGACATCAAGAATGTCAGGCCCGGATGAGGGTGCAGCGTCGCCCATTTTGACCGGGCTATCCCTCCCGGTGGAGAGGGAACAATAACACTCAGTATTCGCACAAGCGGATACCAGGGCAAGATTCACAAGAGTGCCAGAATCATCAGCAATGATCCGGCTGCCCAACACGTCCAGGTTGGAATAAAGGCCCTTGTGAAGGTTTCCGTCCGTGTTTCTTCACGATATGTCTACCTGTACGGGCCCATGGACCAGAAAATAACCCGTGAGGTGAATATCAGTGCAGGCCTTGACAAACCGCTTCAGATAACCCCCCTTTCCTTTGATCTTTCGGGCAGGGTTTCTTACTCCATCAAAGAAACGGAGAAGGGTCGACATTTCCTGATCCGGGTGACGAGTATTCCGGGAACAGCCGGCAAAATTCACGGTGTCTTGAAACTGAAAACCAATTATCCGGAGAAGCCCGAAATAACCATTTTCATCAATGGACGCTTTCAGAAAACCCGGGCACCGCTTTCATCCGGCAAGAGCGGATAGGCGCCCATGAATTCCGGCAGGATCGTGCCGTTGAAAAAAAGGTCATCAGGGCAGCCGGGGAAAAAGCCGCCCAGCGTCGATATTTTCACTGACGGCGCCTGTTTCGGGAACCCCGGTCCGGGAGGATACGCCGCTATCCTGCAATCAGGAGGGGAGGAAAAGGAAATTACGGGCTATTCCCCCCGCACGACCAACAACCGCATGGAATTGATGGCGGTGATTGCAGCATTGCGCGCACTCAAGAGGCCGTGCGCGATCACGGTCGTCACCGATTCCAATTACGTGGTCAAGGGGATGACCGACTGGATAGACGGCTGGATCAGAAAAAACTGGCTCAACTCCCGGAAAGAACCCGTCCTG
>Ga0315542_1000630_pt1 | contig 22441 bp, 12 predicted proteins | sample SalMarSW160120MG_FD_202541 | JGI IMG/M metagenome (GOLD analysis project Ga0315542, IMG submission 202541) | Salt marsh sediment microbial communities from the Plum Island Ecosystem LTER, Massachusetts, United States - Salt Marsh Sediment SW1601-20 ... | reverse complement strand
TGCAATAGCCGCAATGAAGGGCCACCTGAAAGCCAAAAGAAACGTCCAGAAAAGGGAGAGCAGGCCGGATTCGCGGTCGCTCTTGGAAGCGAAGTAACGCTGAATCATATATCCCGATGTCCCTCCACTTCCCTCAATAGTTACCTTGATGAGATAAAACAGGATGGCAATGCCGAAAAGATTGTAGACAGAGTAGAGAGATCCTTCTGGAAAATGAAGTTTCCACGAAGGAAGAACATAGGTCCATGCCTGTTTTGTCGTTTCTATGGCCTGAAAGGTTCCGTCCCGCATCGGTACGGATATCGAAAAAACATCCGGTATAGGAAATTTGGTAATTGCCATTATACAGATATATAAAATGGTCCCGAAGATCAGCGTTCCCTGAATGACATCGGTCCAGACCACACCGTACAATCCGCTGGCCACGGTATAAAGCATGGCCAATGTAATCATAATCGTAGCAGCCACAAATTCGGCGGAAAATCCAAACAGTGGCGGTACACCTAAAAATTCAGCGATAAATTTACCGGAACCGATGGCAAAGTAGGTGATCATGGCAATGGTCACAACAATGATAGATACAGCAGCCATCAGGCGGGCCACATCGCCGTCGCGTTCCTTTCCAAAACGGAACCGCATCCATTCGGCCATGGTCATTACCTGCGCGCGACGATTCCACTTGCCCATAAAAATCATGAGAAACGCCATGATCAATGTGACTCCGCCGCGAATCTCTATAAAAAGGCCGGCGGCACCCAGTGCGAATATCCAGGCGGTATTGATCATGGTACCGCTGACATCCATATTGGAAGCCATTCCAGACGCTCCCAGAGCCCACCATGGAAGACCCCTGTTTCCCAGAAAATAGGAATCGATCCCGGCCGAAGCCCGCTTCTGAAGCAGTAATCCCACAATCACAATCGTTGCGAGATATACAAAAACAATTGTATAATCCAGTACAGTCATCTTCACTCCTTATTTAAACAGTGAATGTTTATTTTAGAACAACCATCTTCCGGTTTCGCACAATACCGTTGGATTTAAATTGATAAAAATACAGGCCGGTTGAAACAGACCGGCCCAGGTTATCTTGACCGTCCCACACAATCCGGTGTTTACCGGCATTTTGGATTTGATGGACAAGCGTACGGACTTCTTCTCCCAGAACATTATACACTTTCACTTCCACGTCCTGACACCCGGAGCCGCCCACGTAATACGAAATGACCGTTGTTGCATTGAATGGATTCGGATAGTTCTGGAAAAGTTCGTACGAAAACGGGGACTTGCGGTCACCTTGGTACTGAATCCCGGTGGGAAGATGAATCACCGAATCCGCCAGGATCATTACAGCAGAAGCCCACTCCTGCAGGATCATTGTAAAACCGGAAATATCGGTTCGGCTTGTTTCGAATACGGTATCGTTCAGCACATCGTTCAAATAATATGTTTTCCCGGACAACAAGGAATCTGTATTCAATATAAGCGAAGCCGGATCGATAGTCAATTGCACTTCAACCGGACTGCTTGAAAAATTGAGAACAACAATACCGTTTTGATCAAAATAAGGTCTTAAAAAAGAATAGACCCGGGACTGATCTGTTACAATCCGTTTGATTTCGGAAGACCGGAATGTCCGAAACGTATTCCGTATCCTGCAAAGCCTTTGATACAATTGCAAAAATTCAGTGCCCAGTGTCCGACTCCATTCGATCTCCCCTCTCCGGCTTGTCTCCCCCACTTCCTGACCCGCATAAATCATGGGAATCCCGGGGATAGTCAACAGAAAAACCGCGCCTGCTTTGGCCCTTTCTTTTGCAAAGAGTGAGGTGATCCGGTCTTCATCGTGGTTTTCAAGAAACCTGAAATAGCGGGCATTTGATCCCGTATAATAATTATATTCGAGGGTTGGACTGTAATTGCGGACACGGCTGTCGAGTTCGCTGATGCTTCCGCCGTTCAGAACCGATTTGATTTGTCCGTATAAATTCCAGTCGTACGCCGCATCCGATGCACCGTCATGATCTGCATAATTGTTTTCGCTTCCCGTCCCCGTGCCGTCCGTCTCACCGACGATGAGAATATCCGGTTTGATCCGTTTGATTTCTTCCCGGAATGGATGCCACCATACGGCTTTCCCGTACCTATTTTGCGGCCCCCAGTATACATCCATCCGGTAGCCGTCGATTCCTTTTTCAAGAATCCACCATTTGTACATCTGCATCATACAATCAATTGTTTCGATACTGCTGTAATTCAAATTGGCCAGCGTCCAGTTGCTGTAATACGCATACCAGTTATAATTTCCGATCCGTTTTACAGACTGACCCAGACCCCGGTTGTCGCCAAGAATACGCGTCTCAATCATGGGACGGTTATTTGAATAATCCTGATAAAGCTTGACATCCTGAAGCCACTGATGATTTTCAGAGACATGGTTGGGCGTGGAATCGAGAATGACACGGAGACCGAGTTTGTGCGCTTCATCGAGAAAATCCTCAAAGTCGGCCATCGTGCCGAACTGGGGATGAACCTGATAAAAGTCAGTAACATTATATCCTGCATTAAATTCGTTTATTGTTTCATTGTTCGGATAGATCGGCATCAGCCAGATGATGCTGGCTCCAAGAGATTGTATCTCAGGGAGTCTCTCTTTTGCTGACTGAAATGTGCCTTCGGTCGTAAATGCTGGAAGGTAAATTTCGTAAACAATGCCGTCCCTAACCCATTCGGGATTGCTGTTGATAGCAGGAATCGTAACAGTTCCGCCCGTATCCACACAAAACACGCTTCGGGTAATTCCCCGGTTGCTGTCCGGATCGAATACTTCAAGATCGAAGTAATATTCGCCAGCCAAACTCGGAACTGACAACTGGATCTCCGGCATCTCCGAATCGATGAACAGCTTTTCTGGATTGACCGTATCATCCGATACCCAGTGTGCTGTTACTGCATCACCATCCGGATCATTTGCAGAAAAGGCAAGAACGACTTCACTGTTGTTTTGTGTGATTTGAATTTCAGGTTTTGGGGTGTGATCGATGAAATAGGTAATCGCAATCGTATCGGAGACTTCTCTCTGATCAAACATATCCGTTACGGAAGCATAAAACCGGTTTTCTCCTTCAGTTAGATTCACCAATTCCGAAAACAGACCGTCCGTCACTGCCACAGTTGTGGAATCATTGTTGTGATGTATGACTGCTTCATGAATCGTTGTATCCTCCACGGCTCCCTGAATTATTTTGGTTGATCTCAGAAAGCGGTCATTGGATTGTGTGAACCATTGAATGAATCCGGCCTGAACAATGAAAGTTGTGCTGTCACTGTTTTCGGTGCTATTTGAATTCCGCACGATAAGTTTGAGTTTGTGTGTTCCGTTGCTGACCGGATCGGGCAATGTAAAGTTAAACGTGTGATTTTCTGAATCATACCCCGAACCAATATTTTGATAAACCGTTTCATCAATAATAATTTGAATGCTTCCCGTATCAATTGCTGTACCGACCGAAGGAAAAAGAGAAGCTGATATTTCAGGAAACCGGGTTTGCTCCAGACCGGAAACCGAATTGGGCATCAGATAATGGATCGTGGGATCATTGATAAAAAGTATCGAATTGTTGTTATCCAATGGATTTTGCCTGGGATTGAGCGGATCCGGAAGCCACCCGTTCGAGTTTCCATTTTCATTGAACTTGTATTGATAAGCGCCGGGAATACTTTTCCCTGGGTCCGGCAGAGGAACGGGCCCGCCCCTTCTGAGACGAACCGTTTTCTCCCACCGATTATGAATCGGATCGTAAGTCATCGCCGATAAACTTGATCCGATAACCCAGCCGTTGAATTCTCCCGGTAAATAGACAGTCGAGGGATTCCCCGAAGGCCGATAGACAAACGTAACATCGACACTGTCGACCTGTCCGAAACATGCGCGGGAGAAAATTGTCAGGGCAGTTATGATGGTCAGAAAGAAAGTGGAACCAAAAGCATGGATCATTTTACAGTTTAATCGCAACATACAATGGCATCCATTTTTTCAAAGAATAATAAGTAAGGGAGAAAGCAGAGGTACTTTCTCCCTTACTTTGAAAAATCAAATATCGCATCAATCCAAAATCGGACTATTTGAGCAGCATCATCTTGTACGTCTTTACAAAATCATCGGCTTCGATTCTGTAAAAATAGAGTCCAGAGCCGACCAAACGGCCAAGGTTGTCTCTGCCGTCCCACATCACTTCATATTGACCGGCCGGCTGTTTTTTATCCACAAGACCAATCACTTTTTCGCCCAGGACATTATAGACGCTGAGATTGACTTTGACCGGTTTGAGAAGTCGGTACTGAATCTTTGTCGTGGGATTAAAGGGATTCGGATAATTCTGTTCCAGAGTAAATCTGGCCGGCAAATAGCGATCACTCGCTTCGACATCCGTTTTCTGTCGATTATCGTAATCCCATTCCGAGTAGAATACCGGATCAATGCTTCCAAACTGGGCCGCAAGGGTAGACGCGGGTTGAGAATCATCGATGTTTTCCACATGGTTGTTGCCGTATCCACCTTCATTGTCTCCGCCGCCAATGCCAAATTTAAACTCCTGTCCAACCACGTCCAAACTGTCATGATAAAAATTGAATACGATAGAATAAATAGTGTCTCCGGCAACCACATCGCCGTGTGTACCATCATCGTACATCCGCTTGTTATCAAGGTCCATAAGATGGGGACCCCAGTCAGGACCTAAGGAATTACTCCACGAACCGGTAATCGGGCCGTTTACTGCGACACCCAAAGCCAGCACACTGTCAGGATCAGTGACATCTAAATCTCCCTGAATATCTTCAAGCGGATCTCCTCCCATTAAAAGATGATAAACGGCCGGCCTAAGATCGCACGTCAATGTTACGGCAACATCCTGAGCGACCACGGACAGATTCCTGAAAAACGGAGGCCGGCGGGTGGAAAATGAATTGTTCACCGTATCCTGAATGACAATTGTTTTTCCAGTAACCGGAATTTGTCGGTATTGCGCTTCTCCCTGAGTCTCTCCGGGATAGGCAAAATTGTAGAAAACCTCCCAATTGGCTTGCCTGTTTTTATATGCAAAGTATCCATAATCGATTGTATCGCCGATCGTAGTAACCACATCAGCCGTGCCGCTGTAATAATTGGAAATAGCCTGGCGTTGAAGTTTAACCGTATCGACTTGGGCTCCCGTGCCAAAAAATCCAAACCGTGCTTCAACCGTATCTCCGGGCGTAAATCCACGATTCTGAATTGCATTTCCCAGATTGACTAAAATTTGGACCGTTACCGTGTCTGTATGTTCCACAGGTTCCGGGCCACCACCTAAATAAATATCCCAATTTGCACCAAAGTTGTTATCCCAGCCCGATCCTCCGCTCGTAAAAACAAAATTGACGGTTCGAAATGTATCCAGAGTGGCAATTTTGATCTCCCAGTGATCATTCGCAATTTTTGTCAAACGGGACTGAATCGCCCTGCCATCGGCCCAGGGAATACTGCCGGGCGGCCACACTTCAGGCGGAGGTTGTATCCATTTACCATGGCTCGTTTCGTTAATACCCCAATGTAGCTTGATCGAATCTGCGGTTTCCTTCAGTGTCCCTATCGTCGGATCATACACAATGGTAATGGAATCCCCCGGCAATGGTTCTGCGGGTTCCCACGTGGCGGCACCATCCGCATAAACCATCCCGGCGCACAGCACTATTACAAACAACAATATCCATTTCATTCTCATAACAATCCTCCTTTAATTTTTATAATCAACGATTCTATTTTGATTAGACTATAACAGTAAAAAAAATTTTTAAATGGAATCACCTCCTTCAATCATGTAATTAAAATTGAATGCCTATGGCCATCATCTGAATATCCTGAAACAATCCGAAATCAGCATAGGTGTAATCAAAAACCCACGTGATCGCATTTCCCATGGATAGATTCACACCGCAACCCAGTGTCAAACCCTCTTCGCTCCGCTCCCTGAAAAGGGATTTGTATCCTCCCCGCAGAAACACCCTGTTTCCCAAAGCAATCTCACCACCTGCATTGATGATTTCTGTATTATCGCTGGGCCTGAGTGCATCAATGGCAATTGTTATTCGATTCGTTCCCAAATGCATCAAATCCATAGCCACTCCGACGCGGAAAAAGAGAGGCAGCGGCCAGTTTTCTGTTTTCAATTTTGAAACAATGGTCTCATTATTCCCAAGAACTTTTGGATCAAGGTCAATCCGCTTTAAAAGGTCTTTTCCATCCATATGCATGTCTGTCCCAAAATTGGAAATGCTCATCCCCAATTTCATATTATTGAAATCCGTAACAAACAGCAAACCCACGTCCATCGCAAAAGCAGAAGCGCTCTCATTCCAGAGCCGCTGTTGAACATACTTGACACTGCCTCCGATGGAGAACCGGTCTGTCAGATTTCGAGCATAGGATAATCCGGCCGCAAAATCCAATGCGGTCCATTTCTCACCTGTTCCCTCGGGTTCATCTACCGTAGTGACATCTTCCTCACCATAATCCAGATGCGTTATATGTATCCCGATGGCATTGGAAGGGTCCAGTTTGAATACAAAACCGATCCAATTGAGGCTGGTGTTCACGAGCCAGCCGGTATGACAGGCAAGAAACTGGGAATTTTCCATCTGTGCAATACTGCCGGGATTGTAATACAACGCAGTCGCATCGTTGCACATGGCTGTAAAAGCGCCTCCCATTGCCGTGGCACGAGGTCCAACGCTGATGCCTAAGAACGGAACTGCAGTGGTGCCCACTTTGGACTGGCTTAGACAGACTTTCGACTGACCCATCGACAATATAATCAGCAAACCGATGAAAACGGAAGTTCTTTTAATGATGACCATGATTGATCTCCAAATATGATAATTGAACTTATTTGATCAGTGCAATCTTTCCTGTTTTGTTGCCCACCGGGGATTCCACAATATAAAAATAGATCCCGGCGGCCACATCCAGATTTTCCTTGGATTTTAAATTCCATGAAACCGTCCCGTCGAATATCGAATTATCATGCTTCAAGGTAACAACATGTTCACCACGCGATGTAAAAATATGAATACTCGATCCAGCGGGAAGATGAATAAAATCAATTTTTCTTTCACCGCGTCCGCTCGATATTGCCGGTGGTAATGGTAATTCGTGCTTAGTCGCTGCCACATATGGGTTGGGAACAACCTTGATACGATTCAGTTCATTCTTCGCTTTCGAATAACTGACTTTAGGCAACGGAGTCTGAAGCGCAAAGCTGTCGCCATGCCGGAAAGGCTTTTTCAAACGAATATTCAAAGTATCTCCTGCACCGTAGGAATAAACACTGTCCTGCCTTTGTGTAAAAATAATTTCCCATGTAAAGATTTCTTTTCCGTTATCGTCTTTCTCGACAAGTACGATGTCATCGAAGGGAGACAATTTTTTACTTGGCGCTACATCACTGAAAATAAAATCCACGTATTTTTGGTCAGTGACGTTATAGATTCGAAAATTGACAGGTACTGCAAAAATAAAGTATTCAGGCATCGCATAGGAAGTATCCACAATTTCATCAGCAAACTCGAATCGATAATCGCTGGGATGGGCGAGTCCGACAAGCCGTTCGTTTCCAAAATTGGTATCGATGACTCTGAATGTATAATTATAAACCTTTTTCGGATTTTTCCATCCGGAACGAAGTGTATCCAAAACAATATTCCAGTTATTATTAAACGCCAATTCAATTCCGTCAAAAATCTCCGTATCCAGCGTCTCATCTTCCCACGGACTATTTTCTATATAAGGACTCATAAAAACTGGATAATATTGATATGAGATCGTATACGTTTCCCCATATAGGAAATCACCGGTTGCGGTGCCTCGGATTCGTCCTCCATCCGAATTTAAAACATATTTGGATTCTGGAACAACCGCTCCATTTGCATCTTTAACAACAACAGATTCATCAACAATGTGCGTATGGTTCAGACGCACAGTAAAAGTATCTTTTACAACAAACGATTCCGTAATACCGGTGAGGTCCAACACGGAATAGACAGTGGTAACAGGCACAAAATACTCTGTGGAATCTTCAGCATCATAAATACCATTATTGTTATTATCGACTCCGTCATTGGCTGTATCCCAGAATTCCAACTGGTAAGAATGCCCCGATAATGCCTGTTCATCTATCACTTTGTAATAGACCTTACCGGTGCCGACAGTATGATCCGAATGAATTTGGACTTTCTCTTGATCCGGACTTTCATAGCCTGCTGTTTCAGCATTGGGAATAACAACAGCCGTATTCTGGAAGGTTCGAACTTCACCCGTCGGCAGTAAATCGATGCGCATGTTATTTTCCTGGGGTAAAATATCCTTTTCACTATCACCGCGGTCATACGCTACCAGTGCATAATAATAACGCCGACCATTCTCCACGTCGGTATCGATATAGCTGTGCTGAAGACCGGTGTCATCCCCCAGGTAAAAAGCAGCACCGCCTGTACTGTTGTAAAGTTCCTCTTCGGGATAAAAACAACCGCTGACATTGTCATCAAGATCATACTGAACAAGAGGCTCATAAAAAATCGGCTTACCGTGTGCATCCGTAATAGAAAAAACCTCATTGAAATTTTGATCGGTTGCCTTGAAAAGCTTATATCCCTCAAAATCGTATTCCTTAAGTACCGGATCAAACGACTGTTCTGCCTTGCGGTCCCAGTAAAGGGTAACCTGGCCGTTGCCAGGGACGACGGTGAGTGTCGGTTTGTCCGGAGCCGGCGGAAATCGATAATCACTGTTATAAATCTCCTGTACTGTCTCCCGGTTTTTTAGCAGATCACTGATTTCCATACTGGGACCGCCTCCATCACCGTAGACCAGTGCCAATGAAAACCGCTCTGTTTTTCCCGCCGGAAGCGGAAAATATCCGGATCCATACGTAAAATCTCCATCCTCGCCTCGTTCCGGCAGGTTATTGACGATGGATGCCGGCACTTCGAAGTATCCCGGTGACAACCTCCTCCATAGATCCTCATCATCGGCCATGGAAAAAGAATTGGCCGGTGTAAAATATTCAAACGATGTCAACCCGATCTGGTCGGACTCGTCCACATCGGTAGCGTCAAAATTGGGTTCACCGGGGGTCGGAATACCATCCCCTTCTCCGGTATCGTTCGTGCCGATTAAATTATCTTCACCAATATCATCAAATTCGGGATTCCAGTCGCCGTCGTTATCGATGCCGTCATCCCTTTTTTCATCAATCATCAAATCGTTGACGCCGATATTGTTGATATAATCTTTATAGCGGACCGGACTGAACTTATCGATTAAAATTTTGCCATTACTGTCCTTCCGAATCTGATGATAGTGCAGATAGTAATTCTCATCAATAATACCATCAAGATCGTTATCGATTCCGTCATACGCATTGGGATTGATCTCATCGCCAGTCGTGCTGAAAATGATATTCCCTTCAACGAGTTCCGTGATTCCGGGTGATATGGCAATCGTGTCTCCCCTTGTGTAATACACCGCATCCTCAGTACCTGCAGTGACGACTGTTCGTTCATATTTGTTGTTAATTAAAACCAGTTTATCTCCCGCATTGATAATACGGGGTTGAAAATCGTCCTCGCTGAAAAAAGGAGCGGAAGAAGGCGCGAGTGGATTCGAATTTGCGTCGCCGTCATTATCGATTCCGTCGTATGAATTCCCCGGGCTCTCAAGAAAAGCATATCCGACGACACCCACATCTCCCACCCATCTGGGATTGCGGCTGCAATCGTCGTCAAAATCAGCCGTATAGGTCAAATCTTTTTCGACATCAAAAAATGAATAATCGTCATCATATTCGTGGTAATCCTCTGTGGATGTCACCCCGACATAAGTCCCGACCAGCATGCCGAAAACCACTTTGGAGTAATCCGTCGTGCTGGTATTGGTAATCTCATAGAGCCAGAAGATACAGTCCTGTGCCAGGAAGTTGGACCACTGCATTCCCCGGACTTTGACTTTCAGCCCAAGCCCGTTCCGGGACAGATCATTCGAATTGGGTTTAAAAGAAACGTTCCAGACATTGTTATCTGCATAATTGAATTCCTGATCATTGTTATCGTCCATGATGAAATAACATTCCTCTGACGCCGTGGTTGTTTTTCCAAAAAATCCGTTCCACGAGCCCGGCCATCCTGGATCATCAGACTTATTCATCATATCCGGCCAATAACTTGGCCAGGAATTCGGATCACTGTACAGCGCCACTCCCTCCTGGGTTTCGTTGAAGTATCCTGCAACCGGTTCGAATCCCCAGTATTTTCCGGAAGGAGAAAGCTCGTGCTGCTGTGTGGGACGGCTGACAGGACAAACGACGACAGAATGAAACGGCTGGATCCCTTCCATCTCCACTTCCGCACCGACAAGAGGGCTCACATCACCGATATATCCATTGTTATCATTGATCCATGCACCTCTATCACCTTTTTCCGCCGGCTGCCCGATCACTCCCCAGTTTCCAAATACACTTTTTACCAAATTCCCCCTCATCACAGCCGACCTTCTGTACTCTAACCCGCTTTGGGAAAATAGTGGCGTAAGTACACAAACTGTTCCCAGCATCATGATAATTAAAGAATGGATTAATTTTTTCCTCATTTTGCATACTCCATTTTTTCAGTCATTTTAACTTTATAAATTATACGTTATTCCCAATTCGATCCGGCGCGGCTCGGAATAGTGCGTGGGATTGTTATACCACTCATCCAGTGAATTGATGTATTCAAAAGGATTGGTTGCCCTGGCAAGTTCTTCATCATGAGTGAATCCGGCTCGTCCCGTATCATCATAAACATTGATTTCATTCAGTTGATCAAGCAGATTAAAAACACGCAGGAACAATGTCAATTCACCCGGACCCAGCTTAAAAACTTTATACGCTTTCAAATCGACGTTGAAATATGAGGGTTTGCGTTGGCTGTTTGTAAGAAGTGAAGTGATGTCTTCGGAACGCCTTGGTGTATACGGCAACCCGCTGCCCCATTGTGCGATCAAACTCGTTCCCCAATCTGCCGCACCATAGGATACAGTCGCATTGATCGTATGTGTCTGATCCCAGTCCAAAGAGGTGAGTTGAACTTCGGGAAGAGATCCGCCGGCCAATGCATTACGCGCCGCTTCGGGATCGGAATTCGTGCCTTTTGCCAGTTGCATCGTATAATCCGCAGAAGCTGAAAAGCCGCCGGAAAACCGTTTATTCAATGCCAGGATAATCCCCCGGATAAATCCGAAATCACTGTTGACAAACTTGCTGTACTTGGAGGCGCCCCCGAACAGCACGATCTCTTCCGCCCGGGTTCCGGCAAGATCCCGCACGTCTCTGAAATACCCTGTGAGTGACATGGAAATATCGTTTGTGAGCTGCTGCTGCAATCCAATTTCACCGCTGACTGTTTTTTCGGGTTTTAAATCCGCATTCCCGATCACTCCCACATTTCCGGTTCCTGACCCCAATTCAAAATCGGGATTCTGATACAGCCTTTCAAACCTCGGAATCTGGAAAAAGTGGCCGTAAGAAAAATGGATGACACCCCGTTCCGTGATCGGAAAAGAGACACCCAGTCTGGGACCGACCTGAAATTTGGGGGAAGCCTTTTTATACCAGTAGGTTTGTCTTTCGGCCAGAGTGACAGCTGTTTCGCCGGTGTCCCAGAATCCGTTCCCTTCTGTACCATCCGCATCGTGTGTATTCGGAATGCCGTCCGTTCCATAGTCGTGATAACGGTTTTCCGGTCTGATGGGATTATAAATACTTGGATCGCTTTCATCGTTTAAAATCACCCCGTCCGGCTCGAAATAATCGAACCGAATGCCCAGATTGACGATCATGTTCTTGAATTCCATCTTGTCCTGCAGATAGACTGAAAATTCAACAGGATTGTGCCTGTAAGTACTGTGATAGATTGTGCTGTCGTCCAGAACACAGGTCTGTATGTAGGGGCTTTCAATAACAGAATCAAACAGATATCCGAGACTGGTTTGTTCCTGAATTGGACGCAATGTAAAACCTTCACTGAAAACATTGTGCTGTCTGTATTCCACTCCCGTTTTCACCTGATGCGTGGAAGTAATCTGGCTTGTCAGATCCAGTTTTCCCAGATAGGTCCGGGTCTCTCTTTTAAAACGCTGGCTGTCGGTCGCTGTCCCTGACCGCGTATCGGTATCGGATGTTCCTGCCGTTTTGAAACTGAAAGCTTCCTGAAGGGCCAGATCCGGATGAATGTAACGCGGATCATGGATATCCTCATATACATATTTCTGAAACCGTTTTGAAAAATAGGAAAAATCCAATCTGTAAAATGTTCTGGAACTCAACGTATGCGTCAATTGTGCGATATGGGTCACACCTGTTTTAAATTTTTTAGGAGCCCCATCCGGATTAAAAATATAGTCCCGTTCATTGTCAAAGATACTCAATTCGGTATAATCGACATCATCCATGATATAGTTATAGGAAAATTTAAGTGAAGGTGTCATACGGTAGATCAGTTTTCCCTGGAGATAGTTCTTTCGGTTCCAGTTCATGGGAACCCGTTTGCCGTCGCCCTTGCCGTTTTTATGCGTTTCCCGAAGCCTCTCGTAATAAACGTTAAACGAATCGGGATCGATAGTTTTATTTACGTATGCAAGATAATAGATCAGCATGGAATCGATATGTGCATTCGATCCGAGAGCATACGCAAAGGCCCGCGTGCTGTCGGTGTCGGGATAGCTCATATCCCAATACTCGGAAGCAAAATCCTTGACATAATCATTATCGAGAACCAGCCCGGTCGTCACTGCATTCGGATTAAAACGGCGTTCTCCGCTGAGCCACCCGTCAAAATAAATGGAACGGGCATTGAGATAGAAAAAAACTTTATCTTTAACAAGTGGACCGTTAAAACTTCCTTCGATATTCCGAATGGCCAAAGGATCCACATCGTCGATTTGCATAAAAATATCTTTATGGGAACTTAAATAATCTCCCATATACGCCGAGAACGAACCGCCAAAATTGTTGTCCCCTTCTTTGGTTGTGATATTCACGATTCCCGACATTGCCTGTCCGTATTCCGCATTGAATGCTCCGCTCACCACCTGAAGCTCTTGAACCATGTCCTTATTGACATCGACGACTGCCCCACCATCATATACATCGGTGATTGGCACACCGTCAATCCAGTAACTGAGCTCTCCTGTCCTGCCGCCGCGAACGTGAAGTCCACCTCCCGAGTCCTTGACCAGACCCGCTTGCAACTCAATAGCTTCCGAAACTTCCGTGACGGGCAGTGCATCGATTTCACCTGCATTCATCACTGCCGTTGTTGCGGTCAGGTCCTTAACAACCATCGGTTTCTCTGCGACGATGGTCACAGCTTCACCCGTTTCCAGTACAGTGGATTCCAGGGAAAAATTGATTTCTCTCGTTAAATCCACAGAAACCCCAACATTTGTTACTCGAACCGGCTGATAGCCCATCATGGATGCTTTTAATGTGTATGTACCCGGAGGAACATTGAGAATAATATATTTCCCGTCCATATCGGCCGCTGCCCCAAGTATGGTATTTTCAACCATGATATTTGCCCCAATGAGCAATTCGCCTGTACTGCGATCGCGAACAATTCCCATGATCTTTCCGGTTGTTCCGGCATAGTTCAGAGGGATTTGTATCAATAGTACTAACAGGAAAATAATATAAAGAAATATCCCGCGAAATTTCATTTTCATTATTTCCTCTCCTCTACTGTATTAAATTGGTAAAAAAGATTGATCCGATTTACTTAAACAGTTCTTACATAATCACAACTATCCCGAATGACCAGCCGAGTTTCAAATCGCTTTTTAACCGGTTTTGATTCCTCTCCCGCTATTTTTTTCATTAAGATTTGAACGGCCAATTTCCCCATCTCATACATGGGCTGACGTACCGTGGATAATCCCATGTATTGGGCCAGCTCAATATCGTCAAAACCAATCACTGAGATATCTTCCGGAATATTCAATCCACATTCCTTTATCGCCTTGATAGCCCCCGCGGCCTGTATATCGCTCGCAACAAATACGGCCGTAGGCCTGTCTTCATCTATTTGGAGTAATTGTTTCATTGCAGCATAACCCGCTTCACGATTAAATCCATCCTTTTCTATATCAGAATCACTGATGACAAGATAACGCCGATTATATTGAATTTTATGATCTCTCAACGCTTTCTGATAACCCTCCAGCCTCATTTTCGCGGGAATACTTTTTAATTGAGCATCGATGATGCCGATACGTGTATGGCCCAGATTGATTAGATGTTTGGTCGCCAGATAGGCACCTTGTTCGTTTTCAACTGTCAGTGAATCCAGTTCACGATGATCACTGTCAATCAGGACAATTGGAAATTGTGTATTCACAAATTTCTTAACATAGTTGTCTGAAATAGCCAGAGATATCAAGAGAACACCATCCACTTTTCTTTCCTGCAGTGTTCGTTTGAGAAATAGTTCAGTTTTTTCTGTTTGATCAACACTGAAGAGAAGCAAGTCGTACTGATATTTTGATATTTCCTGCTGGATGCCCCGCAAAAGCTCAAGATAAAAATACCCTGTAAAAACCGGCACAATAATGGCGACCATATTGGTTCTTTTCCTGGCCAATCCCTGAGCCAATGCATGCGGCTGGTATTTTAATTCCCGGATTGCGTGATCGACTTTTGCTTTGGTTTGAGAAGATATTTTAGGACTGTTGTTAATGGCCCTGGATACCGTACCGATGCCGACGCCCGCTTTTTTTGCCACATCGTAAATGGTAACCGCCATTGAATCTCCCTTCCCGTAAAAAGAGACCTGGAAGCGCTTCCAAGCATTATGTCAAAAAAAAGGCTTTTCATGGAAGCCCTTCCACAGATAAATAATACAAAATCCTGTTTTATTTGTCAAGTTCTTTTTAAAAGAAATTCACAATTAATATCTTTTTGTAAATTATTTTTGATTACTCAAATTTCTTTTTTATATATGATCATCCGAATTATTTATTCCCGATTATCTTTTAACAATATCAATCTTGTAAGGAATGAGCACAGCATGATTCCTCAAGAAAAGTTAGTTCGCATTCTGCTCATCGATGACAGTCCGGATGACATCTTTTTAACAATAGAAGCATTTAAAAGGGGAACCAAAATTAAACAATTCCACATTGTGGAAGACGGAATGGAAGCAATCTATTTTCTTCGGAAACAGGGCAAATATAGAGATGTTCCCCGTCCCGATTTAATACTCTTGGATTTGAATTTACCCAAGAAAAATGGAAAAGAAGTTCTTTATGAAATTAAAAAAGACACCTCTTTAAAAAACATTCCAGTAATTATTTTATCGACTTCGACAGATTGGGAAGATATTGTTAGCACTTATGAATTGAATGCGAATTGCTATATTTCCAAACCAAGTGATTTCGAAATGTTCATCAAAGTAACACAATCGATTGAAAATTTTTGGTTCAGTACGGTAAGTTTGCCAATCAATTAGAAACAGTGAAGTTTTATTCGGACAGAAATATTTTATATCCCTTGGCCGGTACTGCAATGCTTGAAATTTCCTTCCGAATGATTTTCTCTTTCCCGAATATATTTTGATATTTTTTAAATTTTAACTGCTCCCCCGTCAATTGAATTGTCCTCTGCTTAAAATCCCTGTTGAAAAGAAATAGACCCTGTTGATTTTTAGTGGATCTTGAAAAACCGAAGCAGCACGTATCAACCGCATTTTCAAGAATCTCAAAATCTCCTTCTTTGAATACCGGATTTTCATGTCTCATTTTAATCAAGGATTTATAATAATTAAATAGATTGCGATCAAAGTGAACTGAATCCGGAAGACGAATATGATCTAACAAAGGATGACTTTTTTCAATATCATACTCCATATCCGGCCAGACCATGGGTTTGCGGTCGTCGGGATCGTCTGCTCCCCACATACCTGCCTCGTCTCCGTAATAGATCACTGGTGACCCGATAAAGGTCATTTGAAAAGCGATGATCTGCCTTTGTATTTGACGCTGGAAATAATTGGGTTTACAAACATTGTAATCCGGATTCGATCTTGGGCTGTTGTCTCTGTCAAAATTGTGGTCGGGATTGACAATCATCGATGCCATCCTGTCCGTGTCGTGTGAATCGATCAAATTCCAGAGCAGATAAATCGTATCACCCGCATAAAGTTTCTGAATCTGCTTTAATCGATCCGCAAATTCATATCCTGATATGGCTGTCTTCTGATCGATAAAAAAATCAACAACCGCATAAGCGAACAAATAGTTCATTGTGTTGTCCATGCGTTTGTCCGTAATCCACTCGGAGGCATCATCCCAGATTTCTGAAACCAGAAGTGCAGAGGGATTGATCGATTTCACATAGCGATACCACTCGCGCCAGAACGGAGGAGCCACTTCATTGGCCACATCGAGCCTCCAGCCGTCGATTCCATCATCGGGATCCCCGTCGCCGTTGGGATCCATCCACCGTTTTGTGATCGCAAATATATACTCTCTTGGACCATGCACCAGCCCGTTTTTATCTTCCGCAAATTCAGGCAGGGTCTTAACATTCCACCATCCTTTGTAATCAAATTCGTTCTCCGGTGTAACCGGATCATCCCAGGAAACAATATCGTACCAGTTTTTATATTTCGAAGCTTCCCCGTTTTTCAGAATATCCTTAAATGCAAAAAACGCCCTTCCACTGTGATTAAAAACCCCGTCTATTACGATGCGAATATGCCTCTTGTGCGCTTCTTTGATGAGATTTAAAAAAGTAGAATCTGCACGGGTCCAGATCCATGTTTCCGGATCTTCATTCTCATTTGCTTCTGCCAACCGTTTTTTATCCCCTGCCGAATCAAGGCCGAAATTATCATCAATATGATGGTAGCAGCCCGTATCGTATTTATGCAGACTTTCCGCTTCGAATACCGGATTGAAATAGATCGCATCGATTCCCAGATCGGCCAAATAATTTAGTTTCTCGATCACACCGATCAGATCTCCGCCGTACCGGCGGGCAAACACGTTGGACAGATCATAGAAATCATTCGAATATTTTCCTTCCCAGGACTGCAACTTGTACCAGTCGCTCGTCCAGGGATGGACCTGCCATTCGGGATTCATTTTGGCTTCAGGCACCTCTTCTACGGTCGGATCGTTTACAGTATCACCGTTGCAGAACCGTTCAGGAAAAATCTGATACCAGACAACGCCTCTGGCCCAGTCAAGATAATCTACCGCTTTCGGTTTCTGAGGAGTTGCTGCAAAACAAATGGAAACCATAAATGGCAAAATAACGAAAGAGAGTGCTGTCTTCATAACCACCCCGATGGCTTTATGTAAAATCCTATAAATTAAAAATAAGTGACGTAAGAAAGGTTGTATCGATCTTTTTGATTTCGGGAGCCGGCACCTGGTTCTGATAGCTGACTAAATATCTTAATCCGATTGAAACATGACTGCTCATAGCAACTTCAAGAGACGTTTCCGCATTGACATAATATTTTTCCGTTTCTTCGACCGAGGTAAGATAATCCGATTTTCCTTTCAATATTACATATTCCTTGATTTTGCCGGCATACTCACAAGCTAATTTTGCAGAAGCATAAGACGAGGATTCAGAGGTGCCAACCGATCCTTTTTCAAAATCATAAAGGCCGGATAACAACGCTTTAAGTTCATGTTTCTCTTTTTGAATCACGACGAAACCAAGGCCCGGCCCTGTCGAAAAACGGTACTTATACCCAGAAAAACGATCCCGCAAATAAATGCTCTCTATAAATCCGAACAGTCTGCCTGTAAAAATACGTTCATAACGAATCGCTGCATTAAATTTGTTCGCGCTTTCCGTTTGATTGTTTTTGGCCATTAAAAATCCACTGTTGGCGATAATTTTATTTTTTTGAAAATAGCCCTCCAAATTAAAATTTGCTGAAATGTTTTCTGTTTCCGTATTTCCCGATGTCTGTGCATACGAAAGCTCAAACCGTGTGGTAATTTTTTTCTCAACGGCAAAGCTGTGGCTGAAAAACAATATCACAAACAACAAACTGCCAATGGCTTTCATAATTATATTCCTTCCTTTACAAAAAAGTCAAATCGCTACTCTGACAGTCTTTTCACAACGACCATTGTGGCATCGTCTTCCCAATTGGTCCGGTTGCCATATTCAAAAACATGATCATAAACATTTTGAACGATCGCTTCCGCAGAGACATCGCACTGCTTTGATACAAGTTTTTTCAACCGCTCGACCCCGAACAACTCCTCATTCTGATTCTTTCTCTCGATAATACCGTCCGTATACATAACCAGTACCGAGCCCGGATCGAGGCGGATATAGGAGCGGGATAATTCGATTTCAGGCATAAAACCGAGAGTAATGCCTGTGGCCGGCAGATCCACAACGGTGTTTCCATTAATCAAAAACGGAGGCGGATGACCGGCGTTAACAAAAAACAGATGTCCGTCGTTTTCGATTTCACCAAGAAATAATGAAACGAAATTGGTAGAATATGTGCTTTGCTGGATAACCTGATTCAGTTTCTTTAATGTATGAACAATTCTCATCTCTTTGGCCAACCCCATGCGCAAACCGATTACCACATCCCGTACCAAAAGTGCGGCCGGCAAACCGTGTCCGCTTGCATCCCCAATACTGACACCAAACGTTTCATTGTCCAGTTGAAAATATTCATAAAAATCTCCTCCCACCCACTCCGCTGCTTTGGAACGTCCGCTGATCTGATACCCTGGAATTTGTGGGGCACTTTTGGGAAGCAGACTGCGCTGAATCTGAACCGCTCTTTCCATTTCGGTCCAGATCGTATCTGAAAACATTCGATAGTTGATCGCTGTTCGAACTGCATTCATAAAAAGTATTATTTCTTCGCGGCTCCAGCCTGTATTCAGCTCAAAAACCAGAAGCCACTGATTCTCGGGACTTGCGATTAATATGGCTGCCGGTATTATATACGCTGTTTCCTTCTGAGCGACGAAATTAGTCAACAATTCCGGACGATCATAAATATAACTCCGATGCTGCGTTACCAGTTGGATCACTTCATCCGCTTTGGATATTTTCGCTTTCAAATGCATGCATTGGCGTTTGGATGAAGAATGTACCAGAACAAAATCATCCCCCCGTTCCTCATAGACATGACTGCATCGAATTCGTAGTGTATTTCCAAATTTGTCTTCTAATTCAGCCAATATAGCCGGTATAAAACCTTTTCCTGATTTCTCTTTCCGAATCGTGGCAAGGATCGCATCCAGTTCTCGATAAAAAACCTTGGGTTCCATTTCATGTTCCTTTTAAATTTTACATTTCCCCGACAGTACTATCCATAGGAATGTATCAAATCTTTCCAGAGTTTAATGCAAATTCCCACAGTATAACGAAATAACAAATTCCAAACCACAAATCCCAAATAATTCTCAAAAAACAAATTCCAAACGAAGATAATTTCATCGGCAGTTTTTTATTTTGAGATTTGGAAATTGGAATTTATTTGTACATTGGGATTTGTAATTTGTGTTTTAAAATCTTCCTTTCTTCTTGCAAAACCCGCCTATGGCTGAGAATTTTGGATTCCGCCATTTGGAATTTCAAAAAAAATTACTTATTTCAAATTTTTACAAATATTCTTATTTTTTCTCAGTCATCTTCCTCTTTAATTTAATCAGATAAACGATATGCTGCCGTTCCTCTCCAATTAATTGGAGAATGGCATCATTCTGGGCTGTTTTGATAAAATGAGATAACTCCTGAAAAAAGAAGATGGCATCCTTTTCAAATTGAATGCCGTAGTTGATCGCATCAAGAGGTGTCTTCACATATTGGCTGAATGCTTCCGGTTTCACTTCCGTATAGAGTTTATCATCCACGAGCGCCTGCCCGTAAGCATCCATTTCACCGGGATAAGATTCGACGACTTTGGGTTCTTTTAATGCTTCACGTATGCTTTGGAATTTTCTGATGTGTGCATTTTCCCAGTCACGCAGTTTTGTAAACAGATCTTTCATTTCCGGTTCATCGAATTGACTGGCAACCTGATCATAAAATTTCATTCTGGCTTTCTCTTTTTCAATGCCAATATCCACGACCTCTCCGGTACTAAAAACATTGACCATTGCTTGCTCCTTTCTCAATTTATTACAATAAGGTTATACAAAAATTACAGCTTAATTTTTATTAGCGGATCTTTCTGCTGAATCACATCCGTATCATATATTGCATCATAACGGTTATCCAAATCCGGATGGAATCCGAATAAAATCACTCTCTTGTCATATTCGCCGATTAAATTGACAAATCGTTTAAAATCGGCATAGTTTTCTTTACGAATGCGGACCGTATCCGATCTAAAATCACGCTTGTATAAAAGTTGTCCCGGATCCGGGTTGTTTATCAAATAATCGATAGAACCATATGATTTTTCAATATTTTTTTTCTCAAATGGAATGTCACATCGCCACTCTCCGGGATAGTTTAATTCGATTTCATCGACGACATGAAGAGGAAACCGCAATTCTATATCATACTGCCTTTCTCTCTCGCCAAACATCCCGTACCATTCAAAGCTGCTCAAGGCACCGGGTTGAAAAACCAGACTGGAATCGCTCCTGTTTATACGTTTCGACGAAGTAAATTCTCCGTAAATAATTAAGGATTTTGCAGGATCATTTAGGCCATCGAACCGAACCTGCCGGCATTCGAAACCCGGGTACCGGGACAGCAATTCTCTGCTGAACCAGGGTTCGATTTCTTTTGGATTCATGAACCGAATATTCAAGCGTTCTTCGCTGGCCGGTATTCCCCTGTAAATCCATTCGAGCGATCCCGCAATGCATCCGGTTGAATCTATTGCGAGTTTCCACTTTCGATCAACCAAATTATCATTGGCTTCCTCAGCAGGTGTTCTTTGAAACCAGGATTTTTCTCTGGACTGAATGATGAACGCCAGACGATTTTGATCAAACCAGGGAAGATCCCCGAATCCGCAAGTCTTGTGCGTGGCATCCATCCAGAGTTCCGTGCTGTCGGACAAGAAAGTATAAGCGATGGCATGATTGAAATACGCCTGGGAAACCAGTGCGGTATCCACTGTGCCATTCTGCCAGGTAGAAATTAAAACCGGATGAACATCGATTCCCGCTGCTTTTGCCATGGCCACGATCAATGTGACCATATCTTTGCAGTCGCCGTATCGATTTTTAAATATATCTTCCGCAGTATGCGGTTGATATCCGCCGAGGCCTATTTCTATAGCAATATACCGGATCTTCTCTCTGACAAAATCATAAATACGTTCGAGTTTTTCTTTTTCCGAAGAGGTACCTTCCGTTATCTTGCGGACAACTCGACGAATCTGATCGTTCGGCTTCATCCTGTCTTCCGCCAGATCCAAAAACCACTTTCCGATATCCTCCCACCGGGAAACACCGATCGGTGAAAACATCAGATGCGCAGCTTCTTCGCTGGCATTCGGCATTCCCGCTTCGGGCAGAAATGGAGGCATGTCTCTCACTTCCCAGAGATGATTGACTTTTGCGCTTCTCGGCACCTGATCGATTTTTGGTTCGACGACCACACCGGTTGCTTTCCAGTGAATGTCCCAGTGTCCCGGGCAGCGAATATTGTATTTTGAAATAAGAACGGGATTGTCGTGTTGAAACTGCCAGTGCGTCCAGAATGTAAAATTGCCCACTGTTTTATTCCATCGGTATTCGACAATACATCCCGGTTCAACGGCCGGCATGGTAAACCGTTTTGCGCGAATGTCCGAGTAAAACACATAATCCGGATAGAGATTGGTGTCATAAATTTGATCTTTTTCAAGCGGAACAATATCGCCGTTCGGCAGGATCGTGCGTCCCCGGATATCAGAAACCTTTGTTCCCCTTCCGTACGGAACAAGCACATTTGCATTCGCAAAGCCGCGTTCGTTGAGAATTTTGACGATCACATGCCTTTCCAGACGGGAAAATGTAATTTCACTGCTGCTGCCCACATCAAGATCGGCTTCATCCAGCAGAATGACAGCTCCTGCATCAGGATATTCTTTCTGATCCGGCAAATTATCCGGCGAATATCCGGGCCAATCGATCCGGCTCGCCCAGCGGGATGGAGCACAATCAATCAGCAAGAAAAGAGTGGCTGTGAGCACGATACCAGAAAGATAGAAATTATTTTTAAACTGAATGGAATTTATTTGCCTGATGGACCACATCCTTCTTTATAATAAAAATATTTTTTTCTTCTTGCAGACTTCTACCATGTCTTCGGGCCAAATGCTGGACTGCACCTCTCCGACATGTGCTTTTCTGAGAAAAAGCATACAAAGACGGGATTGC
>Ga0315542_1000629_pt1 | contig 22458 bp, 16 predicted proteins | sample SalMarSW160120MG_FD_202541 | JGI IMG/M metagenome (GOLD analysis project Ga0315542, IMG submission 202541) | Salt marsh sediment microbial communities from the Plum Island Ecosystem LTER, Massachusetts, United States - Salt Marsh Sediment SW1601-20 ... | reverse complement strand
GTTCCGTTGTCATTCCAGGAGGAATATGATAACTCGGGGCTGCAGACAGGAATACCTGAAAATGAGATCAATGCAGCACTCATCACTTTTGATGTTACGGAAGAGGCACTTGATGAAGCAATTCGCAACGGCTGTGATGTAATTGTGTCTCATCACCCGCTTATCTTTAACGGGTTGAAACGATTATCCGAAAGTACACCCGCTGAAAGGATTCTGATAAAGGCGATAAAACAGGATGTAGCAATTTATTCTGCTCATACCAACCTTGACGTAATGAGCAATGGGGTAAGCAGAAAGATGGCTGAGAAGCTTAAACTGAAGAATATTAAGGTGTTGAAGCCATTGAAGGAACAACTCCTTAAGCTTGTTACATATATACCTGATAGTCATTACGATAAAGTCAGAGAAGCGATCTTTAATGCCGGAGCGGGAGTCATCGGGAATTATGATAACTGCAGCTTCAGTGTGAGCGGGACCGGAAGCTTCAGAGGAGGAGAAACAACTAAACCTTACGCAGGCGAAAAAGGAAAGTTACATTTCGAAAAAGAGATCAGGTTTGAAACAGTACTATTTTCCCATCTGAAGAGCAAAGTATTAAGGGCGCTCATCGGTTCGCACCCCTATGAAGAGGTGGCCTATGATCTTTATTTGCTTGAAAATGACAATATTGATATAGGTATGGGGTGTTGCGGCGATTTGCCTGAGCTGATGGAGGAAAAAGATTTTCTTAAGCAGGTCTCGTCAATCTTCTCAGCCCAGGGTATAAGATATTCCAATCTTACCGGTAAAAAAATTTTAAAGATTGCACTTTGTGGAGGATCAGGTGCTTCTCTTCTTAATGATGCCATTACTTCAGGAGCTGATGCTTTCATTACCGCCGATTTCAAATATCATGGATTTTTTGATGCTGGAAACCGGATTCTGATTGCTGATATCGGACATTATGAAAGTGAAAAATTTTCACAGGAGATTTTATACGATCTAATTATTAAAAAATTCCCTACATTTGCAGTCCGGTTTTCAGAAATAAATACAAATCCGATAAACTATTTGTAATATGGAAAAAACAAAGGCACACGATTTCGAAATTTCCGTGGAAGAAAGATTAAGAGCATTATATAGTCTGCAGATGGTTGATTCAGAGATAGATAAGATCAAGACTCTCAGAGGCGAGCTTCCATTGGAGGTGCAGGATCTTGAGGATGACATTGCCGGCCTTGAAACCCGGCTTGGCAACCTGAGGGAAGAGGTGGTGGTACTTGATAAATCAGTCCTGAAGAAACATAATGAGATATCTGATTCAGAAGCTCTTATTAAAAAATATGAGGAGCAGCAGAAAAATGTAAGAAATAACAGGGAATTTGATTCTCTTTCCAAGGAGATTGAATATCAGAATCTTGAAATTGAATTGTTCAATAAAAAGATTAAGGAATTTAATATCCAGATCGAGGAAAAAAATGCTGCTATCCATGAATCTGAGGCTATGCTTTCTGAAAGAAAACTGGACCTTGAAAACAAACGTTCCGAGCTCGACGAGATCATCCTGGATACTCAGAAGGAGGAAGAAGGGCTCTATAAAAAACTTGAAAAAGTGCAGAGTATTATTGAGGAAAGGCTTCTTACAGCTTATAAAAGAATACGGTCAAATGCAAGAAACGGACTGGCTGTTGTTCCTATTCAGCGTGATGCCTGCGGAGGCTGTTTCAACCAGATACCGCCTCAGAGACAGCTGGATATCAAATCAAGAAAGAAGATAATAGTATGCGAGTATTGCGGACGCATTCTTGTCGACGATGAGATCATCAATGAAGGCAAGATGTAACAATCATAATAAATCGTGAAGCCGGCCGCATTCGACCGGCTTTTTTGTTTTAACCCTAATTGCATAACTTTACATATTATCATATTCAATCACCATGATAGCTTCCGACTTTAAAAAGTTAGTATCAGAAGGCATCCCGGCTGAACTTCCTTCCCCGAAGCCATATGACCAGAGCCTGAATCATGCACCGGTGAGGAAAGATATTCTGACCGTTGCTGAAAAAAAACTTGCCCTGAAAAATGCCCTGAGATATTTCCCCGACAGGTTTCATCTGGTTCTGGCGCAGGAATTTGCTGAGGAGCTTGCACAATACGGTCGCATCTATATGTACAGGTTCAGGCCTGATTATGAGATAAAAGCAAGGCATATTGATGAATTTCCTCACAAATCGCATAAAGCTGCTGCTATTATGCTGATGATATCGAATAATCTTGATATATCAGTGGCCCAGCACCCTCATGAGTTGATAACATACGGAGGTAATGGGGCGGTATTTCAAAACTGGGCCCAGTATCGGCTTACGATGAAATATTTATCGGAAATGACCGATGAGCAGACTCTTGTCATTTATTCGGGACATCCGCTTGGTCTTTTCCCTTCACACAGAGATGCTCCAAGACTTGTGGTGACCAACGGTATGGTTATTCCGAATTATTCTTCACAGGACCACTGGGAGAGGTTCAATGCCCTGGGGGTTTCCCAATACGGTCAGATGACTGCAGGTTCATATATGTATATAGGACCGCAAGGTATTGTACACGGGACAACTATTACTATACTTAATGCTAAAAGACTGTTAACCGGGAAAAGGGAGAGCCAGGTGGGTATGATATTTGTATCATCCGGCCTTGGCGGTATGTCGGGCGCTCAGCCCAAGGCAGCAAAGATAGCAGGCATTATTTCAGTTATTGCTGAGATCAATCCTAAAGCTATTATGACAAGGCACACACAGGGATGGGTGGATGAGGTAACAGATGATATGAATTACCTGATAAGAAGAGTTAACAATGCCCGTACTAATAAAGAAATAGTCTCAATTGCCTATAATGGGAACATCGTGGATGTCTGGGAGAAATTTGCCGATAATGGAATTTATATAGACATTGGCTCAGACCAGACATCACTGCATAATCCGTGGTCGGGAGGTTATTATCCGGCAGGTTTAAGTTTTGAGGAGTCAAACAGGATGATGGTGAGTAATCCGGATAATTTCAGGGAGCAGGTCAAAAAATCACTTATCCGGCAGGTCAATGCGATAAACAGGCACACCGCCAGGGGATCCTATTTTTTTGACTATGGAAATGCTTTTCTTCTTGAATCATCGCGTGCCGGCGCCGATATTCTTAAGCCTGACGGGGAGTTCAGGTATCCCTCTTACGTGCAGGATATCATGGGACCTCTTTGTTTTGATTATGGCTTTGGCCCTTTCCGCTGGGTATGCTGTTCAAACGATCCCTATGACCTTGAAATTACCGATGCTATTGCAGCTGATACTTTACTTCAGCTTTTAAAACAATCGCCTGAGGAAATCAGGCAGCAGATGTCTGACAACATTCACTGGATAAAGGAAGCAGGTAAAAACAGACTGGTGATAGGATCACAGGCGAGAATCCTGTATGCTGATGTTGACGGGAGAATAGCCATTGCGGATGCTTTCAACAGGGCAATTGCCAGTGGAAAGATCAAAGCTCCCGTTGTGATTGGAAGAGACCATCATGATGTTTCCGGGACTGATTCTCCTTTCAGAGAGACATCAAATATTTATGACGGATCGAAATTTACTGCCGATATGGCTGTGCATAATGTTATTGGTGATGCATTCCGTGGTGCAACATGGGTATCGTTGCATAACGGTGGCGGGGTAGGATGGGGCGAAGTAATAAACGGAGGTTTCGGAATGGTACTCGATGGTACCGAAGATACAGCTGAAAAGCTTAAGATGATGCTCTACTGGGATGTAAATAATGGTATAGCGCGAAGGAGCTGGGCCCGTAATGAAGGAGCATTATTCACTCTTGAAAGAGAGATGAAGAGAACGCCCGGGCTAAATGTTACAATCCCGTATATAGCTGATGATAAGTTAATTGATGAGGTTTTATTTTGAGATAAGCACTACGGCAAAGGCTGCCACACCTTCCTCCCTGCCAATGAACCCAAGCTTTTCGGTTGTTGTGGCCTTTACAGAGATATAGTCGGGAGCAGTATCGAGGATAGCCGAGATGACAGATCTCATCTCCGGAATATAAGGAGCTATTTTAGGTTTTTCCAGACAAACGGTAGTATCGATATTGACGACACTGAATCCTTTCTGTTTCAACAATTCATATGATCTTTTAAGCAGGATTTTACTATCGATGTTCCTGAATTCCGGACTTGTATCCGGAAAGTGATGACCTATATCTCCAAGGCTGGCAGCACCGAGCAGTGCATCACATATTGCATGCAGAAGAACATCGCCGTCGGAATGTGCAACACAACCTTTTTCTGAAGGTATAAGAATACCTCCGATCCATAATTTTAAGTCTTTTTCAAGTGGGTGAAAATCGATCCCCTGACCTGTTCTGAAATTCATCCGCGGGATTTTCTTGCATTCCTTAAGGCGCTACTGTCGAAAGACAGCGAAAAGCGAAGAGTACGCGCCAGCGGGTGGTTCTGCACCGTCGGCATCAGGTATGAAAAGTCGAGGGTGAAGCCGTTCAGCCTGAAACCAGCTCCTGCAGTGAAATATTTTCGGTTTCCTTTGGTCTCGTTTTCATGAAAATACCCTGCCCGGATGGCAAATTGGTTGTTGTACCAGTATTCTGCCCCAAATGAATAAGTAATTTCATGAAGCTCTTCCTTAAGTCCTCCGGGTGCATCGTAAAATGACTGAAATATTGCCAGGGGAACAGAAACGTTTGGATCTTTTCCAGATTTAATTTCTGTCTGGTTAACCTGTACAGTGTCGCCCTGAGCATTTAACTCACCTTTCATATAGTAAACAGGAGGTGTAGGAACCAGGAGTTTGTTTAAATCAATAGTAAAAGTGATCTTATTAAAATTATCGATATCAATAGTACATGCGGTTCCCAGCCGCAGATTCATCGGGATAAAATCGGATGTCTGTGAATCGGTGTAACTCATTTTAGCACCGATATTTGAGAAGTTCACGCCGAAAGCCAGCAACGCATCCTTGTTAAAAAGTGTAATCTTTTTATGGTAGTAAGATGAAATATCTGCCGCAAAGGATATACCTGGTTTTGTTGCTTCACCCTGGGAGGCAGAGAATCCTCCGGTAAGGTTCGAATATATAAATCTGAATGCTATTCCTCCTGAAATATTATCTGAAAATAACCTTGAATAACCCAGATCAAAGGACCATTCATTAGGTTTAAATGTCATTGCAGGAAAACCAGTCTCATATGTGAAATCAATATCGCCAAGTGATGAATATATCAGGCTGCTGCTCAACACCTGCTTTTTATCGATCCTGTAATATCCGGCCACTGTGGCAATATTGATATCAGGTACAAGGTTTCTCAGCCATGGCGAATAAGATATTCCGGCACCTCCTTTTCCATCGATAAAGGCAAATTTTGCAACATTCCAGTGCATACTGTACAAGTCTGGCGAAGTTGCAACCCCGGCATCACCCATAGCTCCTGCTCTTGAATCAGGAGCTATTGTAAGGAATGGAACTACAGTCTGAATGGCATTCAGTTCCTGAGAGTAGAGGTTTGGGCAGGCCAAAAAAGTAATCAATAATAAGCTTATTATTGCTATCCTGTTTTTCATTACGATATATGTGATTCTGCTAAAATACAAATATAAAACAATTTTTTTCCTATGTTATTGTATTACTTTCATAAAATGATCATGCGTGCCGTACTTTCGGCAGTTTCGCCGCTTCCTGTTTTAACTGTAACCCTGTACGGATAAATACCCTGACCGACCCTTCTTCCCCCTTCACTTGTCCTGTCCCAGTTTATAGGGTTGAGCTGATATCCCGAGGAATATTCTGATGTTCTGATGGTCCTGATAACCCTGCCGGTCATATCAAAAATAGATACAGTAATTTCAAGTTCCTCATCAGGCCTGTTATGTTCAGCAGTGATCTTTGTTTCATTATTCACAGGATTGGGGTAATTGATCAGGTTTTTCAAAATGAACTTTTCACCCGTTTCTACTGTAAAAACGATTGTTTTTTCGGAAGAGTTATTAAAATTGTCCCATGCTTTTAAAGTAAGTGAATGACTCCCTTTAGAAAGATCCAACAGGTTATAAATGATTTTACCCTTCATATAGTTATCGAAGTCGTTTTCAAAATAATTATTGAGTACAAACGACCTGTTCCTGTCATTATCGAGAAAAGCAGTAAGATCATGACCTATACCTGACCCCGTAGTGTTTATGCCTCCCTTGTCCTCAATTATTGCCAGCATCCTTGGATTATTATCGGTTATTCCCCCGTTTCTGAAAAGAGTATCATTCATAAAGAGCCTGATATCGGGTCCCGCTGTATCGATAATGGATGAACTGGCAAAACCTCCCACAATGATATCCGAATAGAAACCATTCATATCCTGTTGATTATCTTTTGCATAGTAGCTTATCTTGCCTGTTCCCCAGGAATAATCAATATCCCTTGGTACAATAAAAGTAAATCTGAATTTACCTCCTGAGGCTGTAGTATTCCCACTAAAAAGGATATTGTTTCTCAGGTCAAACTGCATGGATTGCCCCCCGTCATTTGCAAGGGTTCTGATGCTTGATTTTTTATCGAAGACAATAGGAGAGACAACTCCATTGAAGTTATTCATTATTTGACCATTCTGATCTTCAAGATGACCGGAAATGGTAACCTGCGACAAAGCTTTAAGGCTGTCAGTATCCTCATTAACAGATACATGATTAATGGAATCAGTGATTATTGTTCCGTGCCATGGATAGGCAAGCCTCACTGCCGGATCACCGAGAAGCGAAAAGTTCCTTTTATTGGGACCATTTCCTGCATTATTCTTGGCAAGCTTAATGATATCGCCCAGCCTGAGTGCATTACCTTCAGAGTCGCGGTCAAATGCAAAATCGTAAATGTTTTTGTTAAGGAAATAATTGGGAGCAGAGTAGACCAGCCGTGTAGTAGACATGAGTGCTATACCGCCTCCGTTATCATTGAGAAGAACCATTTCCCCGGCTGAAGTCTTTTCCTGCATTTCATGGGTAATAATATTCATGTCAATATCATCGAACCTGCTGAATTCACAGGTTGCGGTAATGAAAAGCGGCAATTTCGAGCCGTTTTTCCATGAGTTTATGTCTTCAGTTTTTACAACCCTTTCGTGAGCAAGTCCGTTTTCGCTGCCATGACCGGTATAATTAAATATAATGCATCCCGAATTTACCTGGTTCGTTATTGCTGTCGTCACATCAGGATAAGTCTGGCCGTTTGCCGTTGTAACCTGTCTGAAAGCGTCCAGATAGATCTTATTGATATTATATACCGGGACGCTGTCGTTAATAAATGCTGCGAGTCCTTCAGCATCAGACATGTGTGCATTTCCATCTTCATCATCAGCTGTCAGGCAGATCACATTTTTCCAGTTGCCTGTGTTGGAAGGATCGAGATACCTTTTTACCTTACTTATTACTATACCAGCCTGTGAGGTATCCGAGACCGGGAGTCGTCCAATCCCTATGTCTTCTGTACCATCAGCCTCTCCCTCACCATCTTCAAGCAACCCGTAGAAATCATCAGACGTAAATGAAGAAACAACAATGTTGGAATTCTCCGACTGGTATGTAGGTATAAAATTAGGGTTTTTAGGAGGGAAAGTCCTGTTTTCATAGGATCCGTCGCCAAAGAGCAAAAGGTATTTGAGAGGATGTTGTGTGCCGGTTTGCTTCAGGAATTTCATTCTTATAAAATTTCTGATAGCGGCAATGTCAGGAACTCCTCCTGAAAATTCATTGTATATCTCTTCCGGGGTAACTATCATGGAGACCAGTCCGCTGTTCCTTAAATGCAGATCAGCAAGATCTTCAGCGTATTTTCTGAACAGGGGATGAGTTACAATTATCATATCTGCGGCAGCAGAGCCATGCAGATCCTGGTTCGGGAGAGGCCGGGTTTTAATTAAAGGCAGAATTGCATTTGATTCGAAAAACAGAATATATGACCTGAGGCTGTCTGTAGAGGCTTTGAAAATTATATTCTCACCATTCCTGTTATAAAGTACTTTTTGCGGATTTGTTGCTTCTGTTATATCCCAAACTGACGGGCTCGATGCAGTTTTAAAGGAGAATCCGGTTATTCTTCCCGTCCCCACGCTTTTAGAATCAGAAAAGAATGCTGTACCTCCGGTATAAGAATTTCCTTTTCTTGCCTGAAGTTTAAAATAGTCGAGCCATCCTTTTGCACCTGGTTCCCCGTTCGTGAAGTATCTTATTTCAAAAACGGGAGTTGAAGAGAGCGGGAATACTGACCCTGAGGAATCGGTTATCCCGGCAAAGATCCCGGTAGTATTCTGTAAATTAACTCCCTGTACCTGAAGACTTTTATGAATGACATCGCCTTCGTATAATCTGAACTGGGTACTGACAGATGCCCTGGCAACGACTCTAACATTGAATTTCATGGATTCACTTGTCAGGATATCTGTAAAACCCGGGTTAATAGTGATACCCTGCACAGCCGATATTGGCTGATACCATTCCCTTCCTGATTTTATTAGATTTTCGGTTTCTTTTTCATAGTAAAAAAGGGCATCTGATTCAGATGAGTAATAATCTGGTGATCCTCCGGGTATAGTATTATTTTTCATCATTTTCCCCTGTATGTTACCGGAGGTAAGAAAATAGAATGCAGTGTCGGAATAATTGTGTGGTGAATAATCATACTCAGATGAAGTGCTGTTATACTTCCACCTGCCTGTGCCCTGGCCGTAAAAAAGCAGGAAATCACCCTCATTGAAGATGCCATCGCTGCCGGTGACGGTTAATATGGCCATCTCCTTTAGGTCGTCAGGGGCTGGATCGTCGTTGTAATATGATAACTGCCCGAAATTATTGGCAAAGATTCTGGGGTTTGAAGGATTAAGGAGCCCGAGCTGCTTCAGTTTTGAATAATCGATCCTGTAAATGCCATCCTGGATGACCGCAATTTTAAACCACTGACCTGAGGAGAGCACCGAAGTTGAAGAATAATTATCTTTGACGGCCTGTGCACAAAGAGTCTCAGGGATGAGCAGAAGCAATAATAATATTTTGAATGATCTGACCATCATTTAAGACAAAGATAGAAATGTGCTTTCTGTTTGTTAACTTAATTAGTTTTTTTGTGAACAGGCAAAATATTGAAATAATAACGTTTTCAATACGTTGATATTGCTGAAGAGGTAAAGATGATGAAATATCTCCGGAAATTATTGATAATCATTTTCTTTTTTCCTGTAATGGCCTCGGGGCAGGAACAGGGGGCAGGTCTGGACTACCAGATGACAATGATAAGCAATCCTGCTCTCACCGGCAGCGAGGGAGACTATATTCTGAGATTATCGTATCTGAATAATTTCCCGGGCAATAATTATAATCTTCATTCTATCGCCCTCTCATACGATGGATATTTCCCTTCTCTTCATGGCGGAGCCGGACTTTTTCTTTCAGATGATTATCTCGGGGGGATATTAAATGATCTCAAAGGAGGGTTTTCATATTCCTATTATTTTCAGGCAGGGGGCAACTTATTTATAAGTGCCGGTCTCTCGGCTTCATTTTATCACCGGGGCTACAACTTTGGCAGCGTTGTGCTGCCCGATCAGATCGATCCCCTGGGAGGAGTGGCTTACCCTCAGGGAGAGGTCCTTACAGATAAGGGGAGGACAATATTCGATATGGCTACCGGGTTCCTTTTCATGACAGGCAGAACCTTTGCCGGAATATCAGTCAGTCATCTCGCCGAGCCTGATATCAGCAACACGGAAGTTCCTGAAATGAAATTAAAACGGCAGCTCCTCCTTCATTTTGCGGTGGACCTGGACCTTGGCGCTGAAAAGAACCTGAACCTCCGCCCTCTTGGAAAGCTTGAGATCGCAAAAGGATTATTATCGGCAGGAGCTGGAGCGGAACTTGGGAATAAATACCTGGCAGTCAGCTCAGTATTCCTTGCTGATAAGTCAAAAAATCTGGATGTGCAAACGGGCTTTTCAATTGCCACGGGTCGTCTGACAATCTTTTATAATTACCGTTTTAACCTGGTTTCAGGCGATAACATATTACCGTTTTCTCTTTTGCACCATACAGGTATATCGCTCAGTTTAAACAATGTTGATAAAAGAAAAACTATTAAAACAATAAATTTTCCTAAATTGTAGTTATATTTGATGATTAAAAAATCAGTTTTTATAAAATTTATTATATTTGAATATTCTAAAAAGCCATAAAACTAAAGGAGTTATGTATAAATTCAGAGCTTTAGCTGTTATATTGTTAGCCTCACTTTTTCTGGTATCCTGCGGTTTATTCAAGAAGAGGGGGAAAGACAATGTTTCTTCTACAACCGGATGGGAATATAATAACCCTGACAATGGTGGTTTTGAAGTTAATGTTGGTTCAGAACAAAAGACTGGTCCGGGCCTGATTCTCATTGAGGGAGGACGATTTACAATGGGGCAGGTGGCACAGGATGTTTTGTTTGACTGGAACAATGCTCCCAGGACTGTAACAGTTTCTTCTTTCTATATGGATGAGACAGAGATCAAAAATGTTGATTACCGCGAATATCTGTTCTGGCTGCGGCGTGTTTATACAGATTATCCGGAAGTCTACAGGAGATCGCTTCCAGATACACTGGTTTGGAGAAGCCCGATGGGTTTTAATGATCCTTATGTACAATATTATTTCAGGCACCCTTCATACAACAACTATCCTGTTGTTGGTGTAAGCTGGCTGAAAGCAAACGACTATTGTCTCTGGAGGACCGACAGGGTTAATGAACAGCTCCTTATCGATGAAGGAGAACTGAATCCTGATCCCGACCAGAAAAACCAGAATAATTTTAATACTGAAGCATATCTTGCAGGACAATACGAAGGTGTTGTAAACCAGTTAAGGGAAAGCCTTAATCCAAATCAAACAGAAAGGAGAACAAGTTTTGAAGATGGATTACTCCTTCCGAACTATCGCCTGCCTACCGAAGCCGAATGGGAATTCGCAGCATATGCGTTAAGAGGGAATACTTTCGAAGAGAGGATATATGAGAGAAGAATTTACCCGTGGGACGGTCATAACGTAAGAAATTCATCTCGCCGAAACCGTGGAGAAATGATGGCTAATTTTGTTCGAGGAAGAGGCGATATGATGGGTGTTGCAGGAAGTCTTAACGACAACGCAAGCATTACTGCCGACGTAAAATCATACTGGCCTAATGACTATGGTCTCTATTGTATGGCAGGTAATGTAAATGAATGGGTTCTGGATGTTTACCGTCCGCTTTCATCGGAGGATGTCGACGAGTTCAACCCTTTCAGAGGTAACGTATATACAGACCTCCGCCGCGATGCAAACGGAAGGGTTGTCACAAAAGGAAATTTGGGAAAGCTATATGTTGATACTGTTAAAGATGCCGATGTGGCAACACGTTATAATTACCAGAAAGGCGACTACAGAAACTACAGGGATGGCGACCAGCAATCAGCTATTTCAACAGACTGGATAAACCCCGATAGCAAGAGAGGTTCTAACAGAATGTATTCCCAGGAAACTAACGCCGTATCTGGTGCTGATTTTGTTACACTTATAAATGATAATGCCAGAGTTTATAAAGGCGGATCCTGGAAAGACAGAGCTTACTGGCTGAATCCTTCAACAAGGAGATTTCTTGATCAGGCTGAATCTCGCGACGATATTGGATTCAGATGTGCCATGATCAGGGTAGGGAGCCCGTCAGGATTTTAAAAGATTAAATGCGATATAAAAAAGCCTCATTATGGTTGCATAATGAGGCATTTTTTTCAAAAGATGAAGACAGAACAGCTTTATCAGCACTTCAGGGAATCAAAAGGGATATCTATCGATTCCCGGACAATAACCAGGGGTCAGATTTTTTTCGCTCTCTGGGGCGAAAATTATAATGGTAACAAGTTTGCAGCCGAAGCAATAGCCAGAGGCGCTTCGTTGGCAGTAATCGATGACCCGGCTTTTGAAACCAAAAAGACAATCCTGGTTGATGATTGCCTGTTTGAACTCCAGGCTCTGGCGGGCCACTACAGGAAGGATATAAAAACTTCAGTTATTGCTATAACCGGTACTAACGGAAAAACAACCACCAAAGAGCTTATTGCAGTCGTTCTGTCAAAAAAATTCAGGGTCCATTCAACGAAAGGGAATCTCAATAACCAGATAGGAGTACCGTTAACTATACTTTCTGCTCCCTCTACAACGGAAATGATGGTAATTGAACTTGGTGCAAGCCATGTAGGCGAGATACGAACTCTGTGCCTGATAGCAAAACCTGACTATGGTATCATTACAAATGTAAGTACTGCTCATGTTGAGGGATTTGGAGGTTTTGACGGGGTGCTCAAAGCTAAAACTGAATTATATGAATACCTTAGAAAAGTAAATGGCATTGCACTATATAATGATAAAGATCTTCTGCTTACTGCGAAGATATTTAAGCTGATTAACAGAGCGGTTCCATTTTCCGACCCCACCGGAATTGAACTAATCATTAATCCGGAGCCCTCAGACATAAACCTTACATTATCAGCAATATATCACCATGAGGCGTTTAAAATAAAGACAAAACTCTTTGGAGCATATAATATAGAAAACGTAAGAGCCGCAATTGCTACGGGACTCTTTTTCGGTGTTGAGATGAAAGACACTGCTGATGCGGTAAGAAAATACGAACCAGCTAATAACAGGTCACAGGTAAAAGTTACGAAGAAGAATGTTCTTATCTGCGATTCATATAACGCCAACCCGTTTAGTATGATGATGGCACTGGATTCTTTCTGTGAGATAAAGGCGGAAAAGAAAATTTGTATCCTCGGTGATATGCTTGAGCTTGGAGAAAAAAGCAGGGATGAGCATAAAAAAATAGTTAGAGCTCTTAAGGACAGGGATCTGAAGAATTCTTTGCTTACAGGAACCAATTTCAGAAAAATATCAAGGGGCTCAAGTTTTAAAACTTTTGCCAGTGTGGATGAACTCAAAGACTTCCTTAAATCTGAACCGCTAAAAGGATATCATATTCTCATCAAGGGATCAAGAGGAATGGCTCTTGAACAAATATATGATCTCCTTTGAAATAACATAAAGGTTCTTATTTCCCGGTAAATTTTATATTGATCAGTAATACTTCCGATCTGCTTCCTAACCTTATCCTTGGTCCCCACAGACCAAATCCTGACGATACAATTATCTGGGCCTCACCCTTTTTTATGTACCCGTAACTTAGCTCATATATGAGCCGGGTAATATAATTCACTGGCCATAACTGACCATTATGAGTATGGCCTGAAAGTTGAAGATCCACTCCATTTTTTGCTGACTCATCAAGATGAAATGGTTGATGATCGAGAAGAATAACCGGTTTGGAATGGTCGATGTCCTTCATGAGTTCCTCAAGCGAAAGTCTCTCTTTTCCGGTGAAACGAAATGAATCCCTGTCAAGTCTTCCAATAAGCTGAATACCACCCGGCAGAATGGTAATCTCATCTTTTAGCAATCGTATCCCCTTGCTTTCTATGTAGGGTATAGTCCTTCCGGCTCCTCCTATATATTCATGGTTCCCGGTAATTGCATAGAGACCGTCCTTAGTTTGAGGTCCTGTGAAATATTGTAAAAGGTCGTCCCTGAGTACCGGTCCAAGTTCTCCATCAACAATATCCCCGAGAAGAAGGACCAGATCTGGTTTCATTTCTTCGAGCATAACCGATAATTTCCTGATGCTTCTCTTTCGGATTATACTGCCAAGGTGAATATCTGAAACAGCAGCGATACGAAGAGAATTCACCTCACCGGCACTCTTGTTTATTTCCAGATCATATTCCTTAACTACAGGTATTATGGCATTTATGAAACCTCCGGTAATAAGAATTGCAGAAATTGCTAAAGTGATCAGGAATGACCATCTCCTGTAATCCGGCATATTGGATGTATTGACTATCCCCGGGATACGTAAAATCAAACCTATAATGTCTGAAAGAAGGAGGAACATAAATGCATAAAGCATAAAGCCCATCCAGAATCCTCCTATAATATTCAGAATATCCGAAAGAACTGAAGAATGTCTTGCTTCAAGTATCTTGCCGGCAATAAATGTCGCTGCAAGTATTATAAATATTATTGTATAAAGTAACCTGTTGGGACGGGTGGGCGGAATAACGCCATAACCCTTAAAAAAGATATAAGCATTTGTTAATGAGTATATTGTAAATGCTACTGAGAGAAATACAATGAACTGATAATTCTTCATTTGAATCAGATATTCGTTTTCAGGCTTGAGAAAGTTTTATTTTGTTTAATATAAAACTCAAAAACGACACTCTTGTTCAGAATCAGGTCTTCAGGTTCTTTATTACCCAACGTCAGGATCAGATTCCTCTGGGTTTTCAGCTGCCTGGTTTTTTTATAAAAATCGATATGGGCTTTTAAAACCGATGCTACACTTCGTAACTGACCTTTGCAAAGGAAAAAGATTGCTGCAATCCCATCCATGACCTTCCGGATGAACATCCTCTTTCTGAAATTCTTTTCAGGGAGATTCCTGTAAAGGAGGAAAAGACTATTCCGGAAGTTAAGGTATGTTTTAAAAGGTGAATTATATGGTAAAGCTCCTCCGCCAACATGGTATATCTTTGATGAGGGTATAAAAGCAACCCGTAATCCTCTTTTATGAAAACGCCAGCAAAGGTCTATCTCTTCCATATGGGCAAAAAATCCTGGATCAAATCCCCCGGTCTTTTTCCAGACATCAGCCCTGACTGCCATACAGGCACCTGTCGACCAGAAAATGTCGACTTGGGAATCATACTGACCTTTATCTTCTTCAACCCTGTTAAATATACGTCCTCTGCACAGCGGGTATCCTAACCTGTCAATGAATCCTCCTGCAGCCCCGGCGTATTCGAAGAAATTTTTTCTGTCAAATGAAAGTATTTTGGGCTGACAGGAAGCAACATCCGGATTTTTTTCCAGAAAGCTGATCAAAGGCTGAAGCCAGCCTTCCGTGACTTCAATATCTGAATTCAGCAGTACATAATATTCGGATTCTATCTGATCAAGCGCCAGGTTATAGCCTTCAGCAAAACCGTGGTTTTTTTCAAACCTGATAAGCGACACCTCACTGAAGTTATCGGCAACCCACTCAGGAGATCCATCGGAAGAACCATTGTCGGCTATATATATTTTTATGTTAGTATCGCTGGAATGTTTTATTACATTACCAAGGAACTTTTTCAGGTAGTCGATACCGTTAAAATTTAATATCACAATAGCTGTTTCAGGCATCAAAGTGTTCTCTTTTATATTTCCACCTTTTATGGCTCCAGAGCCAGTATTCCGGGTTTTCTCTTATTCTTTCCTCAAGTCTTTTTACATGTGTATCTGTGATAAGATGCTCTGGTTGTCCGGCCGCATGATTAAAGAGCAACTCTAAAGTAACTTCGTATAATCCTCTCCCTGTCTTTTGAAAATTGAAGAATATGACTGCCATATCATATTTCGAGGCAATCTTTTCTGCTCCAATGAATACAGGAGTATCCTGGTTAAGGAATTTTGTCCAGTATTTAATATCTGACCCGGGAGGTGTCTGATCTGAAATAAGTGCGTAAAGTGTTCTGATGTTCTTTTTTCTTTTATCAACGATTTCTCTTACAATATAATGCAATGGGGTAAGTATTATTCCGTTTTTTGAGCGCATTTCATTCATAAACTTTTCGAAGTGTTTGTTTTGTATTGGTTTATAAACGGAAACAAATTTTAGTCTTGAATACAGGGGAAGGCATCTCAGCCATTCCCAGTTCCCATGGTGGCCCAGTATGCCAACAATATCGCGTCCCTCATCATACATTTTTTCCATTAATTCGGGATTTGTAAGTCTTAATCTTTTCATCAGGTGCCTGTTACTCATATGAGTAAGCTTTAGGGTCTCAATAATCAGATCACAAAGATGGTGGTAGAACTTTTTTTCGATTGAAATAATCTCCTTATCACTTTTTTCGGGAAAGGAGTTTTTCAGATTTTCTCTTACTACTTTACGCCGGTAGCCCACAAGGTAATATACGAACGGATAAAAGATATCGGAAAAGATGTACAGAACGGGAAGCGGCAAAAGTGTAATTACCCAGTTTACGCAATAAAAAATATAATACCCGATTGCACTCATTATCCGGTAAAGCTAATCGCACATAAAAATACTTACATTTTCCAAAAATTCATTAAAAACCAGATTATTGGATGCAATAATCTCATCGCCGTTCAGGTTTCTTTCATTGCCGGAAAAATCGCTAACGCGTCCGCCGGCCTCTCTGACAATAATAGTTCCTGCTGCAATGTCCCATGGTTTCAGGCCGTATTCATAAAATACTTCGAACCTTCCACAGGCGACATATGCAAGGTCGATGGATGCAGATCCAAATCTCCTTATGCCATGGGTTGTCTTGCAAAAATGAGTCAGGCTGGCCATATACCTGTCGAGCCGGCTAAAGTCGGTATAGGGCAAACCTGTGGCAATAAGGCTGTCTGAAAGACTTGATGCCCCTGAGACATTAATCGGTCGATCATTCAACCAGGAGCCTCCGTTTTTCCATGCTTTAAACATTTCGTTTCCTCCGACCTCGTAGACTACACCTGCTACTGGTTCATCATTTTCCGTCAGGGCCACACTTATTGAATAGGGGTGAACACCATGTACGAAGTTGGTAGTACCGTCAAGCGGATCAACCACCCAGCAGTATTTCAAACCTTTCTTTGCGGATGTTCCCTCCTCAACAAGAAATCCGGCTTCCGGCAGCAGGGTGCCAAGTTTTTCGACCAGCATCTGTTCCGATTCTTTATCAACATAGCTGACAAAATCGTGAAGGCCCTTATTTTCAGTCCTGCTGATAATAAAAACCTTTGACTCATTCATTATGAATAAGCCAGTTTCGCGGACTATCTTTTCTGCCTCCCTGCATATCAGTTTGTAATCGACCATGTTCATTTAACAAGTTTAATTTTCATATTTCCATCAGGCAAAATATCATCCAGCTGCACTTTCATAATCTTACCGGCAAGCTCAGCCTGCCAGGAGTACTCTACTTTTATATAATTACCGGTATATCCTGTCATCATTCCCTTGTTACGGGTATTTTCAAACAGTACCCTGGCTGTCTGCCCGATGTTCTGTTTGATAAACTCCAGATGTTTTGATGCTGAAAGTGATATGAGCAGCTTGCTCCTTCTTTCCATCTCCCGAGGACTTACTTTTCCCGGCAGACCGGCAGCAATAGTTCCTGGACGTTCGGAAAAAGTAAATACATGGAGATACGAGAGGGGGAGAGCTTCCAGGAATGTGTATGTTTCCTCAAAATCTGAATCCGACTCACCCGGGAAACCGGTAATGACATCTGCTCCTATACCTGCCAGGAGTATCAGTCTTTTGATCATTCTGACCCTGTCGTCGAAGACCTCTCTCCGGTATCTCCTTCTCATCAGGCCAAGTATTTTGTTGCTGCCACTCTGAAGCGGGATATGGAAATGCGGCAAGATCTTCTTGTTAACAGAAGTCATCGTGATCAGCTCATCAGTAAGAAGATTGGGTTCAACAGATGAGATCCTGTATCTTTCAATGCCAGGTACTTTCAGTAATTCTTTCAGAAGATCAGTAAAATTGTCGCCGGTCGATTTACCAAAATCGCCAATATTTACTCCAGTCAGCACTATCTCCTTTATGCCTCTGTCGGAAATACTGAAAGCTTCATCAATAAGAGTCTGTATTTCAGGGTTTTTACTGCCACCACGGGCCATAGGTATTGTGCAGTATGCACATCCGTAGTCACAGCCGTCTTGTACCTTCAGGAACGACCTGGTCCTGTCACCCGCAGAATATGATGGATTGAAACGGTCCGAAGGCGATAATTCACAGGAGTGTACTTCAGCCTTTATCTTCTTTTGCTGATCTCCAAGATACTTTGTTATATCAAATTTTTCATTTATACCAAGCACAAGGTCAACTCCGGGTATTGATGAAATTTCGTGGGGGTTGAGCTGTGCATAACATCCAACAACGGCTATGAATGCTTCAGGAGACTGATGGATGAATTTTTTTATTGCCTGCCTGCATTTCCTGTCTGCGACATCGGTTACCGAACAGGTATTAATGATGTAAATGTCGGCTTTACTTCCGTGAGAGACTTTTTCAAACTGATCTTCAGGGAGGGACCTGGCAATGGTTGATGTTTCTGCAAAATTGAGCTTACAGCCAAGAGTATGGAATGCTACTTTTTTCTTGTTTCCGTTCATTTTTCTTTTAATACGGGTAGATCAATTCAAGCTGACACATCAGGTATTTCTCTTGGCAGTTCTTTAAATACAGATTAACAAATAAATCCAACCGGGTACACTTCTAAAGAAGCTTACTAGCCAGTTCTGCCAGGAAACTTCTCTCTCCCTTGACAAGGTTGACATGGGCAAAGATATCCTGGTTCTTCATTTTATCAGACAGGTAACTCAAGCCGTTGGATGCAGTGTCGAGGTAAGGGGAATCAATTTGTTCAATATCTCCCGTAAATATCATCTTTGTTCCTTCTCCGGCACGTGTAATTATTGTTTTTATTTCATGAGGAGTAAGATTTTGGGCTTCGTCAACTATGAAGAAGATGCTTGAGAGGCTTCGCCCCCTTATGTATGCAAGAGGAGTGATCACAAGCTTTTCTTCCTTCATCATATCGTTGATTCTGAGGAACTCGGGACTCTGATGGCTGAATTTATGTTTGATAACTGTCAGGTTATCATACAAAGGTTGCATATAGGGATCCATTTTCTCCTTCACATCGCCGGGAAGGAAACCGAGATCGCGGTTTGCAAGCGGAACAATGGGGCGCGCAAGAAATATCTGCTTATATCTTTTATGCTGAGCCAGGGCTGCGGCGAGGGCAAGAAGTGTTTTTCCCGTTCCTGCTTTCCCTGTCAGTGAAACCAGCTGGATCTCCGGATTTGATAAGGCATCGATAGCGAAGGTCTGCTCAGCATTCCTGGGATCGATACCATATGTGGTCTGCTTAATTACCCTGTTTAGTACCTTATTAACAGGATTATAATGGGCCAGTGCGCTTGCTCCGTTATTCTTCATTATAAAGAACTGATGACCCCTCAGATCTGCCTCAATCCTGAATTCTTCAGAATTTACACCTTCGGGTAACTCATATAGCTTGCTTATCAATTCATGATCGACGCCCTCAAGTACCTTGATGCCTTTATACAGGTCGTCAATATTTGCAACCTTATCGTTTTCATAGTCCTGAGCTATGATACCCAGCGATTTAGCCTTCATACGGAGGTTAATATCCTTTGTGATCAGGACAACTGTCTTGTCTTTGTTGGAGGCACAGACATATTCTGCAATAGCCAGAATACGATGATCAGCCGTCCTCTCCGGAAATGACTGGCTGACCTTTTCTGAAAAATCCCTTCCGGTTTCAATATGCAGATTGCCAAGATTCTCTCCAAGCGGTATATTGGCTGTAAGGAGCATATCGCCAGATAACTTGTCCAGTTCCCTGGTGAACTCTCTTGCATGAAAGTTTATCAGATCATTTCCCCTTTTGAATTTATCAAGCTCTTCAAGAACAACTATGGGTATTATTACATCATTTTCCTCGAAATTGTAAATGCATTTATAATCATGCAGAAGAACGTTAGTGTCAATTATGAATAGTTTTTTATTATGTTTTTTCTTCATGTTTAAGTATGTTAAAATCAGCTCGTTGAGTTCAGGCCTCTTTCTTTTTTAGGACGGGTAAAATTAACCAAAAAAATAGGATAAATTGCTATCTGATATTAAAGTATGTTATTTTGTATTAAAAATCTGTTTGTTATGGAGCTTTATGAAGGTTTGATTTCGAGACGAAGCATAAGGAAATATTCCAGTGAAAAGATCGATGATCCGAAGATAACAGCTATTGTCAGGGCAGGGATGTATGCCCCTTCCGCCAACAATAAGAGGCCATGGCATTTTATTGTTATCGACGACAGGTCTGTAATGACCAGGATAATGAAATTTCATCCCTATTCAGCAATGCTGGCTGAAGCCAGCCATGTAATTGCAGTTTGTGGAGATGAAAAGCTAGAGAACGGCCCTGGTTATTATAAACTTGATTGCTCGGCTGCAACACAGAATATTTTACTGGCAGCACATGCTCTTGGTCTTGGAGCTGTCTGGCTCGGCATTGAGCCACGCGAACAAAGGATCAACGCTTTAAGCGAGCTTCTCGGGTTACCCGCACATATACATCCTCTTTCTCTCGTCGCTCTTGGTATACCTGTTAATTCCACCTCAAAAATTCCCGACAGGTTTGAACCGCAAAAAATACGAAAAAATAAATGGTAGTACAACGCGAAACGCGAAACAAAAATCCATGACCTACAAAGAAACAATCGAGTTCCTCTATTCCTATCTGCCTGCATATCACAGGATAGGTAAAGCAGCTTATAAAGACAACCTGGATAATACACAGGCCCTGGACGAATATTTTGGACATCCGCACAGGAAATTCAGGAGTATTCATATTGCAGGTACAAATGGGAAAGGCTCTGTGTCGCATATGATGGCTTCAGTTCTGCAGGAAGCAGGGTACAGGACAGGCCTTTATACTTCTCCTCATCTAAAGGATTTCAGGGAGAGGATCAGAGTTAACGGGTCGATGATTCCGGAAGAAGAGGTTATCGGCTTTGTGGAGAAGCATCACATAATAATTGAAAATATTAAACCTTCATTTTTTGAGATGAGTGTTGCCATGGCATTTGATTTTTTTGCCAGGTCCGAAGTTGAAATTGCTGTTGTGGAAGTTGGACTGGGAGGGAGGCTGGATTCAACAAACATCATTTCACCTGTCTTATCGGTTATTACTAATATTGGTCATGATCATATGGATCTTCTAGGTGGAACACTTGAAAAAGTAGCGATCGAGAAAGCCGGAATAATCAAAGAGCATGTTCCTGTAATAATTGGTGAGAAACAGGAGACGATCAGCGACCTTTTTACCGCCAAAGCAAATGAAACAGGATCCGAAATCTGCTTTGCTGAAAGCAATTTCAGTTGCACGATGGAAGATTTTGATATTTTTTCAGGTGGACGGAATTTCATAATAAAGGAGACAGGCAGGAGAGAGACGATTTCAGGATTAACTCCGCTTATCGGGGATTACCAGGGAAAAAACATTACCACACTCTTCCAGGTATTTAAAAGTGTAAAAGATACACTTAATCTGAATGAATGTAATCTTCTGGATGGGATAAGGAATGTTATAAAAAATACAGGTATTCAGGGTCGGTTCCAGATCCTGAATAAGTCTCCGCTTATCATTTGTGACACTGCACACAACAGTGAAGGTCTGGAATATGTTATGAGGCAGGTAGCCGGTATTGGTGCCAGAAAGGTTCATATGATAATAGGATTTGTCAGCGATAAGGATCTGTCGTTAGTACTGCCTCTATTTCCGGTGAATGCGGCATATTATTTTACCAGGGCAGCTATTCCCAGGGCCCTGGATGAGCATATCCTGCAATCAAAAGCAGAAGCATATGGGTTGAATGGCAGATGCTATTCAACAGTCGATGAGGCACTTGGAGCAGCTAAATCGGCGGCTTCCGGTTCCGACCTTATTTTTATCGGAGGCAGCACATTTATTGTAGCGGAGATCATATAATTTTTATACTTTTATTTCTCTAAACAATAAATTAATGAAAGTAAAGATTTCGATCACCCTGTTGCTTATTATGCTAATGTCTTTTTCTCTGGCAGCACAACCTGAAAAGAAATTAGTGATACTTCATACCAACGATATGCATTCCAGGCTTACAGGTTTTGCTCCGGAATCATCTTATACCCCGCTTACGGTGAATGATGATAGCACTGTTGGTGGCTTTGCAAGGATTGCATCAATAATTAACAGTGAAAAAGAACAAAATAAATGCACAACTCTGGTTGTTGATGCGGGGGATTTTCTCATGGGAACTCTTTTCCAGGGACTGGAAACGAAAACCGGGTTCCAGCTACGGCTGATGAAGAGCATGGGATATGATATTGCATGTATTGGAAACCATGAGTTTGATTATGGCCCGCAAAAGCTGGCACAGATTATATCCACATCTTCGGAAGGTGGCAAAATACCTATGCTTTTACTGAGTAACGCAGTATTCAGTAAAAAAGATACCGCTGATGATTCGCTTGAAAAATTATTCAGTTCTGGCTTAATAGGAAGGAGATATATACTGGTAAGGGACAGCATCAGGATAGGTTTCTTTTCACTTCTCGGCAAGGAAGCTGTTGATAATGCCGCATTTGCCACCCCGGTTACTTTTTCAAAACAGATTTCCACAGCGAGAAAAATGGTCAAATCTCTGAAAGATGAGAGATGTGATATAATAATTTGTCTTTCACATTCCGGGGTATC
>Ga0315542_1000628_pt1 | contig 22463 bp, 25 predicted proteins | sample SalMarSW160120MG_FD_202541 | JGI IMG/M metagenome (GOLD analysis project Ga0315542, IMG submission 202541) | Salt marsh sediment microbial communities from the Plum Island Ecosystem LTER, Massachusetts, United States - Salt Marsh Sediment SW1601-20 ... | reverse complement strand
CATTCCACGAACACGCAGGAAAACCATGCGCTACCTCACCAGTCGCCTTCTCCAAGCCCTCCTGATGATCTGGCTGAGCACCGTGGGGGTCTTCACGCTGGTCCACCTGATGCCGGGCGGCGTGCTGGCGGCGTTCGCCAACAATCCCACGCTGACCCCGGAGACGCGGCAGGCCATCATCCATGCGCTCGGCCTGGACAAGCCGCTCGTCACGCAGTATCTGACCTGGCTCTTCGCCCTTCTGCACGGCAACCTCGGCACCTCTTTCAACAACGGTCAGCCGGTCCTGACCCTCATCGGCGCACACTTCCCGCCTACCCTGGAGCTGATGGGCGCCGGCTACGCGATGTCGCTGGTGTTCTCGCTCACGGTAGGCGTCCTGAGCGCGATACGCCGCTACTCATGGATCGACTACGTGCTGACGTTCTTCGCCTATGCAGGCATCGCGATGCCGGTGTTCTGGCTGGCCGTGATGCTGATCCTAGTGTTCTCGGTGCACTGGCACCTCTTCCCGGTCCAGGGCTTCAACAGCCTCATCAACCCCAGCGTCGGCAGCAACGTGCACCATCTGGTGCTGCCCGCCATCACCCTCGCCACCTTCTTCGTGGCCCGCTGGAGCCGCTACATCCGCTCGAGCACGCTGGAGGTGATGAGCCAGGACTACGTGCGCACCGCGCGCGCCAAGGGGCTCGGAAGGCTCCGCGTCCTCCTCGGCCATATCCTGCGCAACGCCCTCATCCCCTTCGTCACCGTCTTCGGGCTCGACATCGGCGCCGTCGTGGGCGGGGCCGTGATCACCGAGACCATCTTCGCCTGGCCGGGCATGGGCCGCCTCTTCTTCGACGCCCTCACCTACCGGGACTTCCCGGTCGTCCTGGGGGTGCTGGTCATCTCGGCGACCGTGGTGATCCTCGCCAACCTGGTCGCCGACCTCGCGTACGGTCTGCTCGATCCGCGCATCGAGCTCGGGTAGGGGATCCATGGCCGACGTCAGCATCCATAGGATCCGGGAGCGCCGCCCCGACACGCAGTGGAGCCTCGTGTTCCGGAAGTTCCGCCGCCACCGGCTCGCGGTCGCCGGAGCGATCGTGCTCACGCTGATCATCCTCGCCGCCATCCTGGCCCCGCTGCTAGCGCCCTACCCGCCCAACGCCATCGACTCGGCGAACGCCGTCAAGCCGCCTTCGGCCGCGCACCTGCTCGGTACCGACATGAGCGGACGCGACGTGCTGTCGAGGCTGCTGTTCGGCGCGCGCATCTCCCTTGCGATCGGCCTCTCGTCGATGCTCTCGGCCGTGCTCATCGGCAGCCTGATCGGCTCGCTGGCCGGCTACTTCGGCGGCTGGGTCGACAACGTGCTGATGCGCTTCACCGACCTGATCCTGTCCTTCCCCCTGTATCTGATCCTCTTCGCGTTGTCGGTCATGCTGGGCGGCGGGATCTACAAGATCATCCTGTTGATCGCCGCGCTGACCTGGATGTACACGGCGCGCATCGTTAGGGCCGAGTTCTTGCACCTCAAGGAAGAGGTCTACGTGGAGGCCGCCAAGGCGCTGGGGGTGTCCGACAGCCGGGTCATCCTCCGGCACGTCCTGCCCAACGCCATGGCTCCGCTCATCGCAAACGCCACGCTTCTGGTCGGCAACAACATCATCGTGGCGGCGGTGCTGTCGTTCTTCGGCTTCGGCGTGCAACCGCCCACGGCCTCCTGGGGCGCCATGATGCAGAATGCCCAGGCCTTCGTGATCAGCGCGCCGTGGCTGGCGGCCTTCCCGGGGATCGCCATCCTCATCACGGTGCTGGCCGTCAACTTCCTGGGCGACGGCCTGCGCGACGCGCTGGACCCGCGGGTGCGGTAGGGAGAGCCGGCTGCCGTCAAGGGCCCGGAGCTCCACGGTGCCCTCGAGGATCTACGAGGGCGAGGGGCCCGGAAGGAGGCGCCGTGACGATTCACGACATGAACTGGATGCAGGTCGAGCGCTACCTCGAGAACGACGACCGCGTCGTCGTTCCCATGGGGAGTACCGAGCAGCACGGCTACCTTAGCCTGGGCGTAGACGCGATCCTGTCCGAACGCGTAGCGACCGAAGCGGCTGCGCCTCTCGGCGTGCCGGTCTTCCCCGCTCTCGCCTTCGGCATCACGCCGTACTTCCTTCGCTACCCGGGGAGCGTCAGCCTCCGACTCGAGACCTATCACCGCGTCGTCGAGGACATCCTGGACAGCCTCGCCGCTACCGGCTTCCAGAGGATCCTCTTCGTCAACGGCCACGGCGGCAACAGCCCCGGCGGTTCGATCCTGCAGGAGTGGATGAACGGGAACCCCGGCGTTGTCGCGAAGTGGCACAACTGGTGGAACGCCCCCCGGACCTTCGCTGCCGTGCAAGCGATCGATCCTCGGGCCTCCCACGCCTCATGGATGGAGAACTTCCCGTGGACGCGGCTCGACGGCGTCGAGCTTCCCGACGCGCCCAAGCCGATGATCGATGTGGCACGGATGCGCCTCATGGACGCCGACGCGGTGCGCGCCTACCTCGGCGACGGGAGCTTCGGCGGGCCCTACCAGAAGCCCGACGACCGGATGACGGAGGTCTGGAAGGCGGGCGTCGAGGAGACGCGTGACGCTCTGGAGGGGCCGTGGCATTGACATCGACGCGGCAGGGGCAACGCCGAGGGGGGAGTGCCGCATGCGGATCCTGAACGAGGCCCAGGTCAACGAGTTGCTTCCGATGCGTGCGTGCATCGATCTGATGGCGACGGCCCTGGCGGGGCTCTCACGCGGCGACGCACAGGTGCCGCTGCGCTCCGTGATGCGGCTGCCCGAAGGGTACGACGTCCTCGCGCTCATGCCGGGGCACGCGGGCGAGCCCGAGGTGCTGGGCGCCAAGATCATCACCGTCTTCCCCGGCAACCAGAGCCGCGGTCTCGACGCACACCAGGGAGCGGTGCTGCTCTTCCACCCCCACGACGGCCGCCTGCTCGCGCTCCTCGACGCCTCGTCGATCACGGCCATCCGCACTGCCGCCGCTTCGGGGCTGGCGACGCGGCTGCTCGCGCGTCCCGAGGCGGCCACCCTGGCGCTCCTTGGCAGCAGCGTGCAGGCGCGCACGCACCTCGAGGCCATGGCGCTGGTGCGCGAGCTCAAGAAGGTGCGCGTGTGGAGCCGTACACCCGCCCACGCCGCCGCCTTCGTCGCGTGGGCCCGGAGCACGCACGGCATCGAGGTGACGGCCTGCGGGTCCGCCGAGGAGGCGGTGCGCGGCGCGGACATCGTGTGCACGGTGACCGCCTCGCGGGATCCCGTGCTGGAGGGAGCCTGGCTCGAGCCCGGCACCCACGTGAACGCCGTCGGCGCCTCCCAACCGGACGCCCGAGAGCTGGGCAGCGACGCCGTGGCCCGCTCCCACCTCTTCGCAGACCGCCGCGAGTCGCTCACCCACGAATCGGCCGACTATCTCGTCCCCCTGCGCGAGGGACGCCTCGACCCGGACGAGCCCATCGCGGAGCTCGGCGAGGTCGTGCTCGGCACGGCGGCCGGACGACGCGACGCCGACGAGGTCACGCTCTTCAAGTCGCTCGGCCTGGCGATCGAAGACCTCGCGGCCGCCCGCTTCATCCTCGAGCGCGCCGAACGGGAGAACGTCGGCACCGTCGTGCCCATGCACGGCCCGGAGGCGTCCGGCCCACACTGAATCGAGGGGAGGCACAGCCCTCCGGCACGGCGCTTCGGTGACTGCCTGCCGGACTGGCGCGTACGAACAGGTACGTCCGGACCGGTGCGTCCAGACACGGGTGTCAACCCGGCAGCGGCAGCTCCGTCAAGGGCAGCAGTCGCGCGTCCTGAAGGGCAGCGGTGCGATGGCCGATGCCGGCGAGGTAGCCGGCGTGGCTCTCGAACGCGAGGAAGGCCTGGGCGCTGCTCTGCCGCACCAGCATGACCAGGTCCCACGTCTCGTGCTCGGGACCGATCAGGAACGGCCCGCCGGCGCCCAGGAAGAGCAGCTCGCCGCCGCTCTCCCGGAGGAACGGGAGGGTGTGGCGGATGTACCGGTCGAAGGCCTGGGCGCCGCTGATCGGCTCCTCGGGCGCCAGGTCGGGGTGGGCCGAGTAGTCGGCGACGTCACGGAAGCGAAGCAGGTTCAGCATGGTGACGCCGCCTTCGAGGCCACGCAGGACGAAGGCCCTGCCGGCCTGCTGCGTGGGCTCGAGGTAGCGGGTGGATTCGGGGGTCCTCATCGCACATCCTTTCGGCGCTGCGCGTCTGCGGCTTCGCCCTTGCGTTCGATCGACGGGAAGGCCAGACGGACGGCATGCGCGCGAACGTCCTCGGGCCACGCCGCGGTGCGTTGCTCCAGGCCGGGGCGGTCGTCGGCGAACAGGGCGCGCGTCGCCTCTTCGAAGCCGGGAAGATCCCCGGCGATCGCCACCATGAAGCGGTAGGCGGACTCCTGCGCCACGCGCCGCTCCAGCCGGGGAGCGTTCTTCCGCCGCGCCTCGTCCACCAGCCGCCTGAGCGCGGCGGAGGCTCCCGACGGCTGCGCCGCCAGCCACTCCCAGTGCCTCGGGAGCAGGGTGACCTCGCGGGCGACGACGCCGAGCCTCGGTCGGCCCCGCCCGCGCGGCCTCGTACCCTGGCCGTCGACGGCCTCGGTAGGACCACCCTGCGAGGGACGCGCCAGTCTGGCAAGGACATCGGCGTCCGAGCCGCGCAGGTCCAGATCGACCACGCGGCCGGTGGCATCGTCGAACACGAGGATCGCCTCCTCCGAACCGCGTTCCGACGCCGACTTGACCGCGAGCGCGACCCCGGCCAGGGGACCGGACCGCAACAGCCGATGCCCTACGAAGGCCGTGCAGGAGTGCGGGAGATCTTCAGGCATGGGGGCGCACCTCGGGCGCGGCCACAATTATTACCCGGGTAGATTCCACCTGTCAATATCACCCGGGTAGTATCCGAGAGCTCCGGTGGCCGCGCGTCGTTCGGGCACGTTCGATCGGTCGTCGACCTAGTGCCGGTCGCTGAACGCCAGCTTCACCGCAAGGCCGATCATGATCAGGCCGCTCCCGACGTGCAGGCTCTCGCGACGCCGGCGCGAGCGCGCCAGCCAGTCCCGTGCGGTCCCGGCCGCGAACGCCCATACGCTGTCCGAGGCCAGCGCGATCACCAGGAACACCAGCCCCAGGGCGAGCATCTGCACGGGAATCGGCGCCCGTCCCGGCTCCACGAACTGGGGCAGCACGGCCGCGAAGAAGATCGTCGTCTTGGGGTTCGTAGCACCGACGATGAAGCCTTCCCGGACGGCGGCCCGGCCACGCTTCGAGGGTGCAGGCGTGGCGAGGGCCTCCGCCAGAGCGCGGCGGCGCCGGATCGCCTCGATGCCGAGCCAGACCAGATACCCGGCGCCGACGAGCTTGACGATCGAGAACACGACCTCCGAGCGTTCCACGACCAGGCCCAGCCCCAGCGCCACCAGCACGAGCTGGAGGTACTCGCCCGCGGCATTGCCGAGCACGGTGGCCAGCGCCGCGCGCCGACCCACGGTCAGCGCACGCCCGACCACGAACAGCACGCTCGGGCCCGGCACGACGATGAGCGCGAAGGCGAGCACTGCGAAGGTGATGAGGTGTTCCAGCGGCATACGGTCGATCCCTCCAGCCCACCTTACATGGCTCCCAGGACGAAGGTAGGAACGGTTGGAGGGAAGTCGCTCGAGGCCCGCTCAGGCTCTCGTGGCCTCGCGGTGCCGGTACACCGGCGCGTCCGAAGGCGGCAGCGGCGTGTCGCCGCGGATCAGGTCGGCAGCCTTCTCGGCGATCATCATCACCGGCGCGTAGATGTTGCCGTTGGTGATGATCGGCATCACCGAGGCGTCCACCACACGGAGGCCCTCGAGGCCGTGGACCTTCATCGACGAGGGATCGACGACGGACAGAGGATCGGTGCCCATCCTGGCGGTGCAGCTCGGGTGCAGCGCCGTTTCCGCGTCGCGGGCGACCCACGCCAGGATCTCTTCGTCCGTCTCGACCGACGGGCCTGGCGAGAGCTCGCCGCCGTTGTAGGGCTCGAAGGCGGGCTGGTTGAGGATGCGCCTCGCGACGCGGACCGCCTCGAGCCACTCGCGCCGGTCGTTCGCCGTGGACAGGTAGTTGAAGCGGAGCGAGGGCTTGACCCGGGGATCAGGCGAGACGATCGTTAGCTCCCCCCTCACATCGGAGAACATCGGACCGACGTGCACCTGGTAGCCGTGCCCGGCCGCCGGAGAGCTACCGTCGTAGCGGATCGCCAGCGGCAGGAAGTGGAACATCACGTTGGGCCAGTCCACCTCCTCGTTCGAGCGCACGAAGCCGCCGCCCTCGAAGTGGTTGCTGGCGCCCGGACCGCTCCGGAAGAAGAGCCATTGAAACCCGACCCACGGGCGGCGCCACCACTTCAGCCATGGAGCGACCGAAACCGGAAGCTTCGAAGCGTACTGGATGTAGACCTCGAGGTGGTCCTGGAGGTTCTGCCCCACGCCCGGGAGGTCGGCGACCGGCGTGATCCCCAGCGCCCGCAGCGGCTCCGCCGGCCCCACGCCAGAGAGCTGAAGCAGCTGGGGCGAGTTGATGGCGCCGCCGCTGAGGACGACCTCGCCGGCCTCGACCCTCACGGTACGGCCGCGGTGGACGTACTCGACGCCCCTCGCCCGCTGGCCGTCGAAGAGGATGCGCGTCACGAAGGCACGGGTGCGGATGGTGAGGTTCCGCCGCTCGCGCACGGGATCCAGGTACGCCTTGGAGGCCGACCAGCGCCGGCCCCGGTAGATGTTCCGGTCGAAAGGCGCGAACCCCTCCTGCCGGTAGCCGTTGACATCGTCGGTGAGCGCGTACCCCGCCTGCTGGACGGCCTCGAAGAAGGCGCCGAAGAGCGCGTTCGTGGCCGGACCGCGTTCCAGCTTGAGCGGCCCGTCCCCGCCGCGCCAGGTGTCGGCGCCCGCCAGGCAGGTCTCCATCCTCTTGAAGTACGGCAGGCAGTGCGCGTAGTCCCACGCCTCCATGCCCGGCGCCCGCGCCCAGCGGTCGTAGTCCATCGGGTTGCCGCGCTGGAAGATCATGCCGTTGATGCTCGAGGACCCTCCGAGCACCTTGCCGCGCGCATGGTAGACGCGCCGCCCTCCCATGAACGGCTCCGGGTCGGACTGGTACTGCCAGTCGTAGCGCGGGTTGCCGATGCCGAACGGTAGCGCGGCGGGCATGTGGATCAGAACGTCCCAGGGCCAGTCGGCCCGGCCGGCTTCGAGGACCAGCACATTGGTCGAAGCATCCTCGCTCAGACGGTTCGCGATCACCGAGCCGGCGGACCCTCCTCCCACGACCACCACGTCCCATCGCTCGTCGGGCATGCACCGCTCCTTCCGGCGGCACCCGGACCCGGAACGCGTCCGGGACGGGGATGGACGCCGCCTCGGCCATCCTACCGGCGACGACCTTCAGCCAGCGCGCCCGTTGCCGGGCCGGATCGCTTGGGTGCGCTGCAGGAATGCACGCCTGAGACGCTGATGCGCTCTCCATCGAAGGGGCCCGGGCGGTCGAGGACGAATGTCCCTGGCCACCCCCATCGGCCGTGGCGCGCGAAAAGCCGGATCGGTGCCGCGCTCCTGGCCGTCCTCGCGCGTACACAACGAAATCGCGGCGGCGGATTCGCACCCGTTGCCGGCTAGATTCTCGGCCGGCCTGCAGCCGCCGCCGTACCGCCGGCGCGTTACGGAGGGAGATCGCCGCCGCCCCGACCAGGAAGCCCAGCACGGAGCCCGTTCCAGAGCAGGCTCCCTTGCATTCTGTGTACAATTGCACACTACAAAGTGACCGTGCGATCCACGGCGACGTAGCCTTAGGATGCTGGGGCGCTAAAGCTCGCAAGGCGCCAATTCTCTCTGCTTCGTCCACCCACACCTTGCCCGTACCCCATCGCTCGCGCTCGAACCCACGGCGCGAGGGCCACGCTCCGAAGTTGCGGGGGAGTTGATCGAGCATGGCGGTGACGTTGGTGGCGTCGTTGCGGGCCGATGCCTCGGAGGCGTGGCTCGACGCGCTGTTGCGCGAGCTGGCAACCCTGGGCTGTGTCGCGCGCCTCGACCGCACGCGGAGACGGTTGGAGTGTTCGGTTCCATTCGGCAACCTCACGTGGGTCCTGCACGGGGGCCTGCGCGGCGTGCTTCGACCCTACGCCGCATGCGTGGCCATCCACGACCGGACGACCCGTCGAACGGCACGTACGTCCCGCCTGCGCGAACCCGCGACGATCGGAGACCGGACATGAAGCCACTCTCGATGGCCGATTCTCGGCACGAGCAGCAAGGCGCGACGCGACCGCGGAGGCCGGTGGAAGCGCTGCCGTTGGTGGTACCGAACCGCTGGCAGGGCGAAGTCGGATGCGCCGTCGGTCCCTTCTCCTCCCGCACGGTCGCCGACTACTTCGCAAATCGCGTCGTGGACTTCGGGCAGTACGAGGTGTTCCGCCTGCGGGTGTTCGTGCATGGAAACAGCTGGTACGTCGAGGTTCAGCGCCGCTCGCAGGACAGCTAGCAGGCTGGCGGGACGGCGCGCGCTCCCTCGCTCGCCCCGGGCGCCGCACCCTCAGGCCCCGGCGAAGGCTCCCCGCGCGAGCGCGGCTTCGTGAACGTCGACCAGGCGGTCGAAGCTGACATCGAGGTCGAGCGGAAGGCCGAACGCGCCTGCGGCCTCCAGGGCCACGAAGCCGTGGAGCGAGCTGCGCAGCGCCCGCGTCGCGTGCAGCGCCGCGTCCCCCTCCAGGTCGTAGCCGCTCAGGACACTCAGCACCACCGCAACCACGCGCGCAGCCGCCTCGTCGGCTGCCTCCGCATCGCGGGCGCGTTGGGCATCGGGCCCCTCCGCCCCCAGCGTGAGCTGGTAGAGGCCGGGGTGTTCGGTCGCGAAGGCCCGGTACGCCCGGGCCAGGGCGAGCAGGGCGTCGCGCCCGGCACGACCCACCGTGGCGCGCTGCAGGCGGCGCTCCAGCGTCTCGAGACCTCGGAGCCGCAACGCTCCCCGCAGGTCGTCCAGCCCGCCGACATGGTTGTACAGCGACGGGGTCCGCACGCCGAACGCCTTGGCCAGCGAGGCGAGCGAGAGGGCCTGGAGGCCCTCCCGATCGATCGTCTCGGCAGCCGTATCGACGACGCGTTCGCGCGTGAGCCCGGGCCTACGCGCCACGACGCGTAGCCTTCAGGAAGTGGAGGATGGGCGCGGCCGTCTCCTCCGGCATCTCGCTGTGCGGGTAGTGCCCGGCGCCATCGACGAGGACGACCTCGGCGCCGAGCCCGTCGGCCAGCCGCCGCGCCTCGTCGACCGGATCGCCGAAGTCGGGGTCCTTCGACCCCATCACCACGAGCGACGGCGACCTCACCTCGGCGAGTCGGTCTGCGATCTCCGGCTCGCTGCCGAGCATCATGGCGCGCAGCGCCTCGAAGCGGCCGGCCTCCGCCAGGTTGGCTCTGAGCGCGGCGCGGTAGGCGGCGAAGTCGGCGGGCTTGCGGGTCGGGAAGAGCGTCCCGAAGTACCAGCTCCAGGCGGCCACCTTCCAGGGCCCGGTGAACAGCACGCGCATCAGCACACGCATCACCGGCCTGGCCGGCTGCGGCAGCACGAAGGGGCCGATCAGCACCAGGCCCGCCACGGCCTCGGGGCGCTCCGAAGCGGCCCAGACACCGGAAGCGGCGGTGAACGAGTTGCACACCAGCGTGGCCGGCCCGGCGTCGAGGTGGTCGATGAGGGCGAGCAGGTCGGACGCCACGGCCTTGCGGCTGTAGTCGCGCCAGCGCACGCTCGAGCCCCCGTGCCCGCGCAGGTCGACGCTCACCACCCGGTGGCCGGCCTCGACCAGATCGGGGGCGAGGAAGCGATACTCCTGCCGAAGGTCCCCCATCCCCGGCACCAGGATGACCAGCGGGCCCTCGCCCCGGTCTTCGTAGGCCAGTGTGCCGCCATCGACGTGGAGCTGCTCCATGGCGATTCCTTTCCTGCGGGTCGCGCCCGGCTCCGGGACAGCGCGCGACGTCCGACCGTCCGCGAAGCGACCGTGCGCCACTCCGGTAGCGCGAGAGGGGACCGTGACGGCCCCGGGCTCGGGGTGGAGGGTCGGGCGAGTGCGGTTGGTGACGCGCGGACGGTGCGTTTCGGGGGTGGGCATGGTCGGCTCCTTCGGTGGGACGGGATCGTCCATGAACTATGCTATATAGGTTGTAGCCTAATTGCCTTAGTTTGTCAAGCAGGCGCGCGCCCGCTAGCGCCTTCTGGTCGGCCCAGGGACAAACGCCCACGACAGGACTGCTCCCAACCGGCCATCATCAGCTGACGGAACCGCCCCCCACGCTCGAGGGGCCGAGAGGTCGTGAGGCCGTGGACCCGCATGCGTTCACTCTCCTGAGCATCGTCATCCGAAGCGCCATCGTGCACACGGTCACCTACACCGCCATGGGCATCGTCGCCATGAACGTCTTTCGCTACGGCAGCGCCATCCGCGACGATCCCGTGCGCACGGCTTCCCTCCGCGACACGAACGACCCCCTCGTGATGGCGGGCCCGCTGTTCCAACCACTGCGCGGCCTGCTCTTCGGGATCGTCTTCTACCTCCTCCGCGACGTCCTGTTCGCCGCCCACGGCTGGCTGGTGCTTTGGCTCACCCTTGTCGTGATCGGCATCCTCGGCACGTTCGCGCCCGCCGAGTCCTCGATCGAGGGCTGGATCTACCGGCGACCCTCCCCTACCGGCTTCCTCTGGGGCGGGCTACTGGAGATCCTTTCGCAGTCCCTCCTGCTGGCGGTGCTCACCTTCCTGTGGGTTCGGAATCCCACCGCTGCCTGGCTCGACTGGACCTTCGGGGTGCTGTTCGTGCTCGCCCTGGCTATGCCGGCCCTGGGCCTCCTTGCCAGACGCGTGAACCGCCCCTCGAAGGCCTGAGGGGAGCGGGCCCGCCAGCCCTTTGATTCCGCCGGAATTCCGACCTGTTCCGGCCGCGCCATCGCGAGGCCGAACGACAGCAGCGCACCCGTCGCGGCGGGCACCACCCGCCGACCGCTCCCTCATCGCGCTCTTATCCGTCCTGCACGGCATTTGCACGCTTCTTCCACGGCATCCTCGTATGACGTGCCTAGCTTGTGTGCGTCGAGGGACCCCCGGAAACCCCCGGATGGGTCCCTCGCCACGGCCTCGCGAGCTTGGCCCGCGATGCGCCCGGAAGGAGAAGCCTATGAACCCCAACCGCAGGACCATCACGACCATTCTGGTGGGCGCCACGTCGGCCCTGGCGCTGACCTTCGGCATCGCCTTCGCACGACCCATCGTCCAGCTCGACGGCCTCAGCACGCAGGGAGTCACCATGGCGGATTACATCGACACCCACGCCGTGGGGGCGTCGAACAGCCAGTGCTTCCAGGACACGGCCCAGAAGAACCAGGCGGGCTACGCGTGCTTCCAGCACGCACTCCAGGTCAGCGGGCTGCAATCGCTGCTGAACGGCTCGGCCCCGATCACGGTCTTCGCCCCGACCGATGCGGCCTTCGCGCACCTGGAGGTCACGGCCGGTAAGAGTGCGTTCGACCAGTTCATGAACAACAAGGCTGCCATGACCGAGCTCGTGAGGGCTTCGATCGTGAACGGCAGCCATACCCTGGCCGATCTCGCGTACCAGACGCCCTTCGCGACGGGCTCGACCAGCGTCACCACCATCGCGGGAACACCGCTGGCCATCGCCTTCGGCTCGCTGGGCTACACCACCTCGCGCACGTACGTCGATGTCGGCCCGTCGAGCGCCTACGACGGCCAGAGCTACGTGGACGGGACCCCCGTGATGGTCGCCCACGATAGCGTCCTGATCCCGCTCCGTCGCATCACCCTCACCTCCTTGAGTGCCTAGCCGATCCGAATGAGCCGCACGCTCGACCAGGACATGCCGAGCGAGCGCAGCCGCCGGGACTCCCGCGGGGGGTCCCGGCGGCCTTCTCGACCCTTCACCACCGGGCACCCGACGGCAAACAGCCTCGTGCGACGCTCGGCCAGGCAACGGCTGGTCAGCGGCCTCCCTTGCCGACGCGCTCCTCCCACGCCTCCAGCGAGCGCGGCCAGTCCTTGCCCAGCAGGCGCGAGAGCGACCGGTCGGCCAGCACCTGACCGTCCGTCTGGCAGGTGGCGCAGTAGTTGGTCTCGCGACCGGCGTAGCGGATGCGCTGCACCGGATCGCCGCAGCGCGGGCACGGCTGCCGGTAGCGGCCGTGCACGGCCATCCCCTCCTGGAAGGCGGTGACACTGGGCCAGCCACCCTCGCTCACACCGAGCGAGAGCCGGTCGACCCACGACTGGAGGACCTGCTGCGTGGCCGCGTACAGGCGCGCCTGGGCAGCGTCGTCGAGCGAGGTGGTCAGCGCGACCGGCGACAGCCGGGCCGCGTGAAGGATCTCATCGGCGTAGGCACCGCCGATCCCGGCGATCAGGTGCGGCGAGGTCAGGGCTCGCTTGAGGGTATGGCGCTCGCGTTGCAGGGCGGCACCGAACGCCGCGCGCGAAGCCACGAGCGGCTCGACCCCTCCGGGATCGAGCCCGGCCAGGGCCGCCTCCCCCTCGACGGCGCGCAACGAGGCCATCCTCTTGCTGCCCGCCTCCGTGACCAGGAGCGTGCCTCCTTCGAAGTCGAAGGCGGCCAGACCCCGCTTTCCCGGCAGCCCCGCCCCCGCCTTGCCCCACGCGAGGCGCCCCACGAGCATCAGATGCAGCACCAGGAACAGCGGCGACGGACCTTCCTCGAAGGCCAGAACGAGGCGCTTGCCGATCCGCCTGGTGCCGCTGAGCGGACGCCCCTCGAACGCGGACAGCGGCGGCTCCACCGTGCGGAGAAGGAACACGCTCCGGAGGCGAACACCGAGCAGGCGCCGCCCCAGGGCGCGCACGGAGAGCGCGGCTCGATAGGCCTCGATGTCGGGAAGCTCGGGCATGCCGTCTCCAGGGGCCCCGAGGGCCCCGGTTGCGCCGCCCACGAAGCGCGCTCCGGATGCCCGGCAGCCATCTCGATCATAGGCCGCCCCGCCATCTCGGCTCTTGCCCCGGGCGGGACCGGTCGGAACGTCGTCCCCCAGCGACAATGAATGAACCGAGTCACAATTGCATCGGCAAATCCGGCATAGGCTGTGGGCGGTCCACACCGAGGGGACCCCCCGGACGCGCCCCGTCGACGCGCCCACCGGCCACGCTCGGCCGCACTGCCAGAACGGCGCCTCCCGCGCCTCCACGCCGCACGGCGCCCGCGCGGGCGACACCCGGAGAGGACCCTCATGAGCGACTTCTTCCATGATCCGACGAAGGACGATCAAGGAGACACCTTCGTCATCCACACTTCGGATGGGCTCACGCTCGAGCTTTCCCCCAGCTGCCTGACCATCCGAGGCCGCGACACGCGGGCGTTGGCTCGCGTCGCCCTCAACCTGGACCGCATCACGGGCGTGGTGGCCGGGGCGAACGTGACCGCGCACGCCACGCACAGCCACGTGCTCACCGTGCGGCGCAACGGCGAGGGCCTCGTCGTCAGCGTCAGCACGCCGCACCTGGAGCTGCTGCACCGGCACCTTCCGCTGCCGTCGGGCAGGGTCGAGCATGGAGCGGTGGGCGACGGCTCGGTACAGCCGCAGGCAGGAGCCTCGGGCGTTTCCTGAGCCACAGCGCATCGCGGGAAGGGCACAGGCGCCTCGGCACGGCTAGAGTAGGCGCATGAGCGACTCGAGCGACAAGGGCGCGACCCCATCCACCCTCGCCACAGCGACGCTGGCGGGCGGCTGCTTCTGGTGCCTGGAAGCGGTGTACGCCGAGCTCCTCGGCGTGCGCTCGGTGGAGTCCGGGTACACCGGCGGTGATGTGCCGGAGCCGAGCTATCAACAGGTCTGCACCGGCACCACCGGCCACGCCGAGGCGGTGCGCCTCCGTTTCGACCCCGGGATGATCGGCTACCGAGACCTCCTGCAGGTGTTCTTCTCCATCCACGACCCCACCACGGTGGATCGGCAAGGGAACGATGTGGGGTCGCAGTACCGCTCCGCGATCTACTACTACGACGAGGCGCAGCGCGCCGAGGCCGAAGCGGTCATGCGCGAGGTCGACGCCTCCGGTATCCACGACGCTCCGCTGGTGACCGAGCTGAAGCCGGCCGGCGCCTTCTACCCCGCCGAGCCCTACCACCGCAACTTCTTCGCGCACCATCCCGAGCAGGCCTACTGCCGCGTCGTGATCGCCCCCAAGGTGGCCAAGTTCCGCAAGCAGCACGTCGAGCGCCTCAAGCGCCCGACCGCAGCCGAGTCCTGAGGATCCCACCAGGCCGGGGGCGCGCACCCCGCCGGCCTCCGGGCACGGCCCGACCGCGCGCGGGAACCCCTTGGAGAACGGCCCCCGCCGGAGGCGGGGGCCGTGAGTCCCAACAGGGTCCGGGGCGTCAGTCGCCCGGGCTGGCGTCCGCTTCGGGGGGAGCCTGGGCGGGCTCGGGCGCCGGATAGATGGCGCGCAGCACCGCGTAGGACAGGAACCCGACGACCAGCGGGCCGCCCAGCACGATGAGCCACAGCACACCCGTGCTCAGACCGAGCCCGTTCTTGTAGGCGGCGAGGGTGGCGGCGATGAAGAAGCTCAGCACCGCGATCACCGTGGCCGTCCGGACCGGGTGCTGACTGGGGAGCTCGACGTAACGCAGCTTGCGCTTCGAAGGCTGCAGCAGCGGGAAGACGAATCCGAAGAGGATGAGCAGCGTGGGGATCAGGACCCCGATGAACTCGGGCCCCACGAACACCCCGAAGACCGTGAACTTCCAGGCCGACGGGATCATCTTGAGAAAGCCGAAGAGCCACAGGAAGTACCAGTCCGGCTTCACGTTTGGCGTCGACGGTCCGGGAGGCCCGAAGTGCTCGATCGGGTTGGCGTTGAACAGCCCCGCCACCAACGCGAGGATGGCGACCAGCACCGCGAACAGCACACCCATGATCAGCGCCTGCTGCGGCCAGAAGGGCACGCCCAGGATCTTGCCGGGAGCGATCTTCTCGGCGTACTTGGGCTGGGTGTGCTTCTGCAGGAACATGATCAGCACGTGGGCGCCGATCAGCATTCCGATGATGAGCGGCAGCCAGATCATGTGGATGGCCGTCAAGCGCGGGATCGAGTGCTCGGTCGGGAAGGTGCCGCCGAAGAAGAGCTGCGCCAACCAGGTGCCGATCACCGGGATCGACGCCGCGATCTCGTAGCCCACCTTCGTGGCCGTCGCCGAGAAGGCGTCGAACGGCAGCGAGTACCCCGTGAAAGCCGCCACCACCGCGAAGCTGAGCAGCAGCAGGCCGATGATCCAGTTGACCTCCCGGGGCTTCTTGTAGGCCCCCGTGAGCAGGATCCGGATCATGTGCAGGAAGGCCGCGGCGATGAAGACGCTGGCGGCCCAGTGGTGCATGCTGCGAATCACCTGACCGAAGGGCAGGCTGTCGATGAACTGCACCGAGGCGTACGCCGCCGGCAGCTTCTTGGCCCCCACCTGCACCAGGCGGATGGAGGGCTCGAAGTTGATCGACAGGAAGATGCCCGTCAGCACCAGGATCACGAACGAGAAGAGGGTGATCTCCCCGAGGAAGAACGAGTGGTGCACGGGGAACATCTTGCGGAAGAACTTCTTGTAGAGCCGGGACAGCGCCAGCCGCTCGTCGAGCCACTTACCCATGGTCCACCCCCCTCAGCTGCATCCGATGCTCGTCAGGAAGCCCCCGGCCACGGTGAGCTGCCCGTTGGAATAGGCGAGCGGAAGGAGCGGCAGGGGTCGCGGCGCGGGGCCGGCCATGACCTTGCCGTCCTCGCGCGGGTTGAACTGCGAGTGGTGGCAGGGGCACAGGAACCAACCGTTCTTGCTGTCCCAATCGCTGACCGTGCAACAAAGGTGGGTGCACACGGCGGAGTACCCCACCACCCCCTCCGCGGCGTGGGGCGCCGTATCGGGCCCCAGCTGGCTGGCATCGAAACGCGACAGCAAGACGAGATTGTTGTCGGTGCCGCTCTTCACGACGCCGGTCTTGGGGTTCTTGGGATAGCACAGGATCTGCTTCGTGTCCTTCTGGACATCGCTCACCTGCACCACCTTCGTCTGGTCCTCGGCGTGCACCAGCAGGTCACCACTGGCCGGCGGTTCCTGTTGCGGTGTGATCTTGGCGATCGGCTTGAGGCTGCCGGTCACGGTCAGGGCCGACAGGCCCGTCACGGTCAGGGCCACGGTCACGCCGACGCTAGCCTGCAGGAAGCGGCGCCGCTGGATCAAGCGCTCCTGCTCGTCAGCATCGGCCTGCTCAGCGCGCGCGTCGTCCTCGAGCCGCTCCCCCTCCGGAGCGCCTGTGCGCTCGTCATCGTTCGGCATTACCAAGGCACCTCCGAATCCTCCGATTCGATGTGGACCTCATCGTCCTGGTAGTAGTTCTTGTACAGCATCAACAGCCCGGCCACACACAGCGAGATGCCGGCGAAGATGGCGCCCTCGACCGCCGGATGGTTCTGCTGGGTGTGCAGGGAGTGCACGATGGCCTGCACGAACAGACCCGACAGCGCCACGGCCAGCGCCGACAGCAGCATGCCCACCCACTGCGCCCGGCCGGGCCGGGCGCGGTGTACGCCGGGGCGTAGCTCCGGTCCCTCCAGCCACACGGAGATGAAGCCGATGGCCGCGTAGACGAGGAACACCACCCCGAACGTGATCAATCCGATCTGTCCCACCGACAGCGGTTGCGCCTTGCCGCCGGACACCGCCGTGATGTAGCGGCCATCGAGATAGGACATCAGGAACAGAGCCGCGGCGAAGAGCAGCGTGAAGAACGGGATCACCCGGTCGTTGCGGAACATCTCAACGCCCCTTCCCGAGACCTCGAGTGGTCGATGGGCCCGCGTACGGCCTTCCCGGCACGATCACTGGGCCGCCTTCGGAACGGCCTGCTTGGCCTGGTCGACGCTCACCGGGCCGTAGTCGTTGCCGAAGGAGTTGCGGATGTACGTGGCGACGTCGGCGAGCTCCTTGGCGGTGAAGGAATGGTGCGACGGCATGGCGCCCTTGCCGTCGAAGATGCGCTGCATCACGGCACTGGCGTTGCTCAAGAAGTCGTTGCCGGCCAGCGCCGGGAACGTCGGCGGCATGCCGGCGCCATTGGGCTGGTGGCACCCCTGACACTCGGAGGTATACAGCTTCTTACCGGCCTGCATGGCGTCGGAGCTCGCGGTCGTGGCGCTCGAAGCGCCTGCCTGGGAGGTGCTCGACGAGGTCGAGGACGACGACGAGGAAGAGGACGACGAGGAGGCAGGGGTCGACGACCCGGACGCTGACGACCCCGACGACGACCCGGACGACGACCCCGTGCCCGAGGTGGAGGACGCGCCGCTTCCCTTGCTCGCGGCCGGGACCGCCTTCGATGCCACGTCCACGCTGACGCCACCGTAGCTGTTGCCCCAGGTGTTGCGGATGTAGGTGGCAACGGCCGCGAGCTGCGTCGCGGTGTAGGAGTGGTGCGAAGGCATCGCTCCGGCACCGTCGTAGACGCGCTTCACAACCGCAGTCGGGTCGCTGAGGAAGCTGTTGCCGGCCAGCGCCGGGAACGTCGGCGGGTTGCCCTCACCGCTCGGCTTGTGGCAGGCCGCGCAGTCGGAGCCGTAGAGCTGCTCGCCCGTCTTCAACAGTTGCTGGTCGACAGGAGGCGCCGAAGCGCTCGCCCCCGACGAGGCGGTGGCGCTGCTGGCGGGCTTCGACACGATGGCGCTGTACATCGGCACCAGCATGAAGAAGACCCAGATTCCGCCGAGGATGAGCACCGTCGACAGCACGTAGAGCCAGGCCGGAGGCCCCTTCGCCGTCGAAACGGTTGGTGGAGGGGCGGCAGGGCGCGGTGTCACCACGTCGACGTCGACCCGGCCCGTGACCGTCGCGCCGGGCTCCAAGCCCCGGACCACGAGCCCGGGCTGATGCTCCACGGTGAAAGGAATACGGCGCTCCCGCCGGCGGCCAGCGGCATCGATGCGCACCAGCCGCAGCGTGTGCTCCCCCTCTTCCAGCGACGCGGTATCGAGCTGGAATCGGAAGGGCGGGGCGGTCAGGACCTGGACCGCCTCCGGTCGATCGTCGAGGTAGGCCTCGATCCGAACGGCCGCGTCGGACGAACTGGAGCCTTCTGCACTCACGACAGCATTCCTCCCAACGTTGAACCGCGAATCGCCGCCGGAGGCCGGCGCCTCCGGGGCGATGTCGCGTGCACCCGCTCTTCAGCGCCCGCACCGGAGCCTTCCGGCGCCCGGCCGCGCGTTCGAACGACGCTCATGCTCATCGGCGCCTCACGGTAGCCGCGCGCTCCGATCACGGCCGTAGTCTAAAGCCAGCCCACATGAGTGTCTCATGACATCCCGCTCCTTCGAGCCCACGGCACGGACCTCGCTACCTGCCAAAGCCGCTTCCGGTGGCAGCGAGCCCAGGGCCAGAGCGGCCCTCGCGCCCGTGTCCAGGGCGCCCCCGCAGGAGCCTACCGTACAGGACGAACGTCCCCATGGGGCAAATGTCCCGCGGGCGACCGCGCAGCCGGGGCGTCGCCGACACCACGGCGGGACCCAGCCTACAGGTGGACACTGGATCATGGCCACCACGACCAGCGCCGTACCCCTCGCCTTCGACGCCATCAGCGCTCGCCTGCACGCCCTCGACCTTCCCGACGTGGACGTCGTGGTGGGCATCGCGACCGGAGGAACGGTCCCGGCCGCCCTGCTTGCGCATCAGCTGCGCCGCCCGCTGGCCCTCGTGACCCTCAACCTCCGCGCACCCGACAACACCCCGCAGCGCCCCGCCCCGGAGGTTCTGAGCGCCGTGCCCACATTCGAGGCCGGCCACCGGATCCTGCTCGTGGACGAGGTCAGCGTGACCGGAGCCACCCTCGCCGCGGCCCGGGCCCTGTTCCCGGAACAGCGCGTCACCACGCTGGTGCTCAAGGGCCGGGCCGACCTGGTCGCCTTCCCCGAGATCCAGACGTGCGTCGCGTGGCCCTGGAAGTCCTGAGGGTCGGCCCGCCCGACCAGAACGGGCCATCCACCACCCCTTAGCCTGCACGACGTCGCCCGAGTGACGGGACCTCCTTCTGGGTCCTGGACAATTGGACGGTACAGCACGGCCGGGCCGGCCGCACGGCTCGCCGCCGCTCGGCTCGAGCCGCCGTCCCGGTCCGCCATCACGACGACATCGATTCGGAAGGAGCCCGTTATGGCGTCCAGCACGACGATGAGGCCAGGACCGAACCTCAATCAGGAGCTCGTCCGACCGGCGATCCTGGGCCTGATGGACGGCACCGTCTCGACACTCGCTCCGATCTTCGCCGCCGCGCAGCTGACGAGCGGCATCCACGTCTTCTGGGTCGGGCTCTCCGCGGCGACCGGGGCGGGCTTGAGCATGGGCCTGGCCGAGGCGCTCTCCCACGGCCAGGACGAAGAGATGGACGTCGCCCCGGCCTGGAAGGGGTTGACCACCGGTCTCGGGACCACGCTCGGGGGGATCTTCCACAGCCTCCCTTTCCTCATCCCCGACATCACGCTGGCGCTCTTCATCGCGTACGCGGTGGTGGCCACCGAGCTGCTCGTCATCTCCGCGATCCGGTGGCGCTACCTCAACTTCCCCCTGTGGCGCACGCTCGTGCTCGTCGTCGGGGGTGGCGCGCTGGTGTTCTTCCTGGGCATCGTGCTGGGCAAGGTCGGCAACGGCACCATTTGATGGCGGCCTCGACACCCCTGCCGAGGGGACCGAGCCCGCCATCCCAGGCTCCCATCCGGGCAGGGCCCCGGCGCCCGGCATCGGTGGCCCGCCCGATTGCGCTCCCGACACGTCAGGGCCTACGCTGCTCTGGAGGGGGACCGCATGGCGCGGCAGCCAGGGACCGCAGATCGCCGTGACGAACGAGGGGCGGCGCGCGCAACGCCGAAAGCGGCGGAAGGCGTCGGGCGGCACCGTCGTTCGGGCCTTCAGGCCCGTCAAAGCCCCCTCCTGATCGTGAACGCCGACGATTTCGGCAGCTCGAACGCGGTGAACCGCGCCGTCATCGAAGCCCACACGCGGGGCATCCTCACCAGCGCGAGCCTGATGGTAACGGGCGATGCCTTCGAAGAGGCCGTGACGCTGGCCAAGCGCCACCCCGAGCTGACGGTCGGGCTGCACCTGGTGCTCGTGCAGGGTCGCGCTGCCGCACGTCCCGAGTGGATTCCGCGCCTGGCAAGCATGAGCGGACGCCTGCCCAGCGACCCGGTGGCGCTGGGGCTTCGCCTCGCCATCGATGCACGCTTGCGCCGAGAGGTGATCGTCGAGATCGATGCCCAGCTCGAACGCTTCACGGCCACCGGCCTGCCACTCTCCCACGTCGACGGCCACCTCAACTTCCACATGCACCCCGCTGTGTTCGCCGTGCTGGCGGCGCGGGCCGCCGCATTGGGAGCGGTCGGGGTCCGGTTGCCGCGCGACGACCTTCGCCTTGCGCTACGGCACGACCGTGCCCACCTCACATCCAAGCTCTCGTGGGCGGCCGCCTTCGGCCCGCTCAGCGCCTGGGCGCGGCGCAGGCTGCCACCGCCGCTGCGAGCCACGGACCGGGTCTTCGGCCTGTTCCAGAGTGGCCAGGTCACGACGCCGTACGTCCTGGACGCGCTCGCCACCTTGCGCCCGGGCCGGAGCGCCGAGCTCTACCTCCACCCGGCCGCCACGGCCGGCGGCGAAGCCCTCGGGCCGAACCCCGGAGACCTGGCAACGCTCCTCGACCCGGTGGTGGCCGCCGCCATCGCCGGGGCCGGCGCCCGCCTCGCGACCTATGCCGCGCTGGAAGGCCGATGAGATGATCGGACTCGTCGACGCGATCGTCCTGGCACTGACCGTGGCCGGCTGGTGCTTCTGGATCGCGGCGTGGTGGCTGGCCGAGCGCTTCTTCGGCCAACGGGGCGAGGTCTCCCCGGACGCTCCCCTGCCGGGCGTCTCCGTGTTGAAGCCCCTGAAGGGCGTCGATCCCGAAGCCTTCGCCAACTTCGAGAGCTTCTGCCGGCAGGACTACCCCCGGTACCAGGTCCTCTTCGGCGTGAGCGATCCAGACGATCCCATGGTTCCGCTCGTGCGGAGGTTGCAGGCCCGGCACAAGGATCTCGACATCCAGCTCCACCTGCTCGCAGAGAACGAGGGAAACCCCAAGGCGGCGTTGCTCCACCAGCTGGCGGCGCGTGCGAGCTACGACGTACTGGTCACGAGCGACAGCGACATCCGCGTACCATCCGACTTCCTCCGCAGCGCCGCGATCCCGTTGAGCGACCCGTCCGTGGGGCTCGTCACCTTCCCCTATCGCGGCACGGCCCCCGTCACCTTCACCGCCCGCTTGGAAGCGCTCCACATGAGCGGCACCTTCCTCCCCTCGGCCATGGTGGGCCGTCGGGTCCTCGGCATGCGCTTCGCTCTGGGCGCCAGCACCGCGTTGCGGCGCCACGACCTCGAGCGTCTCGGGGGCTTCGCAGCGGTCATCCCCTACCTGGCCGACGACTACCAGCTCGGGATGCGGATCGCCCGACTCGGCCTGCGCGTCAGCATGTCCCGCACGGTGGTGGCCAGCGTCCTGGGCGCGACCAGCTTCCGGGAGCAGTGGGAGCGGGAGGTACGGTGGGCGCGAACCACCCGCGTCAGCCGCCCGATCGAGTATCCGGGGCTCCTCCTCACCCACACGCTGCCGCTCGCCCTCGCGCTTGTCCCGCTCACCGGTGCCAGCACCCTGTCGCTCGCCGTGCTCGCAACCTCCCTCACCCTCAGGCTCGCGGTGGCCTGGCGCGTGACTGCACTGGCAGGCGGCCACGACATCCAGCGCTGGCTGCCATGGTTGCCCGTCCGCGACCTGCTCAGCGCGGCCGTGTGGCTGACCGGGCTGGTCGGCAACCGGGTGACCTGGCGTGGGCGGCGCTACCGCGTCGGCGTCGACGGTCGGTTGACCGCGATTCGCAGCCGGCCCCTGGCGGGCGGCGCGGCGGACGCAGAGGCCGGGGCCGCCGACGTGACGTCCGAGCCCGAGCGCGGCCGAACGGCGGGCCCGGGGCCGCCGTGAGGCGCCGCCCACGTCACGCCATCCTCACGGACCGACGCTAGGCTCGTGCCCGGGGGACGGCGCAGAGCCGGCCGCGCCCCGCCGCCGTCATGGTTCGGGGCGGGCCCGTCCCGGCGCACGACCACGAGATGGTCGGCGGCCATGTACCAGCACCGACACGGCGCGGAGAGGAACGCTCATGCAGATCCGACTGGACGGCAAGAGAGCTTTGGTGACCGGCGCCAACAGTGGCATCGGCGCCGCCATCGCCGAAGCGCTCGGAGAGGCGGGCGCTCGCGTGGCGATCAACTACCTCGACGGGGAGGACGCCACGCGGGCGGTGGCCGAGCGGGT
>Ga0315542_1000627_pt1 | contig 22472 bp, 17 predicted proteins | sample SalMarSW160120MG_FD_202541 | JGI IMG/M metagenome (GOLD analysis project Ga0315542, IMG submission 202541) | Salt marsh sediment microbial communities from the Plum Island Ecosystem LTER, Massachusetts, United States - Salt Marsh Sediment SW1601-20 ... | reverse complement strand
ATTGGGACCATAACTGACTTAAAAGGGAAATACCGGATTGAAACATCAAAGCCATCAGCCAATATCATTTTTTCATTTATCGGCTACGATTCGCAAATACATAAGGTTATCAGAGGCAAATCCCAGACTATCGATGTAAAAATGAATTTATCATCAATTGCCATGGAGGGAGTAGTGATAAAACCGGCAAGAAGATCATATAAAAACAAGAATAACCCCGCTGTTGAGCTTATTGATAAGGTTATTGAGAATAAAGACAACAACAGAAAGGAAAGATTCGATTTCCTCCAATTCAGACAATATGAGAAAGTACAGTTTGCTTTCAGCAATGTATCTGACAAGTTTGAGCAAAACGGTTTATTCAAAAAATATCACTTCATCTTTGACAATATTGACACAACCAAGCGAATAGGAAATAAGATACTTCCTTTCTTTATAAGGGAGGATATGTCCGATCATTATTATAGAAAGGATCCCGAGGCAAAAAAGGAAATTACCCTTGCATCCAAAACTATCAACCTCAATGAGTACCTTGACAACAAAGGGGTATCCGCTAACCTCGACTATCTGTATCAGAACATAAATATTTACGATAATGAAATACTTTTCCTTACCAATAAATTTCTTAGTCCGATAGCCAAAAGTGCTCCGACTTTTTACAGGTATTATATAATCGATACACTTTTGGTAAGCAACCAAAAGTGTATAAGATTGTTTTTTGAACCTCGTAACAAATCGGATTTCCTGTTTCATGGATATCTGTACATAACCCAGGATACAAGCTATGCTATCAGGAAAATTGATATAGGTATCAACAAGAATACGAACATAGACTGGGTTCAGAATATCTCAGCTACCCAGGATTTTGAAAATTACGGGGAATATGGATGGCTGCTTTCGAAGGAGGAGATCGCAATCGATTTTGGGATAGTCAAAAATACTCTTGGTCTGTATGGACAGAGGACCTTATCATATAATAACTACAGGATAAATGACCCTATTGATCCTAAGGTATTCAGCGGCCCTGAGAAGATCGACAATACTGACCCCACATTGGATAATTCAAAATATCTGACAAAAAGCCGCCCTATTCCGCTCACCCGAACAGAAAACGGGATCTATTTGATTGTCGATTCTCTCAACAAGGTACCGACATTCAAAAGGCAAATGAATATTGTAATGTTGCTCACAACAAATTTCCTGAACCTTGGAAAAATAGAATTGGGGCCTGACGTAAATTTCTATAGTTTCAATAGTGTAGAAGGATCCAGAGTTAGGTTCGGAGGCCGGACGACTCCCAAATTCAGTAAGAAAATCAATTTCGACGGATACCTGGCCTATGGTATTAAAGACAACAAATTTAAATATAATGCCGGGGTGACTTATTCATTTACTCCCAGGACCATTTATCAGTTCCCTGTCAAATCGCTCAGATTAAGCTACATGAGTGACACAAAGATACCAGGGCAGGAATTTCAGTTTTCGGAGGCGGATAATATCTTCATGTCGCTCAAGAGGGGTGTTGATGATAAATTCTTTTTTAATAATACATTCAGTGTTGAGTTTCTGAATGAGTTCAAAAATCATTTTTCCTATTCCCTTGGTTACAGTTACACCAGGCAATCACCATACGGTAACCTGTATTTCAATAAGGAAGATTACCTGACCGGCTACAACAGTACAAATCATATAAACATCTCAGAGCTTTCTCTTGGTTTGCGTTATGCAAAGAATGAAACATTCTATCAGGGAAAGATATACAGGTATCCGTTCCCCAGTAAACACCCCACCATTCAGCTCAAAATTGCAGGCGGGTCAGATTTGATAGGTAACGATTATGACTATCTGAGGCTTCAGACGAATATAAGCAGGAGATTTTATTTCTCAGTTGTAGGTTATGCCGACATTTCGCTTGAAGCTGGCAGGATATTCGGAAAGGTATCCTATCCCCTTCTTTTCATTCACAGGGCCAACCAGTCATATTCTTACCAGAGGGACTCATACAATCTGATGAATTTCCTTGAATTTGTAAGTGACAAATATGCAGCCTTAAATATCGATTATAGCTTTAATGGCTTTATCTTTAATAAGATACCCCTACTAAAGAAACTCAAACTCAGAGAAGTAGTTACTCTGAAAGCTTTATATGGAGGACTTGACAGAAGCAATAATCCCGAATTTCAAAGTGACCTTTTTAAATTCCCGGTTGACGCCAACGGAGTTCCGTTGACCAATACACTTGAAAGAAAACCATATGTTGAAGCAAGTATCGGTGTATCAAATCTCTTCAGAATATTCCGCGTTGATCTGATAAGACGTTTAACCTATGTTAATCTGCCAAATGTATCCACAACTGGGATAAGGATACAATTCAGGTTTGACATCTAGATACCAGCCACTATTCTATTCATTATTCATAACGCAATGCATCTATCGGGTCGAGGTTAGAAGCTTTCTTCGCCGGATACCAGCCAAAGAATACTCCGATAACCGTACACACTGCAAATGACAAAATTTCTGAGCCTGGTAACACAACTATTGGCCACGACATTGAGGAACCGATTATCTTGGATGCTACAATACCCAGGAGAATGCCAATAATACCTCCTGTCAGGCTAAGTAAAATCGATTCTGTAAGGAACTGCAACAATATATCAATTCCTTTACCACCTATAGCCATACGAAGTCCGATTTCCCTGGTACGTTCGGTAACGGATACATACATAATATTCATGATTCCTATACCCCCAACGAGTAACGAAATTCCTGCAATTGCTCCCAGCAGAACTGTAAGGATGTTACTTACAGAACTGAATGTAGACAACAATTCTGCCTGGTTCCTGATCCTGAAGTCATCCTGGTCAGATGCCTTAATCTTATGTTGTCTTCGAAGTGTTTCTTCAATTTGATCTGATGCTTTATCTGTAGAACCGGCATCCACTGCGGAGGTATATATAGCCTGTATATAAGGGATTGCAAGGATCCTTTTCTGAACAGTGGTATATGGTGCCAGAATCAGATCGTCCTGATCCTGCCCGAAGGTATTCAGACCTTTTGTATCGAGTACACCAATTACCAGAAAAGGTATTTTCTTGAATCTTATCACCTGCCCGACAGGATCTCCGCCTACACCAAACAGATTAGTAATAACTGTTTGTCCGAGAAGGCAAACCTTGGCTGCAGAACCAATTTCCCTGTCAGTGAACATCCGCCCGCTTACGACTGATCTTTCCCTTATCTGAAGATAACTGGTATTAACTCCATAGATTGATGTTGGCCAGTTCAACCCACCGAAGACAGCCTGACCGTTCCCTCTTACTTCAGGCGTTGCTGCAAGTACGGCCGGGCAATCATTTAATATTGCTGTTACATCGGTTTCTTTCAGGCTTTGCATGGTTGACATACCAAACTGTACTCCTCCTCTCTCCTGCGACCCTGGCATTACCGTTACAAGGTTTAATCCCATGCCTGATATCTGCTGCTGTATGCTTACTTTGGAACCCTCGCCTATACCCAGCATTGCTATAACCGATGCAACACCAATAATAATTCCAAGCATTGTAAGAAAAGCCCTGAATTTATTCCTTAATAAGGCATTTAGAGCTATTTTGAAAAGGTTTTTAATACTCATTTTTAATCTATTTACTAATCTTCTTCCACCGGAATGCTTGCGAGCATTTCCAGCGCGTTTATTCTGTCTTTAACCAAGTTTTCCCTCAAAATGACACCATCTTTGAAAATAATATTTCGTGTTGCGCATCTTGCTATGTCCGGTTCATGTGTCACGAATACAATTGTTTTTCCCTGGTAATTGAGCTCCTGAAAAAGAGCCATAATTTCATAGGATGTCCGCGTATCGAGGTTTCCTGTAGCTTCATCAGCAAGGATAACTACAGGGTCGTTTACAAGCGACCTTGCAATTGCCACTCTTTGTTGCTGACCTCCTGAAAGCTGGTTCGGCTTATGGTACATTCTGTCGGTAAGACCCACTGATGCTATAGCCTGTCTGGCTCTTTCCTTTCTTTCCTTTGATTTTACCAATTTATTGTATAATAAAGGTAATTCAACATTATCGAGAGCAGTGGTTCTTGGTAAAAGGTTATATGTCTGAAAAACAAATCCGAGCTTCCTGTTTCTCAGTGCAGCCAGTTGATTTTTATTAAGATCCGAAATATTAGTACCATCCAGAATATAATCTCCTTCGGTAGGTTTATCGAGGCATCCTATAATGTTAAGCATTGTTGACTTACCTGATCCGCTGGCCCCCATTATCGCTACAAACTCACCTTCATTTACAGCCATTTCTACTCCTCTTAGTGCATGAACAGTAACCTCACCAACAAAGTAGTCTTTTTTCAGATTTACTATTTCTATAAGTTTCTTCATAAAATTGTTGTCGTTTTTATCTTCTTCTGCCGGGTCTCTGAGGCATGAAAGGACTTGTTGTTGTATTTGGTGAATTAGTGGTACTGGTATTTGACTTATTCATCGGAGTCATTGATAATATAACCTGGTCTCCTTCCTTTAGACCTGATGTTATTTCTGTATTGGTAGCATCAACTGCACCTACTGTTACACGTGTACGGTGTATTGAATCGCCTGATTTTACCCATACCACAACCGGTCGTTTCATTGACGTGGCGCCAGCTGAACCGAACATGCCTGCTCCTTCAGAAGGCTGCATTCCCTGTCCGCCCTGTCCTCCATATGCTCCCTGTCCTCCCTGAGGTCTCTGACCCTGCTGTCCGGCTGTTCCGCGACCCCTGTTCGGGAAATTAGCTTTCATGTATTCCGCCATAAAGGCAGCATCGGGAGTAAACCTCATAGCTCTTCCCGGAACAACAAGTACACTGTCGATCTTCTGAACGAGCACTGTTATGTTTGCAGTCATCCCGGGCATGAGCTTCTTTTCCGGATTAGGAGCATTAACAATAACCGTATAGGTTACAACATTTGAAGTCACGGTTGGCTGTAATCTTACCTGTCTGATATCCCCTTTAAATACTTCAGTTGGATAAGCATCCACAGTAAAATCTACAGGTTGGCCCTGCCTTACCTGTCCGATATCTGCTTCATCAACATCAGCCTCCACATGCATCTGCGTAAGGTCGTTGGCTATGGTAAAAAGGTTTGGCGTACTGAAACTTGCTGCAACTGTCTGTCCCTGGTCCACGGCACGGTTCAGAATAACACCCTTAATAGGAGAAGTAATAGTAGCATAATTGAGATTAACGATTGCTTTGTCATAGCCGGCCTTCGATGTCTTCAGGTTAGCAAGTGCTGTTGAATAATTGTACTTCACCTGGTCATAATCAGCCTGTGCAATAAGTTTTTTATCAAGCAAAGCCTGGTATCTCTCATATGTCGCTTTTTGATATTCAACTTCCCCTTTTGCCTGCTCCAGGGAGGCCTGAGCCTGCCTAACCTGTGTCTGTAAGGGAGTGGTATCAAGAACGGCGAGTAATTGTCCTTTCTTCACAACCGAGTTAAAATCCACAAATATTTTACTGATTACACCTGAAACCTGGGTGCCAATCAACACAGTGGTGTCAGCTTCAATTGTACCCGTGGCAGTAATAGTATTTATTATAGAACCCTTTTTCACTGTCGTCGTCTCTAATGTATAACCTTTATTCCCTCTGTGACAAGAACTGATCACAAAAAACATAAAAGATGTCATTATAACATACCCTGTTATCGTGATTTTTCTACTGATTTTCATTATTGTTCCGTTTTATTTATTATTATTATTTTAAGCTTTTGAATGACAGCGATTGACCTGAATAAAAATCAAGTACTTTATAGCTGAATATTAAATTATATTTTGACTGAAGTAAGGCGCTTTCAGATGAGATATAGGTTGTTTTCTGAATCAGAAAATCAACAGAACTCATTATCCCCTGGAAATACTTTTCAGAAGCCACATCATATGATTCCTTAACAGCATTATATGCTTCAAGGCTTGCTTCGTACTCAATCTGGGCTGAAATAACATTCTGGCTCGCCTGTTCAATTTCTTTTCTGAGCACGTTTTTTGTGTTGAACTCATTAAGCTCTGCATTAGTTGTGTTCAGCTTTGCTATTTCCACTGCTGTTTTGACCTGCCTGTTCGAATATATAGGAATTGAAGCTGAAAGGCCCACTGAAGGGCTGATATTATCTTTTAACTGGTAGCCCAATGAAGATCCTGGTAAAGAGCTGTATATTGTTGATACTCCAGCATTAAGGGAAATATCTGGATAATAATTGGATTTTGCAATATCAACACCTAACTGGGCGCTTTTCTTGGTCAGTTCAGCATTTTTTACTTCCGGTTTCACTCCCAGCGCTGTCTGATAAATTGCAACAGGATCAGGAGTCCTCCTCTGGTTTATAAGACTGTCAAGGTTTGGGTGCTCAATTGTAAAATCGCTGGTTGCAGGAAGCTCCATCAACTGCATAAGAGTTATTCTGTTAATAGCAAGCTGACTCTGAGCAGAGGCAAGGGTTTGCTTTTCAGTGGCCAGCAGTGATTTTACCTGAAGATAGTCTGAGTTTGCTATTGCTCCCAATTTTAACCTCTCCTCAGCAAGCGTAAGTTGTTCTTCCAGTGAAGTGATCTGGGCATCGCTGTTTTTAACATTCTCCTCGGCATAAAGAACCTGCAGATATGCATTGAGCACATTAAGGCTGACTGTTTCCTTAATTACTTCAGTATTATATAATGATGCTTCATAATTGGTTTCAGACTGTCTAACACTATTACGTATCCTTGAACCATTAAAGACTGTCATTCCTGAACTGGCAGAAATGTTCAACCCATTCGTGCCTTTAAAAACAGTAGCGCCTGTTGTGGTATTTTGTGTATTGCTCCAGTCAAAATTCTGCCTTGCCGAACCCGACAGCGATGGATACCATGCCGATTTTGCCAGTTTAACATCTTCTGAACTAATATTATTGCTGACCATACCTTGCTGTACCTGGATATTTTTACTCAGTGCATATTGTATGCAATCGTCAACTGACCAGATTTTTATCTGGGCGTTTATAAATGTCCCGTCGGCCAGATACATAAAAAAAGAAATAATTAATACTTTAAAACGAGTTCTCATTCGGTAATATATTTGTTTTTTAATTTTTTAATAACTCCATAATAATATTTGCCATTGGACAATTCATGTTGCCGATTTATTTCAGATACTTTTAATAATTTAAAAGATAATATCATAAATACATTTAAAGATTCAGCTTATTTTTTGCGTCATAATACCTTTGTTCAACAACCTGCCAGTTAACAAGCTCCCAGAAAGCATCAACGTAGTCTTTCGTTCTGTTCTGGTAGTCAAGATAATATGCATGTTCCCATAAATCACATGCCAGTAATGGTATCAGGCCTCTGCGCAAAGGATTACCGGCATTATTCTCACGTATGATCTCAATAACTCCGTTAGTATTCAGCACGAGCCACACCCATCCTACTCCGAAAAGTGAAACTGCTGTTTTTGCGAACATGGTTTTCAGAAATTTCAATGATCCGAAATTTTCATTGATCACATCCCTGAACGAGCCATTCAAAATATGATTATCAACCGGTTTAAGGCTGTCAAAATAAAAAGAATGATTCCATGACTGGGCAGCAAAGTTAAAAATCGGGCCATCCGTGACTTTAATAATTGTTTCAATGTCTTTATTTTCAAATTTGGTTCCGGTAATAAGATTATTAAGGTGAGTAATGTAAAACTGATGATGCTTCAAATGATGAAACTTCAAAGTTCTCCTTGAAATATGTGGTTCAAGATCGTTCATTTCATAAGCCAGTTTCGGTAATTCGAAATTCATGCATCTGTTTTTTAGTATTCTGTTACCTGCCTTTATTACAAAGGTCATTATCTCCAATTATGCCTTTCAAAATTAGGTGTAATAGGTCGATGATAAATTAAACCCTCATTAATAATGGATTAAGATAGCATTAAGAGCAAATCACAAAGTACATCTCGCAGATACACAATGGGAAATAAAGGATTGCTGATCTTCAAACCGATTATTACAATAATTATTATTCCTGGGGTTCTTCACTAAGGACGTAGCCAAAGCCTTTTCTGGTATGGATTAGCCTGGGAGAAAAATTCTTATCTATCTTCTTCCTGAGCGAATTGATATGAACATCAATAACATTTGTTCCTGAATTAAAAGAGAAGCCCCAGATCTTCTCCGCAATTAAAACCCTGTCGAAAACTTTTCCCTTATTGCTTAACAAGAGTTCAAGTATTTTATATTCAGTGGCGGTAAGGCTTATTTCCTTCTGATTTCTGACAACTTTTTTTGCTATTGAATCAAGTTCGAGATCCAGGCATTTAATTACAGGATTTATTATAGCATCCTTGCTTCTTCGGTTCAACGCTTTCAAACGGGCAAATAACTCCTGGAAACTGAAAGGTTTCACAAGGTAATCATCTGCACCTGATTCAAACCCCGTAAGCTTATCGTCAAGCGAATCAAGAGATGTTAGCATTAATATAGGAGTAAGGATGCTTTTATTACGGATATTCTTGCACAGATCGAAGCCTGAGATACCGGGAATTACCACATCGAGGATAATCACATCATGCTTTTTTGAGTTTGCCAGTTTTTCTCCTATTGTACTATCAAAGGCAATATCAACCTGACAATCATTACTTTCCAGACCAATTTTTACAAATGCCGATATTTTTGGATCATCTTCTATCAGTAATACTTTCATGGCTCGTATCAAATCATCATGCAAGATATTCAAAAAATGCTGTTATAATACCTGGAAAATGCAAAAATATCTGCCAGCCGAATTTCATAAACCAAAAAAGGGAAATTATAATAAAATCTATTAAATTTGATAAAACAATTGACAATCAAGGACAAGCAAATAATGAATAAGGCAGGCTGATGTGAAAAAATCGACAAATACCTCCAATTCAAAAGATCAGAATTTACAAGCTAACTGGTATTCATCAGGATTACCAGGTAATATTCAGACAGTTATATGGTTATGTATTATGCTGGTTCTGCTTCTTTCCTTTCTCAACTTCACCGGATGGAGTTCTGATATTGCAATATTCAAAAGCATGGATGCCACCTGGATATCAATGAAAATAACCACGGCTTTATGTTTCATATTATCCTCTTTAGCAATAGTAGTGATCCAGGGCAGGACAACTGTCGGCCTGAAAAAATGGGGCCCCAAAATTTTGTCAGTAATTATAATTGTCATCAGCCTTGCAACTGTAATTGAGTATATCGGCCTTGTCATGACAGGTAAAACCATACCTGTCACCCATTCAACAATACTGGATCTTTTCCTTTCGACCGGCAACAGGATGTCACCTTTATCAGCAGTAACTTTCATATCGTTTGGCGCTATTATTTACTTACTGTCAATGAATAGCCGGCTGACCTCAAACCTGGCTCATGTTCTTGTATTTCCAACAGTACTTGCTAGTTATTTTGTACCCGCAAGCTATGTGCTAAATATTTATTCATTATCTGAAATTCCTGAAATTCCTATCGCTCTCAACACAGGTATATCTTTTTGTTCTCTGAGTATTGTGGTTTTGCTGATACGTCCGGATACATGGTTAATGAAGGTTTTCACTTCGCGTAATATGGGAGGAATGATGGCCAGGAGACTTCTTCCTGCTTTATTATTACTCCCTGTCGTAATAGGATGGTTAAGGATAAAAGGCGAAAGGACAGGTATATTCGAATCAGAGATTGGCGTTGTGCTGGTAGCACTTATATATTCAATTTGTTTTGTATTGCTGATTTGGATATCTGCAAGGTCAGTCAACCGGATTGATGAGAAACGCCGTAGCACAGATCTCGCCTTAAAAAAAGCATATAGTGACCTTGAAGATGTCAATTTAAAACTTCAGAAGGAGCTTACGGATCGTATACTTAGTGATGAAGCCTTAAAGCAAAGTGAATTAAAGCTAAAAGAGCTGAATGCTACAAAAGACAAATTCTTCAACATTGTTGCCCACGATCTGAAAAATCCTTTTACGAGCATTCTGGGATCATCTGAATTGCTTTACCAGAATATCTACCAGCTGGAGAACAAAAATATTGCTAGCCTGGCCAAAATAATAAATGATTCCGCCAAGAACGGTTATGCCATACTTCAGAATTTACTCGACTGGTCAAGATCACAGACCGGATTATTAACTATTAATCCTGAGAACATCAATATCAGGAACCTGACAGATGAAGTGATATCCAGCGTTTCGCAGGTAGCCTCAAATAAGGAAATTGAGATCCGTTCAGAAACCAAAGACAATATATTTGTTGTTACAGATAAAAATATGATCAAGACTATTCTGCGAAATCTTCTAAGCAATGCAATTAAATTTTCATACAGGAAGGGACATGTAAGAGTCAGCGCTGTTATCGATCATAATAAAGTAATTGTAGCCGTCAGGGATAACGGTATTGGAATTCCGAAAGACAATCTTGATAAAATATTCAGAATAGATACAAAAATTTCCATTCCCGGCACTGAAAGTGAGATGGGAACAAGCCTCGGGCTGAAACTTTGCAAGGAATTTGCTGAGAAACTTGGTGGTAAGATATGGGTTGAAAGTGTTGAAAATAAAGGGAGCGAATTTTACTTTTCACTCCCTCTCAATACATGATTCAAATATAGATATCTGTTCCCACCCTATTTCTTTACTACTTTATCTTTATTTAAAAAATAGCCTGCAGATTTAAAAAGCCGTTCGGGTATATCCTTTTTCTTCGTGGAAAAATATATATCGCGATTTAAATTGGAATTAACTATATACTCATCATTACCTCCGTTTTTATAGCATTTTACTAAAATATTCAGCAGATTATTTCCTTCGACAAGCATTTGATAAACAGGTAATAAGACCGGTTGATAATTGTCTTTTATGTTCTGGCCATTTAATAAACCCAGTGAATTAAGATAACCTGCAACCCTGGCTGAATCGGCTGTCTGACCTGCTATCTGCCATACATTCCCATTTTTGCTCATTGTATAGCTGCTGTCGGCCGGATAAGTGAATGTTATTTTTGTTATATCTTTTTTATCAGACCTGATAAAAGTCTTGTCACGCCAGTCATCAAACTTTGTATTAAATGTAAAGGAAATAAAACCTTCAACCGCATAGACCTTTTTTTCATTATAAAGTCTTACAAATGAAGTAACCTGTACATTATTGCCGTTATATCCGGCATACGGATTATCCTGTTGCTTATAGCTCATTTTCCCAACCATCAGGTCGGACAGGGTCTTTCCCTTCCTGTCGAAGAATGTAATGCGGGTTGCCAGACTGTCGGTCAGTTCGAATTCCTTCCATTGTGATTTACTTACTGCTGCAAGGCTTTGAGGCTTAAGATTAAGTACCTCCCCAAAAATATTCTGTACCGCGCCCTCCTGGGTAGCCGAAATTATATTTCCCTGTTTAACAACCCACTTATTGTTACTCCTTTCAAGTTCAAATGAACCTGCCTTTCCTGTTTTAGGATATATAATGATTTTGTTTACTGCCGATGTATCGAAATCAACTATCCTGCTTTTGAGGGTAGCGTTTTCCCTTGGAATTTTTATTAAAATTGTGATTATAAGAATTGCTATCAATCCTGCAAGCAGGTAAATCAATTTCTTATTATTAAATCTGTTACTCATAATTCACCTCCATTCTCTTAATACGCTTATTACGGTTTATCTGCATTCTTATCAGTCCATAAATAATAATCAGCATAATCGGAGCAAGAAAATTCAACCATTTCAGAAGTGCTTTGGTGCTCTCTTCCAACTTCTTTATCGGTCGTGAAGTGACCCCTTTCGTCCTGAGGTCAATTAACCCGGTATCATCCGAAAGCCAGTCTATTGAATTCACAAGGAGGCTTATATTATCCGGGGGCAATTGATTTCCTCCATTTTGACCACCTACTGCAAAATCACCATCGGATACAAGAATAATTCTTGAATTCATGTTACCCGACAATTTGCCCTCGAGAATACCTGCTACAACAAGGCCTGACATTGGAAAATCTGACAGCTGCCATTGCTTCTGAATATCAAAATAGAGTGGAGTCTTCAGGCTTCCTGATTTATCGGAAGAGAAAGCAAGAGGAATAAATTTTATGAGGCTGTCGCCTGAAAAAGTAATTGGGCTCGCAAACTGCAGACTGACAGATTCCAGGCCTTTCGTAACAGGGTTATCAGCAAACTTGTGAATTACTGGCAGATAGGGAAACTGTACCTGCGTTGACATTGTAAAACTTCCCTGTTGTTGCTGAAGAGTCACTGCTCCGCAGTTCGCATCTGTTATAAAATTATCGGCTATCGTGATACCCTTTCTTCTCAACCAGTCCTCCATTCCCACACTTACAGATGTTCCAGTGGCATTTTGAAAATTTCCCTGCACACGATTCAATGCCAGGAAGATATTTCCGCCCCTGGCAAGAAATTTATCAAGAACAGATAATTGAGGAGCAGGAATAGTATCAACTGGTCTTATTATTGCTATAGTCTTAAATTTTTGAGGTATGGTGGTGGTATCAGTCAAAGTTAATGCCTGAACATTATAAAGGACCCTCAACTCAGTGTAAACCTGTATAATATCGCTTATTGCAGCTTCTCCATGACCCTGAATAATTGCAATAGAAGGTTTATTTACCACCGATAGTTTTTTAATAGCTGTAGACAGGGCATACTCCATTGCTGAACCAGGCTGGAAAAAAGGTATTTTCTCTTTCTCCTCCCCCATTGACACAACAGCTCCCATATATGCCTTCTGTTGCTTAACCTGATCTTTTTCCCTGACATTGATCATAATAGGCTGAATGCCGTTCTGAACTGCCTCACGTTCAAGGCTTTCATTCTCATTCGGATTAACAAACTTATAAACCACCATGCCACCTGACCTGTTCCCGTATTCAATAAGCATATCCTTAAGGTTACCTGATACATCTCCAATATTCGCAGGCAGATCCTTTGAGAAATAGGCTGTGATTGTGACAGGTTTATCAAGGTTTTTAAGAATTTCCCGGGTAGCATTACTTAATGTATACTCCTTCCCTTCAGTCAGATCGATCCTGAAATTATAATTTTCTGAAAGAATATTCACAACGATTACAATGACTGTCACCAGGATTATTGTTGATGTTATTTTTGCTGATTTTATCATGTAATTACTATTTTATTGATTTTATAAACCTCAATATTCTAATCCGGCACTTACTGACTGTAAGCATTCCGCTTTGACAGGGATACTTCTGAAAGGAAAAGTCCCATGAATATTATTGAACCGAAATAGATAATATCTTTTGAGTCAACAACTCCCCTCGAAAGGCTCTCAAAATGAACACTGAGGCTTAACGAGTTGATGACCTGTCCAAAGATCCCCTTCATTCCCCCCGCAATAACTTCAAATATGATATGAAAAAACAAACCAATGAATAAAGCTGAAAGAAAGGCCACTATCTGGTTATTGGTAATACTGCTTGCGAAAATCCCTATACTGGTATATGCCGCGCTCATAAGTATCAGTGCCAGGTAGCCGCAAATTGTTCCTCCAAAGTCGAGGTTTCCTATCCTGGAAATGGTTATAACATAAGGCAGTGTAAAAGTCAGAGCAATGATTATAAGCAAAAGTGTTGCGATGTATTTGCCAAGGATTACCTGCCTGTCGGTTACTGGTTTTGTCAGAAGCATTTCTATTGTCCCGGTTTTCTTCTCTTCGGCAATTAAACGCATTGTCAGTGCAGGAATAAAGAAAAACAATGTCCAGTAAGCAATTGAAAAGAATGTACGAAGACTGGCCTGTCCCACAATAAAAATGTCAGCTCCTGAAATCCATGTAAAAAATCCGCTGAAACCCAGGAAAAGAATTAACATCACAAAAGCGATCAGTGAATCAAAAAATGAATTTAATTCCCTGCCGGCAATTATCCAGATAGTTTTCATTCTTATATTATTTTAGTTCATTGTTAAATCCCTGAAGATATCTTCAAGTTTTGTTTCATAGGGTGTAAGCTCGGTCAGCACCCAGTTTTTGTCAACACAAAGTCTGAAAATTTCCCTTCTTACTTCACTGGCTGAGCAATGAATGTCGAATTTGTTTAGTTTACGGTCGGCAAATTCGACCGTCGACACCGATTTGATAGCCTGAAGGGATTTAAAAATATGGTCAGGCTCGCCATCTTCAATTTTAACTCTTAAAATGTCGGAACCCTGTGCCTGCTTCCGCAATGTTTCAGCAGTGCCGTCGGCAACAATCTTCCCCTTATTTATTATAAAGATCCTGTCGCATGTCGCCTCTACTTCAGGTAGTATATGTGTGCTCAGAATAACAGTTTTCTCACGGCCCAGTTCCCTGATCAGCTTACGTATTTCCGCAATCTGATTAGGGTCGAGACCTGAAGTTGGCTCATCGAGGATCAGAATTTCGGGGTTATGGATTATTGCCTGCGCTAACCCTACACGTTGCTGGTATCCTTTTGACAGTTCTCCTATTTTTTTATGTTTTTCCCTGTTAAGTCCGGTGGTTTTTACCATTTCAGCTACCCGGGAAGGTATCCGGCTTTTTTCAATGCCCTGAACTCTTGCACAGAATTCGAGAAAATCGATTACAGGCATGTCATGGTACAAAGGATTACTTTCTGATAAATAACCGATATGTTTTTTAATATCCAGGGAATTTTCGCTGAGTAGTTTTCCACCGATAAATACTTTCCCTTCATCGGGTGCAATGAAATTTGTAATAATCTTCATTGTGGTTGTTTTGCCTGCTCCGTTTGGACCAAGAAAACCTAATATTTCCCCAGTTGCAACTTTGAGTGAAATATTATCTACAGCTTTCTGATTACCATATTTTTTCGTGAGATTCTCAATGACGATATCCATAAGAAATAATTTTTAAAAAATTACGCTTAAGAAAAAAATCACGAAAATTATATAAGGTTGGGGAAAAAATAAAAATGTTGGAAGTTAAAAATTTGTTAAATGTTATTTCTGATCTTCCTTAAGGGAATCTCCAATCTTCTCTACAAAGTTCTTGCCGCCTATGACTGTAATGACAATGGAAATTGCACTTATGGTAATAAAGACAGTAGCGAATCCAATTATAATTATTTCACGTGCAACATCGAGTGCAACAAGGGCAATGGCCGAAAAGAAGATCAGAATAATTATTTTGACGAATTTGGATATCAGAGAGGCTCTTGGGATTCCTTCCCTGTATAATGATCTTAGCACCGACTTTTCAGTCCAGAAAGCTAATAACCAACCCAATCCGAAAATTGATGCCGCAATAATAATTTTAGGTAAAAATATAATTCCTTTACTAAGAAGGTCAGATAGCATAGTTAATTTCCATGCTATCAGCGCATTGTCGAAAAAGAGTAATAATATCAGAGCAAATCCGATATTACCTATAAAATTATATAGCCCGTATCTTACGTCGGCTTTAGCAAAATCTGCCTCCCAGCGCGAACGTCTTAGAAATCGGTCGACTCTGAGCAGTATCGAGATCTGGACCAGAACTCTTTTTATTACCCAGCCGATAATCCAGCCAATTAAAACGAGAACAATTCCGGCAAGCAGATTTGGCAGGTAAGCCACTATATTGTCAGCTAAACCCATAAACTGATCCTGAACTTTTGTTTCCATATTTTGCCTCCCTTATTTTTTTTGAGTTTTAAAAAGTGATAAAAAGAAAGATTCTCTTTCCTCAAATTCTTTTAACCAGAGAACCGGACATTTAACCTGCTCTGTAATTTCCCTGACTAAAGATTTTGAAAATAGAAGCTCGATGAAATCACCAGTTTTGCCTCCCATAACGAGCAAGTCACTGTCTGCAGATAATTTCAAAATGCCCTGAAGAATGTCTGAATCTATAATAGTTACAATTTTTGCTGAAAGATTATTTTCTGTTATTATTGTATTAATCTCATCTCTTTTTTCCTTCTGTGTTGCCAGGGCAGTGTCAGGACTGAATACAACGCCGAAAGTGATTTCCGAATTAAAGAAATCACTTAGTGCAGGAGTTATCTCAGCAGCCAGTTTTGTATGGATATCCCCGCTAAAAGGGATAAGTATTTTCTTTATTTCTGAAGGTTTTATTTCACCATGCAAGATGGCCACCTCATTAGCTGACTTTTGCAGAACAGAGTCAACCACAGAAGAAAAGAAGCGTTCCAGGAAGCTGCCTTTTTTCTTGCGGTCCATCAATATAAAATTGCATTGCTCTTCAATAAATGTATCATAAATTCCCTTGGAGATCCGGTGAGAGATTTTGATGATTGATTCTGAAGGTATTCCTGATTCTTCAGCTAAATTCTGCGCCTGATCCATTAATTCTTCAGCTTTATCTGTCAGTTTTATTCCTTTCTTTAATTTCTCACCTTCCATTATTTCAATTACATACAGGAAGATAATTTTGGCATTATGCTTTCTGGCGATTGCAAATGCAATCTGCGAAATGCTGTTTATATTGCTTTCGTTTGACAGGTAAACCAGCAGGCTATACTCTTTCTTCAAAATCTGATCGAGTGTACGCACTTTCCTTATATACTCAATTTCGCGTTTAGATGCATAGAAGCGGTATACAAAGAGGCCTATGGCACTCCAGATGATTGTTACTATCCAGGCCAATATACTGTATTTAAACATGTAAATTGCAAGGAACAAGAGCATCAGAATACCTACAATCGAGAGGTAAGGAAATAATGGTGCCCTAAAACCTCTGTCGAGGTCCTTCCTCTTTTTTCTTAGTCTTATCATTGCAATGTTTACCTGCAGAAAGAGTAATAGAAACATAATATCAGCTGCACTGGCTACATCTTCAATTGGGAGTGATATAGCCATAATTACAACGATTACAAGGGAGATCAGTATAGCCCATTGTGGAGTAAAGTTTTTCGGATGTACTTTACTGAAGAATGATGGAAAATTATGGTCGCGACCCATTGCAAAAGCTACTCTGGAAGAAGAATATATAGTGGCATTTAAAGCTGATATTGTTGAAATCAATCCGCCAACCAAAAGCATAACCCCGCCTCCGACAAAAAAGGTTCTGGCCACATTTACAAGGGCAATCTCTTTTTGCTGGGCCAGATAATCCCATGGTGTCATTCCACTCTCAGGTTTAACTGTTCCTATTGCGGTTATTGCTACTAAAAGATAAATCGGGACAACGATAATCAATGAAAGGAAAACAGCTCGGGGAATATTTTTTTTTGGATTTTTTATTTCTTCTGAGCTTTGGGCTATTACCTCAAACCCCTGAAAGGCTATAAAGGTCAACCCCATTGCTTTGAATACTCCGCCAAAACCGTGTGGCAGAAAAGGGCTGAATGTTGTACGCCAGTCTCCCTGACGAATTATAAGTTCCAGTCCGAAGCCGATAAAAATAATCAGAATAATAATTTTGGTGAGAGTGACGAGATTTCCAATTTTACTGGTTTCTGAAGCACCTCTGTAATTGACATAAGCAAAGAGAATAGCTACACCGGCTGCAAGAAATTTCTGCGGAGATAAGAACCCCCATTGAGGAATTGTAATTGAAAACTCTGTTAATACATGTTCAAAGTAGGCCCCAAAACCAAGGGCATATAAGCTGCAGGCAACAGCATGTGCGAACCAGCTCATCCATCCCGACAAAAACCCGTTCCATCTTGGTAACCCTTCTTTTACCCAAAGATAACCACCTCCGGCATCATGGAAGCATGAACCAAGTTCGGCATATGACATTGCCGTAAGCAATGCAACAATTGCATTTAAGCTGAAAGTAAATAACAGACCAGGTCCTGCAACACCAGCTGCAATTCCGATAAGTACAAAAATCCCTGCACCTATCATGGCTCCTACACCTATCAGTGTGGCGTCCATTAAACTCATTTCACGGGCGAGGCGGACTTCAGTATTAAAGCTTTTCATTCGTATAAATTCAATAGAGTAAAGATAATTATATTTGAAAATACGCTGTGAAAAACCGAGGATAATAATTATAAAAAAAACCAGCCAGGACTTGAAAAATCATACGATTTTCACTGTTCAATGAAACAGATCAGATCGAATCACAATAAGTTTTATTTCAACCATAAGCTCGCAATAAAGGTTAAATATTTAATATTTTTACATATAAAAGCGGTAAATGGTATGGTTGAACCGGATGAATTAATTATTGCCCACAGGGGTGAATCGCATGATGCTCCGGAAAACACTCTTGCGGCCATAAATCTTGCATGGAAAAGAAATGTTAAATCGGTGGAAATTGATATTCACCTGACTATAGACAATGAAATTGTTGTAATACACGATTACGATACTCTGCGGATTACTGGGATTAATAAACTGGTCAGGGAATCATCTCTTTATGAGCTAAGACTCCTCGATGCAGGATCATTCAAAGGGTCTGAATGGACCGGTGAACCTATTCCCACTCTGAATGAGGTTCTTAAGACAATTCCTGAAAATGGTAAATTAGTCATTGAAATAAAAAGCGATTCAAAAATCCTCGACAAACTCAGCAAAGAACTAGCTCAGTCAGGATTGAATGAAACGCAGATTGAGGTCATAGCATTTAATATTGACACTCTTGCAGAAGCAAAATGGTTAATGCCTCATCACAGAATGCTGTGGTTACTGGATTTAAATTATTCGCTGCCATGGTGGCTTTGGTGGAAAAGTAAACAAAGGATAATCGGGAAGATCCGAAAATTCAACCTCGACGGCATCGACGTATGGTCAGGCAGGTTACTGACCAGAAAATTCATTGAAAGATTCAGGAAAGAGGGATTTTTTGTTTATGCCTGGGTTGTGGACAATCCGGAAAAAGCCAGGGAACTGATCGAATCAGGTATTAATGGTGTTACAACAAACAGAGCAGGCTGGATGATAGACCGGCTGAAATAAAATTTTCATCAGTCATGCTAAATAATATCAGAAATAATGGGCAATATCATAGTTGGCATTCACGGACTTGGGAATAAACCTCCGGAACAGTTATTGAAAAAGTGGTGGAGCCTTGCAATGAATGAAGGATTGAAATCAAATAATTTCAATTCAGTTTTACTCGATTTTGAGATGGTTTACTGGGCTGATATTATTTATGATAAGCCTCTTGACGAATCGGAGAAAGATAAAAATAGTCCCTATTTTATTGAAGAGAGGTACACAAAAGCTCCTGATTATTTTCCTGTTGAAAGCCGTGAGAGACGAAAAAAACTTGTTGATTTCCTTCGACGGCAGATGAACCGGATATTTCTCAACGACGATTTAAGTCTCAACTATTCATTTATTTCAGACGTTATCATTAAAAGGTATTTCAAAGATCTTGAAATATATTATACTGAAAACAGCACTGACGAAAACGGTAATTTACGAATGGCTCATGATGTGATAAGAGAACGGCTTTTCAGGAAACTCTATGAACACAGGAATGATGACATTATGCTGATTGCTCATTCAATGGGCTCAATTATAGGTTTTGATGTTTTAACTTTTTTAGCTACTGATATTAAAATAAATACTTTCATAACCCTAGGATCACCACTCGGGTTGCCTGTTGTTATTAACAAAATATCTTCTGAACAAAAAAAACAGGGTAAGATGGCCAAGCATATGATGGCACCTCAGGGGATCACAAACAACTGGAGCAATTTTTCGGATATACTTGATAAAGTGGCATTTGATTATAAATTATCCGATTCATTTCTGAGTAATAAGCTGGGAATAAAGCCTGCAGATTTCCTGGTTGTTAATAATTATGTAATGAATGGCATACCCAACCCACACAAATCATTTGGATATTTAAGGACCCCTGAATTTTCAAAAATCCTTAACGATTTTATACTGTCAGGTAAATTAACAATAAAACAAAAGATCCTCAGGAAAATAGGTCAGTCTATTGAAATAATTAAAAAACTGCTATCATTCGGTAATACAAAAGAAACAATTAAATAATATGATACTCAAAAGCATTAATCCTTATACGAACTCTGTAATTGAAGAGTTTGCAGAGTTTTCAGACAGCAAACTGGAAAGTTTGCTTATCAGGTCAGGTGATACATTTGAAAAATGGAAATCAACCAGTTTTCAGCAAAGGAAATCGCTTATGACAAAAGTCTCCGGTCTGTTACTTAAAAATAAAAAATTATACGCCGGGGCTATAACCAACGAAATGGGTAAACCAGTTAACGAAGCATTGGCAGAGGTTGAGAAATGCGCCTGGGTATGCGAATATTATGCTCTTAATACCAAGACTTTTCTCCATCGCGAAATTGTAGAAACTGATGCAGATGCCAGTTACGTGTATTATGAACCTCTTGGTACAATCCTCGGAATTATGCCCTGGAATTTCCCTTTCTGGCAGGTTTTTCGTTTTGCTGTTCCGACTCTTATGGCAGGAAATACTGTTCTGCTTAAACACGCATCAAATGTCCAGGTATGCGCACGGCATATTGATAACATTTTTACCGAAGCCGGGTTTCCTTCATCAGTTTTTCTTAATCTCGTTATCGGTTCAGGCAAAGTGGAGAAAATTATAGGACATCAAAGCATTAAGGCCATTTCCCTTACCGGAAGTGAATTGGCCGGACAACAGGTGGCAGAAAAAGCAGGAAGGAAAATAAAAAAGACGGTGCTTGAATTAGGAGGCAGTAATGCATTTGTAGTACTTGAAGATGCTGATATTGAGCAGGCTGTAGGAGTGGGGATAAAGGCCCGTATGCAAAATGCCGGGCAAAGCTGTATAGCAGCAAAACGCTTTATTGTCGATAAGAAGGTAAGCGACAGATTCATTGCACTGTTCAAAGAAAAAATCGGGAAACTGTCCATTGGAGATCCCATGGATGAATCTACAGATTTGGGGCCCCTTGCAAACATCCGACAAGCTGAATCAGTTGAAATGCAGGTAAATAAGTCTGTTGAAATGGGAGCGAAAGTGATTGCTGGCGGAGAACGTAAAAATGCATTTTATCTACCTTCTCTGGTTATTAATGTCAGGCCTGGAATGCCTCTCTTTGACGAGGAAGTATTTGGTCCGGTTGCTCCTGTTATAATTGCCCGCAATACCGAAGAGGCTGTCGCTCTCGCCAACAATACAAAATTTGGGCTTGGAGTTACGCTGTTTACCAATGATATGAAGAAAGCTGAAAATCTTATTCATGAGTTCAACGACGGTGCAGTCTTTATTAATTCAATGGTAAAATCAGACCCGAGACTGCCATTTGGCGGAACAAAACAATCAGGTTATGGCAGGGAATTATCTGTTCACGGAATACGCGAATTCGTTAACGTCAAAACAGCCTATTTTAAAAAATTCTGATAAATGTTGTCTGGCAAAAACTTACTGATCATTTCTGTCCATTTTCAAGGATATACGGAGTAACCTGGTAAACACAATAGTTGAGCCAGTTTGAGAACAATAAGTTTGCATGGCTTCTCCATTTTACCAGAGGCACCTTCTTAGGATCATCATTCTGAAAATAGTTACTGGGTATTTTTATATCGAGGCCCCTGGCGACATCCCTTTCGTATTCCGAGCTAAGTGTAAACGGGTCATATTCTGAGTGGCCGGTAACAAAAACCCTTTTCATATCTCTGGAAGCCACAAGGTATATACCTGCTTCATCAGAATCTGCAAGTATCTCAAGATCATTCACTTTTAAAATATCGTCCTTCCTAACTTCAGTATACCTCGAATGTGGAGCAAAAAACTCATCATCAAAACCCCTTAAAAGAACATTCGTTCTGTTATATGTTTTATGACTGTATACCCCGAACATCTTTTCTTTCATCATATATTTAGGAATGCCATAATGGTGATATAAGCCAGCCTGTGAAGCCCAGCAAATGAACAACGTGGAGGTAACATGAGTATCAGCCCAATCCATTATCCTTACCATTTCCTCCCAGTAATCCACTTCCTCAAACTGAAGATGCTCAATGGGTGCCCCGGTAATAATCAGGCCATCATATTTATGCACGGAAATATCATCGAAAGTCTGATAAAATTCGTCAAGATGCTGTTTAGGAGTATTCTTCGACTGATGCATCCGGGTATTAATAAGAGTTATCTCAACCTGAAGCGGAGTATTTGAAAGGAGACGTAAAATCTGCGTTTCTGTAGTGATTTTGGTTGGCATCAGGTTAAAAATCAAAATTTGTAAAGGCCTTATATCCTGATGAACAGCCCTGGTTTCCTTCATTACGAAAATATTCTCTTTTTCGAGAACCTTCACCGCCGGTAAATTATCAGATATATTAAGTGGCATAATTCTTAGAATAAAAGTTCGGTAATAAAAAATCATTTGTTAAAACAAGCTGTCAAAGTTATACAAAATATGGTGAAGCTGAATGAGGATTCTTTTCCACTAATAAACAAGCTGAATTGACTTTTATAATAATGGGCTTATAAAAACCAATAATTTCATAAATTTGATTGCTGGCAATTATTTAACATTGAAATTAATTTCTGTTATAATGGCAATTT
>Ga0315542_1000626_pt1 | contig 22474 bp, 23 predicted proteins | sample SalMarSW160120MG_FD_202541 | JGI IMG/M metagenome (GOLD analysis project Ga0315542, IMG submission 202541) | Salt marsh sediment microbial communities from the Plum Island Ecosystem LTER, Massachusetts, United States - Salt Marsh Sediment SW1601-20 ... | reverse complement strand
CGCCCGCTACCAGGAACCCGAATATTTCAAGCGGAACCCGCCGCCGCCCGAGGTCGAGGTCGTGCCGGACGACCCTGTGGACAAGGCGCCACAGAAGCAGCCCGTCCAGCGCGATGTGCCGCCGGTAGAGTCCGAGGAGTACGCGGACGCCCTGGCCGATCCCGACCTGAACGTGATGGACGCGGTGGAGATGAACCTGCCCCAGCAGACCAACCCGTGGTTCGTGCTGCTGCGCATGGTGCGGCCCCAGTACCCGAGCGGAGCCACCGAGGAGGAGCGCCGCACGCCGGTCATCGTCGTGGAGGTGGCCTTCTACGTGAACGAGGAGGGGAAGGTCACCCACAGCTACATCCTGAGCAGCACCGGAAGCGCCACCTTCAACGAGGTGGTGCTAAAGGCGGTGAACCAGTGGCTCTACAAGCCGGTCGCGTCGGACGGCCGCGCCCCCCAGGGATTCTGGAACCGCCTGACCATCCGCTTCCGCAGCCCTTACCGCAGTTCCTCGTCCTGATCGTTGATCCCGGCGTCGTCCACACCGTCCGGCGGCGGTTCCTCGGCGGAGCCGGGCAGCAGCTCGTCCGTTCCCACCGGCGGCACCGGCTCCGGCACGGTCTCCTCCGCGGACGCCGGCGGGGGCAATGGCTCGGTCCAGGTCGCCACGAAGCGCTCGGCCGGGAAGGGCACGATCTCCTCCCCCGCGAACATGTGGACCAGCCCGGCGTAGGCCTCCGGGCCGTGGGCCTCGAACTCGGTGTCCTCCAGCCGGGTCCGCAGGGCCCGCGTCAGCTCGGCGCGTCGCTCGAGGTCGTCCCGCGTGAGGGTGTCGAGGACCAGCCGGGCGGCTTGATAGGCCTTCAGCGCTAGCGGCGTGGCCTCGTCGGGCAGGTGTTCCGGATGCCAGGCGGCCTCGAAGTCCCGCGTCCAGGAGGGAGGAAAAAGCGCGGTCTCGCTGGGGAAGAGCGCCCGCTCCATGATGGAGCCGGTGCTGCGCAGCAGCTTGGCCGAGTCCCAGCTGCTCGGTCCCATGATCAGGGCGCCGACGCGATAGTAGTCGAGCTGAGGTCCGAGCAGGATCATCTGGTCCACCGAGGCGTCGATGTAGACCACCTCCGGGCGCAGCAGGCGGATCTCCTGCAGCGGATGCTTGAAGTCGGTGTCCTCGGGCACGAAGGCTGCGGCGCCGACGACCTCCCCGCCCGCCTTGCGGACCTCCTCGGCGAAGACCTGGTAGTTGCGGGCTCCGTCCCGCGTGTCGGGATAGAGCACGGCGAAGCGCCGCTTCAGCAGGATACGCGTGGACAGCCGCGCCAGCACCCGCGCCTCGAAGACCCGCGTCAGGTTGGTCTGGAAGACGTGGGGGCCGATCTCCCAGAGGCGCTCGTTGGTCGCCGTGGGCGAGACCAGCGGTACGCCGTGCAGATCCGCCACTATGGCGGCGGCGGCGGTGGCCGAGCTGAGCAGGGAGCCGACGAGGGCCATGACGCCCGCATCCTCGATCAGCTTGCGCGCGGCGATGACGCCCCCCACCGGGTCTCCGCCCGTGTCCTCGACCACCAGCTCGTACTGGCGCTGGCCCAGGCTGTTGACCTTCTGCAGGGCGAGCAGGGCGCCGTCGTAGAACGCGTTGCCCAGCACGGCATAGCGACCCGTCAGCGGGCAGAGCACGCCCACGCGGGTGGACGTGACCGGACCGGTCGGCAGCTTCGCACCGGGCAGGACCGGGTGCATTCCCGGCTCCGCGTAGAGCTGCTCGGCCGCGGCGAGCCACTCGCTGGCCGGCACCGTGCGCCGCAGATCCTCCAGCACCTTCTGCGCCTCCGCCGGCTGGCCGGCGGCCAGCAGGCGCTGCACCCGCAGATAGCCCAGGTACGGGCGCAGCTCGCTTGCGGGATGGCTCGCCATCAGCTCGCCCAGGGCCCCCGCCGGCAGCCGCTCCAGGTAAACCGCGGCCCGCTCGGCGGCCTCCTCCCGGTCCGGGCCGGCCGGGGTGTCGTCGTGGGCGGCCAGCGCGAGATCCGCCGCGGCCAGCGTGTCCCCCTGCGCCCCGGCCATGCTGGCGCCCATGGCCAGCACCTCGGCTGCCAGCTCGCTCTCCGCGAAGCGCTCCCGGAACTCGCCCACCAGCCGGAGTCCCGTCCGCAGATCACCCAGCCGCCGGGCCGAACGGACGGCCAGGAGCAAGGCCTCGTCGTTGCGCGGATAGCCGCGGTAGTGATCCAGCAGCTCGTAGGCCAGCTCGAGCGCCTTGCGGTCGCGGTGCAGCGAGTTCTCCTGACGCAGCTCGGCGAGCAGTCGATCTGCGCGCTCGAGCTGATCCTGGGAGAGCGCGGGGACCCCGACGGCCGGGGACCGGGTCGTGCCGCAGCCGGCCTGGATCAGCAAGCCGGCGCTCAGCAGCAGGAGCAGCAGCAGCGGAACGGCCGCCGGGCCTGCACGATGCGAGCGGGTCATCAGGGCTCGTCTCCTTCCGATCCGGGATCCTCCGGCTCTCCGGGCGGCGGCCAGACATCCGGGATGTCCTCGTCCTCGCCGGGTTCCCCCCCGGTGTCGAAGTCGCCGGGCGCCGGCTCCTGGCCCTGCAGCATGTCCGCGGCCTGCTCGTCGAGCTGGAGCAGGTGCTCCTTCTCCTTCTCCAGCACCTCCTCGGCCACGAAGATCGGCGAGTCGGTGCGGATGGCGATGGCGATGCTGTCGCTGGGTCTGGCGTCGATGCCGATCACCTGCTGGCCGCGGGTGATGTAGATCTTCGCATAGAAGGTGTTTTCGACCAGGCTGGTCACGACGACCTTGGTCACCCGACCGTCGAGCCCGTCGATGACCGTCACCAGCAGGTCATGCGTCAGCGGGCGCTCGAAGCGCTCCTTCTTGAGCGCCATGCTGATGGAAGCCGCCTCGCTGGGGCCGATCCAGACCGGCAGGTACTTGTCCAGCGGGGGAATGTGCAGCAGCAGCACGGGGCCCCGCGTTTGCTGGTCGAGGATCATTCCCGCCACGGTGACCTGGATCATGATGTCTCCCCGGGTTCCGGCCACGCGCGGCCGGGGCGGAGCGCCGTCCGTCGCGCCGTGAAGCGACGTCGAGCGCGCTTCACCCCGAGCGGAGCTGAGCGCAGCGGACCCCGCGTCAGCGGATCTCGAAACCACGCGACGCCAGCACGGCGCCGTTCTCGTCGAGAACCTTGACCTCCCAGTGCCCGGTCCAGGAGGGCATGATGTTCTTGCTGGAGTAGGTCCGCCAGCTCGCGGACTTCACCGCCAGGTTCACCTTGGCCATGTTCTGGCCGTCGTGATACCAGGCGTGGACGATCTCGGTCGAATCCGGGCAGCCCACCACCTTCGTGAGGCAGTAGATCTTGCCCACGTCGCCGTCGAAGACGGTGCCCGTGTCCAGGACCGCCCTGGTCATGGGGTCGTAGCCCTGCCCCAGGACGAAGTCCGTCACGCGCAGCTCCTTGGCGGGCGGGGGCGGCGGCGTGGCCGTCGTCTCCTCCGTCTGCTGGGCGACCAGCGGCAGGGCGGCGAGGAGAGTGCACGAGATCAGGGCGAGCACCAAAGGCACCAACGAATTCCGCTTGGGGATCATGAGGACGCCCTCCGGTTGGAGACGCGGACGAGCGCGGCGCGGAGCCGCGCGGCTCTCCGGGCAGTCTAGCAGAGGGCGGGGGGCTGTCAACGCCCCCCGCCATCCGTCACTTTTGCTTGGGCTTGAGGTCCTCGATGGAGCGAGGCTTGCGGAAATTGGGGTCGCCCAGGTGCTCCAGGAAATACTGGGCGTCATCGTAGAGATCGCTGTGGGGGTAGTCCTCGACGAGCCTGTGCAGGATGCGGTCCGCCTGCGGGATGTCGGACCAGGTGTCCATGTAGAGGTTGGCCAGCAGGAAGAGCGCGTCGTCGGCCAGGTCGCTCTGGGGATAGTCGTCCAGCAGCTGGTTGTAGTAATCGATCTTCTGCTCGGGAGTACCGGCATACCAGGCCCGCTCGAACAGCTCCTGCTCGTTCATGCCCTTGCCGGGACGGTAAATTCCGAAGTACTCGATCGCGGTGGTCTGCTTGGCTTGCCGCAGCCACGACGACACCTCGTCGTCCTGCCAGGTCGGCAGGAAATCCTGGGCGACGCGGTCGCGGACCTCCTCGAAGGTGAACGGGCGTTCCAGCTCGCGTCCCAGCACCTCGATCACCTGCCATTCATTGCCGATGAGCGACGGCTCGTGCAGGCCGATGCGCCAGTCCCAGACGGCGCGCGCGAAGTCCTTCCCGTAGGGCAGGGCCGGGATGAATCCGTCCCGGGAGAACCAACCCAGGTCGCCCACCTGCTTGGCCGATTCGTGGTTGGTCGAGAACTGGGCTACCAGGAGGCCCCAGACCCGCTCGTCATCGGGATGCTGGCGGAGCTGGTCGTAGACCTCGTTGGCCGCCTCCCGGCTCCGGCAAGGGATGTGACGGGCGTGGAGGAAACCCTCGCGCATGTACTTGTCCTTGTTCAGCTCGAAGTAATGGCGCAGCTGCTCCTCCGTCGGCTGCTTGTCCTGCATGAGGGCGTAGTTGCGCATGGCCCCCTTCAGCACCTCGCGCCGCTGGGAGATCAGCATCTGCGAGACCTTCGGATCCCGGTCGAGCTTGCGCCGCTGCGCTTCCTGGACGATCAGCGCCTCGTCCACCATGTAGTGCAGGAAGCGGACCTCCCAGCCGTCGCCGCTGAAGCGCTGCTTGGCATTGCTGGGCAGCTCCTCGTAGCGCAGATCCAGATCCCGCTGCGTGATCTCCAGGTCGCCCACCCTGGCGATGACGGGAGTATTGTCGAGGTAGCCGTTCCCGAAGATGTCCGCGTCCGGCCCACTCTTGTCGCGAGCGGCCTGCTGTTGCTGCTGGCAGGAAACTGCGGCCAGGGCCACGGCGACGCACAGGACCAGAACCCCGATCAGAACAACCATCCGCTTGGCGAACATGAATTCTCGCCTCTCCTTCTCGGAGCCACCGGATCCGGCGGCTAGATTAGATCCTTCCGCTCGCGCACGGCGAGGCGGTCGGTGACCTCCCGGATGCGCTGCGCGTCCTGTTTGCGACAGACCAGCAGAGCATCCGGCGTGTCCACCACGACGAGATCCTCCACCCCCACGAGAGCCACCAGCTTGTCCACAGCGTGCACGGCGTTGCCACGGCTGTCCACGGCCAGCAGATCGGCCCGTCCCCGGTTCTCGCCCTCGAGCCGGGGAGCCAGCTGCGCCCAGGCGTCCCAGCTGCCGATGTCGGACCAGCGGAAGTCCGCCCGGAAAACGGCGAAGCCCGGCAGCTTCTCCATGATCCCCACGTCCAGCGAGACGGCGGGGCAGCGACCGTAGGCGGCGTCCAGGGATGTCGCGAAGCCCTCACTCCCGAACGCGGCGAGGGCAGGCTCGAGGGCGCCGGCCACGGCGGGCAGGTGCGCCTGCAGCGCCGCGGCGAAGGCACGACTGTCCCAGACGAAGATGCCGCTGTTCCAGAGATGGCGCCCCCCGGCCAGGTAGGCGGCCGCGGTCGGACCGTCCGGCTTCTCCACGAAGCGCACACCGCGCAGCGGCGCCCCTCCACTGCCGGCACCGCTGCTCTCGGCAGCGGCCGTCTCGATGTACCCGTAGCCCGTTTCCGGCCGATCGGGTGGGACACCGAAGGTCACCGGCTCGCCGATGCCGGCGGCGTGCGCGAAGGCCGCGCGCAGCTGCCTGCGGAAGATCTCCGCGTCGGGAATGTGATGATCGGCGGGCAGCAGAGCCACGGGACCGGGGCCGGCCAGGTGCTCCGCCAGCGCGATGCCGAGGGCGGCACAGGGGGCCGTGTTCCGGCCCACCGGTTCGCCCACCACGTGGGGGTTCGGCAGCTCGGGCAGTTCGCGCCTCACCGCCGCGGCCAGGTCCGCCCCGGTCACCACCAGCAACCGCTCCGGCCCGGTCAGGGGCAGGACTCGCTCGCAGGTTTCGCGCAGGAGACTGAGCGACGAACCCAGGGCCAGCAGCTGCTTGGGATGCCGCCGGCGGCTGAGCGGCCAGAAACGCGTTCCGCGGCCTCCCGCCATGATCACGCAGAACCCCGCGTGCGGACTGCGATGGGCGGCGTCGATCATGGGAATTCGGCGCTCCTTGCAGCGGTCCGGGGTCGGCCGTCAGGCCTTGACCACCCAAACCTTGACGGTGATGGTCACTTCCGGATGCAACTTGACGGGCACCGAGTAAACCCCGAGCTGCTTGATCGGTTCCTCGAGTTCCACCTGCCGGTGCTCGATCTCCACCTCCTGCTCGGCCAGGGCGCTGGCGATGTCGCGCGGCGTCACCGAGCCGAAGAGCTTGTCGTCCTCGCCGGCCTGGACCGTGATGGTGCAGGAGAGATCCTGGTACTTCTCGGCCAGACCTTCGGCCGTCCGCTTGCGCTTGACGTCACGATGTCCCTCCAGCCGGATGTGCTCGGCCACGGCGCGGCGCTGCCCATCCGTGACGGGCACCGCCAGGCCGTGCGGCAGCAGGTAGTTGCGGGCAAAGCCCCGCGAGACCGAGACGACAGCCCCCATCTCGCCCAGGTTTTCCACCTTCTTCAACAGGATGACGTCCATCGTCGACCACCTTTTCAGTGTGCGCGTCGCTCCCGCCCGGAGCGACCGCTGCCTAGCCCCCGTCCGCCGCGGCCGCGATGCGGCGGCGGAAGTCGAGCCACTGATCCGCCAGGCCCAGCAGCACGCCGCCGGCCAGGATGAGAAGCAAGGGCAACATCAGCGCGGCGGCTCCCACCCAGAAGACGACCCGCGCCCAGGGCGGCGCCAGCCGCCCGATCAGGAAGACCTGAACGGCCAGGCCCTGCACGCCCAGAATCACGCCGGCCACGACGATCACGTTCTCGCCCGTCGCCACGAGCGGCGCCGCCCGCAAGGCGAAGAACATCAGGCCGCCCACCAGGACCCAGACCCAGTAGAAGGGCACGCGCCAGCGGTGAAACGCCGGCAGCGGCCGCAGACCCTGTCTGCCCGGGCCACGGCCCAGCCAGCGGACGATCAGCAGGGCCAGACCCGCCTGGGCCAGCAAGCTCAGGAACAGCAGGGCGGGCCAGATCCTGAGCATGACGCGGACCGTCCCGTCCACGGCCCGCTCGTAATCATCCAGCAGGACGGCACGCTCGGCGGCATGCTCGCCCTCGCTCAGCTGCTGCCGCAACTGCGCCACGTGCTGCCGGGCGGCCTCCTCCAGTAGATCGGCCTGGGCCTGCTCGCCGGCCGTGGCCACAGACAGCAGGATCACCGGCAGCAGCGCCAGCCCGAGCACGGCATCGGTGCGCCAGCCCCGCTTCAGACCCCAGGCGATGCCCAGCCCGCTGGCGACGTAGGCCGCGCAGGCGGCCACCGCCGCGATCGGCAGCAGACCGGCCAGGGCCGCCAGACATGCCCCGGCGGTCATCAGGTGCAGGACCGTCGCCCCGGTCACCAGCAGCGAGATCCCCCAGAGGCTGGCCACCGCCATCGGGATCAGCCCCAGCAGGAGAAGGCCGGCTCCCGCTCGCGCGCCCACCCATCCCCCGGCGAGGACGAGGACTCCGGTGAGCAGGGCGGCGGCGAGGGGGAAGACGGCCCGCTGGGCGATCATCGCGCGCCTCCGCTGCGCATGACTACCGGTAGTATTCCCGCACGAAGGGCAGCAAGGCCAGATGTCTGGCGCGCTTGATCGCCAGGGCGAGCATGCGCTGGTACTTGGCCGAGGTGCCGGTATTGCGGCGGGGCGCGATCTTCCCGCGCTCGGTGATGAAACGCCGCAACAGGTCCTCGTCCTTGTAATCGATGGCCACGATGCCGTTCTTCGTGAAGTAGCAGACCTTCTGCTTGCCCTGCTTCCTCTTCTTCTTCTTCTTCTTCAGCCGCAGATTCTTGCGTGCCATTCGCACTCACTTTCGCACGGGACCCCGGCGGTCCCGCAGATCCGGATCCCGCCGGCCGCTCACTCGTCGTCGTTGGCCGCGGACTCGGCGGCTTGCTTGGCCCGCCGCTTGGCCTGGGCCGCGCGGTTCCGCGCCTGCCACTCCTCGTCGCGCACGACCAGGTGGCGCAGGATCATGTCGTCCAAGCGGAAGAACTTGTCCAGCTCGGCGACCACCGTTCCCTTGCTGCGGAACTTCATGAACATGTAGTTGCCCTTGGTCTGCTTCTCGATCTCGTAGGCCAGACGGCGAACGCCCCAGTGGTCGCGCAGGGTGACCTCACCGCCGTGCTCGGCGATGATGGCAGCCGCACGCTCCACGCGGGACTCCAGCTCGGTCTCCGGCAGGTCCGCCTTCAGGATGAAGACAAGCTCGTATTTCTGCACTGGGTTCACCTCCCCTCGGACAGGATGACCTGGGTCCCGTTGTCCGCCTCCGCCGCCCGCAGGGACGGCGGCCGCGTCGGCCCAGGTAGGGACGTGATGCATCCAGCTCGCAGGCTGGCTGTGCGGCTATGATCGGCCCGGTTGGGCTTGCTGTCGCCTTTCGGCTGGCAGAATATACCCTCTGAAGCGCCGCGGGGCAAGGCCGGCGCGCGGGGGCCGGCGGCCCGGGCCCTAGTCCCCGGCGGCCGGGTCCCCGGGCGTCGAGCCCTCGCCGGGCCTGATCCGCCGGTTGCAGCGGGCGGCCGCCGCCGCGGGGCCGTCGCTGATGAGCACCTCCAGCGCATCCGCAGCCTCGACGATCAGCCGGGCCGCCACCTCCGCCTCCGCCCCGGTGAACGGCTCCAGCACGTAATCCGACCATCGCTCGGGCGGGATCGCCCCCTCCCCGCCGGCGATTCCCAGGCGCAGGCGGGGAAACTCCTGTCCCCCCAGCACCTCGATGATCGAGGCCAGGCCCTTCTGACCGCCCGCGCTGCCGCGGGACCGGATCCGCAGGGAGCCCAGGGGCAGGGCCAGGTCGTCGCAGATCACGATGGGGGCCAGCCCCTCCTCCTCCGCCGGGCGGCCGGTCACCCGAAATCCGGTGCGCGCCGACCAGGCCCGCAGAGCCTGCCCGCTGCGGTTCATGTAGGTCGTCGGCTTGAGCAGGATGAGGTGCTCACCCGCGCTGCCGGCCTCGGCCAGGGCGTACTGGCGCGTATCCCGCCGGAATCGCGCCCCGACCCGCCGGGCGAGCTCGTCCAGCACCCGGTAGCCGACGTTGTGCCGGGTGGCTTCGTACTCCGCCCCCGGATTGCCCAGCCCCACGATCAGCTGCAAGCCACCCCTCCTGCAAGCGAAACGAGGTGAAGCCGCGGCCCCACCTCGCCCACGTCCGGCGCCCCGGGCCGGCCGGGCCCGCAGCCCGTCGGACCGGCGGAGGCGCTCGTGCTCGGCTTACTCGTCCTTCTTGTCCTTCTTGTCCTTCTTGTCCTTCTTCTCAGTCCTGTCCTTCTTCTCGGACCTGTCCTTCTTATCCGCCTTGTCTTCCTTGTCCTTGTCCGCGTCGCCGGCCTCCGCGGCGCCCTCCTCCTCCGCGCCTTCCGCCGCGGCCTCTTCCTCCTCGAGGCCGAAGATGCTGGGCGGCTTCAGCTGCAGGACCATCTGCTCGGGATCCGAAATGATCTCCCCGGCCGGACATTGCAGATCCCGCACGAAGACCTTGTCGTTGGTGCGGAGCGGAGAGATGTCCACCTCGAGGTACTCGGGCAGGTCGCGCGGCAGGACGCTGATCTCGACGCTGTCGATGCCGTGCGACAGGTTGGCCTCGCCGTGCTTGATGGAAACCGACTCGCCCCGGACGACGATCGGCACGTCCACCGTGATGGGCTCGTCGCGCGGGATCTCGAACAGGTCGACGTGCAGCACCTCGTCCGTGACGGGATTCCGCTGCACCTCACGGAGCAGGGCGATGGGCTCCTCGCGATGCCCTTCCTGGCTCAGGGAAAAGATCACGCTGCGGCCCGCGAGCCCGGCCAGGACCCGGTGGAACTCCGTGGCGTCGAGCTCCACGTTTTCCGCCTGGCGGGTGTGACCGTAGATCACGGCGGGGATGCGCCCGGCCGCCCTGGTCCGGCGGTTGGCGTTCTTGCCCCGCGTGCTGCGGGAGTGAACTTTCAGCTCCAAGAGGCCCATGCGGGTACCCTCCAAGGCATTGAAAAAAAAGACACTTGGCCAGCAAGGCCCCCGGATCGGCCGCCGTGACGGCGCGACGCGGGGGCAGCCCGCTGTACGGCAGAAGGACCGTTCATATAAGCCCGTTGGTGGCTCGTTGTCAAGCGGCGCGCCGGCGCTTCAGCGCACGAAGAGGGCGCTGACGGTCTTCTCCAGGTGGATGCGCTCGATGGCCTCCGCCAGGAGCGGGGCCATGTCCAGCACCTTGATCTTGGGGCACTCCGCCTGGCGGGTGAAGGGCACGGTGTTGCTGACCACCACTTCCTTGATGGGGGCGTTGCAGAGCCGCTCCAGGGCCTGCCCGCTCAGGATGGGATGCGTGCAGCAGGCGGTGACCGAGAGGGCCCCCTGCTGCTCCGCGCAGACCCGGGCGGCGTCGCTGAGCGTTCCCGCGGTGTCGATCATGTCGTCGAAGATGATCACGTCCTTGCCGCGCACGTCGCCGATGAAGTTCATGACCTGGGCCACGTTGGGCCGGGGACGCCGCTTGTCGATGATGGCCAGGCTGGCATCGAGGCGCTTGGCGAAGGCCCGGGCCATCTTGATGCTGCCGACATCCGGGGCTACCACGGCGAGATTGTCCCGGGGCCAGTCCGCGAAGTGCTTCAGCAGCACGGGGGCCGAGTACAGGTGGTCGAGGGGGATGTCGAAGAAGCCCTGGATCTGGGGCGCGTGCAGGTCGATGGTCAGGACGCGCTGCGCGCCCGCCTGGGTGATCAGGTTGGCCATCAAGCGGGCCGCGATGGGCACCCGCGGCTGATCCTTGCGATCCTGCCGCGCGTAGCCGAAGTAGGGGATCACCGTGGTCACCCGCCGGCAGGAGGCTCGCCGGACCGCATCCAGGAGCAGCAGCAGCTCCAGGATGTTCTCCGCCGGCGGCATGGTCGGCTGCACGATGAAGACATCGGTGCCGCGGATGTTCTCCTTGATCTTGACACTGATCTCGCCGTCCGAGAAGCGGCCCAGCTCGACATCCAGCAGCTTGACGTTCAGGTTCTCGGAAATGCGACGGCCCATCTCGGGATGGGCGGTCCCACTGATGACGACCAGTTCGTTGTACATCGCTTGCAGGCCTCCGAGGGCGACCAGGTGCTAGGCGGCGGGTGCACTTCCGGCAAGGTGAACGGTTCGGGGCGGTGGGTGCGCGCAGGCGCACGGGTCGGCGCGCGACGGGACAGAGATGGCTGGGGCGGCAGGATTCGAACCTGCGAATGCAAGGACCAAAACCTTGTGTCTTACCACTTGACGACGCCCCAGCGAAGGCAGGATGGCCTAGAAGCTCTCCTCGAGAACGGATCCGGAATCATCGAGGCCCCCGGCCTGCGGAGGAGGAATCTCGCCGTTCTCGACCCGTTGCATCTCCTGCTTGTAGGCTGCGATGACCTGGTTTTCCATCCACTCGCGGGTCGACCGGTTGATGGGATGGGCGATGTCCTGAAACGTCCCATCCTTGCGCTTGCGACTCGGCATGGCGATGAAGAACCCGGATGCCCCCTCGATGATCTTCAGACCGCGGATGACGAAACAGTTCTCGAGGGTGATACTGGCGAAGCCTTTTAGCTTGTTGTCGTCGCGCAACGTGATCCTGATTTCTGTAATCTCCAAGACCCTACCCCTCCCTAGGAAGCCTTTCGAAATGGTTGCTCCAGCGCGGTGTAGTCATCCCTCCTGGATCTGCACACCGAACGCCTGCGGCCCAACCACGCTCACCAACCAGCCAGGATGGGCAAATTCAGCAGAGATCTCGTTCAGGTTGCTGTGATCCGAGAAGACTGCAACGACAGCAGCGCCACTTCCAGAAAGCATGGCAATCGGCGCCAGTTCCTTCAGGCGCAGGACCAAACGTTGCAATATCGGATAGGACGGTAGAACCACCTCCTCCAACCTATTGAAGCCAAACCAGGTACTCGTCGGAAACCTCGCGAGCATACTCTTCATCCCGCTGATGTTAGCTTTGGGGCCACGCACTGTCAATCCCATTCTCAATCCCGCGTAGACGTCCTCCGTTCTCAACTCGATGTCCGGCTTGACGATGAGAAAGCGCCCGCTGCGGATGGACGGCAAGGGAGTGAGTTCGGTCCCGCGGCCCCGCGCCATCATCGTGCCGCCCCGCACGAAGAACGGTACGTCGGAGCCGATCTGGGCCCCCAGTGCCTCCAGCGCCGAGGTTTCCAGGCCGGTCCCGAACAGCCGGTCGCAGGCCACGAGCACCGCCGCGGCATCGGAGCTGCCGCCCCCCAGTCCCGCGGCGGTGGGGATCCGCTTCTGCAGGGCGATGCGCAGGCGACCGGTCCGACCGGTGGCCCGGCAGAAGAGGTGGGCCGCCCGCCAGCAGGTGTTGCCGGCGTCGGCCGGCGCCGCCGCGGTGGGAGTCACGTGCAGCTCGATGTGCGGCCGCCGGCCGCCGAGATCCTCCAGCAGCGAGACCGTCACCCGGTCGTGCAGGCGGACAGCCTGCAGGATGGTCTCCACTTCGTGGTAGCCGTCGGTACGCTGGCGCAGAACCTCGAGGTGCAGGTTCACCTTGGCGGGAGCCTGGACCACCACCTCGCTGGACCGCGGTGCTCCGGGATGTGGCGTGCGGGCGTTCATGGCAGGCCGTCGGCCAGGGTGCCCCGTTCCGCGTAGGTCCGGAACAGCCGGCCCCAGGGCGTCTGTTCGTAACGCCGGATGATGGCGCGGCCGATTGTCGGGTACCACAGCCAGTCGTGGTAGACGTTCGAGGCGAAGGGAGCCCAGACCATCAGCGGGGAATGGAGAGCGATGTGTTCCAGGAAGCGCAGAGGTCCCCGCCGCAGCATCTGATCGCCCCAGATGACGAAGCTGCGCTTGACCTTGAAGCCGAAATTCAGCCGGAACAGCTCCTCGTCCCCCACCAGCTCGATGTCCGCCGGCTGCGCGTGACCCAGCCGCATCTCGTCGCTCAGGCGCAGATAGGGGATGGCGAGGGGGGCGAAGCCCATCAAGCGGGCCGCGACCGCATCGATGGCCACCGAATCCGCGCTGGCCAGCAGCACGTTTTCCACCACCGGCTCCATGGTGCGAGGACCGGCCCCGTTGCCGCAGACGGTGCCGTCCATGACGGCGAAGACGTGCGGATGCAGCTCCTGCTGCATGATCAGCAGATCCACCAGGACCTCGTGCATGTACTTGTGCGCGTAGTGCCGGACCTCCTTGAGCAGGCCGCCGAAGGAGTTCTTGACGGCGCCCGTGGTCGTGGAATGGCCATGGGTCTTCACGGTGGGCAGGTGAAGGATGTCGCGCCCCACGTACAGCCGGGGGATCTCGATGCCCTCGGGGAAAATCTGGTTCAGTTTCAGCAGCGGCTTGCGGAAGCGATGGATGATCCACTCCTCTTCGGGCAGGGCGCGGAAGGTCAGGCCGTAGGCCTTCAGGATCGGCTCCCACAGGTTGTTGCGGCAGCCCTTGCGGGGATTGGTGACCACGGTCTTGTTCTCGAGAGGCCACAGCCTGTCGGGCACGAACCCGTCCTGGCGCAGAGTGCGCACCACGCCCTCCACCTGCCACGGTTGACTGCTGCAGGCCGGGAAGTACTTGGTCCACGAGAGATTCAGCTTGAGGATCAGATCCTCGTCGGGCGAGAGATGGCGGCGGTACTCCGCCAGTTCCATGACGCGCCGGTAGTCCTCCAGGACCGTTTCGGGACGGGTGCCGACCAGGGCGACTTTCGATTTCATGGCGATGCTCCCGTGCGCGGGCCCTTGCCTCAGCCCTTTTCCCCGATGATCAGGATGACGGTCACGATCCACCCGACCAGGGCCAGCTGGAGCGCGCCGTCGTTCAGCAGGATCTCGTGCGGCCGTCCGCCCCGCCCCTCCTTGTAGAGGAGATACAGATAGCGCCCCATGCCATAAAAGACAAACGGCAAGGTGTAGACAAGGTGCGTGGTGCCGAAGTGGGCCACGGTGCCCGGCCACACCGTGTAGAGAGCGTAGGCCATCAGGGTCATCACGAAGGTGATCCCGATCATGATGTTCAGCAGCGGCTCGGAATAGGCCGCCAGTGCGGGCCGTGTGTTCCGCGACTCGATGTGCAGGTGGATCAGCTCGTTGCGCCGCTTGCCGAAGCCCAGGAAGAGGGAGAGGAAGAAGGTGCAGAGGAGCAGCCAGTTCGAGATCTTGATCCCGGGCATCGCGGCGCTCAGCACCTCGACGCTGGCCACCGCCCGCAGCACGAAGCTGAAGGCGATGCTCACCACGTCCAGGATCACCGCGCGCTTCAGGAGGCGGGTGTACACGATGTTGAGCGCGAAGAAGGCGGCGGTCACCCCGAGGAAATTGCGGCCCAGGAACCAGGCGCCCACCAGGCAGGCGGCCGCCAGCGACGCGGCCAGGCCCAGCGCGGTCCGCCGGGTCAGCCGCCCCGAGGCGAGGGGGCGCTTCCTCTTGTGCGGGTGCAGGCGGTCCAGCTCGAGATCGACGACGTCGTTGTAGATGTAGACGGCTCCGGAGGCCAGGCAGAAGATCAGGCAGCCGAGCACGGCTCGGCTCAGGAACTCCGGTTCGCCGCACTTCTGGGCGAAGATGCAGCCCGCGAACAAGATCAGGTTCTTGGTCCACTGCCGGGGCCGCAGACTCTCGATGAAGGCCTTGATCGTCGTCATGGCAAGTCGTCCGTCATCGCCTCAGTAGGCGTTCTCGCCCCGCAGGACGTGATGGATGGTCATCAAGATGATCTTGACGTCGAGGGCCAGCGACCAGTTCTCCACGTAGTGCAGATCGTACAGCGTGCGTTCCTCGACGCTCGTGTTGCCGCGCAGCCCGTGCACCTGGGCCCATCCCGTCAGGCCCGAGCGCACCCGGTGCCGCTCGAAGTAGCGCGGCAGCTCCTGGCTGAACTTCTCGACGAAGACCTGCCGCTCCGGACGCGGCCCGACCAGGCTCATGTCGCCCCGCAGCACGTTCCAGAGCTGGGGCAGCTCGTCCAGGCTGAAACGGCGCAGGAAGCGTCCGCTGCCCGTGACGCGGGGATCGTTTTCCACCGTCCAGACCGGGCCGGTCTGCACCTCCGCGTCGCTGCGCATGGACCGGAACTTCAGCATCTGGAACTGCCGCCCGTCGCGCCCGATGCGACCCTGCCGGAAGAAGACCGGCCCCGGCGAGGAGAGCTTGACGAGCCCGGCGATGATCGCCAGCAGGGGCGAAAGCACCAGCAGCGCCGCGGCGCTGCAGACCAGATCGAAGGTCCGCTTGACGATGCGATCGGCCCCGCTCAGCGCCGTCTCGCGCACCGAAATGAAGGGGATGCCCGCGAGATCCGTCAAGCGCAGGCGACTGGTGTGCAGCTCGAGCAGATCCGGCACGAACTGCAGATCCACGGTCAGGTTGGCCAGGCGCTCCGTGATGGTCTTGACCAGGTCCAGCCGCTCGAAGGGCAGGGTCAGCACCACCAGATCGATCTGGTGCTCCTGCACCACCTGCTCCAGGTCCTCCAGTCCGCCCAGGCAGGGCAACGCTTCCGGCGCCGTGGCGCTTCCCTCCTGCGCCAGGTGCAGGAAGCCCACCGGCCGCAGGGCCAGGCCCGGCAGCTCCCTGGCCGCGCGCAGCACGCGCCCGCGCATGGCGTTCCCACCCACCAGCAGCAGCCGCGTGGCGCCCATCCCGCGCCGCAGGATCAGCCGCAGGAGCCCGCGGGCGAGAATACGGCCCCCCGTCAGGAAGAGGAAGCAGGAAAGGAAGAAGAGGCCGAAGAAGGAGCGGCTGTAGGTCATGTGCCGGAAGAAGAAGGCCAGGGCCAGGACCAGCAGGCTGCCCAGCACGACTCCCTTGAAGAGACCCGTCAGCTCCTCCTCCAAGCTGCGTCCCCCGCGGATCTCGTAGCGCTTCATGGCGTAGAAGATGCCGAAGAAGACCAGGAGCACCACGAAACTGGTCTGCAGGTAGGTGCCGAACGGGGGGATGCCCAGAGGGGTCGGCCACAGCCCGGCATGGAAGCGGAACCAGTAGGTGACCATGAAGGCGGCCTCGAGCATCACCAGGTCGATGAAGATGAGGATCGCCGGCTGCACGAGCGTGCCCTGCTGGTGGTCCCGCCGTTCAGACATGCTCTGCCCCCTCGCGATGCCGCCGCCAGGCCTCGGCCAGCCGGCCGGCCACGGCGCGGCGGAAACACTCCCGCCGGAAGCGGCGGGCGTGCGCGGCCATGGCCTCCGCGTCCCACGGGCCGTCCAGACGGGGATCCTCCAGCGCCGCGGCCAGGGCCCCGGCGCTCTGTTCGGCGAAGAAGAGACCGTTCAGTCCCGTCACCACCGTGTCCAGCGCTCCTCCCGCCCGGTAAGCCAGCACCGGCCGCCCGCAGGCCGTGGCCTCCAGGGGCGTGATGCCGAAGTCCTCCAGCCCCGGGAAGAGGAAGGCCCGGCAATGGGCATAGTAGGCCGGCAAGCTCTCGGTCGCGACCGGCCCGGCGAAGCTGACGCGCCCAGTTCCCGCCGTCTTCGCCGCCAGGGTCTCCAGGCGCTCCCGCTGCGGTCCCTGGCCGACCACCACCAGGTGACGGCCGGTCCGCCTGGCGGCCACGATGGCCAGATCGATCCGTTTGTACGGCACCAGGGCCGAGACGACAAGATCGTAGCTGCGGCTGGCCAGCCCCGGTGGGGGATCCGCGGCGGCGGCGGCGAAGACGTCGGTGTCCACCGGCGGGTGGATGACGCTGATGTCCCGCTCCCCGACCCCGTAGCAGCGGACGATGCGGTCCCGGACGGCGTGGGAGTTGGCCAGCCAGAGGCGCACTCGCCGGGCGGTGCGGCGGTCCCATCCGCGCAGCCACGCAGCCACGGCTCCGATCGCCCAGCGCAGCGGCGCGGGCTCGTGTCCGAAGTAGGCGTCGAAGTTCTCCCAGATGTAGCGCATGGGCGTATGGCAGTAGCAGACCGCCAGGCTGCCCGGCCCGGGACGGGCCGCTTTGGCCACGCAGTGGCTGCTGCTGAGCACCAGGCCGTAGCCCCGCAGGTCGAAGCTCTCCACGGCGGCCGGGAAGAGCGGCAGGGCCCAGCGGTAGCGGCGCGCGGCTCCCGGCAACCGCTGCACGAAGGACGTGTGAATACGGTGGGACTCGATGCTGGAGTCCACGCTGCCCGGCACGTGCAGGAGAGTGTAGATTTCGGCCGCCGGGAAGAGCGCACACAGCTCCGCGAGGACCTTCTCCCCGCCGCGCATGCCGGTCAACCAGTCGTGCACCAGGGCGACCCGCAGGTCCGGCGGCAGAGGCGGTTCAAGCATCGGCGGCTCCGCCCGCTGCCCCACCCTCCTCCTGCCAGCGCTCCAGGATCCGGCAGAGGAGATGTCCCATGGTGATGTGCACCTCCTGGATCTTGGGCGTGGAATCGCTGGGCACGACCAGCGCCTCGTCCACCAGATCGCGCAGCCGCCCGCCGCCCATGCCCAGGAAGCCGAAGATCCGCAGACCCCGCCCGCGCGCGGCCGCGACGGCCTCGATGCAGTTGGGGGACTCCCCCGAGGTCGAGATCACGAGCAGGACGTCGCCCGCACGGCCCAGGCCCGTCACCTGCCGCGCGAAAATGGTCTCGAAGCCGTAGTCGTTGCCCACGGAAGTGAGCACCGAGGTGTTGGTCGTCAGGGCCAGGGCGGGATAGGCGGCGCGGTCGCGCAGGAAGCGGCCGACCAGCTCCGCGGCGATGTGCTGGGCGTCGGCGGCGCTGCCGCCGTTGCCGCAGATCAGCAGCTTGCCGCTGTCGCGCCAGCTCGCATGCACGGCCGCGGCCAGCGCGTGCACCGCATGGCTCTCCTCCGGGCCCAGCCGATCCAGCACGTCGCGCAGCTCGGCCACGGCCTCGGCGAACAGGCGCGCTGTGGCGGCGCGGCGCCGCTCTTCACCCTGGGAGGCAGGCATGCCATGTCCTTTCGGTCGCGGCCGCGTTCCTGCGCCGGGCCCCGATCGCCTTGCGGTCCGGCTCTACACCGATCCGCCGTCGCCCTCCCCGCCGCTCTCCAGCCGCCGCAGGTAGCGCGCCAGGGCGTCCTGCCAGGTCGGTCGCGGCCCGTAGCCCAGCGCCTCCAGCCGGCGACTGCGCAGGATGGAGCACGCCGGCCGCCTGGCCGGCGTGGGGAACTCCGCCGTGGAGCAGGGGCGTATCCGCTGCGGATCGGCGCCGCTCTGCCGGGCGATCTCCCGGGCGAAGGCGAACCAGCTGCAGGATCCGCGGTTGGTGGCATGATAGAAGCCGGGGCTCCCAGCCTCCACCAGAAACAGCAGGATCTCCGCCAGATCCGGCGCGTAGGTCGGGCAGCCGACCTGATCCTCCACCACGCTCAGCTCCGGCCGTTCGGCCAGCAGCCGCCGGATGGTCAGCACGAAGTTCTTCGGCCCGGGTCCGAAGAGCCAGCTCGTCCGCACGATCTGCCAGCGGCCGGTCATGGCCTCCACGGCCTCCTCGCCCCGGGCCTTGGAGAGACCGTAGTGGTTCACCGGCTCGCGCGGCGCATCCTCGTCGTAGCCACGGGGATCCGTCCCCGCGAAGACGTAGTCGGTGCTGACGAAGGTCAGCCCCGTCCCGCGGCGAGCGCAGGTCTCCGCCAGCAACGCGGTGGCGGTTCCGTTGACGGCCAGCGCCTCGTCACGGTGCGTCTCGGCGCCGTCCACGTCCGTGAAGGCCGCGGCGTGCAGCACCCAGTCGGGCCGCGCCTGCTCGAGGAGCGCGCTCACGTCCTGCGGCCGCGTCAGGTCGCCGTCGGGCAGATCCACGCCCACGAGTTCGCAGCGGTCCCGGCCGGCCTCCCGGACCGCGCGGCCCAGCTGGCCGGCCGCACCGGTCAGCAACAACCTCATTCCGCGTCCTTTCGCCGCTGGGGCGGTATCGTGGCCCGCGCCGCCCGGTTCGCCAGTCCCGGCGCGAACCCGCGGCCCGTCAGGAAGCGCATCACGCGCGCCAGGGCCGCCGGATCACCGGCATCGCGCTCGCGGGCCCAGCGCCGCCGGCCCGCCTCGCGGGCCAGCTCCTCCTCCCGCTCCGCCGGCAGGGTGGCCGCGACCGCCGCCTCCGCCACGTCCGCCGCCACCTGCTGCTCCCGCAGCTTCGCCAGCAGATAGCGGCGGCCCACCGGCCGCCGCCGCAAGGTGTCCCGGCAGTACGCCTCGGCGAACCGCCGGTCCGAGTGCAGTTCCCTGGCCGCGAACTCGTCCAGCACCGCCGCCACGGCCTCTGGAGCGTGACCCTCGCCGATCAGCAGCCTCCGCAGGGCGGCCAGCGGGTACAAGCGCCGGTCCAGGAGCTGGAAGACGCGCCGCGCGATGCGCTTGCGCTCGGCCGCCTCACGCAGGCGCTCCAGGAGATCCGGGGACAGGGGCTGTCCCACGGCCGGCAGGCCCTGCGGCAGGGCTCCAGCAGCCACCTCCAGGATCTCGCCGTCGTCGAGGGTCACGACCGCCGCCCCGTTCTCGAGGCGGCACGCCAGCAGCCGGGGACCGGGATCCGTGGTCATCCGCCGCCCGCGGCGCGGGCCTGGCGACCGGTGCCGCCCGTCTCCTTGGCGGCCGCTTCCTTGGCGACCGTCTTGCCCGTGGTCGACTTGTCCGCGGGCTTGTCCGCGGGCTTGTCCGGCGCCGCCTTCCCGGCCGCCGGGTCGGAGCCGTCGCCGCCGCCGGGAGCCGCCCCGGGCTTCCGGATGCCGAAGTGAGCGAAGACCTGATCCTTGATCTTCGCGAAGAGGTCCGGGTTCTCCTTCAGGAAGACGCGCACGTTCTCGCGTCCCTGGCCCAGCCGCTCCTCGCCGTAGCTGTACCAGGCCCCCGACTTCTGGATCACGTTGGCCGTGACGCCGAGATCGATGAGGTCGCCTTCCTTGGAGATACCCTCACCGTAGAGGATGTCGAACTCCGCCTTCTTGAAGGGAGGCGCGACCTTGTTCTTGACCACCTTGACCCGCACCTGGTTGCCGATGACCTCTTCGCCCTGGGTGATGGCGCCGATGCGCCGGATGTCGAGGCGCACGGAACTGTAGAACTTCAACGCGTTGCCGCCGGACGTGGTCTCGGGATTCCCGAACATGATCCCGATCTTCATGCGGATCTGGTTCGTGAAGATGACCAGGGTGTGGGTCTTGGAGATGGCGCCGGTCAGCTTGCGCAGGGCCTGCGACATCAGGCGCGCCTGCAGGCCCACGTGCTGATCGCCCATCTCCCCCTCGATCTCGGCCCGGGGCACGAGGGCGGCCACCGAGTCCACCACCAGGCAGTCGATGGCGCCCGAGCGCACCAGCATCTCGGTGATCTCGAGCGCCTGCTCACCGGTGTCCGGCTGCGAGACGAGCAGGTTGTCGATGTCCACCCCCAGGCGCCTGGCGTACGCGGGATCGAGGGCGTGCTCGGCGTCCACGAAGGCGGCCATGCCGCCCCGGCGCTGGCAGTTGGCGATGACCGAGAGCGCGATGGTGGTCTTGCCGCTGCCCTCCGGTCCATAGACCTCGGTGACCCGGCCCGTGGGCAGCCCGCCGACGCCGAGGGCGATATCCAGGGCCAGGCTGCCCGTGGATATGGCGTCGATCTCGTCGAAGATCTTGTTCTCGCCGAGCAGCATGACGGCGCCCTTGCCGAACTGCTTCTCGATCTGGGCCCGGGTCAACTCGAGGGCCTTGGCCTTGTCTTCCTTCTTGTCCAGCGCCATGGGATCTACTCCTTGTGGTCGGGATCTCGGTCCGGGAGGGCTGAATAACGGTGATGTCAGCGCCGGGATGGGCCCGCCCCGTCGTCCAGGAGCGGCGCTCGATCGCATCCCGCAACTTAGCACGCGGGAGGACGCCGTCGCAACGGCAATCTAGGGCGCGACTTCGCCCGCGGGAGCCGCAGCGAGCGGACAGACGGCACGCACGGTGTAGCGCGCACCCTCGGCCCGCAGCTCGCTCTGCACGAGCCGGAAGTCGCGCACCGGCAGCGGGTCCCAGGATCCCAGGTCCAGCTCCTGGAACTCCGCGCGCAGGCGGACCGGGAGGGGCCGCTTGATCCGGGCCACGGTCAGATGGGCGCGAAACGGCTTTTCGTCCTGGGGCCCGCCGGGAGCCACCGCGGACACCCGCGCGCGCACCCCTGCGGCCAGCAGCTCGAGCGCGCCGTCGCTCGCGAACTGCAAGAAGAGCACCCGCGGCGCCCGCAGGTTTGGGAAGGCCCCCACGGAGCCCGGACGCATCACGAACTCCACATGCCGGCGGGCCTCGTCCAGCAGCGCTTCCTGCAGGGGCGACAGCAGTTCCGCGGGCCAGTCCCCCAGGAACTGCAGGGTCAGGTGCCAGTTCTCCGGCCGGACCCAGGCGATGCGCAGCCGGCGGCGCCAGGCGTCGAGCCGCAGATCCAGGGCGGAGCGAAAGTGTTCCCCCACGTCGACGGCCACGAAGAGTCTCACCCGTCCCTCCCCCAGGTATCGGTGAGCAGCCAGGGCGAGGAGGTCTCCGGCAGCTCGAGCAGCCGGCGCAGGCTGTCGAGCGCGGCCGAGACTGCCAGCATGCGGACGCGGGCGCGGTTGCCGGGAAAATGATAGCGGCGGGCATGGGTCGCCGCCGGCCCGGCCACGGCGATCCAGACGGTGCCCACCGGCTTCTCGGCCGTGCCGCCATCCGGGCCCGCGATGCCGGTCACGGCCAGGGCCCAGTCGCAGTTCAGGCGCGCGCGGCAACCGGCGGCCATGGCCTCGGCCACCGGCCGGCTGACCGCCCCGTGCTCCGCCAGCAGCTTGCCGGGCACGCCCAGCAGTTCGCGCTTGATCTCGTTGGCATAGGCCACCGCGCCCCCCCGGAAGAAGGCCGAGGCTCCGGGCAGATCCGTCAGGCGCGCGCCGAGCAGGCCGCCCGTGCAGGACTCGGCCACGCCCAGGCTCCCGCCGGCGGCCAGCATCCGCTCCTGGACCACCTCGTTCAGCTCCCGCGGGCGGTCGGTGAAGACCGCCAGGCCGAGGCGCTCCCGCAGCCGGCGGCCCACCGCCTCCAGCACCTCGACGTCGTCGCGACCGGGCGGCAGGACCACGCCCACGTCCACCCCCCAGCGCGCCAGCCACCAGGACCAGCGCAGGTCGGGATGGGCGGCGAGGACCGGCCGGCAGAGCTCCACGACGTCCAGCTCCGCCACCTGGGCCGTGCGCAGCAGCACGCTGGGCCGCTCACCGGGCAGCAGACCCGCCGCCGCCAGCCAGGCCGTCACCCCGGGCAGCAGGGCGCGCAGCTCGCCCGGCACCCCCGGCAGCACCACCACCTCGCGCCCGGCCAGGCGCCCGACCAGACCCGGCGCCGAACCGGCGGGATTGGGCAGGGCCCGCATCCCGGCGGGCACCAGGGCCTGGCGCGCCAGCTGCTCGCCGAACATCACCGCCCGCTCGCGGGCCCGGCGCCTCAGGTCCGCGGCGATCGCCGCGTCCTCCACCAAGGG
>Ga0315542_1000625_pt1 | contig 22491 bp, 17 predicted proteins | sample SalMarSW160120MG_FD_202541 | JGI IMG/M metagenome (GOLD analysis project Ga0315542, IMG submission 202541) | Salt marsh sediment microbial communities from the Plum Island Ecosystem LTER, Massachusetts, United States - Salt Marsh Sediment SW1601-20 ... | reverse complement strand
CGCCGAACGCCTGGGTCAAGTCGCCCGCCAGCACCGCGATCAGGAAGGCCACCACCACGGCGCCGACCACCCTCAGGAGGATGCGCGGACGAGCCAGGACCACGACGTCCCGGCGCACCACAGCGGTGCCGAGCGACACCAGGGCGAGCAACCCGGCGGCGAGCAATGAGTACGCGAAGACGGGATCGTGCCGGACGGCGTCCAGCAGCCGCTGCAGGGCGGTCATGGTGACAATCTACCACGCCCCTGCCTGGCAGGAACGTCGTCAGGGACGGTCAAGGGAGGGGTCCTCGAGGTCCTGGAGCGTCGGCCCGAAAGGTCCGTCGTCGACGTGCCCGGTCCGGGCCATGGCTTGGATGCGTCGGAACGCTCGTCGGTGTTCGGCGTCGCGGGCGAGTCTACCCCCGGCAGCGCCCCAGGCCCACAGCGCGGCACGATGCGCCGCTCGCGCCGGTCGCGGAAGGTAACGCCGCGTCAGCTGGTACCCCCCGCGCACGCCCTCGACCAGGAAGTCGGCCGACGCGGGGGTCGAGCTTCCCCCCAGGTGGAGCACCGGCACGTCGACAAGCCTGCAGTCGAAGCCGGCCGAGCGGACGCGGAAGCAGAACTCCATGTCCTCGTTGTAAAAGCGCAGGCTGGGATCGAATCCGCCGCAGCGCTGCACCGCCTCGCGCCGGACGACCTGCAGGCAACCGGTGAGCCATGGGACGCGCACGCTGCCTCCCGGTCGGAGCCCCAGGCGAAGGTAGTGGGGATGGTAGAGGGGGCCGTGATCCTGGCGGCGGCCCGACGGCGTGCGCGCAAGGGGGGCGACCACGCCGGTCGTGGGGTGCTGCTCGAGCACGGCCACGAGGCGCGCGAAGGTAGTGCGCTCGACGTAGACGTCGGCGTTCATGTGGGCCACGAGCCGGGTGTGGGTGCGGTGCAGGCCGAGGTTGACCGCGTGGGCGTACGAGTGATTGGGCGCCTGCACCACCTCGAGGTCGGGGTAGCGTTCGACCAGGCGCGCTAGCGCCGCCGCATCCGGATCGGTGTCGACCAGCACGATGGCAGCGCCCGGCGCTCCCTCCGCGAGCCGCTCGAGGCAGACCTCGAGGATCTCGGGAGTCCGGTGGTGCACGACCACGATGCTGAGGTCCTCCATCACGCTGGACACTATGGCACGACCGCCCGTGAACGCGCCGAGTGACAAAGATCTCATCGCCGCTCCCGTACACTGGGAGCGATGGATGCTACCCAAGAACCTATCTCGCCTGAGCGTCGCTACCGGGTCGGCGTGGCGCTCGGCGGGGGCAGCGCGCGCGGCTATGCTCACATCGGCGCGCTGGCGAGCCTGGAACGCCACGGTTTCGCCCCCGACATCGTGGTCGGCACGAGCTTCGGCGCGGTCATCGGTGCGCTGTACGCCTCCGGACGCAGCCCCGCGAACCTGCGCGAGGAGGCGGCCGCGATGCGGCGGCGCGACGTCTTCCCGCACATCGCGGACTTCGGGCTCCACAAGGGGGCGCTCTTCGACGGAAGGCGCCTCGAGGCCTACTTCGACGCCATGGTGGAAGGCCGCTCCTTCGAGGACCTGCGGCGTCCCCTCGTGGTCGTGGCGACCGATGTCGACACCGGTGAGCGCGTGCTGTTGCAGCACGGTCCGCTCGCGCCGGCGTTGCGCGCGAGCGCCTCCATCCCCGGGGTGTTTGCGCCCGTCGTCCTCGACGGCCGGCGCCTGATGGACGGTGGCATCGGCTCGCCGGTCCCGCTCGACACCTTGCGGGGCTTCGACGTGGACCTCTCGATCGGCATCGGCGCCGGCATGGAGGCGGAGGATTCCCGCGCCATCCGGGCGGCTCGTCGCTTCTTGCTGACCGATATGGGACAGCGGCTGCACCGCTCGCTGGGGCAGGGAAGCGGCCGCAGCGTGGCTGCCCGCCTGGGGCGCGCGCTGGCGTACGCCGCCGATGGCTGGCTGACCGAGGTCAGCGACGGTCCGGCGCTCCACGTGCACACGCGCCCGCCCATCCACTGGCTCAACTTCCACCGCGCCGAGGCCGCGATCCGGGCCGGCGACGACGCGCTGGACCGGTTCATGCCGCAGATCCAGCAGGCCATGGCGAGCGCCGTTCCGTTGTAAGCGGCACGCGTTCGCCGATCAGAGGATCTTCTTGCCCAGCAGGCTCGCCGCCATCTCCACCATGATGGCGGCGCTTCGATTCTGGCTGTCGAGGATGGGGTTCACCTCCACCAGGTCGAGGCTCGTGGTGCGGCCGGAGTCGGCCAGCAGCTCCATGAGCAGGTGGGCCTCGCGGTAGCTGAGGCCGCCCGGGACGGGCGTGCCCACGCCGGGTGCCAGGTCCGGGTCGAGCGCGTCGGCGTCGAAGGAGATGTGCAGCCGATCGACGTGCGCCAGCCGTTCGATCGCCTCGGCGGCCACCCTGGCTATGCCGCGCTGGTCGATCTCCTTCATGGTATAGGCGGTGATGCCCCGGTCGCGGATGTAGACGCGCTCTCCCTCGTCGATGCTCCTGAGGCCCACGAACACCAGGTCCTCGGGTCGCAGCGCGGCTCCGCCGCCCCACACGCCCGTCAGTCGCGGATCGCCACGACCGAGCAGGTGCGCCAGCGGCATGCCGTGGATGTTCCCGGACGGGCTGGTGTCGGGGGTGTTGAGGTCCGCGTGGGCATCGATCCACAGCACGCCCGTCCGCCTGCCGGCCGCCGCGCCCGGGATCGTGCCCATGCTGACGGAGTGGTCGCCGCCGAGCGAGATGACGAAGGCGTCGTCCCCGTCGAGGGTACGGAGCCGCTCGTAGGTGGCGGTGCAGGTCGATGCGATGGCGTCGACGTAGTGCAGGGTGTTGGGATTGGGGACGGCCTCGGGGACGGGAACCTCGACGTTGCCGAGGTCCACGACACGGTGTCCGAGTTCGGTCAGGCTCCGCGCCAGGCGCGCCAGCCGGAGGGCGCTGGGGCCCATGTCGACGCCGCGGCGGCCCGCGCCGAGGTCCATCGGGATGCCGAGTATACGGATGCTAGCCACGCCGGAAGATACCACGATGTGCGTCCAGGACGCAATCAGTGCAAGTGTATGCGACTCTGCATAGGGAACTTGCAGTGTCGCTTGCAGGTGCCGTGCTTCAGTCCTGGGCGGGGCGGTGCCAGTAGCGGCCCTCGCGCTCGAGCAGCGCGTAGGCCGCGTCCGGCCCCATGCTGCCGGCCTCGTAGAAGAGCGGGGTGGGCTGGGCCTCGCGGATGTGGTCGAGCAGCGGCGTGATCACCTGCCACTGCGCCTCGACCTCGTCCGCCCGCATGAAGAGCGTGGCATCGCCCAGCATCACGTCCAGCAGGAGCGTCTCGTACGCGTCCGGATTGGGCCGGTCGAAGCTCCGACCGTAGAGAAAGTCGAGGCTGATCCGATCCAGTTCGATCCCCTGACCGGGCCGCTTGCCGTTGAACCGGAGCACGATCCCCTCGTCCGGCACCAGCCGCAGGACGAGGCGGTCGGCCTTGAGGGCGGCGGGCAGGTCGAACGGGACGTGCGGCGGGGTCTTGAACTGCAGCACGATCTCCGTGGCCTTCATCTCCAGGCGCTTGCCGGAACGGAGGTAGAACGGCACGCCGGACCAGCGCCAGTTCCGGAGCTCCATCTCGAGGGCGGCGAAGGTGGCCTGCTTCGAGCGGGGGTCGACCCCCTCCTCCTCGCGGTAGCCCATCATGCCGTTGCCGGACACGTACTGGCCCAGCACGGCGGCCCCCGGGCGCACGCAGCGCAGAGCGTCGAACACCTTGACCTTCTCGTCGCGCACGCTGTGCGCGTCGTAACGGGCGGGCGGCTCCATGGCGACGAGGGCCACGAGCTGCAGCAGATGGTTCTGGAAGACGTCGCGCAGCACGCCGGCCGACTGGTAGAACCCGCCCCGCCCCTCCACCCCCATGGGCTCGACCATGGTGATCTGCACGTGGTCGACGTAGCGGTTGCTCCACACCGGCTCGAAGATGCTGTTCGCGAAGCGCAGCACCGCGAGGTTCTGCGCCGTCTCCTTGGCGAGGTAGTGGTCGATGCGGTAGACCTGGTCCTCACGGAAGCGGTCCAGCACGTGGCGGTTGAGCGCACGAGCGCTCTCCAGGTCGTCGCCGAAGGGCTTCTCGATGACGAGGCGCGCCCAGCCGCGACCCTCCTGGTGCAATCCCACCTCCTCGAGGCAACGGACGATGGCCTCGTAGGTCTCGGGCGGCGTGGCGGTGTAGAACACCCGGTTGCCCACGCCCCAGTCCTCCAGGCAGCGGGCCAGCCGCCTGAAGCCATCGACGTCGTCGTACCCGCCCTGAACGTAGCGGATGCGCTCTTCCAGGGAATTCCACGCCCCATCGTCGAGCCCCTGGGCGTGCTGGGCCAGGGCCTCGTGAAGGCGCTCGCGAAGGGCGTCGTCCCCGAGCGGGCTCCGGCCGTACCCGACGATGAGCGTGCCCTCGTCGAGCGCCCCCTGGCGGTGGAGCTGGAACAGGGCGGGCAGCAGCTTGCGGGCCGCCAGGTCGCCGGTGATACCGAAGATGACGAACGCCCCTGCAGGCGCCCGCCGCATGTCAGGCCTCCTTGACCGGATGCCCACCGAACTGGTTGCGCAGCGCGGCGACCACCTTGGCGCTGAAGCTGTCGTCCTGCCGGCTGCGGAAGCGAGCGTAGAGAGCGGCGCTGATCGCAGGCAGCGGAACTGCCTGGTCGACACCGTAGTCGACGGTCCAGCGCCCCATGCCGTTGTCATCGACGTAGCCGCGGATCGCGTCCAGGCTGGCGTCGTCGGAGAGCGCGCCGACGAGGAGCTCCAGGAGCCAGGAGCGCACCACGGCGCCGTGCGTCCAGAGCTCGGCGATCTTCTCGAGATCGAGATCGGCGTGCGGGTAGGCGGCCAGCGCCTCGAAGCCCTCGCCGTACGCTTGCAGCAGGCCGTACTCGATGCCGTTGTGGATCATCTTGACGAAGTGTCCGGCGCCGACCGGTCCCACGTGGGCGTAGCCGTCCTCGGGCGCCAGCGTCTTCAGGGCAGGCTCGACGGTCTCGAAGGCGCCGTCCTCGCCGCCCACCATCAGGTTGTACCCTTCCGCGAGCCCCCAGACGCCGCCCGAAACGCCGGCGTCGAGCATGCGCACGCCGCGTCGCTCGGCCTCCTCGCCGCGGCGGATCGAATCGGTGAAGTGCGAGTTGGCACCGTCCACCACCACGTCTCCCTGCCCGAGGTGGTCGAGGGCCTCGCGGAAGACCGACTCGGTCGCCTCGCCCGACGGGACCATCAGCCACACCACGCGGGGCGTCGGGAGCGCGGCGATCAGCTCCGATACCGAGGCCGCTCCGGTGGCTCCTTCCTCGACCAGCTCCGCAACGTGTCCTTCGTCGATATCGGTGACGACCAGGGCGTGTCCGTCCTTCATCAGGCGCCGGGTCATGTTGGCGCCCATGCGACCGAGCCCTACGATTCCCAGGTGCATGCTGGCCTCCCTTGCAGGCGCCCTTCGGCGCCGCCCTCGATGCTAGCAGGGCGATCCGCGCGCGCCTGTCGGGTGGAGGGCGCGCCGGCGAGAGGGCCAGGGCGTTGCCGGCCGGCAGGGAAGACCTTCGGCCGTCCCCCCTCGAACGTGTCTGCGACGCATGCTAGACTGTCGCGGCCGCTGCATCGGAGCGAGGCGGGTGCCCTGCGAGGCAGGTGGCGCCGTCCGAGGAGGACCGGTGGGCGGCGCGAGGAGGAGCAGCCGAACGATCGGCTCGCCCGGGAGGACGGACGTGAACATCCAGGAGGCGATGACGCTACTTCGGCGCGGCGCCGACAGCATCGTGCCCGGGGACGCGCTGGAAGCGAAGCTGCGCCTAGCGGAGGCCGAGGGGCGCCAGCTGCGCGTGAAGCTCGGCGTCGATCCCTCCAGCAGCGACCTGCACCTGGGGCACGCCGTGGTGCTCCGGAAGCTGCGTCAGTTCCAGGATCTCGGGCACCGGGTCGTGCTGATCATCGGGGACTTCACCGCGACCATCGGAGACCCTTCGGGGCGTAGCAAGACCCGGCCCGTGCTGTCCCTGGAGGAGACGCGCCGTAACGGCGAAACGTACGTAGCCCAGGCAACCCGCATCCTGGACGACGCCGACGAGCGCCTGGAGATCCGGCACAACTCGGAGTGGCTTGCGCCGCTCGGCTTCGGTGACGTCGTACGCCTGGCCTCGACCTACACGGTCGCGCGCATGCTGGAGCGCGACGACTTCACCAAGCGTTTCCAGCAAGGCACCCCGATCAGCGTGCACGAGCTGCTCTACCCGTTGGCGCAGGCCTACGACTCGGTGGCGATCCGCGCGGATGTCGAGCTCGGCGGCACCGACCAGCTGTTCAACTTGCTCGTCGGCCGCGACGTTCAGCGGGCCCACGGCCAGGAGCCGCAGGTCGCGCTCACCACGCCGCTGCTCGAAGGGCTCGACGGCGTGGAGAAGATGTCGAAGTCGCTGGGAAACTACATCGGTATCGCCGAGCCGGCCGAGGTGATGTTCAAGAAGGCCATGCAGGTTCCCGACGCCCTGCTGGGTCGCTACGTGGAGCTGTGCACGCTGCTCGACCTGGAGGCGCTGGAAGCGCTGGCGGCCCGCGACCCGGTCGGGGCTCATCGACGCCTGGCGCGTGAGCTGGTCCGCGTCTACCACGGCGAGGAGCGCATCGAGGCAGCCGAGCGAAGGTACGACGAGGTGGCCCGTGGGCGGATCCCGGACAGCATGGCCGAGGTGGAGATCCCGGCGTCGGAGTTCCGCGAGGGCCGCGTCGGGGTGTTGCGGCTGGCGACCTTCGCCGGGCTGACGGCCTCCAACGGCGAGGCTCGGCGCCTCATCCAGAACCGCGGCCTGCGTCTGGACGGCGAGCCGATCGAGGACCCCCAGCTCTGGCTCGAGCTCGACGCCCCCGTCGTGCTGCAGCGCGGCCGCGACCGCTTCGTGCGCGTGCGCCGCGGCGACTGACGGAGCCCACGCTCCCGGCTCAGATCGCCAGCACGCCCGCCAGCTCGACGAGTTCCCAGTCGATGTCCTTGTGGAGCTCCCAGACGTCCTTGAGCGGCACATGGACGATGCCGCGCTTGTCCACCCCCACCATCACTCCGTGCCGGCTCTCGACGAGGCTGCGCACGGAGTGGAAGCCGAGGCGTGAGGCGAGCACGCGGTCGCGGGTCGAGGGCGAGCCGCCGCGCTGGGTGTGACCGAGGATGACGGTGCGCACCTCGTAGCCGCAGCGCTCCCGCACGCGCATCTGCAGGTTCATGGCGCCGCCTTCGTAGGCGCCTTCGGCCACGATGACGATGCTCGAGCTCTTGCCGCGCTGCTGGGCGGCCACGATCATGTCGGCGACCTCGTCGGCTTCGATCCGGACCTCGGGCAGCAGGATCGCCTCGGCGCCGCCCGCCACGCCCACGTGGAGCGCGATGTGGCCGGAGTGGCGCCCCATCACCTCGACCAGGAAGAGCCGGTCGTGGCTGGCCGCCGTGTCCCTCAGCCGGTCGACGGCGTCCAGCGCGATGTTGATGGCGGTGTTGAAGCCGATCGACACGTCGGTGCCGTAGATGTCGTTGTCGATGGTGGCCGGGATGCCCACGACCGGGAAGCCGTGCTCTTCGAAGAGGCGGTAGGCGCCCCGGAAGCTGCCGTCCCCTCCGATGACGACCAGCCCGTCGATGCCGTGATTCCTCAGGTTGGCGGCCGCGACGGCGCGCCCCTCGGGCTCCATGAACGCCTTCGAGCGCGCGGTCCGGAGGATGGTGCCGCCGCGCTGGATGATGTTGGCGACGCTGCGCGCCCCGACCTCGACGATATCGTTCTCGATCAGGCCCTGGTAGCCGCGGTACACGGCCGAGATCCTGAGTCCCTCGTACACAGCGGTGCGGACGACGGCGCGGATCGCCGCGTTCATGCCGGGAGCGTCGCCCCCGCTGGTGAGAATGGCCACGTGCTTCATCGGCCGCCCAGTATAGCCCCCGGGCCGCTCGGTCCCGGCGGGGCGTCCGTCCCGTTGCCCGTCGCGACGGCAGGCGGCCCGAGGCCGGTGAGGGCCGCTTCTCCCGGCGGGGTCGGTGTCCCCGCGTTGTCGTGATGATTGTCACGTGGGACGAATGTCCGGTGGCTCGCGGTCGGCGGAGTGTGTCATAGTCGAAGCCAAATGAATATCGTCGCGCTCAAGGAAACAGCTGCAGGAGAACGGCGCGTGGGGCTCACCCCCCAGGTCGTCGACAAGCTCGTGCGGCTCGGTATGTCGGTGACGCTGGAACCCGGCATCGGCGACACGCTGTACCTCGCGGATGCGGCCTACGAGAAGGTCGGGGCCACGTTCGAGCCGGATCGTGCCGCGTTGCTGCAACACGCCGACGTGCTGGTCGCCGTCAACAAACCCCCGTCCGACACCATCGATGGCCTGCGGGAGGGGGCAGTCAGCGTCAGCTTCCTCGACCCGTTCCGGAGCCCGGAGACGGTGCGGGCGCTGGCCGAAGCGAAGGTCAGCGCCTTCTGCATGGAGCTGATCCCTCGGTCCACCTACGCGCAGAAGATGGACGCGCTGTCCAGCCAGGCCAGCCTGGCGGGCTACGCCGCGGTCATCATCGGGGCGGAACGCATCGACAAGTCGCTGCCGATGATGAGCACCCCGGCGGGCACCATCCCGCCGGCACGCGTGTTCGTGGTCGGTGCCGGGGTGGCGGGTCTGCAGGCCATCGCCACGGCCAAACGCCTGGGCGCCCGCGTCGAGGCGTACGACACGCGGCCCGTGGTCAAGGAGCAGGTCCAGTCGCTGGGCGCGCGCTTCGTCGAGATCGACGTGGGCGAGACCGGCCAGACCGAGCAGGGCTACGCCAAGGAGCTCACCGAGGAACAGCTCGACATGCAGCGCAAGCAGATGGCCAAGATCTGCGCCGGCGCCGACATCATCGTCACCACCGCCCAGGTGTTCGGGCGGGCCGCGCCCAAGATCATCTCGGCCGAGATGGTCGCGGGGATGCGTCCCGGCTCGGTCATCGTCGACCTGGCGGCGTCGACCGGTGGGAACGTCGAGGGCACCAAGGCCGATGAAGAGGTGCGCAGCGACAACGGTGTGCTCATCGTGGGCCTGGAGAACTTCCCGGCCGAGGTGGCGCGCGACGCCAGCCAGATGTATGCCAGCAACGTGTACTTCCTGCTCGAGCACGCCTTCGACAAGGAGGCGGGCACGCTCAAGCTCGACACCGAGGACGACGTCGTAGGGGCCGCCCTGCTCACGCACCAAGGACAGGTTCGGGACGAGCGCGTCCGTCCGGTCGTGGAGGGGTCCAAATGACGATGCTCCTTCTGTTGTTCATCTTCGTGATGGCGATCTTCCTGGGCCTCGAGCTCATCGGCAAGGTGCCGTCGCAGCTGCACACGCCCCTGATGTCGGGCTCCAACGCCATCTCGGGCATCAGCATCGTCGGCGCGCTCGCTGCCACTGAGATCCACGGCACCTTCGGGACCGTGCTTGCGGTGGCCGCGGTGGCCTTCGCCACCATCAACGTCGTCGGCGGCTACCTCGTCACCGACCGCATGCTGGCCATGTTCAAGACCGGCAAGAAGGACTAGGGAAGCCTCATGACGACAGTAATCAACCTGGCGTACATCGTTGCGTCGATCCTGTTCATCTACGGCCTGAAGATGCTGGGTCGGGTGGAGACCGCCCGCCGCGGCAACATGGTGTCGGCCGTCGGCATGCTCCTCGCCATCATCGCCACCTTGCTCCTCGGCGGCCTCGACTACGTCTGGATCATCGTGGGCCTGGTGGTCGGCGGGGCGATCGGCTGGTGGGCGGCCGCGGCCGTCAAGATGACGCAGATGCCGGAGATGGTGGCGCTGTTCAACGGCTCGGGCGGTCTGGCATCGATGCTGGTCGGCTGGGTCGAGTACATCCGCAACCCCCACCCCGACGTGATCACCTCCATCGCCATCTTCTTCGCGGTGCTCGTCGGGGCGGTCGCGTTCACGGGCTCCGTCATCGCCTGGGGAAAGCTCTCCGAGGTCATGCCGGGCAAGCCCATGCTGTTCAAGGGGCAGCAACCGGTCAATGCCCTGATCGTCGGCGGCGCCGTGGTGCTCGGCATCATCTTCGTCATCACGCCCCCCACCACCTACCCGCTGCTGCTCGCCGTGATCGGCCTGTCGCTCATCCTGGGGGTGCTCGCGGTCATCCCCATCGGCGGCGCCGACATGCCGATCGTGATCTCGCTCATGAACAGCTACTCCGGTGTCGCAGGCATGGCCGCCGGCTTCGTGATCCAGAACAACGTGCTGATCGTGGCCGGCACCCTGGTCGGGGCGTCTGGCCTGATCCTCACCCAGGTCATGTGCAAGGCCATGAACCGCTCGCTGGCCAACGTGCTCTTCAGCGGTTTCGGCGCGGTCACCACCGCCGGAACCATGAAGGTGGAGGGCGAGGTCAAGCCCATCACCGCCGAGGACGCCTACTACATCCTCGAGGCCGCCAGCTCGGTCATCTTCGTGCCGGGGTACGGCATGGCGGTGGCGCAGGCGCAGCACGCGGTCAAGGAGCTCGCCGACCTGCTGGAGGAGAACGGGGCGGAAGTCCGCTACGCCATCCACCCGGTCGCAGGGCGCATGCCCGGTCACATGAACGTGCTGCTGGCGGAGGCCAACGTTCCCTACGAGCAGCTGGTCGAGCCCGACGACGTCAACCCCACCATGGAGATGGTGGACGTGGCGGTCGTCATCGGCGCCAACGACGTCGTGAACCCGGCTGCGCGCGAGGACGAGACGAGCCCGCTGTACGGGATGCCGATCATCAACGTCGACCAGGCCCGCACCACGTTCGTGTTGAAGCGCTCGATGAACCCGGGCTTCTCGGGCGTCGACAACCCGCTGTTCTTCAAGCCCAACACCCGCATGCTCTTCGGCGACGCCAAGACCAGCATCAGCACGCTGGCATCCGAGTTCAAGGAGGCGGCCGCCGCCGCTTGAGGCGCACGTCCTTCGCTCTCCACGCGCGCCGCGCCCGGACACGGGTGCGGCGCGCGTCGTAGAGCGGTACCGCAGGCCGGGCGACACGGCGCCCAGGTCAGGCAAGGGACAATGCTCGGCGAAAGGAGCACGGCATGTCTGACGTAATTCCCGCCGTCCGCGCCACGTTCGACCTCGGCGGCGACGTCACGGTCCACCGCCTCGGGTTTGGTGCCATGCGCATCACCGGGCGCGGCATCTGGGAGGACCCCGACGACCCCTCCGAAGCGCGCCGCGTGCTCGAACGCCTGCCCGAGCTCGGTGTCGACTTCATCGACACGGCCGACTCCTACGGGCCATTCGTGAGCGAGGACCTGCTGCGTGAGACCCTGCACCCCTATCCCGGCCTGGTCGTCGCGACCAAGGGTGGACTCACCCGGCACGGTCCGGACATCTGGAAGCCGGTGGGCCGTCCCGAGTACCTGCGGCAGTGCGTGCTGATGAGCCTGCGGCGCCTGGGCGTCGAGCGCATCGACCTGTGGCAGCTGCACCGCATCGATCCGAAGGTTCCCCGCGACGAGCAGTTCGGCGTCATGAAGCAGATGCAGGACGAGGGGCTGATTCGTCACCTGGGGTTGAGCGAGGTCGGTGTGGAGGACATCGAGGCGGCCCGGAAGGTCTTCGCGGTGGCAACGGTCCAGAACCTCTACAACCTCGTTCAGCGGCAGAGCGAGGACGTGCTCGAGTACTGCGAGGCCAACGACATCGGCTTCATCCCCTGGTTTCCCCTGGCCGCCGGCGAGCTGGCGCGCCCGGGCGGGGTGCTCGACCGGGTGGCGGAACGCAGCGGGGCCACGCACGCGCAGGTGGCGCTCGCCTGGCTGCTGCGGCGTAGCCCGGTGATGCTCCCGATCCCCGGGACCGGGCGTCTGGCGCACCTCGAGGACAACCTCGGGGCCGCCTCGCTGGCGCTTGCCGATGAGGACGTCCGTGCTCTCGACCGGGAGGGGCTGGAGGTGTGGCAGGCCGGCCGGTAGAGCGGGCTTACCGGCACGTCGTGGGCGGGGGCGGCCGAGCGGCGCCGGTGCATCGCCCGGGCAAGGACGCTGAGAAAACTTGACATAGGCACACTCAAGTTTCTATCATCAGCACCATGGATGCCGAACGGTTCACCGAGACGGCGCTGCAGGGGATCGCCAGCGCCCAGCAGATCGCCAAGACGCGACAGCACCAGCAGGTGAGCGCCGCCCACCTGGCGGCCGCCCTGCTCGCCGATCCGGAGGGACCGTCGGCCCGTCTGGTCGAGCGCGCCGGCGGCGACGCGGCGCAGATCAGGGCGGCGATCGACGCCGCCCTCGAGCGCCTCCCGAAGGTCTCCGGCGCCGACGGCCAGTACATGGCCCAGGAGATGGGGGCGGTGTTCGACACGGCGGAGTCCGTTGCTCGCGACTGGGGCGACCGCTTCGTAGCCGCCGACGCGCTGCTCGTGGCGCTGCGGGAGAAGGGCGGGCCGAGCGTGCGCGCGCTGCCCGATGCCCAGGCGCTGCGCGACGCGGCCCGCGAGATCCGCGGTAGCCGCACCGTCGAGAGCCGCACGGCCGAATCGAGCTTCGAGGCGCTCGAACGCTACGGCATCGACCTGACGGAGCGCGCGCGCGACGGCAAGCTGGATCCCGTCATCGGTCGCGACGAGGAGATCCGGCGGGCGGTGCAGATCCTGCTTCGCCGGACCAAGAACAACCCGGTGCTCATCGGGGAGCCCGGCGTCGGCAAGACGGCGATCGCCGAAGGGCTGGCGCAGCGCATCGTCCACAAGGACGTGCCCGAGGGGCTCCAGGGCAAGAGGATCATCCAGCTCGACATGGGCAGCCTCCTGGCCGGCGCCAAGTACCGCGGCGAGTTCGAGGAGCGGCTCAAGGCCGTCATCCAGGAGACCGTCCAGTCCAAGGGCGAGATCCTGCTGTTCATCGACGAGCTGCACACCATCGTCGGGGCGGGCAAGGCCGAGGGCGCCGTCGACGCGGGCAACATGCTCAAGCCGCCGCTAGCCCGGGGCGAGCTCCGCATGATCGGCGCCACGACGCTCAACGAGTACCGCAACATCGAGAAGGACGCCGCGCTCGAGCGTCGCTTCCAACCGATCCTGGTCGACGAACCCAGCCTGGAGGAGACGATCAGCATCCTGCGCGGGCTGAAGGAGAAGTACGAGGTCCACCACGGAGTCCGCATCTCCGACCCCGCCATCATCGCTGCGGCGACCATGGCGCACCGCTACATCGCCGACCGGCGTCTGCCCGACTCGGCCATCGACCTCGTCGACGAGGCCGCGAGCCGCATCCGCGTCCAGCTCGACAGCCTTCCCGAGGAGATCGACGACCTGCGCCGCCGCAGGCTCCAGCTCGAGATCGAGCAGGAGGCGCTGAGGCGCGAGGACGACGCCGACTCCGCACAACGGCTGGCACGCATCGAGGAGGAGCTGCACGCCGTGGAGGACCGGATCGAGCGCGCCCAGTCGGACTGGGAGGCCGAGCGGTCCGTGCTGGAGGAGCTCAGGGCCAGCCAGGAGCAGCTCGATTCGGTGCGCACCGAGATCGACCGGGCCGAACGCGAGTACGACCTCGAGCGCGCGGCCCAGCTGCGCTACGGGCAGCTCCCCAAGCTCGAGCAGAGCCTGGGGCAGCTGTCCGGGCGCCTGGAAGACGCCCGCTACGTGCGTCTCGAGGTGGGGGAGAACGAGGTCGCCGAGGTGGTCAGCCGGTCGACCGGCATCCCCGTCGCGCGGCTCATGGAGGGGGAGCGGGAGAAGCTGCTCGAGCTCGAGGGCGCCCTGCACGAGCGCGTGGTGGGTCAGGACGAGGCGATCGTGGCCGTGGCCGACGCCATCCGGCGTTCGCGGGCCGGCCTGTCCGACCCGCGGCGGCCGATCGGCTCGTTCATCTTCCTCGGCCCGACCGGCGTGGGCAAGACGGAGACCGCCAAGGCGCTCGCGCAGCAGCTCTTCGACACCGAGGACAACATGATCCGGCTCGACATGAGCGAGTACATGGAGAAGCACACGGTGGCCAAGCTGATCGGAGCGCCTCCTGGCTACGTCGGTTACGACGAGGGGGGCCAGCTCACCGAGGCGGTGCGCCGGCACCCGTACAGCGTGATCCTCTTCGACGAGATCGAGAAGGCCCACCCCGACGTGTTCAACGCGCTGCTGCAGATGCTCGACGACGGACGCCTCACCGACTCCCACGGTCGGACCGTCGACTTCCGGAACACAGTGGTCGTCATGACCAGCAACATCGGCAGTCCGCAGATCCTCGAGGCGAGCCGGAGCGGCGCAGGCTACGACGAGCTCAAGAACACCGTCTTCGGACTGCTCCAGGAGAGCTTCCGGCCGGAGTTCCTCAACCGCGTCGACGACATCATCGTGTTCCACGCACTGACTCGCGAGCAGGTCGAACAGGTCGCCGCCATCCAGCTCGAGCAGGTCCGGGCGCGCCTGGCCGATCGTCACATCGAGCTCGAGCTCTCCGACGCGGCGATGGACGAGCTGGCGCGCCTGGGCTTCGACCCGGTGTTCGGTGCCCGGCCGCTCAAGCGCGCCGTGCGACAGCACATCGAGACTCCGCTGTCGCGGCTGATCATCGCAGGCGAGGTGCGAGACGGCGACCGGGTCAGGGTCGAGCCGGGAGCCGAAGGCTTCCGCTTCGAGACGGCGGAGCCTGCCGCTGCGAACTGAGATCTGGAGCGCGGGGCGCGTGCCTTGCCCCACCCCGTGCCCGCGCGGCCGTGCGGTACCCTGACGGGAGCCGCACGGCCGCGCGAGCGTCTCGGCCTCCCGAGTGAAGCGGGCGGCGTCAGCCCGTGCGGCGGTCGCGAGCGCCTGGAGAGGCCATGTGCGGGATCGTTGGAAGCTGGGATGCGGGGGCGCGCGGGCAGGCCCTGCGCGAGGTGCGGCGCCGTATGGTCCACCTTCGCCACCGCGGGCCCGACGGTGAGGGCGTCCGGGCGGGCCAGCGGGGGGTGCTGGGGCACACCCGCTTGGCGATCATGGATCCCGCCCACGGTGCGCAGCCGCACGTGGCGGAAGGGGGCGATTGCGCGCTGGTTGCCAACGGCGAGGTCTACAACCACCACGCGTTGCGCGCGAGCCTGCAGGGTCACCGCTTCGAGAGCCACTCCGATACCGAAGTCGCCCTCCACCTTCTCGAGGACGAAGCTGTCGAAGGGGTGCCGCGGCTGGACGGCATGTTCGCTCTGGCGCTCGACCGGGGCGACGAGCTCCTGCTGGCACGCGATCCGCTCGGTATCAAGCCTCTCTACCTCGCCGAGAGCGGGCGGGGCGTGCGCTTCGCCTCCGAGATGAAGGCGCTGCAGGATGTAGGCGCGACCGTTCGCGAGCTGCCGCCGGGCAGCATCTGGAGCAGCCGTGACGGCTTGCGCCGCTTCTACCGGGTGCCACGCGCGCGCTCGGAGCTCACCGATCCGGAAAGCGCGGCGCGCGCCGTTCGCGCCACACTCGAGCGCGCGGTGGAAAAGCGACTCATGAGCGACGTCCCGCTGGGCGCGTTCCTCTCCGGTGGGCTCGACTCCAGCGCCATCGCCGCCCTGGCAGTGAGGGCGACGGGCGAGCTGCACACCTTCTCGGTGGGCGTGGAAGGTTCGGACGATCTCGAGGCCGCGCGCGCCGTGGCCCGCCACCTCGGCACGCGCCACCACGAGTGGGTGTTCCGCGAGGCCGACGTCGAGGCGGATCTGGAGCGGCTGGTGTACGCGCTGGAGTCCTTCGACCGCGATCTCATCCGCAGCGCGATGCCCACCCACTTCACCGCCCGGCTCGCGGCGGAGCACGTCAAGGTCGTCCTCACGGGCGAGGGGGCCGACGAGCTGTTCGGCGGCTACCGCTACGTCCGATCGATGGCGGGGGAGAAGCTCGCCAACGAGCTCAGGCGCAGCCTCGAGGGCATGCACAACCTCAACCTGCAGCGGGTCGACCGGCTCACGATGGCGCACGGCCTCGAGGCACGCGTCCCCTTCCTGGACCGGGAGATGATCGCGCTGGCGCAGCGCGTGGCTCCCGATCTCAAGGTCGCGCGCCGGGGGAGCCGGCGCATCGAGAAGTGGGTCCTCCGCAAGGCGGTCGAAGACCTGCTGCCCGCCGACATCGTCTGGCGGGACAAGGCGCAGTTCGACGAGGGCTCCGGCGCCGCGGACCTCCTGGCTGGTCGCGCCGGACAGGGTGGCCCGTTGCCGCCTCGGCTCGGCGTCCAGCCGCGCTCTCCCGAGGAGGCGCGCTACCTCGACGTGTTCGCGTCGGTGTTCGAGGCTCCCGAGGCGATGATCCCCAACGTGGGGCGCTGGCTCCCGCCAGAAGGCCGGTCCGCGGCCACGTGGGGTTGAGTGGGGACCCGGTTTTCGGTGCCGCACGGACCCGCACGCGGGCGCTGGGTATCATCGACACCATGACCGACCTGCTTCTGATCGTTCCCCATCCGGACGACGAGGTGTTCGGCTGCGGCGCGCTGTTCGCTCGGATGGCCGCCCACGGGCGGAGGGTGGCGACACTGACGTTGACGCGCGGTCGGGCCGGGCGGTCGCTGGACCTCTGCAGCCGCGAGGAGCTCGCAGACGTGCGGGAAGCCGAGCTGCGCGCCTCGCTGGCCGCGCTCGGCGTCGAGGACGTCCATGTGTTCGACTACCCGGACTTCGTACCCGATGACAAGCGCGGCATCCCCCCGCACCCGGGGTTGCAGGCGCTGCCTGCGGCGGAGCTGGTTCCTCGCATGGCAGAGGTGATCGACCGGACGCGGCCGCGCGCCGTGCTCACCTTCCCGCCCAACGGCAGCAACGGCCATCCCGACCACGTCACCGCCCACGAGCTTGCCTGGAAGGCCATCGGGGCGGCCTCCGTCGAGGTCGAGCGCGTGTACTACTTCTCCAACGATCACCCCTACGACGGCCCGGATCGGCCGGGCTTCCTCGCGGCCGACGTCATCCGCGCCGGCCACCTGCCGCCGACGCATGTGGTCGAGGCGGGCGCGTTCCTGGAACCGAAGCTGCGTGCCATGGCGCAGCACCGAACGCAGGCGCTGTCCGTACTGAACTTCATGGCGCACTTCGCGCGGCGACTGTCGGTGGAGTCCTTCCACCGGGCGCGCCCAGCGCCGGTGGCCGGCGAGGGGCCCGTCACGGTGCCCTGGCTGTAGCGCGGGCAAGTGTAGGACGTTTGGCATCGCGGCTCATGAGGACGCGTGGTAGCGTGACAGAGTGATGTTCCGGCGGTCGCGCACGCTCGACTTGGAGCCGGCGCAACGGGCTCTTGCGGAAGGGCAGTACGATGTGGCCTTCGCCCTTCTGGAGGACGCCGTACGGCGGCCCACCGGGCGCGCCATGCAGGGGCTGGTGTGGCTCCACCTCGCTGCGGTCTATGCCCTGTACGCCGACGACGGCGTCGACAACGGGATGCCCGCCCTCAAGCAGGCGGTCGCGGCCGATCCCGGTCTGGCGGAGCACCCGCTCTACCGGGCCCTCTACTGGGAGTTCGCCGCCTACCGCGGCGGCTCGGTCGGCGACGTCAAGCGCGGGGTTCGCCAGGTACCCTCCGGTACCGATGCCATCGCCGGCTACCATGCTGCGAGCGCCCTTCTGGCCGCGGGGGCTCCGAAGAGCGCGGCCAAGCGCCTGACCCAGCTCGATGACGAGGTCTTGCCCGCCTACCTGGTGTGGCGGCGTTCGTCGTTGCTGGGTCAATGCCGCGAGGCCCTGGGCGACTGGAGCGGGGCTGCGCAGGCGTTTGCCCGAGCCGTCGAGCTGGCGCCGGAGGCGGAGTGCGAGCCCGAGCGCCTCAGCCTGGCCGGGGCGTTGCTCGAGCTCGGCGAGGCCGACGAGGCGCTGCGTGAGCTCGCGCGGGTCGACGAGAGCGCGTTGCGCTCGGACGAGCGTGTGATGCTGCGGTACCTTTCCGGGCGGGCCCAGCTCGAGCACGGCAACCCCAACCTGGCGCTGGGGTTGCTGCGGGAGGCGGCCGCGCTGGCCGCAGGCGACCCGGGGACGGACGGGGGCGCGGCGCCGGGGACGGACCCGATCCAGACCTTCCAGACCGCCCTGGCCCTGGCCCAGACCTACGTGGCGTTGAACCGTTTCGACGACGCCAGCCGCTGGTTCGCGCAGGCGCTCGGAGCGGCCCCGGCCGAGGACCGACCGTACGTCCAGCACGAGGCGGCGTACGCGCTGATCGAGAGCGAGCAGCTTGCGGCCGCCGAGGAGATGCTGGCCGAGGTGGTGAGCGACCCGACCTACCCCCACCGGGCCGACGCGCTGGCCGACCTCGCCGACACGCGCCTGAAGATGGGCGAGTTCGATGCCGCCGAGGTCCTTGCGCAGCAGGCGCTCGACATGGGGGCCACGGCGGCGGCCTGCCTGTGTCTCGGCAACGTGGCCTACGAGTACTTCCGGCTCGACGATGCCATCCGATGGTTCGAGCAGGCCGTCAGCGCCAGCCAGCCCGGCGATCCAGTCTGGGTCGGCGCGCAGCAACTGCTCGCCGATGCCTGCGCGTGGCGCGGCGACCGCATGGCCGAGCGGGTCCTGACGCATGCACGCCTGGCCTTGGAGCACACCGATCCCAGCAGCGAGTGGTACCTGCCGCTGCGCCGTCACGTCGCGGCCGCGCAGCGGGCGCTGGGCGGCAACGACCGGCTCCTCAACTGAGACGACGGGCGACGGTCCCGCGTGGAAGGGCTCTTGCTCGCCGAGGCGGTTCGCCCGCTCGAAGGGGCGCTTCCACTAAGCCGCGGGGGCTGGCGCTTCCCCGACGCACGGACCGCTGTGCTGCCGCTGCAGTCGGGCGAGGGAGGGCGCGCCCAGGCGCTGTGGATCTTCAGCCGCCCGCCGACGCCGAGGCTGGGCCTGCGCGACGAGGTGCCCGCCGGCGGTAGCCCGCACACGCCGTTCCAGGAGCAACTGGTCGCACGTGCCGCGGGGCCGGTCACGGCCGTGCGGCAGCAGGCGCTCGACCGGGTGGTGGAGCTGAGCTTCGGCGAGAGCGAGGGCTTCGTGCCGCAGCCGCCGGTCACGCTGGTGGCGGAACTCACCGGGCGCAACGCGAACCTCGTGCTCCTCGACGTCGGACGCGTCATCCTGGGGGTCGAGCGCGTGGTGCTGGCCGAGCGCAACCGTTACCGGGAGCTGCGTCCGGGCCTCGCCTACCGACCTCCGCCCCCCTACCGGAAGCTCGACCCGCGAACGGCCTCGATGGAGGCTCTGGCGGAAGCCTTGTCGGGCGCGCGCCTGCGCGACGTCCGCAGCCGTGTCGACGGCATCGGCCCGCAGCTCGCGAAGGCGCTGGCGGCAGGCACCGGCCTGGAGGCAGGGGCGCGGTTGGAGGGGGAGACGCTTCGACGGGTCGTCGGTGCCGTGCAAGAGCTCGCGGCTCGGCCCTCGGCCTGGCTGGAACGTGCCGGAGGCTTCGCCGGCCTCGCCGAGGAGCGGCAACGTGACCGCAGGGAGCGAGCCACCGCCGTCGTGCGAGAGGTGCTCCGGCGCCGCCTCGAGCTGGCGGAGCGCAGGTTGGAGGACGCCTCGCGGGCGCAGCGGCGTGCGGTGGAGGCCGTTTCGCTGCGCGAGGAGGCCGACCTGCTCATGGCGTACCCCAGCACCGTGTCCCAGGGCGCTCGCCGCGTGTCGTTGACCGCCTTCGACGGCTCCGAGCGCACGCTCGATCTCGACCCGAGCCTGGACGTCTTCGGCAACGCGCGCAAGCGCTACGACCGGGCGCGGCGCCTCGAGGAGCGCGCCGAACGGGCCGCGCGCGAGCGCCCCCAGCTCGAGCGCGAGCGGTTCGAGGCGGAGCGGGAGCTCGCCGGGCTGTCGGAGCTGGACGTCGAGGAGCTCGAGCGCAGGGCTAAGGCTCTGAGCGAGGACCGGCGTCAGCATCGCCGGCGCGGACCCGGCGTCCGCTTCCGGGACCCCCACGGTTTCGAGGTGGTCGTTGGCCGCAACGCGCGCGAGAACGAGGCCGTGACCTTCGCCGTGGGTCGAAGCCGCGACCTGTGGCTGCACGTGCAGGGGCTCACGGGTGCGCACGTGATCGTCCGGGCCGAGAGCCGGGAAGTGCCGTTCGAGACGGTGCTCTTCGCTGCACGTCTGGCAGCGGGCTTCTCGCCCGCCCGCCAGTCGGACAACGTAGCCGTCGACTATACGCAACGCAAGAACGTCTGGAAGGTCAAGGGTCAGCCGCCGGGCACCGTGCACTTCAGCCACCAGAAGACCGTGTTCGTGACGCCCGCGCGCGACGCGGTCGCGGCGGCGGGCGCATCCCGGCGTGGAGCGGGCGGCGGGGGTACCGTACCCGGCCGCTGAGGACGGGGCCGTACACCACCGGGTCGTGTGCCGCGATACGGCTCGGGGAGCGGACCGGTAGACTGTCCGCCATGCCCGCGCCCGCACGACGCTCCCTGCTGGCCTCGGCCGGCGTCCCGCTCCTGCTCATCTCCGTGCACGCCACCAACGACGCGTTCGCAGCCATGCTGGCCGCACTGCTGCCCACGCTGCAGGCGCGCTTCCAGCTCAGCGAGGCCGCACTGGCGATCTTCGTGGCGACCCTGTCGTTCAGCTCCGCGATGACGCAACCGTTGTTCGGTGCGGTCGCCGATCGCGTGGGACGCCGCACCATGGCTGCGCTCGGCATCGTCACCAGCACGGCACTGCTCAGCCTCGTGGCGGTGGCGCCGAGCCCGCGCGTCCTGTTCCTGCTGCTGCTGCTCGGAGGGCTCGGCTCGGGGGCCTTCCACCCGGCCGGCACCAGCCTCATGCGGGTGCTGGGGGAGAGGTTCAAGGAGCTGGCCGTGGCGGTGTTCAGTAGCGGCGGGACCCTCGGCATGGCCTTCGGACCCGTGGTGATCCTGCTGATGGCGCGCACCGTGGGGTTGCGCTTCTCGCCTCTGCTGATGATCCCCGGCCTCGTTCTCGGCGTGCTGCTCCTGACCGTCCTCCCGCGTGGGACCGGAACGAAACAGGCGCGGCCGATCGCGTTCCTCGACCCAAAGCTGGTTCTTAGCTCGGTCGGCGTGCTCAGCCTGGCCGGCATCCTGCGGAGCGTGGCGTTCGTCAGCTTCAACAACGCCATGCCGCTGTGGCTTGCGCAGGTGCGGGGCTTCGCGCCGGACGCTCCGGTCATCTCGTGGACGCTGGCTGCCTTCGCGCTCTCGGGCGGCCTCGGAGGCATCGTCGCCGGTGCCCTGTCGCGGCGGCTTCCGCGCCGGCTGCTGATCGTAGGCAGCATGCTGATGGCGCTTCCGGCGCTGATCTCGGTGCTGGTGGTGCCTCCGGCGACCCCCCTGTACTATCTGCTGGTCGTCGTGGGCGGCGCGAGCGCCAACGCCTCCGTGCCGCTCCTGATCGTCGCCGCACAGGACCTTGCACCGGGATCGATGGGCGCGGCGACGGGCATGCTCATGGGGTTCACCTGGGGCACGGCGGGCGTGCTCTACATGCTCGAGGGGCTGCTGCAGCAGATGATGGGCCTGACGCCTGCCATGCTCATCGCCTTCCTCGGGCTGGTGCCGGCGGCGCTGCTGGTGTTCGTGGTGCTGGTGAAGGGCCGGGCCGTGGTCGTGGCCTGAAGGGCTTGCGCTCCTTCAGGCGCGCCCCACGGATCCGAACAGCTCCATGCGCTCCCGCACCAGCGTGCGCATCTCGTCGCGAGCCGGGCCCAGGATCTTGCGCGGGTCGAACTCGGCGGGCCGGTCGCGCAACACCTCTCGCACCCGCGTCGTGAACGCCAGGCGCAGGTCGGTGTCGGTGTTGACCTTGGCGATTCCCTCGGTCACGGCCTGCCGAATGTCGTCGGAGTGGATGCCGCTGGCGTCGGCGAGCGAGCCGCCTGCGCCCTGGAAGCGCTTTACCAGCGCGGCCGGCACGCCGCTGGCACCGTGCATCACCAGCGGCTGCGGGATCCGCCCGGAGATCTCGCGGATCCGTTCGTGGTCGATGTAGGGGCGGCCCTTGCCCTTGCTGGCGCCGTGCGAGGTGCCGATGGCGATGGCGAGGTAGTCGGTGCCGGTGGCGTGCACGAACCGCTCGGCCTCGTCCGGTCGCGTCAAGAACGCCTCCTCGGCGCTCACCACGACGTGCTCCTCGACGCCTCCGAGGCGACCGATCTCCGCCTCCACCGTGACGCCGACGGCATGGGCGGCCTCCACCACGCGCGTGGTCTCCGCGATGTTGTCCGCCTCGGCCTCGTGCGACTTGTCGATCATGACCGAGGTGAAGCCGGCTCGGATCGCGCGGAGGCACGACTCGTAGGAGGAGCCGTGGTCGAGGTGGAGGGCGACCGGGACCGTGGCCTGCGCTGCCAGGGTCTTGACCACATCCACCAAGGCGGCGCCGCCGTACGTCAGTCCGCCCTCCGAGAGCGCCAGCAGCACGGGGCTTCGGGCCGCTTCGGCTGCTTCCAGGATGGCCTGGGTGATCTCCATGTCGTTGGTGTTGAAGGCGCCGACGCCATAGCCTTGCTTCCGGGCGGCGGCGAGGATCTCGAGTCCGGT
>Ga0315542_1000624_pt1 | contig 22507 bp, 15 predicted proteins | sample SalMarSW160120MG_FD_202541 | JGI IMG/M metagenome (GOLD analysis project Ga0315542, IMG submission 202541) | Salt marsh sediment microbial communities from the Plum Island Ecosystem LTER, Massachusetts, United States - Salt Marsh Sediment SW1601-20 ... | reverse complement strand
GATAAGTTATAAGCGGAATATGCACTCCGGCGGATCCCGCTTCCTGCACTATAATATGTTCCTGATAGCTCCCTATATTCTGCCAGATTTCGCAATTATTGACGGTCTGGAGGGTATGGAAGGTAACGGGCCAATAAATGGTACTGCAGTCGACCACAGAATTGCTATGGCCAGCTTTGATGCTGTTGCCATTGATAGTATGGCTGCAAGGCTTATGGACATACCGCTTGAAGATGTCGGGTACCTCAATTACTGTGCAGCAGCAGGATTGGGGAACATCGAAAGGGATAAAATTAATATAATCGGTGGAAAAGATCCTCAAAAGAGTGTGATAACTTACAAAAGGCCCTCCAATATTAATTCGCAGCTTGAATGGAAGGACCCGTTAAATCTGCCCCAGCCTAATCGTCCGGCACGGCCAGCGACTCCAGATCCTGCACAGCAGAAGTAACCCATAGGGCTCTGAATATTGTTCAGGGATCCGGAATTTAAAATTCCATTTAAAATAAATTCCAGTATTATCTGATACAGGATGCTTCATGTATATTTGATAAGAAGGATCATCTCCGGATCAGGTGTACAGGGGCGACTGATCCTGAAATGAGTAGTAGTAATAATAATTAAATATTAAATTGTGAACGAGATTAAATTATCATTAAGAACATTTGTAGCTTCGTATGATAATAAAGAGAGCATCGCTACTGTTATAAGTAGTGATCAGGGATATCTGGAGAGAGTTTTAAATGCTCCGATATCAGCGGAACAATTCAATTTCTTTAAAAATATCGTCAGGTATGTTGGTGTAACCTCAAATTTTCGCGAGATTATTGATTATTTTAAAACACCTGCAGGAGAGACACCTGCCGGGTTTAAAATTCGGTATGAATTAACCGGGAATAATGTCTTACGTGTTGACCTTGTACGAAATATATCTTATGACAGGAATGGTATAAAGAGGCCGACAAAGACTTTGTTTTCAGCTGACAGTGCAAATCCTTATGAGGTTGAACCTATTAAGAATGTAATTGCGAACCTTACCTGCAATCCCGGAATAATATATAATCTTTTCATAAATAATCCTAAGGCAAATGTAGGGAACAAGTATAAAACCAGGGATGAAGTCATGCGGGAGATTGGTAATATACTCGGACCGGGTTGTGATATCTCTGTGGAACTCAACAATCCTTTCTCCGATTCGATAAATGAGCTGCTTGAAGAAGCAGCCAGGTTCAGGGAGATGCTTTCAAAATACCGGGTGGTCATCAAAGTTCCGCATACTGGTCCTGTGAACGCTGAAAACGTTAATGAGCTGCTTCAGGGAGATAAGAAATTCCAGAGGTCGTATGATGCAGGTACAACTAAAGATAAATTCAGAGGCCATAATCTGGCGCTGCTGCTTCACGAGCATGGATACAGGATCAATTTCACACTTATGTTCGAACCATACCAGACAGCCTTGGCCCTTCAGGCAAGACCATACTTCATCAATTCGTTTATCAGGCATCGTGGCATGGCCAGTATATCAATAAACAACTACCTCGCCGAGTTTTCAAAGTCCAATGACAACATGGTTCTTGAAGATCTTAAAAAGTTCTTTATAGAAAAGGATTTTATGGCTCCCGGGAGTAATAATGTAAGCCTTGATGATGTCAGGAAAATGGCGGAAAGAATACTCAAATACAGAAACTGGGACAATCACGAAGGCAGCGACCAGCTTGATGGGGTACGCCATAACCTCAGACTGCTTAGGAACGCAAATCTCAGGGATACGAGGCTAATCATCTGTAGTATGGAAGGAGATGAAAACTATCCGGCTATCGATAAACTTCTGGCAGAACCCGAATTTGCAGATGTTGCCGACAGAGTAGTAATAACTGCTGAACCCGAATACCTTGCCAAATTCACTACGACCCCCCTTGTAATTTCATACCAGAGGCGATTTATGAATGCAGCTTTAGGCCAGAAATAGAAACAAAATGTTTAATTTTATATCATGAATTTTTAAAAATAAAACCAATGGAAAAAAAGTTAATGGGAGTCTTCGCGCCTATTACCACTCCTTTTGATTCACAGGGAGAGGTGGCCTACGATAAACTCAAAGGAAATATGGGATTTTATGCAAAGTCCCCGCTAAAAGGCTATCTTGCCCTCGGCTCTAATGGCGAGAATAAAAGCCTGACCAACAGCGAGAAAGCAAAAGTCCTGGAGACAATAATTAATAACAAGGGGAAAGAACAGGTGGTTATGGCAGGTTGTATATTCGAATCTACCAGGGAAACAACCGAATTCGCCAAGATTGCTCAGGGTCTGGGAGCTGATTTCATAACTCTGCTGCCACCTTCCTATTTTAAGAAGGAAATGACCGATCCGGTGCTCCTGAAATATTTTACCGATGTTGCCGGTAGCCTGACAACACCGTGTCTTGTCTACAATGCGCCCCAGTTCTGCGGAGGAACAACACTCTCTGTCAGCCTGGTCAGAGACCTCTCCAGGCATCCGAATATTGTAGGTGTAAAAGATTCGTCTAGCGGAAATATTGAGAGTTTCCTTCTGGCTGTGAGAGATGTTTTTAATGTAATGCCCGGTTCAGCAAATTTCTTTATGAACGGGCTGATCATGGGTGCACCCGGGGGTGTTATTTCCCTGGCCAATGTATTCCCTGATATTACATGTAAGTTATACGACCTGACGGTCAGCAAAAAATACGAGGAAGCCTTTAAGCTTAATGAGAGAATTATTCAGATGAACAAAACCGTGTCAGGGAGCGGCGGCGTTGCTGCAGTAAAATATGCCATGGATCTGGCAGGCCTCTATGGCGGAGATCCGAGACTTCCTTTGCTACCGTTAAGAGAAGACCTGAGAACGAAAATTCAAGATTATCTTAAAAAAGAAAATTTAATATGAAAAAAGTAATCGTAAACGAAAAAGTCAGTCCTGATGCTCTTAATATTCTTAAAAAAGCAGCTGAAGTAGTATATATCCCATCAGGCGATCATGAGGAAATTATAAAAGCTCTCAAGGATATTACCGGCATTATGCTCGATACCACCATCAAATTTACGCCTGAACTTATGGATTCAGCTCCGGATCTCAAGGTAATTAGTCGGACAGGAACCGGAGTCGATAATGTGGATGTTCAGGCTGCAACAGAAAGAGGTATTATGGTTTTGCATACACCTGATGCTAATACTGTAACCGTTGCTGAACATACTGTTGCATTCATTGGGGCATTGGCAAAACACCTTTTATTCCTGGATTCAGAAACCCGTCAGGGAAAGTTTAAGATAGCAAGAAGATATTATCTTCCTGTTGACCTCGATGGCAAAACACTTGGAATAATCGGATATGGAAGGATCGGAAAACAAGTAGCAAAAAAATGTATTGGTGCTTTTAATATGAGAGTGATAATTTATGATCCTTATATTAAAGAGGATGTTCTTGCTCCCGGAGTCACAAGGTACAAAAATGAAGAGGATGTATATAAAGAAGCTGATGTACTTTCTGTTCACGTACCAATGACTAGTGAAACTAAAAATCACATTAATGAGAAGCTGCTTTCATTAATGAAGCCCTCAGCATATCTTGTAAATACCGCAAGAGGAAACATTATTGATGAGGCATATGTTTCAAAAATGCTTGACGAAGGAAGACTCGCCGGGGCGGGTTTTGATGTACTGGCCAATGAACCTCCAATTGATGGTGAGGTATTCCTTCAGAACCCGAAAACCATTATAAGCCCGCACAGTGCTGCTCTTACGACTGAATGCACAGTAAGGGTCGCATGTGAAGCAGCTTCAGGTATTGTGGATTACCTGGAAGGGAGAATGCCCAAATCCATATTCAACAGGAAGGGATTAAATCTATAATTATACCTAGACATCAAAAAAGATATTAACATAATGAGTACAGACAAAAAATACGATTTAATAGGTTTTGGGGAGGCAATGATCAGATTTACTGCGCCTGATCATGCCAGACTTGAGCAGTCATCCCACCTTCTTATAGCCATTGCAGCGGCAGAGCTTAATGTTTCGGTTAATACATCCCGGCTGGGACACAAAAGTGCCTGGGTATCGAAGCTCGTTGACATATGGTCAGGACAGTATATAATAAATAAAGGCAGGGAACACGGTGTAGATATGTCGGGGGTTATATTGTTACCTTTTGACGGAAAAGGTACTGTAAGGAATGGTTTATGCTACCTTGAGGTGGGAATTGGTCCCCGGGCCAGCAAACAGATGTATGACAGGGCTCATTCAGCTATCAGCCTGATAAAACCTGGAGATATAGACTGGGAGAAGACCCTTTCCCAGACAAGATGGTTCCACACTACGGGGATTACTACAGCTATTTCAGATAATGCTGCTGTAGAGGCAATTACATCGCTTAAAACTGCCAAGAAACTGGGTGTTACAACAAGTTTTGACCTCAACTTCAGATCAACATTATGGACTTCCGGGAAAGCAATAGAAGTCATGAAACAGGTTATGCCTTATGTTGACGTAATAATCGGGAATGAAGAAGACTTCGAAAAGATGCTTGGGATAAAGGCTGAAGGAGGAACAGAATCTTATGCTGATCTTGATCCTGAAAAATATAAGACTGTTGCTGACCAGGTTGTTAAGCTGTATCCCAATGTTCAGGTTGTGGGCACAACCTTACGGCATGTTAAAACTGCGCTACTGAACGATTGGCAGACTGTGATGCTTTACAAGGGGAAATTTTATAATTCAAGGAAATATGAAAATCTTGAAATACTTGATCGTACAGGAGGAGGAGACAGCTTTGCCTCTGCACTTATCTGTTCCATGCTTGAAGAAAGAGATCCCCAGGAAGCAATCGAATTTTCTGCTGCCTATTCAGCTCTTTGCCACGGATTCATGGGTGACTGGAACTGGGCAACAAGAGCTGAGGCTGAGAAAGTAATGAAAGGAGGAAGCGCCAGGGTCGTTCGTTGATATTTGAAGCTGTTTAAATAATTTGATTTTTAAGCGTTTTTATATTATATTGGCATCTTATAAATGATTTTTGTGTTAAAAATATCCCTTTAGATGATGGATATAATGTTAAATTATTTGTAAAGCCTGATTATAATTCTTATTATTACCTGATTTTAATTGTTAATTAACCTAATTTATTATCTATTTTAAAGTGTTTTTTTACTAACCTTAACCTCTTTAACTATGAGAAAACTATCAACCATGCTTGTATTTCTGTTGTTCGCAGGTTTACAAGTTGCTTTTGCTCAAAGAACAGTTACAGGAAGGGTTACCAGCGCTACGGATGATTCCCCGCTTGTGGGGGTTACAATCCGGGTAAAAGGTACTTTAACCGGTTCTGTTACGGATGCCAATGGAGGGTACTCAATTTCGGTACCAGACAATCAGGCTATCCTGCAATTTTCATTTATTGGCTTTAGTTCACCTGAAATTACAGTAGGCAATCAGACAACCATTAATGTTCGTCTTGAAGAAGTCATACAGCAGATGAGCGAAGTCGTTGTTACAGCTCTTGGTATCAAGAGAGAAGAAAAAAGTCTCGGGTACTCGGTAACAGCTGTTAAAACGGAAGATATGGTGAAAAACAGAACTACCAACATGATGACGTCGCTTGAAGGACATGTTGCAGGTCTGAATATAACACCTCCCGCTGCCGGTGCCGGTTCCAGTACACAAATACGTTTACGTGGACAGGTTGCTTTTAACGGGGCCAATAATGCTCCACTGCTTGTAATTAACGGTCTTCCTATAGATCAGGATGCCCGGGGTGCAAATGGTGGTAATATGCGTGACCTGGGGGATAACCTGAATAATCTTAACCCGGAAGACATAGAAAGCATGACTGTATTAAAAGGTGCAACTGCCTCCGCGATTTATGGTTCACGGGCAGCGAATGGCGCTATCATCATTACCACAAAATCAGGTTCATTAGAGCAGGGTATCGGCGTTGATTATACTTCCAGTTTAACTACACAAACTCCTTTGGATTTCTTTAATCATATGCAATATGAATATGGCCTTGGAGTTAATGGAGTAAAACCAGCCAATGCAGCTATATCCGCTGGTAATGGCCAATACAGCTGGGGTGCAAAACACGATGGCACGGATTTTTACCTTTTTGATGGTTCGACGGCACCCTATGAGGCTCACCCGGGCAATCTTTTTAAATATTACAGAACCGGAAAAGTATGGACGAACACTCTTGCAGTATCAGGTGGTGACAGTAAAGGAAGCTTTAGAGCCTCATTTGCAAACACTGATGCTGACGGTATTGACCCTTACAATACATACAAAAGGAATATTGCCAATTTAGGTGTCAATTATGCGATAACTAAAAAACTCAATTTTTCCATGAATGTCAACTACGCGAATGAGAAATATATCAACCCGCCTGAAATTGGGACACAGGGTCCGGGTGCAGTAAACTTCTTCACCCGTTTGTCTGCTTCCATTCCATATGAGACTCTTTTAAATAGCGCTACTGACCCTAATACAGGAACTGAGGCGCTGACTTCAGGTTTCCAGGGTACAATTCTCAGCCCAATCTATGCTTATGGAGACGCCGGTCAAAGCTATAATAATACAAGAGACCGTTTACTTGCAACAGCAACCTTGAGATATAATATAACTGACTGGCTGTATGCCCAGGGCAGGTTCAACTACGATTATTCAGTTAATTATACAGAAGCTAAGACTCCGGGCGGCATAGGAACCAGTAATCCAATAAATTCTTCTGATGGGACCTATAAAGGAAATTATAATGTATCAGAAGGCTGGGGGACTGATGTAAATGCTGATTTCCTTGTAGGTGGAAGCAAAAAGTTTGGTAAGTTTTCTGTAGATGCAAGTGTTGGAGGAAACACGTTTAGAGTCGTAGATCATAATTTTAATGAACGCGTCTCAAATTTTGTTGTAAGAGACTTTTACTCCATTTCAAACGGTACTAATCAGTCCCTGAGTTATGGTTTTTCCCAACGCCGGGTTAATTCTCTTTATGGATTGGCAGAGTTTGGATATAACTCAATGTTGTACCTCAATTTTACTGGTAGAACAGACTGGTTCACTGTGTTAAATCCAATGAATAATTCAAAGTTCTATCCATCTATATCAGGTAGCTTTGTTTTCTCTGAATTGCTGAAAGACCAGAAGTGGCTCTCATATGGTAAACTGAGAGGTTCCTGGGCCCAGGTAGGTAGCTCTAATGGTGTAAACGTATACGAGGGTAACCTGACCTATAGTATTAGTAGTAACCAATTTAATGGTCAGACTTTAGCAAGTATTTCGGGCAATAGCGCTCCTAATCCAAACCTGCAGCCATTTACTGTGACTGAAAAAGAAATAGGTTTGGAAATGAGGATGCTTAACAACAGGTTGCATGTTGATATAGGTGCCTTTGACAAAGTGACAACAGACCAGGTTTTAAGTGTTCAGCTTTCCAGTACATCAGGATATGGTAGTTCCAAGCAAAACCTTGGCTCTTTAAAGAATAGCGGTATTGAACTTATGATAGAGTATACACCTATAGAAACTCAAAACTTTAGATGGATAACTTCCTTTAACAATACCTTTTTGAAAACAGAAGTACTCTCCATTGGCTTCAACCCTGATGGTACAAAAATTGAAGATTTTCTGTTAATGCACTTTAATAGAGGGAACGAGTTTCTCGGGGAATTGCATTACACGGTAGGGATGGCGATGAACCAATTGTATGTAAAAACATATTTAAGAAATGATGATGGTGAGATTATTACCGCTGCTAACGGTAGATTGTTATCAACAGCTGATTATTTACCTATTGGAAGTTCGATCCCTAAACATACAGGTGGCTGGACCAACACGGTTACTTACAAAAACCTTAGCCTTGGAGTATTTATCGACTACAAGCTGGGAGGTATGGTAATGTCCGCTACAAATTTGAATATGACAAGACAAGGGTTTACCGAATTCTCACTGGGGGGCCGCAGAGAAGGAGAAAACGGTATAGTGTTCCCTGGCATTAACCAGGGGACCGGGCTGCCTAACACCGTTGCGGTTACAAATTTGCAAAGTTATTATGCAGATTATCGAAATCTTCAAATCGGGGACCCTTTCATATTTAAGTCAGATTTTATCAAGTTGAGAAACATATCAGTTTCGTATAATCTAACCAATGAATTAAGGAAGGTGGATTTCCTCCGCTTCATAAAGGGATTAACGCTGACAGCTTCTTGTAGAAATGTAGCAGTTCTTTTAAAGGATATTATTAACGTTGACCCTGAAGCCATCCAGTCTTCCGGAGACCAGAGAGCTGGTTATGAGAATGCTTCACAACCAACAACCCGAGATTTTATGTTCACTTTAAATGCAAAATTCTAAGGTCATGAAAAAGATAAAGCAAGTTATATATTTAAGTGCATTCCTGCTTTTGCTTATGGGATGCGATAAAAATTTTGTGGAAATAAACACAAATCCCTTTGCAATAAATGAAATTGATCTGGGGCTTGTGTTCGCCGGATCACAACGTACCAGCCAAGGTAGTGGCTGGGAATCTGAGAGTACCGTTATACAGCAATTTGTTAATCCGTATAACCTTGGAGCCACATTGGGTTTTAATTTTAATTACAACATTGATGGCTTCCAGAACGGAAGTTGGGGTTCATATACAGGTTCAGTTAAAACGTTTACTCATATTTTGCATCTTCTGGAAGGGACCACTGATCAGGTTAATTTACAGAGCATGGTCCGTATATGGAAAGCCCAGGTCTTTATGGACATTGTTGACCATTACGGCAATGTGCCTTACTTTAATGCAGGTCTGGCTGCTATAAGCGGTGAAGAATATTTCTACCCTGCATATGACGATGATGCGGCCATCTATGATGACCTGTATAACGAGCTCCATGAAGCAATAGCTAATCTTAATCCCAGTGGTGATTTTGTTTCTGCGGACCTTTTTTATGGGCTTCATGCTTATTATCCTAAAAGTACTGCAACCGCACAAGTGGCACAATGGAAAAAACTTGGCAATTCGTTGTTGCTAAGATTGGGAATGCGCTATACCAGGCTTAATCCAACCAAAGCTGCATCAATTGTATCAGAAGCGTTTAACGGTGGAGTGATGACAGCCAATACCGACGATGCGTTCGTGGTTTACGATGGCACATTGTATATAAATTTTAGTAACAACGGTTTGATAACTAACAACCCGAGATTCTATTATGCAGCAGAGCCTTTCGTAGATCAATTAAAATCAACCAATGATCCACGGGGAAAGTATCTTGTCGCATCATTTGCAGATCCAAATGCCCCGTTTAATGATCCTAACCCTGATACAGATATATTAAATCAGTTTGGTGTTCCGGTAGGTGTCGAGGATACAGATCTTGATGGACCTCCTTATAGAGGTACAAAGGCTGGGGGGTTAAATTATTCACAGATGAACATAAACGCAGGAGCGTCCATATCAACCCCTACTTATTGGATAACGTATGCACAGACTTCTTTGCTTCTTGCTGAGGCAGCACACAGAGGTTGGATCAGTGGTGGTGAGACAGCTGCTCAGACATATTATGAGAACGGAATAAAAGCGGATATGGATAGATATTCTCTAATTTTGACCAGGACAGGATCCACTCTTCCTCAGGTTTCTGATGCAGAAAAAACTACCTATCTTGCTGATCCTGCTGTGGCATATAATGCTGGTGATGCTCTTAACCTGATCAACACACAATACTGGATTGCGTGTATATTGAATGGATCAGAAGCATGGGCCAACTTCAGAAGAGTTGGTTACCCTGCTCTGAGTCGTAATGCTTATAATGACTACCTTCTGGAAAATGGAGGTGACGGATATGTTCACAGATTTACTTATCCTGATGCTGAATTATCTGATAATAAAGAAAACTACAATGCTGCAGTTACAGCTATTGGAGGCATAGATGATTTAGTTAAAAGAGTATTCTGGGATATTGAATAAAATAATAAACTGCAGGTAAGTAATAGTGATTTTTACCTGCAGTTAAAATTAATAAAGAGGTTGTTTCATATTTCTGATTTGCCTGCAAAAGACAGCGAATAAAGCCGAAGGACTTTTAGTCGGTTAATTATCAATTCTTTGCGACCTTAGCGGTTAAATCATTTGAATGTATGAAACAACCTCTTACTTTCTCTCCTGGTATAAATATTAAAATACATTTTCATGAAAACTATTTTACAGCAGATTGCTGAAAAAAACAGACAAAGTGAAAGGGCGGAAAGGGATAAAGTCAAAACTCAAATAGCAAATCCAGCCACTCCTAACGACCGCCGCAACTTCCTTAAAAAAGCAGTTCTTGGTGGAATTGCTCTTGGTGGCCTTATGCACCTTTCCATAGAAGATACTATTGCACAGACTACTCAGAACGTTTCACGTTCCTCCAGCCCGGCGGATCTTAAGATCATCGACCTCAGGGTTGCACAGAAAGGTGCTGGTAGAGGGTTTGCTCCACGTATCATTAAAATCTATACCAACCAGGGGCTCACAGGAATCGGCGACATCAGAGATGGAACTGATCAACGATTTGCTTTATTTCTTAAAAGTAAAATTGTGGGGCTAAATCCATGCAATCCTGAAATGATCTTTAAGGTAATCAAGCAGTTCGGAGGTCATGGAAGACAGGGCGGCGGTGTCAGTGCTGTAGAGATGGCCTGCTGGGACCTTTGCGGTAAGGCACTGAACGTGCCGGTCTGGCAACTTTTAGGGGGCAGATACCGCGATAAAGTACGACTGTACGCTGATACCCCGGAAAGCAGTAATCCTGAGGAACAGCTTAAAAGGATAAAGTACAGAATTGAAGATCAGGGTTTTACATGGCTTAAAATGGATCTTTCAGCAATAAATGAAAATATTGAAAATCCGGGCTCCCTGGTTAATAACGAATTCTGGGGAGTCGGTAAGCCACGACAAAACAGACCCTCACAGCAAGGATCCGGAGGAGGGCAGAGACCTTCAGGTGCCCCACCAGTACCCCAGGCAAGCGTGGAACAGTACATGAGCTACAACAATACGGAACATCCCTTTACTCAGATTCAAATTACGGATAAAGGATTGGAAAAGCTTGCACAAAGAGTGAAGGCAGTTCGTGATATGGTTGGAATAGAAATACCATTATCCACCGATCATTTCGGTTATATAGATGAAAACCAATTCATCCGGTTGGCCAGGGCTATTGAGCCTTACAGGCTGGCATGGCTGGAAGATACTGTACCATGGTTTTATCATGACAAACTGAAGGCTATAAAAGAGGCCTCAACAACTCCGATATGTACAGGAGAGGATATATATATGCTCGGCGGTATGCTCGGCGGATTTAAGTCGCTGATAGATGACAGGTGTGTCGATATCATTCATCCCGACCTTGTGAGTGCTGGAGGTATCCTCGAGACCAAAAAGATAGGTGATTATGCTGAAGAAGCCGGAATTCCCATGGCTATGCATCATAACAGCAGTCCAGTTGCTTATATGGCCAACATACATTGTGCTGCTGCCACTGAGAATGTCCTTGCCCTTGAGCATCACAATATAGATAATCCGTCGTGGGAAGGTCTTGTAATAAAGACTGACGGCCAGCCTCTTGTAGAGAAAGGTTACGGTCCTGTTCCTCCGACTGCACCTGGATTAGGTATTGAATTAAATGATGAAAATCTCAAAGCCACAATGCCAAAAGGAACTAAATATTTTGATGCTACTCCGGAATGGGACAGCCCGGGCCGGACTTATGACAAATTGTGGATTTGATTTTTCTATGATACAAATACAAGTTATTATAAAACGGGGCTTTTTTAAAAGTCCCGTTTTTATTTAATATATTTTAATACTTTGTTCCGACCTAAACATGTAAATTTAACTCAATATTATTTCAAGGTAAATAAATCGCATGATATTTCTTCCTTGTCACTTTCCGGCGAAAAATAATACGTTATTATATAACTGATAATAATATTTTCATTTATGACTATCGGGAATCAAGAATAAATAATATTTAATTAAATCGTTTGGACCCCCTTCCCAACCTTCCCCCAAGGGGGAAGGAGTACTAAACAAAGCTTTTCCCCCTTGGGGGAAACGGGAAAGGGGGTTATTTGATACAAAATATAAGTATTTGATAATAAACATTATAAAATTAATACTATTCTGTTTTTAACTTTTTGTTGTTGATTACTGATAATAATATTTTCATTTATTAACTAAAGTTTTGAAATTATGAAAACTATTGTAAAGCAGATTGCTGAGAAACAAATGCAGGATGACAGGGCAGAAAGGGAGGCAATAAAGGGGGAACTTAATAACCCGGCCACCACGAGCGATAGGCGCAATTTTCTGAAAAAAGCAGCTTTGGGAGGTATAGCTCTTGGAGGGTTAATTCATCTTTCAATTGAAGACACCATAGCCCAGACCACTCAAAAGGTATCGCGAGCCTCAAGCCCTTCTGACCTGAAGATCACCGATCTCCGTGTTGCAGAGAAAGGTAACAGGGGATCTATGGCCAACCGGATCATCCGGATTGAGACTAACCAGGGGATATATGGACTGGGAGATATCAGGGATGGTACGGACCAGAGGTTTGCATTGTTCCTGAAAAGTAAGATCGTGGGCCTTAATCCCTGCAATGTTGAAATGATCTTTAAAGTGATCAGGCAGTTTGGAGGCCCCGGCAGACAGGGAGGTGGTGTTAGCGCTGTTGAAACTGCATGCTGGGATCTTTGCGGTAAAGCACTCAATGTTCCTGTATGGCAGCTGCTTGGAGGCAGGTACCGTGATAAAGTAAGAATTTATGCAGATACTCCTGAGGAAAGGGATCCGGCCAGACAGATCGAGGCACTTAAAAAAAGACTGGCAAACGGCTACACATGGCTTAAAATGGACCTTGGCATGGATGAAGTAGCCAGGGACCCCGATGCTCTCGTCAATTCAAAATTCTGGAGTCAGAACAGCGGCAATTTAAGCAACTGGTACATGGGAAGAAGTTACGCTAATGGCGGTTATGAAGATTATTGGAACAAAGCACAGCCATTTACTCAGGTTCAGATAACCGACAAAGGTCTGGAAGATATACAGAAGATTGTTGAAAACGTTAGAAATGTTATCGGGCCAGAGATACCTCTTTGCTGTGATCATTTCGGCCATATAGACATGAACCAGATCATCCGTATAGGCAAGGCACTGGAAAAATACAGGATGGCATGGCTCGAAGATACAGTTGCATGGTTCTATACAGATCAGTTGAAAGCGATAAAAGAAGCGCTGGAAACACCAATACTTACAGGAGAAGATATTTATATGCTTAACGGCCCGCTTGGAGGATTTAAAAAACTAATTGACGAACGTGCTGTCGATATCATTCATCCTGACCTGGTAAGCGCTGGTGGTATACTTGAAACTAAGAAAATTCTCGATTATGCAGAGGATGCCGGAATTGCCGGGGCCCTGCACTCAAACAGTTCACCTGTTGCCTGGATGGCAGCTATTCATGCCGCTGCAGCTTCGGAAAATGTCCTAGCCCTTGAACATCATAATATCGATGTCCCATATTGGGAAAGCCTCGTCAAAATGACCGGCTCACAGCCTCTGATCACAAATGGTTTTGCAAATGTTCCGCTTGATGCACCTGGCCTGGGCCTGGAACTAAATGATGAAGCCATGAAAGCCCACATGACAAAAGGGGCACAATACTTTGAACCGACACCCGAATGGGACAGGGCAGGTATGACTTACGATAAATTATGGATATAAAAATTGGTATTTAAGAATTACTAATTTAAACTATATAATTTAGCTACCGATTTTGATCATGAAATCAGAAATCGTTGTCGGTATAGATAGCAGCACAACAGCCACTAAAGCCATAGCGTGGGATATTTCAGGAAAGATCATTGCTGAAGGATACAGTCCGATACAGTTAATTTCACCTTGTTCAAATTATTACGAGCAGGATCCGGATGACTGGTGGAATTCTATGGTTGATTCTCTGCAGAAGCTGACGCATCAGGTTGATAAAGAAAGAATTACTGCACTAGCGATAGCAAACCAGAGGGAAACATTTGTTGGATTAAATAAGGATGGCAAACCGGTAAGACCTGCCATTACCTGGCTGGATGAACGTTGTAAAGACCTTGTTGATAAATTTGCAGCAATTATCGGAGAGGATCGTATCCATAGGATAACCGGAAAACCCAAAGATTATGCCCCTGTTGTTTATCGTTTAGCATGGATGAAGGAAAATGAAGAAGATCTCTTCAGAAAAGTTATAAAATTCTGTGATGTCCAAACTTATCTGGTATTCAGATTAACAGGTCACTATAAAACAAGCTGGGCAAGTGCTGATCCAATGGGAATATATGACCTTGAAAATAAGATGTGGTCGCAGGAAATTCTCAATCAGCTTAATATTACTCAGCAACAATTACCTGAAGCTTTCCGTCCCGGAACTATTCTGGGAAATGTAACTAAAACTGCCGCCTCGGCAACAGGCTTAAGTACCGGAACTAAAATAATTGCAGGAGGTGGTGATGGTCAGGCTGCAGGGCTGGGAGTAAATGCTCTGATGCCGCGACGCGCATATTTAAATCTGGGTACAGCCATAGTTTCCGGAACTTATGTAAAACACTATATTGTGGACAAGAATTTCCGGACTATGGCCTCCTGTACAGAGGACGGTTATAATTGTGAGACAAGCCTGCGTTCCGGAACATTTCTTATAGACTGGTTTATACAGCGGGTGCTGAAAATCGACCCGGCCAGAGACCCCGATATCTACCGGCAATTGGAGGAAGAAGCAAGACAAATCGAACCATGCAGTGAGGGACTCATGATCCTTCCCTATTGGAATGCTGTCATGAATCCTTACTGGGATCCTGATGCCCGTGGATGTATTGTCGGTCTCTCGTCAGGACATCATAGAGGACATTTGTTCAGGGCAATATTAGAAGGGACTGCTATGGAGCAGTCTCTGGCTACAAAAGCTGTGGAACGAACAACAGGCGAAAGAACGGAAGAATTTGCGCTGATTGGCGGAGGGGCAAAGAGCAACTTGTGGCGTCAGATTATTGCCGATACCAGTGGTAAGAAAGTACTGAGGATGGCTTCTGACGAAGCATCCTCTCTGGGTGCAGGAATTTCAGCAGCTGTTGCTGCCGGATGGTTCCCGACATTTGAAGATGCTGCAAAAAACATGGTCCATGTTCAGGATGTTACCCGGCCAAACTCTCAAAATGCAGAACAATATAGTAATCAATTAATTAAATACCAGGAGATATACCCTGCAATCAGAAACATAGGCAAGTAGTCCTTTCTTCCGGACCAGGATAATGAAAATTATACATACATGCTGGTCCCCGGATTCATCTTAAAATACAATCATAAAATTATAGTTTCATAATTCCTGATTAAATATTATTAACATTTTTAATGACATTCCCGGGAAATGATCTGAATATTGGTATTGAAATCTAATAATTATTGTTTTTGTCCCGGCAAAGGGAAATAAATATGGTAATTATTTCTCAAATACTTTACCTTTATATAGATTTGTATATGAATGGAAAGATAGATTTTTAGTAACTTCAGGCTGATCTTATTTATAACACGGAAACCGGGATTTATTTAATAACAAGGCGAGGTTCAATACGCTGAAATTATTTATTTATGTCATTAATCCGCCAACAGGGTACTATAATTATATTTTTAATTTTTCTTACAGGATTGAAAATAGTCCATGATAATGTTAGCAGTATTAGGGTTATACCGTTTATGCAGAACCGAATTAAATGTATTAATTAATCAATATTAACCTGGAAATAAGTTGAATATGAAAAAAAATGAAACTCTCTCGAATTTCATTTCGAGAATAAAAAAGCCAATAATATCCTTTGCAGCTCCCATCTCAGCATTTATGCTGGTATGGTTCCTCAGTTCATCCATTTATGCCCAGCAGCCCGGCCAGGCTCCTGGCCAGAGACCTGCACAACCACAGGGGCAAGCAAAGGCAGACGTGGTTCCGCTTATCAACCGTATCGGGCATACTGATCCGGCAAAAGCCATGCCTGGGAAGAATGTTCATCAGGGTACCGGTACATTAGGCATGCAGACCCTTCTTGGACGAGGAGCTATAAAGAACCTGGCATTTATGCATCATGGGCCGCTTGGGCCTAAGAGCTCAATAGGGCACCATTTCCATACCAATTCTGATGAAATGTTCCTTATCCTGGATGGCGAGGGTGAATTCACCGTCAACGGACAAACGGCCCTTCTGAAAGGACCAGTAGGGGTGCCCTGCAAATCAGGGAATTCGCATGCACTTTATAACCCTACCAGTAAACCGGTTGACTGGGTAAATTTTAACGTGGTAATTACAAGCCCCGGAGAAGCTACAGGATACGGGTCGGCTGCAGGGGGAGGAAGCTTCCGCAGAGGTGCATACAACTATTCTGCCGATCCGACAGGGCTTTTTGAAACTGCAGATGACCGATCAAATGTTACTCTCGAAAAGAAACCGACTTTTATATATACACGGCAGCTGACAAAGGATCTGTTGCGGCCGGTTGTTCATATGGATGGAGGGAAGGATACAGTATTTTACAGAAGGGCACTGGGCCCTGGATCATTTGAATCAAACTGGGCTTTTGTCGATCATCTTCTGATCCCTGCAGGAGCCTCAGTTGGAAGGCACTATCACTCAGGTGTCGATGAGGTCTACCTGGTAATTAAAGGAAAAGGCGCAGTACATGTAAATGACGAAGTTGCTGATATTGCCTATGGCGATGCAGTACCTGTTCGCGCAGGTGAAATTCATTCTTTTGAGAGTACTGCAACTGATCCTCTTGAAATGATTGTCTATGGTGTGGCTCTTGAAAAAGGAAAACTCGATGTAACTGATGTGCCCCTGACGATGGCTAAACTGCAAATGTTCTTTGAAGTGGCTCCTGCTGATTTTGAGGCGTTTGAAAAGAATTATATCAACATCTATGTACCTGCTCTCAGGAAACAGGTAGGTTATCTTGGATCAAAGCTTCTCCGCATTTTCCCTGCTGACATAGCAAAGAGAAATGGGTCGCCTGATAGTAAATTCACCTATGAAATGGAACTTATGTTCGATAAAGAAGAAAATCGCGTATTATGGACAAAGACCAAAGAACACGATAATGCCTGGGCTCATACTGCTGCTTTGGCAAAATCGTATCAGTGGCTTGGCTATGATGTTGTAGGAATGGATCAGATATCTGATCCACTGGGTGACAGAAACATGACAATTGAAAAGAAATAATTATTTATTATCTCAAGAGAATATTTAACCAAATAAAAATTATGAAACCTACATTAACAAAAAAAATCATTTCCCCTGGCCTGCTTGTTTTGGCCCTGATTGTCCTGGCTCAGTGCACATCGGCACCTGAGTGGCAAAGGAAAAACAGTGAACTTATTAAACAATATGGTTTGACAGTAAGGAAGCTCTCTGATCTTCCAAAAACCAGGATTGTCTCAAATCTTAAACCCGGGAAAGTAACAAGTCTTGATAGCATATCAACAACTTCTTTGTATCCTGGCGTTAATGCAAAAATTTACTGGGGTACAGGAACCATGACTGGTATCCTTCAGATGGAACCAAATGCTGAAGTACCTGCAGAAGTTCTTCCTGCCGACAGGTTTGTATTTGTCCTCGAAGGAGAGATAGAACAACTTATCGAAGGATCAAATGTAACTATGATTTCAAGAAAGAGAGAAGAGCCCGATGGAACACATAGCGCTACTCCAAGGATTGATTTTGTATATCTTGAAAAAGGCAGTAAGAATGCTATGAAAGCCGGTCCGGATGGTGCAAAACTTCTCGAGGTTTACAGCCCCGTACGTCTTGATTATCTGCAGAAAGCAGGTGTCTCTGACATCCCGGCGGCAACTGTTGATCTTAAAGCCACGATGGAGCCTGATGTTGAATACAATAAGGTTTACGACTTATATGATCTTCAATTGACCGAATTGGTTGCAGGTGCTAATTCTAGACTTGTTACAGGCAAAAGTACACAAGTCAGCTTTATCTACATGGATCCGGAAGCAGTATTTGATCGCCATATTCATCCCGAAGAACAATTGATGCTGGTATTACGCGGTGGCTGTGATGAGATTCTCCTCGATAGAGAACAAAGTATGGCTAAGAATAATCTCGTACTTATCCCGGGAAATATGGTACATGGAGCAAAAATGGGTGACCTTGGTTGCGATGCTATTGATATTTTCTGGCCTTCAAGGACTGATTATGCAGAAAAAGAAAAAGCAAGGATGGAAGCTTATCATGCTATAATTCCCAAAGATGCCAAAGTTGAACTTCTAATTGATGGAACCAAAACAAAACCAGGGCTTACCTTCAGTGAAGGTCCGAAATGGATGAACGGGAAAGTATATTTTTCAAATATGTATTTCGATCAGGCCTGGGGTGCAGATCCTAAGAAAAGTTCGACTGTCGAAATGAGTCCTGATGGGTCTTACAGAAATATATCCCAAGGTAAAATGCAGACAAACGGACTCTATCCTTATAAGAACGGGAATCTCCTTGTTTGTGATATGATGGGACACAGAGTTGTTGAGATGACTACCAAAGGTCAGGTTGTAAAAGTAATTGCCGATAAATACGATGGAAAATCTATCGATGGACCTAACGATATTATAACAGATGCAAAGGGAGGTATTTATTTTACCGATCCTCAGTTCACAGCGGAAGCTGTAAAGTTCCAACCCGGGCGTGCTGTATATTATGTTTCACCTGAAGGTAAAATAACAAGAATCGTTGAGCCGAATGAGTTTGCCATGCCAAACGGCATCTTGCTTTCACCGGATGGCAAAACGCTCTATATCAACAATTGCTACGACGATGAATCCTGGTACCCCGTTGTAAGCACTAAAAAGAATTATATCTGGGCATACGATGTAAATGCTGACGGAACTATAACCAACGGACGTCAGTTCGCAAAGTTGTTCCTGACTGAAAATGTGCTGGACAGAAAAGGTAAATCTTCAAGTTCAGATGGTATGGCCATTGATAAAATGGGGAATATTTATGTTGGTACCTATTACGGTGTGCAGATATTCAACTCAAAAGGTGAATTTGTCGGTATGATTAATTTACCTCACTTCCCGGTAAGCCTTTGCTTCGGTGATGATGATATGAAAACTCTTTACATTGTCAGTTACCAGTGGGTTTACAAGATCCGTACAAACATGGAGGGATTTGTTCAATATCTTTAAAGCGGAGAATTTCTAAAGCTATCTCAGAACAGAACAACAGCTAATAAAAAAAAGTCGTTAAGGATTGAATAATCTTAACGGCTTTTATTTTTTTAAAATTTCAGGTCAGAGGCTTGACTTTACCATCCCTGTCCTTCTTTTGATATGTTTTTAACAGCCTCTTCCCCAAGTCGTTCTTTTAATTGTGTAAGATATAAACTGCGAGGTGTTACATGCGTATCCATTGATTCTACATGACCATTTGGTTTGGTAAGATCCTGCAAGGCTGCATTAAATATTACAGCATTCACCCCGATATGTCCGAATGAATAGTTTTGCGCGGTTGGTGGTTGCTGAATAAGAAAATCTCCCTCGCAATTCCAGAATACTATATTTGCACCACCCCAACCAATAATGTAATCCCAGAATCTGGCAGTAAGCGGTGCTTTTACGTTATCATATAAAATGCCATTTACCCAGTGGTTATGCGGCTCACTGGATGAATAAGGATTTACAGCTGTACATTTCAGGTACACATTCCCGCTTGCTTCAGATTGCTGCAAAACGAAAGAATGGCGTCCTTTCTGTGAAAGACACCTTTGTACAAGACACAATTGACCATTCATCTGGTATGTAAACCGTCTTCCTCCCCATCGCTGTGAAACGGGTTCTCTTGATTCACAATCCTGCACTGTGATCCATTTTGACCCGGCATTACTTTGTATAACGCTGTTGACAAAATGAAGAGCACAAATATTCCTGACCCATACATTCTTTGAATTGGAAATGTTTACTAAAGTACTAAGGTGATTTTCATCAGAATAATATTCATCCCCTTCATATTGAAATTTGGCACCCAGGTCGTCGCGATCCATATTACCATAAGCCCTGGTACGTACTTTAGGATCATATTCCGAAACACCACGCAGGTTTTCAACTCCTACCTGATCGATACGTTCATCGTTATATTTGAGAATCTCTCCTCCGCCCCAGCGGGTATCTATGGCTGTGAAAATGGTAACATCGGTTGTAATTGTGTTTCCCTTTATATCTACAATTATTCTGTCGTAGGTAATATTAAAAGGTCTCCATCTGTTTCTGCCAACACTCGCACTGTCGAGCCCAATTTCTTTAATCCAATCCAGATTGCCAATACGCCTTACCAGAATCTTGTCTCCCACTTTAAATCCTTTGGCTGATACCACATTAAAACTACGGGCACCAACCGGAACATATTTATCAGTAATTATCTGTTTTGTTTCTTCCTGTGGGGCTATAGCTAAAGGACCACTTATATTTATAAGCCCGCCTCTGCCATAGGTCTGTCTGTCTTTTGGTATTTTGCCTATAAGAATGGTTCCAATATCACTCATCCCTTCTCCCCGCAGCACCACACCTGATGCTTTTATGTTGACAGGCTTTTCAAGTTCATAGGTACCCATTTTCAGAAGTACAGCACCCCTGAATCCTGAAACATCCAGAGGGAGCGCTGATACCCTGTCAATTGCTGCCTGGATATTGGCGGAATTATCTCCAAGAACGGGCCAGACAATTTCTTTGATCGCCACATACGGAATAGGGACACCTCCGCCTTTATATCCTGCATTTGAAAAATCAGGAATCTTATTACCCAGACTATCTGCAACATACACCAGCCTGCCATCTGTCCCTGGATATACGAGGGATGTTGTAGGTGGAATATCCTGAACCTGGGTATCATTTTCTGAGACAAGTCTCCCCTTGTTGACAAATTCCGGATTATCCCGGTTGAGTATAAAGCTGTTGGTAAATAACATCAGAACAGCAAAAGAATAAAGAATGATTTTCATGGTAATTTTAGTTAAGAATTTTATTAATTGGTGAAAGATGTATAGATCTTAATATTCGGGATTTCAGGTTGATACTACTCCTTTAACTTTCATCCTTATCCTGTACAATCCTTTGCTTGCAGTGATAAACAGACTTTTGAAATCTTTGCCACCAAAACATACATTGGCAGTCCACACTTCGGGTACAGGAATGTTTCCGATATTTTTTCCGGTTTTGTCGAATACTGTAACGCCCCTGCCTACAAGATACAGATTCCCATCAGAGTCAATTGTAAGTCCATCTGAACCCATTTCGCAGAAAAGTTTTTTATCCGAAAGAGAACCGTCAGGATTAATTGTATAAGACCAGGTTTTCCGGCCCTGCATATCGGTAATAAAAAGCGTTTTACCATCAGGTGTCCCAATAAGTCCGTTTGGCTGTATAAGATCGTCAACTATCCGTATGAGCGTCTTATGATCAGGTTTGAGGTAATAAACACACTGTTTATCCTGGGTCATTTTTGAATGCTCCCAATAATTTCTGGCATAGAAGGGATCACTGAAATAGAGGCCTCCGTCAGGAGCAATCCATATATCATTCGGTCCGTTATATCTGTGTCCATCGAAGGAGGCACTGACCACTTCGATCTTCTTCTGCGGGGTGATCATCAATAGTTCGCCCTTTTCATCTGCACAACTCCAGAGATTGCCCTTACTGTCAAATGCCATCCCGTTAGAACGGCTGCATGGCTCCAAAAAAGTTGAGATACCTGTCTTCTCATTCCACATAAGTATCCTGTTATTAGGCTGATCTGTGAAATAGATATTGCCCTTTTTATCTGCAGTGGGCCCTTCAGTGAACAGAAATCCGTCAGCTACTTTTTCAAGTTTGGCTCCATCGGCAACGATAGCGTTAAGCCCCTCGTCCTGGGCTGGAGATTTGAAATATAGTGTAATCAGCAGTGTTATCAGCAGAATCGATTTCTTCATAGTAAAATCATTATTTTAACAATTAAAAGAACTTAAATAAAAGCAAACTTATTAAATAATTTGCTAATTCCTCGGAATTAAACTCAAAGAGCTGCACACAAAGCAACATTTATTTTTAAGATATCTGATTATATTAATAATTTATTATCTGGCTTTCATTTATAACATTTTTAACAGCCTTATCCCCAAGTCGTTGTTTAAGCTGTGTAAGGTAAAGACTCTTTGGCGTAACATGTCTGTTCATTGATTCAGCATGACCTTGAGGGCGGTGACCTTCTGAATGATCGGCCCTGCCTTTCCATTGGGAAGCTTTGTCGTGCCTCTGATGTTTTCTCCAGTTTGCCATTAGTGCCTGGATACACAAGGGACGTCGCTGGCGGAATATCCTGAAACGGGAAATCTCTTTCCGGAACCGGATTCACGGTATTGGCTGACCCTGGAATATCTTGATTGCCCATCAATATGTTGATCAGGAATAT
>Ga0315542_1000623_pt1 | contig 22508 bp, 12 predicted proteins | sample SalMarSW160120MG_FD_202541 | JGI IMG/M metagenome (GOLD analysis project Ga0315542, IMG submission 202541) | Salt marsh sediment microbial communities from the Plum Island Ecosystem LTER, Massachusetts, United States - Salt Marsh Sediment SW1601-20 ... | reverse complement strand
ACTCTTTACCGAACTGTAAAGCAGTATCAGTTAATTTGTTAAAATCAGAATCTAGCGGACTCATAACCTGACGCAAAGCCGCTATGCCAAGTTCTACATCACTAATAGTAGAAACCATGTTTTGCATCGCAGAAATTAATCCATATACAGTTCTACTTGCAAATCCCCACCTTATAACACGCCCAAAAGCTTGGCCAAAACTCCGTCTATTTTGAAAACTTTTAATTAAATCTTCCCATTTTTCACTAAATATTCCAACATCTCTTCCGGACGATGTAGCGGAATCGCCTAGCTTTTTAAATTCTACGGCGGTGTTCTCAATAGTTTGTTTTGTAGCCGGATCAATTATTTTATATCTATAGGTAAAAGCCTTCCCCATAGGAAAGCCGCCTTCTTCTTCCGGTTTCTGAAAAGCTTGCCGTACTTTAACTATATTTCTTCTATGTAATAACTCCTGTGTTTTAGGAGATAAAAATGTTGGTACCCCTACTGTACCCATTGGCGAAGCGTGGGCACCAGTAGCAGAAAACATTTTCTCAAGCTGCTTTAAGTAATTTAAAGTATCCGTAACATTTTTTCTAAGAGGTTCGGTATAGTCTTCTCCTAAACCACCAAACCCTCCTATCTGTAGTCTATTATATGATTCTAAACCTCCGCGCAATTGTGTAATTCCTTTAACCAATCTATCAAAATCCCAGGCTCCAACAGCTTCCGGGCCCAAACGCTTAAATGTATCTACGTCACTAAGAAGCTTTTTAAGACCTTTATCTTCATTAGTCAGCATTTTGAAGGCTGCTCTTATTTTATCTATTGGTTTTGCTATTTCTCCAACTGTGGCCGGGTCAAGATCTCCAACCAACATAGTCATTATAGGCTTATATTCCCCACTCATTAAATTACTTTGGTTCACAGTTTCTTCTATTTGCTTAGGAGTTTTATAAATACCAGTTAATCTAGCCAAATCTGTATCTACAAACTGTGTCTTCTTTCCAGAAGGGCCTTTAGTAGTAAACATATCACTCATATGGCCTATAGTTCCTCTAATATTAGCAAGATAACTTTCTAAAACTTGCTCATATTCCATATAAGCTTTTCTACCTTTTTGCGAAGCCCCTTCTGATTCTATTTCAGACTTAAGATGATCCAACCTCTTTAAGAAATATTCACCAACAGCCTTTTTATATAGCATCCATATTCTAGCCATACCACCTTTTTTCTCTGGTGGCAATTTAGAAATAGCTTGGCTTATTTGAGGACTTATATCAGAAGGCCCTTTTTCAGCAGCTTCTTTGAGAAGTTTAGCTATTTCAGAACCATATTTATCAGCCTCTTTAGGGTCCGCTAGGCGATTAACTCTAACAGCCGCTTCATATAAAGCTATTAAATTTTTATGCATAGACTCTGGACGATCGGGGTGTATTCTATCTATATCAGCAGCTCTTAATTTACTAAAATCAGCCCCACCTCTAGCAGCCCCTCCTGCTTTAACTTGATTAAGTGTGCCATAGAGTTCTGATATCTTTTTAGCCGACTTCATCCCGCCCGTTGCTTCTATAGCAGCTCTTATCCTATCAGCTAAATCAGAGAGTATATCAGCTATCTCTTTATCGCCTTTAGTATTTCTGTATAAAGCAGCTGCGGCCCTATCCTCGGCTTCTTTCAAAGATCTTACAAGATTATCTATATCCGCAACATCTGGTTCTTTAGTATTCTTTAATCTTTCTAATAAAGCTTTTATTCTCTTCCTAAATTCATCATCACCACCATCACCACCAGGACCTGTCGGCGGTGGTGGAGCTCCTCCAGTAGGTGGCGCGCCCGCTCCTCCAGCTCCCCCGGCCCCGGCGCCGCTAGCGAACCATAGTTTATAATACTTCTGAGCGCCGCCTTGACCAGGGCCGCCCAGTGATTCGAACATATCAATATATTCCTTACTTAATCTTTCAAACTGAGCCTGCTGTTCTTCAGTCAACCGCTTAATTATTGTTTTAGAAGCGACCGGCGTTTCTCCCACAGGCTGCGTTGGTAAAGTTTTAAGAAATTTCTTAGGTCCAATTTCTCCTAATTTTTTACCTAAGTCTTCATATAGTTTAGGATATTCTTTTAATATATCCTCTGGTAAGAGACCCGTAGTATTTATAGATTCAAGTATTTTATGAACTTTTATTTTAGCATCATTTATAGCTTTAATATCTTTATCAAATCTTTTTGGATCAAATTTACCAATAGGTATAGTAAATCTTTCATCAGGATTCAGGGTATTTACTACTAAAATTTCGCCTACTGCATTTTCAGTGTTTTTAAGATATATATTAACCTGGCTTAAATAATCCTCTAGTCTCCGAATAACGTTTTTATCCGTGCTTGTTTTTGGACCAGCCTTTTTAAGCTCTTCTAACTTCTCCTGAATTGTTATTTTTCGTTTAGTAATCTCTTCAGTTAAACTTTTCAGCATTCTAAATTGCGGCTGGCTATATACTGTTTTAATATCAGTCAATGTTTCTTGACCGGCTTTATTATAAAGTACATCAAAATGACCAGTTATATCATTTTCAGTATCTCGCATAGGCTGTTCTATTTCAGCCTTCGGATATTTCTTAAGAAATTCTCCCTGTATTTTTCTGTGAACAGCTTGGCCTCTAAGCCCAGTAGCCTCTAAAAGCATACTAGGATCTTTAACACCCAACATTTCTCTTAGTATTGCTTCGGATTGGCTACCGCCTCCATATACACCCCCGGCATGACTGCCACTAGCTCTAAACACGTCGTAGAGAGGTTTTTCTATAGCTCCTCGAGCCTTACCCCCCGATTTAGATTCTAAATATCTAAGCGCGTCTCTGGTGCGCGATACTACTTCTTTTGTTATTTGATTAGTTATTTCATCGGTAGCTGCTACGGCTTCTTTACCAAGGTCTTCCCCAGCAACAGTGGATTGCGCAGCAGTACTCATAGCTTTCATTGATTTTTCTATATTAGGTAAAGTTGTTTTTTCTTCACCTTTACCAAACTGTTCTAATAAATCAGTGACCATTTTTTCTTTATCAGCTAGACGCTTATAATAGTCAGGTGTACCGTATATACCAGCAGAACCAATATTAGCATGAACACCCTCTTTAAATCCAGGGAAAGCTTCTTTCAAATACATTTTTTGCATTGGAACTGTCTTAGTTATTTCAGATATTCTTCTAAGCTGTTCCACAAAACTAATTTGAAATTTAACAAAATCTAAAATTCTTTCATAAGCAGTTTGAGCCTTTTTTTCTAAATCAGCAGGAACTATTTGTTCCTTTCGAGCCATCATGCCCTGACTTATAATATCTTTAACATTTTTAAATGTTTCAGCACCGTGCTTGCTTTCGAATTGAGAAGCCAGTAATGACTTTTCTTCAGGAGCCATTGGAGGCAACCCGGCTTTTTCAGAAACAGCCTCAAGTTTTTTAGAAGCTACTTTCTTTATTTTATTCATCTGATCTAACCAACCTATTATATTATTATCGGTTGGCATTATATTAGGAGCTTTTACATCTGCTAATTCTTTAGATTCTGACCATATTTTAGCCGCTAATTTATTTGCATCTTTAGCTCCAGTAAAAGCATAATCAAAACGTCCAGTAAATTTTTTTGCTCCTTCATCTAATTTTTCAAGTTCTTCTAAATCTTTGTATCTTTGTTTTACAGCTCCTACAACCATAGATGTATAAATACCCTTACCAGGAGTTGTAATAGAACTTTCCATGGCTTGAGACAATGCATGAGCAGCTTTTTCAGCTGTTTCAAATTGTTTGGCAAGTTTTTCACCGGCTTCGCCAGTAGGTAAAGTCATTTCAGTTGGAGCTACTTTAATGCCAGATCTAGCGGCAGCTGTGCCCATTGTTTCCATACTAGTTCGCATTCTATATAATGGCTGAAGATTAGTAGTTATGTATTTAAATAAACTTACTCCAGTACCTGCCGCAGCTTTGTTTATTTCTTCTGTAGCGAACCGCTCTGGGCTTCCAGCAGCTTCTATATCCCGCATCATTTTAACTTTTTGTGGGCCTGGAGGCAAATTGGCAGCCTTTTCTTGTAATTGTTTGGTATATCCTTTAATAGCTTCCCTTTTAATTTGTCTAAACAATTCTTCGAAGACTGCTTCCAAATTTACATGCTTGATAATTAACTGCATGATATTTTCTCTACTCATATTCAAAGTAGACGTATCTATATCAGGTTCAAATCTTTTCAATTCTTTTTTAAGCTCCCCAGTAGAAACTTTACCTAATCTCAGTTTAACCTCGTTTTCTATTTGCTCATTGAAATCAACCAATTCACCGAATTGATCCTCGGCTTCTTTCATAGCTTTCATTATAATTTCGGCGCCGTTAGCTTTGCCTATATTAGATATAATTTTTCTACCGACAGCTTCTACACCAGCATGCTTGACATCCATTCCTTTTTGAATAACAAAGCGCATTATTTCATTTACTCGCGCACCAAATTCTTGGACAGGTCTACCACCTAAAGCAATACTTTCTTTAGGGAATGCTTTTAAAAATTCTGGAGAAGGAGCGGCGGCTTTACCAGTACCAGCTAAACCTTTCCCAAAACCGGTTTCTATTTCTGAAACTCTAGCAATTCTACTCACACCTTCTACAGTTTGACCTGTGTGTAATTTATATAACTGCCCAGTAATAGCATCAGCATATCGTTTTTCCCAAAGCTGTCTACGAACTAACTCTTCTGACAGCCCGCTGATTCTACGGTCTAATTCAGTGGAAGTAGATGTTGCTTCTGGAATACCTTCTTTAGATGAAGGAACTTTTGCTAAATAAGATGCTCTTTCCGGGCCACTTACGCCGAGGCGCTTAAAAACTTCTGGTAATATATCATTAGTTACAAACCCTTTTGCCCAATCAGCTACGGCTTTTTTCCATTCATCGCCGCCTTTCTTTTCAATGTTAGCCGCGCCTTTTTGGTAGGTGAATAAAGAGCTCATGACCTTATCAAGATTAAGCCCTTTCATTTCATCTGTGATATAAGGTTTGGTTAAAAATCCAAATCCTTTTTCTGCTGGATGTTTTTTACTAAATACTTGAGCCATCTCTGCGAGTGTAGATACATCACTTTCTTTAACCGCTGTAAATAAAGACCTAAACAAAGTTCTTACAGAATTTACATCGTCACCCAATGCCTTAAAATGTGCCGCTATTTCTTTTCTAGATTCTTCCAGTTTACCTGTATGAACAAATAAAGCATCACCATCGAAATCCAGCTTTTGTTCCAGATTACTGAATTTAGGTGTAGCATCATTTACTACTTTCAAAAGACCTTCGATAGTATGCGTTAATTTTCTAGCTTTTTCAGCACCTTGCTCTGTGCCTGATGCCCACGCTTTTTCTCTTTGTTGTAATAAACTAAGAGTTTCCTTTGGTATATGTTGACGTTTTTCTGTAGGAACTACTCCTACATACTCTTTTAATGTATCTATAACTTTAGTAAGTTCCGCTATATCTAATTTAGGAGCGCCGGGGACAGCTATTGAGTGCTTTCCTAGATTTAATCCCATCTCCTCCATTAATTTAGCTTTAGCAGGCTGTACACTTAATGTACCAGTAAAAGGATAACGTACAGATTCAACAAAAACTTGCTTTTGCTTTTTAATAAGGTCTGCTAAATTAGTTTCAACCTCATTGTTTTCACCAGTTCTTACTGCAATCTTCTTTGCTTGGGATTCTGGAATAGCTATTTCGCCTTCTTTTAATACAGGTAAACCCAACTTTTTAGCTTTAGTTATATAATCTGCGTGCTCTTTACTTAATTCCCTTATACTTTTTATAGCATCATCTAATCCGGGCATATCTAGATGTAAACTATATCTCATACCTGATAAAGTATTTAATAGCGCATTAAGTTCTTTAGTTTTATCGGTGACAGCTGATATTGCTTTACCGGTAACGGCTGGAGTTATTCTTTGGAAAAATACATTTTCCACTCCCTTTTTCTTACCAAAAACTTCTTTACCTAGTTCTCTAAAATAAGATATTTTAGCACGGCTCAAAGATTCTAGCTTTTGCTGAATAGCTTCTTTTATAGATTCACTTACATCTATTCCAATTTTTTGAGCGAATTGATCCAAATTACCAGCTTCAAGTTCTACATCAAATGCTGATTTAGCCGCTCCCCTAAGTTCATTTCTTTTTATAAAAGACTGCATTATACTTCTAAATTGATCTGGAGAGGCATTTTTAAATTTATCAGGTTTTACACCGGATTCTTTAAACTTCTTCAAATTAGTTAGGATATTATTCATATCTTCTATTAAAGAGTTGGGGTCCGCACCAATCAATAGGTCAGCTATCCTTCCAAGTGTTTGACTATACTTATGTTTACCAGTAGTTTTGGCTGCAAAAGCCTCCGCTGATCCTAGTTCGCTTATTCCCCCCACTTCTTGATAAACACCAGGAGCATTTCTTGTGGGAGACAAAGCCGCTTTAAATTTATTAATCGTGTTCTCCATATTTTTGATATTTTGTGGAGTAAGAGCACCTTTATCTTCTATTTTTTTGAACTTCTTTATATCCTCAGTTAAAGAAGTGGTTAGTTCTTTTCTAATAGTATCTGCAAATTTTCTTTGAACATCCTCATTAAGGCCCATCCCACCTTTAGCAGCAGCCGCAGTAAGATCTTCCACTGCTTTAGCAGCATTAACTAAGTTAGCCAAATAACGGGCAATATCGGTGGGTGCGCCTTTGCCTATAAGCTGCTCTCTATAAGTAGTTCTTAAAGCAGCCCCTGGCACAGGAAGTTCTTCGTAAGGTCCTTTTGCGGTAGGTATGTTTAATTTAAAAGCGGTGGGGTGTTTACCAATATCAAAAACGGTATCTTTAAAATCTTTAATAGTTCCAGTAGCAGCTTCAAATCCTCTTACATCAGATAACTTAACGCTTGGAAGAGTTTTTAAAAAATGTTCTTTTAAATTTTTCATTGCAGGGTCTAACATCTGGAAAGCTCGCAATAATTCCCAGCCTTCCTTAGATGCAAGTGTGGTACCTTTGGCTAATTCCTTCATCATACTAGAGCCTTTGCCAAACACTCCCATCATAGCAGCAAAAGATTGGAAATCTAATTTCTCACCTTTCACTCCTTTGGAAATTTCTTCTGGGGCCCATTCTTTATTCCTATGGGGTTCTTCAATGATTTGCAAAAATTTCGGTGAAACAAAACTTTGCCTTTTTTTGCCAAACTCATCCACTACATCAGTGTATACTTTCCACTGAGATTCGAACTTTTTTAATTTATCTATAGCATCTTTATCTATTCCGGGATTTTCAAATTTTAAATTTTTTATAACCTTATCTAAGTCTTTGAAAGCTTCAAAACCAATTGCTGAAAGATACTCATTCAATTTTTTTCTAGCTGCAGTGGTCTCTGTTAAAGCATCTTTACCTATTTTGTCTACTAGTGTAGTTGTGCCAGAAGTACTTCCTATTAAATTATTTACAATACCCTCTAAAATTTCAGGTGTCAATCCTCTTTTAGCTATACCTCTAGAACTAATTCTAGCTTCTATCGGCTCCATAGTAAAAGGTTCTTTACCGGTTCTTTCTTTATACAATGATTTAATTTCTTTAATACCTTCAGGCCCTGTAGGTAAAGCAGTTCTAAAAACCGGTTTCCAAGCTTCAAAAGCTTTCTTAGATAATTCTGCTTGAGATTTTGCTTCCTCTTCGATGACCAACCCTTTAGAAGCATCTTTAAACATATCTATTACGAATTTATTACCAGAATCTATTAATTTATTATGTAATTCCATAGATGCTTTTGAAGTATGCAAATCACCCAATTCTTCTTCCAATACTTCTGAAACCATTCGCCCTACGCTTTTAGGCATTTTAGCCACCCCAAGCCCTGGACCGGGAGATACCCCCGCTTTAAAACCTGCGTTTATAAACTTAGACACATCCTCCATACTAGATATGCCTTTTGGTAATTCTCCATATCTAGGAGTAACGGCTACACCTTTTGTTCCAAATCTAGTAGATAATTTACGTCCAAAGTAATTAAGAAAAGTTTCAGTTAATTTTGCACTTTGCACTTCTGTAGTTTGACCGCGATGTTCTCTAATCACAGGTTCAACTACTTTGGCTATTTCGGCAATATCAGCTCTTCCTTTATATTTTTCAGGTACACCTAGGATATCCTGGAATTTATTTACCACATCACCTAGTATCCTTTTAAAATCCTCTTCGCTCTTAGAAAGCATTCTAGCCGCGGCCGGTGTCATTCGTTGCACACCACCTTGTACTTCTGATATATGTTGTTGTTCCAATAGGGTGGCACCAGGCCGTATTAGATTACTGGTTATTTTAGTAAAAGCCTTAGCCAACCTACCAGAAATCATTATTTGATCTTCAAATGTAGATGCGGTATTTCTAAGTTCAGTTAATACATTTAACCCGTAACCACCAGATCCATATCTACCCGATCCAATAAGCTCGGATTCCTTTTTACTAACTAATGAAGGCGTTTCAAACTTTTCTCCACCAGGCACCCCTCCTCCAATAGCACTAGTGGCATAAGACATTTGTCGTTGTGTAGAAGCAAACTGTTGAAACGGAGCTAAACCTCTTATATCAGCAAGACTCATACTGTTCATGGTCTTGTCTAAAGACTTTAAATTACCTTCAAGATCTAAATTAAATTGTTTTAAAGATGAACTAGCAGCATCACTAAGATCTAATGATGAGGCCATTGGTCTGCCTAAATATGGTTTATTAGTAAAAAGCCCTTCTTTTAATTTTTCAGCTTGACTAGCCAAATCTTTCCATAACAAATCTACATCTACTATATGTTTTTTAGACTCCTCGGGTTTCAATTCTCCCACAGGCTTAGTCAAAACTCTAAGAGCTTGTTCATCATATTCACGTCGTTTAGGTTTGCCTGGTTCCACCGCTGGCATTAATCCCATCAAATCGTTAACAACAGAACTTATTTGCCTTAAACTGCGTTCGCTTTTACCAAGATTTCTTATACTGCCGACCTTTTCTTGTAAAAGAGGTTTTTGGCCGCTTTGAAATAATTTATTAAGCATATCATAAAAATTCTCAAATTTTATTTCGTCTAATGCTTTGGCAACATCTAGAGCTGCAACATTTAATTCTTTAGCTTTTTTTATTAAACCACCTAACCCAACATCAGTCACATCTTCTAAAGCTTTTTCTGCTGGGACACCGCGCTCCATTTCTCTCAAACGTATTGCTTTAGTATAACCATGCTGTAAAAGATCTCTTCCCCCCAGCTGTAGAATCCTTTTTTGTAATTCTTCAAAAAGTTTACTAGCTTCTTCACCTTGCTTAGTGCCTGATTCAATTCTTAATGGAAGCCTTGACACTTTCTGCGCATTACTTGCTATTTCCATAGCTGGAGCACCTAGTAATTCTAATTCTTTAACCATTTTTTCAAATCCAGTGGTTATAGTAGCAAAATTAGCTAGAGCCTTTTCTGACCCATACTTAGTTTCAAAAGACATAGTTCCTTGAGGCGTAACTTTCGCAGCGGGTACAGCTAAAACTTTGACAAACCTGTCCATAACTTCTCTATCAGCTTTAGATTGTAGTGCTACATTTTTATATAAATCTTCTACATCGCCCCTTTTGAGTACGTCTTCTTCAGTAATAGCTTTATTTTGTATTCCCTTATATAAATCTTCAACTATTTTACCCATTTTAGAAACAGATTCTTTAGTCAAACTGCCTACTTCTTTATAAACCTCCGCTGCCATATCTTCTTTATCTGTAGGAGCGGCCATTTCCCGTCTTACAAAAGCATCTTTGAATGCTCGTACTAAATCACCCGGGCCAGATCCTGTCGGTACTTGTTCCCTAAATGTAGATGATAATTCTTTCCTTAATCCTCTGACATCCGCTAGCCTAACTTCCCACTGTCTACCACCTTCTCCAAGTTTAAAAGATTTACCAGAGGAGTCTTTCCATATTTTTAAACCTTTAGTCATACCTTTTTCTAAAGAAATGACCATATTCTTCTGAAGATCATACAGCGATTTAGCCAAATCTCCCCAAATGTGACGTACTTTTTCGCTTACTTGCTCAGCACCAGTGCCTTTAACACGGTACTCAGCGCCAGCCTCCGCCATAGGTCTTATCGTAGCCTCTTTGTAAACCCGAGTTTGGATAGCAGATCTAATCTTTGGCAAATTACTTATTTCTACTATCTGATTTGCCATGACTTTAGAAGCTTTTTTAGCTTGTGTACTAAGTGTAACAAAATCTTGCCCAGCAGCTGTTATATTATCAGCAGATTCTTTTATAGCTCTATGAGCATCTGCTGTAGCTCCAGCTATATTATCCAGTGTTCGTCTAAGAATTGTAGAAGCATTTGATTGGGCAGCTTGAAATTCTTTACTGCCCTTATCTAAAGCCCTCATAACCGCTGCTGTAAGACTTATATCTGTAGAAGCATCATGTAATTTGTCTCCTGCTTTTTTAGCTTCAACTCCAGCTAATATAAAATCTTTATCATATTGCCCTAATGAATGCGGCTGTAATCCCTCATATACATTTCCCTTACCAAATCTTTCTGGAAAATTATGGCGAGCTAATTTAACCGTGTCAACAAATTCTTCTACTGCGGAATCTATTTTGATCCCCGCTTTTTCTAAATGTTGTTGTAAAACACTAATATCAAAGTCAGCTATATTATGGCCTACAACAGCCTCAGCATCTTTAAGTACATCAGCTATTTTACTCATAGCTTCGTTAGCTTCTATACCATGTTTTTTAAGCGTTTCAAATGGAACAGCGGACTCTCTAATTTTTGTCTTTGTTGATTCACTATGAGCATCCTTAGTTAATTTTTTAAGATATTCTTCTTTATTTTCCGCTGGCGGCTTTATATACACATTACCAGTTTGTAAATTTTTAACATTGCCAGATATTATATCAGATAGTTTACCTTTTTGATAAGCTATTTGAGTAATAAATTCGGTGGCTGCTGTTTTACCTAATCGTTTAGCTAAATCATTACTAGCCGCAGAAGTTTCCAAATCAAAAGATACTACTATCTTATTTCCTAATTCTTTTTTTATTTTTTCAAAATCCCCTCCCATATCCTTAAGAGTCTTACCCAATAATTTTACATCTGTGTGAATCGGGTAAGGGTGCTTTGCTTCACCAGGATTAACAGGCCCGATATTACCAATAGATTTTACCAATCCTCTAATTGCGTCGGTCAAATCGCTAATATCTCTTTTCTGTAAAGAAAGCTCTCTAATTACTTTATCTATAGCACTGGTGACATCTACTCTTTGAGTATGGTAGGTAGCCGATCTATTTACATTTCTACGTGCTTGAACAAGTTCTTTTGTAAATTCTTTAATCTCTGGGGGAAGTTGAATTGTTTGAGTTGGTACAGTAGACGATAATCTTTTAGCCGTAGTAGTAGCAGTACTTATAGCATCACCTATAGCCTTTGGCAACTCTTTAAAAGACGCTGTTAGGTGACTTACTAATGCATTCATTTGCCGTGAATATTCAACCAGCTTATTAGCTGCATCAATGTTTGCTCTAATAGCACGGGGGTCGGTTCCGCCAGTTCTTTGAGCTTCTTTTTGAATAGAGGCAGACCTCTGCATTGCCTTTTCTAACGCTACAATAGTATTATTTAATTGCGCTATTTTTAAGGCTAGTTTTTTAGCAGTAACATCTGCTGTCGCATCTTTAATTGGTTCTAATTGGATTTTGTACGTATCGACCGGCAAGAGTCAGTCCTCCTATGACATTTCCACAAACTCATATCATTAGATAAATTATATAGGACCTATCCTTGCGGTTGTGTGGTTTGTTTAACCACGGCGAGTTCTTTTATTAATCAAATTCCTGTCCTTGATAACCTGGGATTCCCTAGGCTTATCGTATTCTATATCCTCATACAATTCGTTAGATTTTGTAACAATCACTTCTTGATTATCAAAAGCTGATAATTTTCCCCTACCCAAACTTTTTTTGCTTTTTCTAGCAGCTACATCCTGCATGTGCTCTTTATAATAATCATTTAAATAAGCATCGAGTGCTTCATCATCTTCTATAATAAGTTCATTGGGCTGATCTTCTGGCATCATTTCATAAATATTCTGATAATAATGAGACCAATAAGCCAAATTCAACATATCATTAGTATACTCAGATGTCGGAACCCCAAAAAGGGGCTCCGACGTTTTTAAACTAGTTACATATCTAATCCGCCATAAATTATTACGAGATATCGCTCTAATCTGGGGAGTAGGAATTCCCCCATAAAACAATATAAATTCTGAAATAATTTTTTCTCTGAAAACAAGATCTTTTTCTTCAAGAAAATTCTTATATTCAATCCAACACAATTCCTCTGTTTCAAAATTATAACAATGAGACCAGCATAAATAAAGTAGTTTAGCTTCTTCTGCTTTCATTTCTGCTGTCATAGAAAACTTAGAGTTTTCTTTATATTCAATTGTACGTATCTTAGACTCTAACTCATGAATTATAGTTTTTATGCGCTCTTGGTTAGCTTTAACTTTAAGAGTTTTAGCTAGTAAAATTTTCTGAGCTTCTAGTTTGGATTTTAAAGAACTCAGATTTTTTTGTTCCGAATCACTAATTATCTTACGATCTTTAACTATTTTCCGCATATCATCGACGGAAATTAAACCTTCTTTTAAAGAATTTTTGTATTCTTGCTCATAAATTCTTCTAGCCTTCATCATAGTATAAACACTGGGGAACTTAAACAAAACAGTTTTGTCTCCAATGCCGACTATTTTTACTCTAGAACATATCTGCTCTAAATATTTTTCTACTTCTTCATGAGTTAAATCCATAAATTATTCCGAAGGTTTTTTCTTATTAGGGCCTCTTTTAGGACCTGACTTCTTTGTATTTCTAGTTTTTTTATCTTTATCAGGCTGAACTTTTTCTAGTTCTGCCAAAGCTTCGTTAGCCTTGGTTTGGATCTCCTCTTCTATTTCTTTTATAGCCATCGCTTCTGGAGTTTTCTCTAAGAAATCAGAATCCAACCCTTGCAAATAAAGCATTACTTCAAACCTAGCTCGCATTGCTAATGATTGATTTTTTTCGGTTAGAAAATCAGAATAGTCCTCCCACACCCTGGTTCCATCCTCGTGTTGAATCATACGAGATGTAAGGTACTCAAGACGTGCATCATCAGCTATTTGTTCACATGTATTAGCCATAGGCCCATTCAATCTTTGATTCCAATTAAATAATTCTTCTCGCGCAGAAGCTACTTCAACAGCTATTTGCTGTTTATCGTCAAGGCTATCTGCAAGTTCTAGCGTTTCTACTTTTGTAGATAGCATATCGGTCAGTTCTTTTTGTCTTTGTTCAAATTCAGGGCCAATAATTCCTCTGCGCATTAAAATATCTATCATTTCAGCAGAAGTTGTAATACCTTCAACTAAGGATTTAGTGTAAGTTTTACTATATTGCCAATCGGCTCCTCTTACATCATCCGCAGTAGGGGTTCCTATAAAAAAATGTTTCCCACTTACAGGATCCGTAAATTCTCTCCTAATTTCAACATCTTTATTTTCCATGTCTGGCATTTTAAAATTCCTCCTAGTATTTATTCCTTGACCTTAGCAATCTTACTTTCTATAATAGTTTCTGCTGGTGGATTATACTTAACGTCATACCTAGTATCAACCACTTTCTTAACATTTCTGATACAATTATTACCCACCCGCAAAATTTTTGACCTTAGCTTTTTATATTGATCATTGTTCGGAACAGCTACTTCAGCATAATCCAAAACTTTTTCAAACAACACGGTAATTTCATCTGAAATTGCCTTATTTAGTTTTTCCTTATGTTTGTCTACCTTATCAATCATTTCCTTTTACTCCTTTCCATAATCATATAGGTAAGGGCTCATAAAGAACCCCTACCTATATAGTCTCAATTAGCCATTTCGTCTGATTCTGTTACCACCAGTAATGTGTTCAATGGCGAGATCACCCTTGACTACATACAAATCATTAGTGGAACGGAAACCAAATGTCTGTGTGGCATTAGCCCCCATATCAATATTGTAGGCTTCCTCCGTAATCTTAAGATGCTCAACAACGAGAGTTTTAAGAGCATATTCTCTAGCACTAGCAGCAATAGTACTTTTGGTAGAATTTGAAGCTGCTGCGGACACAAATTGATCCTGTCCAATAATATCAGAACCTACAGCAACTGTTCTACCGGCACCAGTTCCACCAGCTTCTTCGTCAGTTTGAGCAAATACTTTAACAACAAGCTTAAGGTCTTCGGACGCCATAAGATCCGCGAGATCTATTTCAGACATACTATCAATCTCACCATATCTATCCGCAAACCTTGCCCAATGCTCCAAATCACCAGCAGTCGTGTTAATAGTAACAGTAATAGGTACTGGAACAGTAAGCGGTCTATCATATGGACCCAAATGACCTAATTCAGCAAGAGCTTCGCGAGCAAGGTCTGAAGTAATTGTACACCCAGTCAATCTCCATGCATTAGCGTAGGCTGAATCTGTATCAGATACAATGTAAATTTCAACCTGCCCCTGTCTAAGTCCTCCAACACTATCCGGACGGTCTGTTTGATCCAAGATACTAAAATACTTATTACCCATAGAACTTACATACCCATCAGCAGAATAGAGAGCAAAAATCTTATCCCCACTAGCTGGTGTAATAGATGTAGGTAAATACAGAGTATCAGTGGCTTCATCATAGGCAAACGTACTAGCAGCTGCTGAAGTACCACTCACAACAGCCCAGTTGACCATTTCATTATCAGCCGCACTGTAATAAGTTACACCCCTAGCTCCATTATCGTCCATTCTCAAAAATCCAAGACTACCATCACTAAAAGTAGCAATAGTTACACCAGAAGCTAAAGTATCAGACCCGCCACTAAAAGTAGTGTACGCTAATTCTTCGTAATTAACAAACCTACCGTCATTCAACAACCACATCTTTTGATCAGTGACAGCCCCATAATTCTCAGTAGCATTTGCCCCAGTAGTATAACCAAATTCCAGACTATTTACATAAACTTCGTCCATGTAAAGAGTTTGGTCTATATTATCGGACAAAGTACCAAGATCACATTCAGACTGTACCGGTGCCCACAATGAGACACCATTTAGATTTCCACATGTAACTGCAAAATCCGCGAGACACACACCGTGATGATAATTCAGCTCCGCCCCAGCACTATTAACAGTAGCCAAATTAGCATTACCGTCAGTAGCAGTGTCCTCCATAGCAATTTTGTCAGGGGCTACCTGAGCTAGAACTGCCATAGTATGGACATCACCCCAATCATTGCTGTTCAGGGTAACTGCAACAGCTGGTACGTCATCCACCACATCAATAATATCTAGATGACCGAGTTCAAATATATCGGCGGAAGTGAATGTAGTGGTGCTACCAAGTGTTTGCACGCGGTAAAGAATCTCACCGTTACACCATACGCTTTGTGAACCATAAATTATTCGGTTTCTAGCCATAACAAATTATTCCTCCTTAAATATTTGTTTAGCTTGAGGTTGGTTCTAGTTATTTCTAATACATGTTTAGTACTTTAAGATTGAGGCATAATCTTATTCCTAAACTCCTTTTCCTTGCCCAAGCAATACACGCTTGAGAATTGAGGCATTATATAATTTTTATGATTTAAATAGGAATTACAGACAAACAATTGTATCTCTATATATTATAGAATACTTTATTGAATTTGCTAGATACTATCCAATTTCTTTCCAATAAAACATTTCAAAATCTATACGAGCACGATATCTATTTAAATCGCTTAACATTGTTAAGTCTCTATCAGGAACTGCGCCCATTAAAGGTGGATTAACATTTCTTGCTACTACATTTTGAAAATGTAAACTACTACTATATTGAATCATTTCGTACACGTAATCTTCATTAAATGTACCATTCCAATCAAGCATACTTCCTTTAGTCCAGTTCTGGTTCGGGCAACATTTTTCATTTATACCGTCGTATAATAATTCTAACAAATCGTCTCTTTCAGCTCTAGTAGAAGCAAATATATGTAAATGCCCTTTTCTCGGAACTCTTTTTCCTCCGCCAAGCTGGAAACCTACTTTCTCAAAAGATTCAAGATTAACTACTACTACAGGTACTCCAGCAGCTTCTACATCTTCCCATTCATTTACCAAAGAAACATAAAAGTATTTATATGTCACAACAGCGGGAGTTACGGTACCGGAAGTAACAATTCTCCCATCCACATAATCTATCATGTAGTTGGTTCCACTAATCACGTTTGCCAAAGAATCATAAACTATAACAGCGTTTTGCTGTTCAGTTGTATCTCCATAAGCATCTATATAAACCCAACCCCTACCAAGATCTATAGGTGAAGGCACCCTATTTGAAGCCGCCTCATAAACTTCAGAAGTAGTTTCTGAAATGTCTGGCATATAGTCTAGAGGAATTGTATAATCAGTCTCTATATATTCATCTAGAACATTATACCTGAGATAGTGATGTAGGCTGAGATCTTCTTTTCTTAGGCTTTTCATACTTTTTTAATGGCCTCGCCAAATTTTCTATTTATTCTTTTAACAATATCTGTCAAATCCAACCCCGCAAAAAAATCTGGTAATCCTGGAAAATTTGAAAACTTCCAAATAGGTTTCTGAGGGTCCCATCCTTTATCACTGGCTTCAGATCTATAGTAGGCTTCTGGTATAATAAACGCTGTTCCAAAACGGCCTTCCGGGCCGCCAGTCATTCCGCTTGTAACTAATACATACTTGCCACTAATACCTTGTATAATCGTACCTATTATTTTTATACAATCCGTAGTATCTCTATCCAGTTTGTCACCAAGCCCTAACTTTCTTTCATCCCCAACGCCTATCTCTACATAATTATTTACTATTTTTATATTTTCTTCCAAATTTTCCGTCAAAAATTGTTTAAACTCTTCTTTACATAAAGAGGGTCTAGCAGGATCGTCCGTATCTTCAAATGGTACTATTTCCTTATCAAATCTTTCCAATAATGTACTCACAATACTATCTATTTCTGATTTTACTACATCTTGTAGTATTCCCAACAACTTAAATCTATCTAGTTTAATATGATCAGCCATTATTATTTTACCGTTCATTCCAACAAACTTCAATAAATTTAGATATATAAACTCCCTACTATAATATGGTTAGATTATTACAAACGTTCCCCACTATTTTTCTTCGGTTTGTCAGTTGTAAAAAATTGCGCAATGAGAATATCTTTGGAACCTATGCCTCTGATTATAGGAGGGTTAGATAATCTGCATTTTAATCCATCTATTACAACATATTTAGAATTCTTTATTAGTTCAAGATTGCAAGGATCTGTTTTGATTTCCACCTTTGTAGCACCTTCAAACCCAGCTTCAGTGAAGGTTAAAGAGTTCATACTATCGCCGCTGGGGTTCCAAATAACTATACCATTAATACATCTTCTTCTAGTAGTTACAAGCACACCTCTTCCTTGACAGACTGGGCACCTACCCACTGCAAAATAGTTGGGGTCACCCGGCTCAACTTTACACACACCGCTACTTGTTTTGTTTACTTTATCGTAGTAACAGTTAGGGCATTCATGCTCGATGTCTGATTGATAAACGACTATGCGTCTACTCAAACCATCGGCAACACGTGTCCAGGTCTTTTTGAACCTTTTCTTGGTTTTATTTTTTATGCGCCTATTACGTGGCATATCTACCCCTTACTCACAGATCCTTCCAGATTGATAAGGCCATCCAGCACTTCTAACCAATTCAGTTGTTCTAGCTCTTTGTAATACAGCCCCTCTCAATCTTTCAGGTATTTGATCTGGCTTAAGTCGTAATAAAACATCTCCCCTATCCCTAGTTTGAATCTCAATATATGTTCTTTTAAGTACACAAGTATAAGCTTTATTACCTAAATATTCAGCAAGTATAGAAGGAATATATTCTATGCATGGGCATCCACCCCATCCAAAAGTACTGATAGCATTTCCGCAGGACCCCCAGCCCCATGTAGTTACAGACATTATTGCCCCCGCGTTCTTCTTGAATTGCTATTGTGTTGTTCCTCAATAGACCCATTGGTTTTATCAGTCACATTCCAAGTGGCTAAAACTGAAGTATTGTCGTCATCATACAGTTTCCAATTATCAAGAGCCCCGTCTTCTAATTCCATTTTATTAGTCAATATTTTCTTAACTAGTAAAGTTCTAATTTCTATATTATCACTTAAAAGTCCTACCGTATCTATTACATTTCCGTATTCTCCGCTCGATAAAAATTTATATCTATTTCCAGTTGGTAAAGTCACCGCATCACAAAGGATAGCGTAATCCTTTTCTATATCATATTCCGCAAAATCAAAGCTATAAATACCATCACCTAGTTCTGACATAGTTCCACTAGATACAACGATACCGTCCTCCATATCTCTAATTCTAATAAGAGGAGAAAGCCCTGTAGCCGCTACCCCTTTATTCTGAAAATAAGTAGTTAACCACATTTATAGATCTTCTCCTGGTAAAAGTACTGATCTTTGTCTATAAATTTCGAAAGACCCATAACCTTTGCTGACGTTGTCAGTATCTAAAGTAAACACCAAGCCAGTAACATACCAACCCACCGGCACAGCATCCACTGAAGATCCTTCGGCATTTAATTCATCTCCAAAAACACAAGTTCCTGTAATATGGTGTTTATTAACATAACATGAATAAAAGACATCTTTCGTAGCATATGCATACATCTGATCACCACCTAAGCCCAAAGCCGCAGCTGGTATTGATCCATAGTCATTTGGATAGTAATTTCCAGATGGAACAGTGACATACATAATAACATAGCTACCCCACGGGGCATCAAAAAAATAAATAGTCCCGTCTTTACTATACACAGGATCATTAAAACTCATATCCATTCTTTTAATTTTATAACCATCTGGGATTGGTACCCCGTTTTCTACATCCGCTGGATTATACAAATCATCATCATTAGAAAAATCCCATACCAACGCTTTACCATCGCCGATACCACTAGCTGAATCGCCATACATAGTAAAATAAGTTTGTGTACCAAGCGGCCTAGTATCGGATCTTACTATTGGCCTACCATCAGCCATACAAGGAGCTTCAGCCGCTGGCGGAGCTTGGTGTGCCGCCACTACTCCACTTAAAGTAACTTCATCCGCTGGAGATAAACTAGCTTTAAACCATATCTCACAAATATCCGCATCTGTACCTACATAATCCAATGCCGTTATAATAGTAGAATCTGCAATCTCCGAAGATAATGCAGTTGTAGTAACCGCGTGGTTAGGAAAATCATTACTAATAGAAAATGTATATTTTTCACTCATTATTATACCCTCCTTAATGCTATGCGCGCTCTTCTAATATAAGACGTTTTTCCCCTCTTAGATGAACAGTAATCTAAATCTATATCATGATCACCACTTGTTAAATTCATATATGCAAATCCAGTAGCATCTCGATATTTATCTGTACTCGCGGGTGTAGGCCTTACTTCTTGCTCCATATAGGTATCGGTATCGTCAATTTGTACCCGCGACCTAAATTGAAAATTACCATGGCTATACGCCCATTCATAATACCAATCTATTCTATATTTACCAGCTACCAGATCGGTTAATTCTAATCTAAGTTTCTGTTGCCAATCTGTAGATGTTGTAGAAGATTCTATTTCAGATGATGTTTCAAATTCAGAACTCGCCAAAGTGTTTATAGCGGTATCTATACTATTATCTACGTACCATCTAGTAGTTAAATGATAATCTTGTGTAGGATCTACGCCCGAAACCGTACCAGTAAATCCTCTTGTTCCGTCTACAAGAATGTATTGTAAATGGTCATCAGCGCCTAACCCACCAAGTTCATTATGATAAATTCCAGATATAGAACCAGAACCAGTAGCTTCATCATCCTCTTCGGCACACTCTGAAAAATCATCAGGATGGTCAGCCACTATTGTATCCAGCACTGTTTGTTCTTCTTCAGTTATTTCTTCTTCAAACATTATTCTCAGATCGTCTGGTAAATTCCATAGAACATAACTCAATGTGGTTTCAATATTTTCATTAGTCTCTATTTCACATTGTAATCTACTAGTATTTACGTCTGTTTTGGTATATATATATTCGTACATTACGTCAACCTCCAAAACTCTAACCTTGCTCTTCTTATACTAGCAGTATATGAAGTATTCGATGATCTAAAATCAATATCCACGTAGTGATTACCTTCAGTTAGATATGCATAATAAAATCCAGATGCTGGGCGCCATTGATCAGTACCAGCATCCTGCGGCTCTTCTCTATGAGACGCTATAGTATCAGTGTCATTTATTTGTACCTGTGCTTGAAAATCAGTGTTAATATTAGTATATTGCCATTCGTAATACCACCCTATTCTATAATATCCAGTGGGGATACCATTAACAGATACCCTGGCTTTTTGTATCCAACTCGTACTTGTAGTATCTGTTTGACTGTACTCAAGAGTGTAAGAATACCAACTACCAAATTTTGGTAGTATAGTAGCAGTTCCACTAACGGTATCATCAATTTCACAAGCTTTAAAACTTAAAACTTCGGTAGGAGATCCACTAATAGTCACCCCATTATCCTGAACAATAATAGAAGATCCAGCACCAGAATCTCCCTTCTCGCCTTTATCTCCTTTAACACCTACAGCAGGAAATATAGTCAATGAAGATCCACCTGCCAGAGTTCTTATGGTTCCAGCACCAGATTCTCTACGAGCTTGTATTCTTAAACCATTAGTCTGCTCCAATTCCATTAAGAGAGCTACTGTAGCAGTAGAAGCGCCCTGAGAAGTATTTCTACTATATAATCTTCCTACAGTGCCGGGCACAGTAGTATATCCAGCTCCAGTATCTAAAGTCAGCTGCATCCCTACTTCGCTACGAGAATTTCCAGCGCTTTGATATGTACTAACTCTGGCTATTACTATATAAGTTCCAGCACTATTTATAATTACTTCTGAAGCTGAGGTTATTGGATCGTGAGTAAAATCATCGGTTTTTATTCTTTCTGTATTAAGGGGTACATCAGTCCATCCAGCAGAAACATCAGTTCCACCTGTACCATCATAAGCATCAAAATAAGCATTATAAACACCACTAGCTATCAATTTATCAAACTGATAATCTACATACCATCTGGTAGTTAGGTGATAATCTTCAGTAGGATCTACACCACTAATAACTGTAGATATTTCCATTTGATTACCGTCTTGATCCCACTCTAAATAAGCGTCATCATCAGTACCAAATATTATACGCTCATCATCTTTTAGTTCTATATTTTTTGCTGAAATCTTGGCCATTTTTTATCCTAAACCTCCTTCTCTATTTTGAGAACGCTGGCGATAAAATGAATTATCGCCAGCCAAGGCATTTAATCTTCTATTACAGTCCAATTCAAAATATAATTAGCTGAATCCATATCTCCCATAAAAGTAATTGTGAAGCTACTAGAAGTTCTAGCACTTACAATAAATGCATAAATAGATGGAGGCGAATCAGTTGTATTTTCTAAAGTAGCATTGATAGTGTAATTAGTATGAGTCAAATCCACAAAATTAACAGTAACCGTAGAAGATCCATTACCAACAGATTGTCTTCCATGTCGGTCAATTCCCCCCTGGTCAACATATGCTTTAGTAGCTAAATGATAAGATTGAGTAGGATCAACACCACTGACTGTGTTGGTAAATCCACGAGAACCATCTACAAGTACATATTGTGGGTGATCATCGTCATCTAAACCAGTCAATAATCCATGATCAGTTACACCACTACCACTAACAGTAATTAGATTTCCAGGATCGTCGTAAGTCACTGTTACACTACCGGCGCCTACTATTCCACTACCGACTGCATCCATAGCAGCCTCAGTAAAATCAGTAATATCGCTTGCAACATGAGTGTGATTTATATCTGCCTTACCATCGATGTTATATTGTAAATCACCACTAATAGTAGTCATTTCTGAGTTATCAATATAATTGTCAGATACATAAGTTAATATATCACCACTAATAGTAGTTATTTCCGATTCAGTGAAATATCTATCATCATGAATGTGCTCTGTACTAGCGTTTCCTACTCCGCCGAAACTGGTTAAATCGGTGTACATAGTAGAAGTCAAATGATAATATTCATTTGAAGTTCCACCCTGTAATCCACTCAAATTATTGTGAGTAGTAGTACTACCGAACTTAACCCACGCTGTACCATTAAAAACATAAACAGAGTCCTCATCTTCTACCCAAGTGGCGGCTCCCTCATCTACAGGATCATTTATCCACTGGGAACCATCCCATTCATAAATCTGATCCTTAGTCCATCCACCACCAGTAGCAGAAGCAATGTACCTATTACCGGTAACCTGAACACCAGAAGCTATGG